>Ga0335080_10002712_pt1 | contig 17754 bp, 18 predicted proteins | sample Lox_Sample_34_FD_206720 | JGI IMG/M metagenome (GOLD analysis project Ga0335080, IMG submission 206720) | Soil microbial communities from Loxahatchee National Wildlife Refuge, Florida, United States - Lox_Sample_3.4 | ecosystem: Environmental > Terrestrial > Soil > Wetlands | place: USA...
CGACAAACAGGCCGTTGACCAGGTTCGAGAACTCGTAGCCCGTGGTTCCGTCAATCGGCCACTCCAGCGGTAACTTTTCGTCCGCTGTGAGGATCTTCTCGACCACCACATAGAGGGGGCGCGATTGCGGATTCTCCTGTCCCCGAACCTGGCTCTGCTGCAACCTGCGGAAGTATTGCGCCGGATCGTAGAGCCCGTCCGGGTGATCGATGCGAAGTCCGTTCAGTTTGCCTTCTTTAACCAGGTCGAGCACGAAACGGTGGGTTGCTTCGAATACCGTCTCGTTCTCCATGCGTAGCCCGGCCAGATCGTTGATGTCAAAAAAACGGCGATAGTTGATGTCGTCAGCCGCCACTCGCCAGTAGGCGAGGCGGAAAGCCTGCGCCTTGATCAGTTCGTGCAGGTCGTCGAAACTCTTGGAGTCACCGGGGACGCCGTTGAATTGCCTGACGTTCTCCGCGATAAAGTCGGCGACTTCGGCCGATCGGGTAGCCAGCGCCGCCAGGCGTTTCTTGTGAATTTCCTTATCGCGCTGGCGTTCCGCGGTTTTTTCCGCCTCCCTCTCGTTCTGGCCGGGAAGATGGTTGAAGGCGGAGATCAGGCTCTGCAGCTCGAGCAGGTCTTCATTCTGCGCGCCCAGTTTCTCCTGCAGGCGCTCCAGCTTCCGTCCCAGAATGCGCGGATATTCCCGCGGATCGACGGGAAATCTGTGGCCATGATGGACTATGCTGAATTCGCCCTTTTCGCGATCGAATGCCAGCTGCAGCTCGCCGCGATCGATCACGCTGCCGTACTGGTCGTTCAAGACCGGCACCAGAACCTTGCCCTGCAGCTCATCCTTGAGCGGCTGCCAGTCGATGTCGAAAAATTCGGCGTAGCTGGAGGCTTCGCCGTTCTCAAGGACGTCCAGCCACCATGCGTTATCGCTGCCCATCACACCCATGTGATTGGGCACGACATCGAGAATCTGCCCCATGCCATGGCGATGGAGAGCGGCCACGAAGCGCTCGTAGTCTTCACAGCTGCCGATCTCCGGGTTCAGGCGATTGTGATCGATGATGTCGTAGCCGTGGGTGCTCGAGGGGCGGGCGCGCAGATAGGGCGAGGCATAGCAGTGGGAGATCCCCATGCTGGCCAGATAAGGCACGAGGTCAGCGGCTTTGGCGAAGGTAAAATCCTGGTTGAACTGCAGGCGGTAGGTGGCTCGCGGGTTCTGTGCCGACGTCATGACTGAAGCATCCAAACCACAGACCACGGCGGCATCCGCTGGCAATCTTCCAGAGACGGATGGCTCGCATACAGCCAGTGACCCTGGGGAATTCCGCCGTCGCCGGCCCAGTCTTCCTTCAGATTTGCAAACAAGCCCAGGCTGAATCCGTCGCGCAGCTTCCAGTTGACATGCAGACTGCCGTCCGCGCAAACACGGAAGTTCGCCGTGCTCCCCGGCATGCCCGGCAGGTGAGGGACGATCGCTTCCCGCCGCAATTTCAGCAGACACCGGTAAAACTCCAGCCAGCCGGCATGTCCGGGGCGGCTCAGGCTGTCCCAGTCAAGCTTGGAAGCAAGAAACGTCGCGGCGGAATTCGGGTCGGGAATTCGTGCCCGGGCCTGCGGAGAACTGAATTCGGCAAAGCGCGCAAATTCTCCGCGCCTGCCTTCCGTCACGGCCGCAGCAAGGTCGCCCTCGAAATCACAGAAAAAGAGAAAAGGCGTTTCCGCGCCGAATTCTTCTCCCATAAACAGCAAGGGTGGCGAAGGCGCGAGCGACAATATCGCCATCGCGGCCCTCAACCTGGCCGGCTGCGCGAATTTTAGGATTCGTTCTCCGAAGGCGCGGTTTCCTATCTGATCGTGATTTTGCAAGAAAGAAACGAACGCGGACGGTGTCAACTCGACGCTCGATTCACCTCGAACCGCGTGATGATAGGGGGAATACTCCCCCTGAAAAGCGAACCCTTCAGCCAGGCAGCGACCCAACTGACATGCCGGATCGCGGGAATAGTCAGAGTAGTAACCATCGCTCTCGCCTGTCAACAAGACATGGAGGGCATGATGAATGTCGTCGTTCCACTGCGCGTCGTACCATCCGGCGGAAGCTTTAGCCTGGGACCCCAGGTATCGCGATTCGTTGTTCGCGTTTTCCAGAATCAGGTGAATCTGCCTCTCCGGGCCAAAGGAGTTCCGAACTGTCTCGGCAAGCTCCGTCAGGATGTGGGGCTCGCTGGAATCGAAGATGGCATGAACCGCATCCAGCCGCAGACCGTCCAGATGAAACTCTTCCAGCCAGTAAAGGGCATTGTGGATGAAGAAGTCACGAACCGGCCGGCTGGCGGGCCCGTCAAAGTTGATGGCGTCGCCCCACGGCGTCCGATGGCGGCTGCTGAAGAACTGCGGGGCGTAGGCGCGCAGGTAGTTTCCTTCCGGACCGAAGTGGTTGTAGACCACGTCGAGAAACACCATCAGCCCCTTCGAATGGGCGGCCTGAATCAGCGTCTTGAGCGCCTCCGGGCGCCCGTAACTACCGTCGGGCGCGTAGGGAAGCACGCCGTCGTAGCCCCAGTTCCTGGCCCCGGGAAAGTCCGCGAGAGGCATGAGCTCCACCGCGGTCACGCCGAGATCGGCGAGATAGTCCAGCCGCTTCTCAACGCCGGCAAAGTCTCCCTCCGGGGAAAAAGCCCCGACGTGCAGCTCATAAATGACGGCTTCACTCCAGGGACGGCCTTGCCAACCCTGGTCTCGCCAGTCAAACTTCGCCGGGTCGACAATCTCGCTGGGTCCGTGGATGTCGGAAGGTTGAAACCGGGAGGCTGGATCGGGGACCTCGACCTTCTGGTCGATGCGAAATTTGTACCGCGACCCCGCCGACGCCTCGCCGCTCAGAAGCTGAAACCAGCCTTCCGGCAGCGGCGCCAGGGGAATCAATCCGCCTCGCCGGCTGGGGAGGCAGAGTTCCACCTTTTTTGCCTGGGGCGCCCAGAGCCGGAAGCGCACGCTGCCGTCCTCGAGGCACTCCGCTCCGAATGGCATGGGGTGCTTGCGCGTCAATAAGACCCCCAACGGTCGATGTCGAGTCTAGTTGATTTGAACTAAGTGTAGGTTGTGGATTTGCCGCCTCGCTATCCGGTGCCCATCGTAATGTGGATGGGGAGTTCGCTGTACATCGGCGGACCGTTGACGGTCAGCGCATTTCCACAGCTACTCAATATAAATACGGTTACCACGCGGATCGAAGTACAGGTTTCACTGTATTTGGGTCGAACGCACTTCGTGAAAACATGACTGCAGGATTCATCCCATGATCCGGAACTGCGCCAACCCGTCGTGCGGTGTCCCGCTCCGCTACCTGCGAAACGGAAGACTGTTCCAGTTTGAGGTCCGGGACCTCAATCACCCGGAAAATGGAAAGCCGTCAGCGCGCGCGAAAGCAAGGCTGTCACGGCAGGTGGCGCATTTCTGGCTGTGCGGCGATTGCTGCACGCGGATGACGTTGAGCTTCGACCCGATACGCGGAGTGCAGGTGGTTCCGCTCGTCACCCACGTGCTGCCGCATTCCCCGGAGTCCAGAACCACGCTTCCCGCTTTTTAGTTGCCCCCATCGCTTACCAGCATGTCGTTCCTCAGCGCCCTTTCCCAGGGCGCTTTGTCGTGTAGGAATAGCGGCACGGCGACTGCGCGCCAGAGGGCGATCAGCCCCGGCCATTCAAACTGAGTCACTGTGATTCTAGGGACGGAAGGTGGCGACTAGGGGAGGCGGGCAGACGCTAGTAACTTCTTTGGGGAGGTTTGATACCAGCGCCTGCCTTCCATCTCCTTCGCGTTGGGGTGAGTATGTGATAAATGATGAAGGGTAGCCTGAGCCATCGGAGAGATACTGTATTTTTGAGGGGGGTTTTCTACTAGGGAAGCGACGCAACCGGCAACAAGGCGCTCCTCCCACTGTGGGAGAAGATCTGGGACGGTCCAGAAGCCACCCTCCCCGTTTTTCATTTGCAAACTTCCTGTTTTCAATGTATTGGCAGAGCATGGTGGCCATTGGATAGTGAACAGTGCAGGGCGATGGCGGCTCGGGTTTTTATCGTTTCCCCGTCTTAGGCCGAATCGAAGCGGAACGATGCCAGGTTCAGCCACGCCATCCACCCGCCCAACGTCCCGCTCAGGCGCGCAGGCGCAGCAGGAGGGTGTTCGCCCGGCGAAACCAGGGCCGCTCCCGGCGGCGCAGATACCCCGGCATGGTGGGTTTCTTGTCCACTATCTTCTGAGCCCAGTCGCGAGCCTCGGCCTTGCGCCCGCGCGCGGCCAGGAAAGTGGCGTAGTTGTAGTAGGTCTCCGAGATTGTGGAGATCCTGGTCACTTCTTGAAATAGAGCCTCCGCTTCGTCCGGACGGTTCAGATGGGCGTAGGTGTGAGCGAGCAGGGCCAGGGCCCGATGGAAGTCGTACTTGCGATCCTGGGCCACGACTCGTTCCAAGTCAGCTGCCGCGGGCGCGAAGTCGCCCATTTCAATCTCCGCGATGGCGCGGCGGTGAAACGGATCGGGCGAATCAGTCCGTGAGGAAATCGCCTTGTCATAGCACTGCCGGGCACGGGCGTATTTCCCCTCTTCCAGATACAGATCGGCGAGTTCCTCGTAGTTGCCGGCCGAGGGATTGTCCCGGACCGCGGCCTCCAGTTCACGAATCCGCTTGCGGCGGGGGAAGGTCTGGAAGGACTGCCGCAGCAGGCCGGCATCGGGAATCACCTCGGCGGCAATGTAGACCAGCGCTCCCAGCCATCCCCCAATGATGATGATCCACAGCCAGAAGGTATCGGGACGGCGGCGGATGAAGTGAACAATCGCGAATCCCTGCAGCAGAATACCCCACCAGGAAAAGGCGAAGAAGAGTAGAGATCCCATGCGGTACAGGGACTATAGCATGGCATCAGAGAACGTCTTGTGGGGCGCCGAGTCTCCGTCGTTTGAACTGCATCCGTGCGAAGTTCTGTTCTCGCGCGAGTGTCCGACCAGCGCCGGAAGAGGCGATGCGGGGTGCAATCCGGACTCCATCAGCGTGTAGAATATTCGTTTCCGCCTGGCCAACAAGCCGCATGCAGCCTGAGATCCATCTCGCGTTTGTCGATGATTGGGAGGTCCGGGGAAACGGAACCGGCGATCCGCGGGTTCTCCAGTTTCAGCCCATGCGCGCGCTGGTAAGCCTGTTCAACAAGTACGGGGTCCGGGGTTCGTTCAATGCCGAAGTGATGCAGCAGCTGGCCTACCGCCGCCTGCAGGGTCGCTTTCCCGAGTTGAAGGCGGTGGCCGACGAGTGGGAACAGGTGGTGAAGGAGTCGTTTCGCCAGGGACACGATATCCAGTTGCACCTTCACCCCCAATGGCTTGATGCCACGTACGAGGGTGGCGGCGAGTGGAAGCTGGTGAGCGACTGGTCGATCATCAACTACCCCGGCGAAGAGATCCGGGAGATGCTGGTCAACGGGAAGGCATACCTGGAAAGTTTGTTGAGCGAGGTCGATCCCTCTTACACCTGCGTCTCATTCCGCTCGGGATCGTGGTGCGCGGCGCCTTCGAAGTGGCTGATGCCGCTGCTCGATGAGCTCAAGTTCGTCTTCGACATGAGCATCGTCGCCGGGTTGCGGTATGACACCGTCCAGGTAAAGCTCGATTACACCGGCTGCGAAGAGCCGTTCGCGCCCTACTACCCAGAGATGCACGACGCGCGCCGCGTCTCGCACGCGGTAGAACCGATCGTCTGCATCCCGACCAACACCTTCGCAGGGGCACGGTGGGCCCTGTTCCGCCGCGACTGCGGCCACGGCTGGTCGGTCCTGCGCCGCAAACTTCACAATCTGCGCCAGGGCATGCCGGGCGGCCGCATGGCGCCGTCGCGCGGGCGCAATAGCGGAGAGTGGACCAATGCCGGAGAAGGCGGCGTGATCGGCCTGGCGAGGCGGGTCTACCGGCGCTATGTGCTGGGGCAAGTTCACGTGGCCGATCTCAGCCGCCTGAACTACGCCATGATGCGCCGCATGATGCACAATATCCGGCGGCAGGCCGCGGCATCGGGCATGGCCCGGGTCCCGGTGATTCTGGAGAACCACACCAAAGACATCTATGACTTCTCGCATATCGAGCGCTTCCTCGCGAATTTCGCCCGATCGCAAGACGTCAAAACGGTTACCCTGACAGAAATCGCCAATGGACTTAGAGACGGCACCTTCAAGGTCCGCACAGCCTGATCGTCGCAGTGTCATCCTGCGCGATGCGCTGTTCTCGCGGCGGGCTGAAGTGCAGAAATCGTGGCCAGAGCTGCTGAGCTCACAGTTGCTGGAGTCGCTTGGCTCCGCGGCAGGCGAAGTGGAGGCATTTCTGAACGGAAATGACAGCGCCCTGGCTCCGCCCGGACCAGAGTCATCCGGGTGGTTGGCGAGCGACGAGGATTTCTGGGGCGGGCTGTATGCCCTCGCGCTGGGAAAGCATCTTGATTGCCGTCCGGCGGCTGCGCCGCCCTCGCCCTTATTTCCGGCAGATCTCAAGCGCTTGTCACCGCCCGAGCGGTTCCAGCGCCTCCTGGCGCGATATCGTTGTCCCGCGAATATTGCTGCAGCCAGTGAGTTCGATGTTGCCGAAGAACTGTTGCGCCAGTTGATGGTGGTCGAGCGGACAAACCTTGAGGCCGGACGGGCTTTCGACGCGGAGGGTGTACTGCTGGCTCTGAGTCTGCTTGGCATCCGCGCCCTGATCACGCGCGATCTGAGGTCGTTTGACGCGCTGAATTACTTTTTTGAGATGCCGCGAGAGTCCCTGGTTCGATTCCGCTCGAATCCCAGGCTGTTCGCCTCATGGCTTTGTCTGTACGTGCAACTGCTGTCGACGGCAGACTGGCTGCAATGAGGGCGGCAGTGATTGCAAGTTCGATCGCGTCGGGCGCGCGCATTGCCGCGGAAGTGGAGAAGATTGCAGGGGTCGAAGTCTTTGTGGTTCTCTGCAATGCGGGAATGAGGCCGCCCATCACGCGTTGGATGCGGGAAGTGGCGCTGCTGCTCAAGTCGTTGGGCGGCTGGAGTCCGGGAAAACTGTGGCGGGACCGGCGCGCGGGTAAACTACTAGTCCTGCGGCAGACATTGGATGACCCCCAATCGACAGAACTCATTCGATCGTTGCGATGCGATGTCGGGCTGCACGCGGCCAACGTGATCTACCGCGAGCCGACGATTTCTGCGTTCCGCTTGGGCATTCTGAACGCACATATCGGCGTGCTCCCGCAATACCGCGGCCGCTCGGTCGCCGAGTGGTCCGTACTGCAGGGCGATGCCACGGGGGTTACGGTTTTTTTCATCGACTCCGGCATCGATACCGGAGAGCGCATCGTGGTGCGTGAACTGGTTCCGCGCGCCGGCTGCGACAGCGTAAGCAAACTCAAGCGAAGGCTGTTCGCGCGCGATGCGATTTCATACCGCAAGGCAATTGAGGCGCTGATGTCGCCCGGCTTCCGAACGGAGAAAAACGATACCAGCAAAGGGCTTCGTTATTTCGTCATGTCGAAACTCCTGACCCAAGCGGTTACGGGCATCCTCAGGGCAGAATAGCGCCCGAGTCCGGGCTGATGGCAGATGCTAAAATTCCCCTAGTGACGCCTCCTATTCGCCTGCTGGCCGCGGACATCGACGGCACCCTGCTCAACCCCCAGTTTCAGATCTCGGCGACTGATCTTGCGGCCTTGCGCCGCGCCCATGAACAGGGTGTCGAGATCGTGCTGGTCACCGGCAGGCGGCACAGGTTCGCATTGCCCATTGCCGAGCAACTGGGATTCGAGCTGTGGGTGATCAGTTCCAACGGGGCGGTATCGCGATCCCTTTCCGGGGAGACCTTTCATCGCGACCTGTTGCCCGCCGAAACCTGCCGCCAGCTTTGCGGCGAGATGCGCGAATTTCGCGGTAACACCGTCCTGACTTTCGATACTGACGCCAAAGGCGCGATCGTGCTCGAGCACATGCAGGAACTGACCGCGAGCATTCAGCGCTGGCTGGAAAAAAATCTGCAATACATCGACTTCGTGATTCCGATCGAAAACTCACTGACCATGGATCCGGTGCAGGCCATGTTCTGCGGGTCGATCGGGCGCATGCACAAGGCGCTCGCGCAGCTGACGTCCAGTGAATTGCGGAAAGACATTACCGTTCTGCGAACCGAATATCCTCTCCGCGATCTCTCCATCGTGGACGTGCTCAACCAGGGATGCTCCAAGGGCCATGCCCTGGAACGATGGGCCAATTATCGCGGGATTCCTCGGGAACAGGTCATGGCCATTGGTGATAACTATAACGATATTGAGATGCTTGCCTTCGCCGGGATGCCCTTTATCATGGGAAATGCCTCGGAAGAGTTGCGGGGCAAGGGGTGGGCGGTGACTTTGAGCAACGACCAGAACGGGGTGGCGGCGGCCATCGAGCAGGTGCTGGGCCGTTCACCGGTCGAAATCTAGTGGCAAGTTCTTTGGTGAGGATCGTTCCCTACAACGTGAAGCTTTGCCTCCAGTTGATCCTGCTCATGGCCGGCCTGGGGACAATCTGCGCCCAGGGGGCAGACCTCGCGGTGCTGCGTAATGGCTTTTCCATACGGCACCAGCGGCGCCAGGTGATGGGCACGGTCACGCGCCTCTATCTGGGCGCGCAGGACGCGGGCTACGTGGACGTTCCCACCACCGACATTGACCACGTAGAGGCGGAGCCCAAGGCTGAAACTGCGCCGAAAAACACGCCGGAGCTCGCGGCGGTCATCAATTCGATCAGCGGCCGCCATCACCTGGATCCGGACCTGGTTAACAGCGTGATCCGGGCGGAGAGTGGTTTTCAGGCCAACGCTACATCGCGCAGGGGCGCGCAGGGGCTGATGCAGCTCATGCCGGGGACGGCATCGGGACTGGGGGTTGCGGACCCCTTCGATCCGGGAGCGAATGTCGAAGGCGGCACGCGCTACCTGCGGACGCTTCTGCAGCGCTACAACTTTGACCTGATCAAGGCCCTGGCCGCGTACAATGCGGGACCGCAGCGGGTCGATCAATACCGGGGTATCCCGCCTTATGACGAAACCCAGGCTTACGTGGCGCGAGTCATCCGGGATTTCAACCGGCAAAAACTGGCAGAACGAAAAGCCGCGGCTCTGAAATCGGCAAGCTATAGGAAACCGGCCCCAGGAAAAACCGTCACGCCATCACCGCCGGCTCGGCCTACTCCGTCTCCGGCCGATTAGCCTGGCTGTCGCGGTCTCGTTGACCCGCCCGCCTCAGTCCGTTTACCTTGACAGAGCAGACTGGTGTCGCTGAAGTTTGGAGCTTCTCCACTGAATGACTAGACGGCGCGGCGTTATTTACGGACTGGTGTTCGCTGTTCTGGCCCTGCTGATCTATCTTCAGTTCCGCCAATGGCGGACCTTCGACTGGGACCGCTTTCTGGAGCAGACACGCTACGTCAGCTGGCGGCACGTCTTCGGTGGAGTCGTTCTCATTTACCTGGCCTATTTTCTCCGTGCGGTGCGCTGGAAGATTTTTCTGCATCCCGTGCGCCGGCAAACCTCGATTTTGAGCCTGGTGTCGCCTACGGTCATCGGTTTTACAGGATTGGTTCTGCTGGGGCGCCCGGGTGAATTGATCCGTCCTTACCTGATCTCGCGCCGCACCAACCTTACGTTCTCTTCGCAGCTTGCGGTGTGGGCGGTCGAACGGATCTTCGATCTGGCGGCGTTTACGGTGCTCATGGTCTCGGCCATCTTTCTGTCGAGGGACCTGCAGGAATTCGTGGCCACCCGATCCGGGCTGGATCACTGGCTTCACCTGGCCGGATATTTACTGACCGCGCTGGTTCTCGGTCTGCTGGGCGGGGCTTTGCTGATCAACTACCAGGGCCCGAGGATCGCCGCCTTGATTGAAGAGCGCTTTTCCCATCTGGCAAAGAATCTGGGAGGCCGCATCGCGCAACGAGTGCGGGAGTTTGCCGACGGGCTGAATACCATTCATGGTCCGGGCGAATTCGTGTCGCTGGCGGGAGTTTCGCTGCTGATGTGGTGGCTGATCTCAGTGGCCTACAAGGAAGTGACCCACGCCTACGACGGGCCGATGCAGGCCATGACCATCACGCGCGTGCTGCTGCTGATGGGGTCGAGTATGGTTGGTTCCATGTTGCAGTTGCCGGGAGTCGGGGGCGGGTCGCAACTAGCCACCATCGAAGCACTGGACAAGGTCTTCCACACGCCGCGCGAACTGGCCGTCAGTTGCGGCATCCTGCTGTGGTTGGTGACGTTCGTGGCCATCGTGCCCCTGGGCCTGCTCCTGGCTCACAGGGAACGGCTCTCCTTACGCAAACTGTCGGAGGAGAGCGAGGAAGCCGAGGTGCGCTCGGTGATTCCCTCGAGCCCGCCGGCTGCGGATTAGGCTTCAGCCGATCCTGCTACAATCAATCGAGTTCCGTTTCCACACATGAAGTGTCCCTTCTGCGGATTTGCAAATGACAAAGTGGTGGATTCGCGCGAGAGCAAGGAAGCCGACTCCATCCGCCGCCGGCGCGAGTGTCTGAAATGCGAAAAACGTTTCACCACCTACGAGCGCATCGACGAAATTCCTTACATGGTGGTCAAGAAAGACGGGCGGCGGGAGAAATTTGACCGGCAGAAAGTATTGAACGGCCTTTTGCGCGCCTGCGAAAAACGGCCGGTTCCGATCGGCAAGCTGGAGCAGATCGTGAACGAAGCGGAAGGTTTCGTCATCGAGTCGCCGGAGCGGGAGCGCAAGACCAGCGAACTTGGCGAACTGATCATGAACCGCCTTCGCCGTCACGACAAAGTGGCTTATGTCCGCTTCGCCTCAGTTTATCTGGATTTCAAAGACGTGAAAGAGTTCATGGATGAATTGAAAGATCTGCTGAAGACGAAAGAGCCGGAACCCCGCACTCGGGCGGCGCTCAAGAGCTGAACTCCATGGCTTACAAAATCACCCTCATTCCCGGCGACGGCATCGGACCGGAGGTCACACAGGCGGCGGTGCGCATACTCGAAGCCACAGGCGTGAAATTCGAATGGGAAACTTTTGCCGCCGGGGCCGATGCATACAAAAAGTACCATGAATACATTCCCAAGGAATTGATCGAATCCATCGAGCGCACGCGGGTGGGGCTCAAAGGGCCGGTGACGACTCCGGTGGGAGGCGGCTTTGCCAGCATCAACGTGGAGTTGCGTAAGAAATTCGAGTTGTATGCGAACTTCCGCCCGATCCGTAACCTTCCGCACATTCCCACGCGCTATCCCGACGTGGACCTGATCATCATTCGGGAGAATACTGAAGGGTTGTACTCCGGTATCGAACACGAAGTCGTCCCCGGGGTAGTAGAAAGCCTGAAGATCATGACGGAGAAGGCCTGCACCCGCATCTCGCGGTTCGCCTTCGAGTACGCCCGCAGGAACAAGCGCAAGAAGATCCATGCCATTCACAAGGCCAACATCATGAAGCTCTCGGATGGGCTTTTCCTGCGCTGCGCCCGCGATGTCGCCAAAGAATACCCGGAGACTCTCTACGCCGAACATATCGTCGACAACACCTGCATGCAGTTGGTGATGAATCCATACCAGTACGACATGCTGCTGATGGAAAACCTGTACGGAGACATCATCTCCGACCTGTGCGCGGCTTTTGTGGGGGGACTGGGCATGGTGCCGAGCGCCAACTTCGGCGAACACTGTGCCATCTTCGAAGCGGTGCACGGCTCGGCGCCGGACATCGCTGGAAAGAATATCGCCAACCCCACCGCGATCATCCGCTGTTCTCTGCTGCTGCTGCGGCATCTGGGCGAGTTCGACGCGGCGCTGACGATACGCAATGCGCTGGAAAAGGTCTATCGAACGCCAGACAAGCTGACTCGCGACGCCGGCGGCAAAGCGGGAACTTCAGAGTTTGCCGATTCGGTGATCGAAGCGATGCAAGAGACCGGCTCTGCCCTCCAATCGTCGAAGACCACCGGTCATTCCTGAAGGTGCCGGGCCTGAACGTGCGGCGCCGCATCTTTCCTATTTCTCCTCCGTTTTTCCGCGCGATCCGCGTTTATGGTCTATACTGCTGCGTCGCCGCGGGTGGAGGGAATGACGGAGCAGGTGTTCGGACTGAGTGTGAACCAGGTGATGGCCTACGCGGCCGTCGCCAATGTGCTGCTGGTAGTCGTTCTCGCGGCCATCAATGTCTATTACGCATGGCATGCCAAGCGGCAGGCAGACGCCAGCCGGGAACAGGTAGCCGCCTCGACGCGCCAGGCGGAGATCGCGGGCGAAACCCTGACGCTGCTTCGCCAGCAGATGGAGCAACAGCGAACCGCGGACCTGGGCGCAATCTCCCTGCAACTCCGCGTCGCCACCCACGCCATCGAGGAGTGGATGAAGCGGATCCAGCCGGAAACCTACCCCCAACTGCCCGACGAAATCCGCATTCTTTCCCCCGATTTCAGCCAGGCCACGCAGCGGGCGAACGCCATCGACCAGATTGTCGCCGAGAACATGGGCGCCGCGGCGCTGTATGCCGGGAAGGCGGAAAACAGCCTGCGAATCGTGCGCGGGGCCAATCCCGCCTTGCTTCAGAGCTGGAAGGAGAAGCGGAAAGAGGCGGCCGATAGCCTGGACATCGCCCGCTACAAGCTAAACGTCGCGCGCACCCGCTGGGAAGCTATGAGCTCGTGAGCGGACGAGGTCAGAGAATCTTTCGGCCCTGTTCTCCCGTCACCTTCGAAGAACGGTTGCGCATTTGATAGTGTTTATAGCTGTAGAGAAGTGTCTCTTCATCTCCCCGATTGCGCATCATAACTTGCGCTTCTGCTGGCAAGATCAAGTGCAGGAAACAGCAAAATTACGGCCTGGCTTGCAGGAGATTCTCGACAAGCCCATACGCGAGTTGGGGCTGAGGATCGAAGGCTCGCCCCTGGAGCGCTTCGTGCAGCAGTTGTACCGCGAACTGGAGAGCAAGAAACTGGTGAAATTCCGCCCCGCCTGCTACCTCACCGACGAGTGGGGATGCCCTTCGGGCGAACCGGTAATTGGCATCCCGTTCTATCTTGCGGACTCCGATCTGGCGCAGATGGAAAAGGAAGTGAACGATCTGGAGGACGCGCGCGAGATCATGATGTACCTCCGGCATGAAGCCGGGCACGCTTTCAACTACGCCTACCGGCTGCACCGCACCCCACAGTGGAAGCAGGTTTTTGGCCCGTTTCGGCGCCCGTACCACGACAACTACCGGCCCATCCCGTTCTCGCGAAACTATGTCCGGCACCTTGCCGGCTGGTATGCGCAAAAGCATCCCGATGAAGACTTCGCCGAGACTTTTGCGGTCTGGCTGACTCCCCGGTCTGGCTGGCGGCAGCGTTACCGCGGCTGGGGGGCGATGGCCAAGCTGCGCTACATGGACAAGATCGGACGCGAACTGAGCAATGTCGATCCCCTGCGCCGCCGCGGCCACACCGACATCACCGTCGACGAGATGGAGTCTACGGTGGCGGAATTCTACAGCCGCAACGGCGACCGTACGGCGATTGGCGACCTGGCGCTGGATCCCGATCTGCGCGACATTTTCGACGCTTCCAAGCGGCGCAAGAGCGCCCGCCCGGCTCAACATTTTCTGCAGGCACAGCGCAAGACCGTAGTGGATAAAGTGGCCTACTGGACGGGAGCGCAGCGGCCCTTGATCAAGACGCTGATGGAGTCAATCGAGAAGAGAGTTGGCGAGCTGCGCCTGTTTGCCGACGCCAACCGCGAGGCCGAACACCTGGTGCAGATCACTGTGTATGTAACCGCCCTGGCCTCGAACTATATGACCCGGGGGAAGTTCATCCAGCCATGAGAGCACCGATTCCACGCACCTGGCGGCGCAGCCGGAGCCCGCGATGACCAGCGCCAAGCTGAAAGTCGCGGTGCTCTACGACGTCTGGGGCGAGGAGGCACCCACCGTCGAGGCGGCGCCGGTGGAGAAGCCGACGGGCAAAAAGAAGCCGCGAAGCAAAGCCAAGAGGGAAAAAGAAGACCGCGAAGAAATCTTTGAGGCTCTGAGCAAGTTGGGGCACGAGCCCTTTTACCAGGTGCTCGACGGCACTCCGCAGTGCCTGGTTGCGTTGGCCAAATGCGGCGCGGACCTGGTCTTCAATCTGACAGAATCGTTTGCCGGCGACGACACCAAGGACATGAACGTCGCGGCCTATCTTGATCTGCTGGGAATTCCCTACACCGGGGCAGGGCCACATGCCAGCGTTCTGGCTCAGGACAAGGCCATCGCCAAGAAGATGTTCGCCTTCCATGGAGTGAAGACTCCATATTTTGCCACCTCCTATCGCGGCCGGGTTGAACATGCCCACGACATCTCTTTTCCTATGATCGTGAAACCGGTTTCGGAAGACGGTTCGATCGGGATTGACTCCGACGCCGTTGTCACCAGCGTCAAAGAACTGATGGAGCGGGTCGAGTTCATCCAGAACGAATTCGATTCGGCCGCCTTGATCGAGGAGTACATCGAAGGGCGTGAAATCTACGCAGCCATTCTGGGCAGTTATGAGACCGCCAAAACGTTGCCGCTGGTGGAACTGGATCTCTCCAAGCTGCCGGAAGGAACGCCCAGGATCGCCAGCTATGACGTGAAATTTGAAAAAGATACGCAAGCTCACAAACTGACCAAATCGCACCTCGTGACCGATCTGGACGAGGAGACCGTCGCCCACCTGCAGGAGACGGGTCTGGCAGCCTACCAGGCCGTGAAGCTGCGGGACTATGGCCGCATTGACATGCGGCTGACGCCCAAAGGCGAGGTCTACGTCATTGAGGCCAATCCGAACCCGTGGCTATCGAGCAAGCACGAGTTTGTGATGGCCGCCAAAGCTGCCGGCCGGTCATACACCGATCTCATAGAAGAAATTGTCGAACTGGCAATGCAGAGGTATGTCTCCCGGGAGCCCAACCAGGATCAGTAGGACATCGGCAAAGCCAACTCAGGTGTCCTACAGCCAAACCCGTATTGCCCAAGCCTCTCCGGTGTGAAATAAGCACTGAGTAAAGTTTTTTCTGTATCCGGAGCATAAGGTGAAACACTCAAGTTATTTCGACTTCGGAAAGCTTTATCGCGAGGCCTATGCCGAACGCAATCCAGCCCGCCAAATGGAACTGTTGAGCCTGGTGCAAAGGGCCATCGAGCACTGGGAAGAGGGAGGGCAAAGCGCGGCGTCCCTGCCCCCACGTTTTGCCTTGCCATCCATGTCGGATTCACGCACGGCCGCCTGAGGGCCGAGCCTCGTCCCTTCTGCAATCGTCCCATTTTCTGCTGTTTGCCCGGCAATAGTGAGCTGTGGTGTATTTCCACACTTTAGCCATCACGGGCCCAAGTGATTGAGATCACAGCGCCTTCATGCTGCCTGGCGGAGAATTACATCAGTGGCAGCGATGGGCTGCTGAGTTTCTCTACAAGGTCAGAAGGGTGTCGCCATGGCTAAGTCCGGTTTCAATCGAACTGCAGCGCCAGCCCGGCCTCTTCGGTCCGGAAATCCATGCGGAGAGAAAACAATCATGAAGATGACAAAGTTGGCAATGGTAGTGGCAATCATGGCTGTGGCCCTGTTCATACTGATTCCCAACCTGTCCTGGGCCGAGGACGGCGCGGCGCTGTACAAAGCCAAGTGTGCGGCCTGTCACGGCGGGGATGGAGCGGGCAAGCCGGCCGCCAAGGTCCCCAGCGTGGTGTCTGATCAGGCGAAGAAGATGTCGGATGCCGACCTGAGCGACATGATCGCCAACGGTGGTCCCAATAAGAAAGCGATGCACGCTTTTGCTTCCAAGGGGCTAACACCGGACCAGGTAAAGGCTGTGGTGGCCGCGGTACGTGACCTGCAGAAGTAGGATCGCTGTTCCTGGTGGCCTCGGCCACCGCGGGTGAGAACGCCTTCCCCAGTGGCTGAGGAGAGAGTGAGGGCGTTGTGAAAGCCTCCGGCGTAGAGCGGCGAAGCGAACGGAGAAACGGCCGTACCGCAGCCAGCCGGGTAAAGCCGGGAACAGTCCAGCCGGGTCGGGCGCCAGCCGCCAGACCCGGCTTTTCTTTATTTTCTTCCGACAAATCCTGGTGTGCGGTTCCCGGGCCGGTTCCACGACAGTTCCGGGTCTCCTCCCTCGTAGGTTCCTGCGAAAGGAAATCCCTGACTGGCGTGGAAAGGAGATTTCGATGAGCAAGGCTTTGCTTTATGACGGCACCATCTGCATCGGCTGCAAGCAATGCGAAGCGGCCTGCGCCGAGCAGAACAAGCTACCCTACGACGACAAGATCGCGGCCGAGGACCGCCAGTCCGAGCACAAATTCACCGTGGTGCTCGGCCAGGGCGACAAGTTCATGCGCCGTCTGTGCATGAATTGCCAGGAACCCGCCTGCGCCAGCGCTTGCCCGGTGGGGGCGCTGGTCAAGACGGCCGCTGGCCCTGTGACCTACGACGCGGAGAAGTGTATGGGGTGCCGCTATTGCATGATGGCGTGTCCCTTCAGCGTTCCCCGGTACGAATGGCAAAAACTGGCGCCACGGGTGCGCAAGTGCACTATGTGCGCCGACCGGGTGGCACAGGGCAAGCAGACCGCCTGCGCCGAAGTCTGCCCCACCGGCGCCACCAAGTTCGGCGAGCGCGACGATCTGATTGCCGAGGCCCGGCAGCGCATCCACGACAATCCCGGCAAGTACGTGAACCATATTTACGGGCTGAACGAAGTGGGCGGGACCAGCGTCTTCCTGCTCTCCAGCGTTCCGTTCGAGCAATTCGGGTATCCCGCCCAGGTGCAGAGCGAACCGATGCCGATGCTGACCTACCAGGCGCTTTCGCATGTTCCGGACGTGGTCAGCCTGGGCGGAGTGCTGCTGGGCGGTATCTGGTGGATCACCAACCGCCGCGCCGACGTGGCGGCCGCCGAGCACGGCGGGGAACCAGGGGAGGAGTAGGCCGAGGACACTATGAAAACGACAAGGTTCACCTTCTGGAACACAGTGCTGACGGTGGTGCTTCTCTGCGGCCTGGCCGCCATCGTGCTGAGGTTCACGGGCGGCCTGGGCGCATCCACTAATCTTAGCGATGAATTTCCCTGGGGCCTTTGGGTCGGCTTCAAGCTGTTCGCGGTTTGCCTGGCGGGTGGCGGCTTTACTCTGGCCGCGGTCGTCGAGATCTTCAACATCAGGCGCTATCGCCCGGTTCTGCGACCCATGATTCTGACAGCTTTCCTGGGGTATTCCATGTTCATCTGCTCGTTGATTCTCGACCTGGGCAGACCCTATCGAGTGTGGCATCCGATCGTCATGTGGAACGACCACTCGGTGATGTTTGAGATCGCCTGGTGCGTCATGCTTTACACCACTGTGCTGACGCTGGAATTCTCGCCTGCCGTGCTCGAGCGCCTGGGCTGGAGCCGGTTATTGCGCGCGGTCCGCATGATCATGATTCCCCTGGTAATCCTGGGCGTGATCCTCTCCACCCTGCACCAGTCATCGTTGGGCAGCCTTTACCTGATCGTGCCCGGGAAGCTCTACCCGCTGTGGTATTCGCCGCTGGAGCCGGTTTTCTTTTTCATCTCCGCGCTGTGCGCCGGCCTGGCGATGAGCATTTTCGAGTCATGGCACAGCAGCAAGGCCTTCGGCAAGCAGTTGGAGGTCTCTCTGCTCACCGGCCTGGGCCGGGTGCTGGCGGTGCTGCTCGGGTTCTACCTGGCGCTGCGCGCGGTCG
>Ga0335080_10002714_pt1 | contig 17749 bp, 16 predicted proteins | sample Lox_Sample_34_FD_206720 | JGI IMG/M metagenome (GOLD analysis project Ga0335080, IMG submission 206720) | Soil microbial communities from Loxahatchee National Wildlife Refuge, Florida, United States - Lox_Sample_3.4 | ecosystem: Environmental > Terrestrial > Soil > Wetlands | place: USA...
TCAACGCTCCGATGATCTCCGCTTCGCTATGCTTCCCTCTCGCCATGCCGCTCCTCCTCGTTCCGCAGAATCATATACACTTCCCTGCGAATTGAGGGGCGCAGACCAAAGCCACACCGGCGCAGCCCATTCACAACACCATGTCGATGTGGGACTCGTTCGGCACTTTTAGTCCCGACGTGCTTGGTATGAATAGCGCCGCTCCTAATACCACATGCACTTTCGATCAAATGACGAACAGCGGACCCTGCGGAGTTAACACAGTTTCTGACGGCACTTTTACGGAATTAGCTTTGGGCGCATGTTCTACAGTCTGTTACGTCGGAGGCGCCTGCACAACAGGCGGCCCGTCAACTGCTACACAGACGTGGCACATCGCCGGATTCTCGATAGCGCAGCAGGATTCCGAGTACTGTCAGCAGGTCATACTCAACGGCAATCAAGTTCATTGAGGTTCTATGAAGCGAACGATAGCCTTTCTTCTGCTTGCATGCTGCAGCTCTAGCGGCCCCGGTTATCTAGGGCCCTCCCAAGACTTGGCGAGCAAATTACACAAAGCGACGCCGAGCTACCACATTGGCGCAGTCAATTTCGTACAGGCCTTGGTCCAAGTGAGCGGCGATTTCCAGATCCCCATGGGAATTACTTGGGTCAACTCTCCGGCGACGCTAGCCCAATTGCCTCTTGCCTGGGCGCACACGACGCCAGATGAAATAATTCGCGACATCGTTAAGACTCAACCTGGCTACGAAGTACGCGTGGACGATGGCATAGTCCATATTTTTCGATCAATCCAAGACAACGAAAATTTTCTTAAGATTCGTATCGGTCGATTTAGCGCAAGCGATCAGCCGGTTGAGGTTACGTATTACAGATTGCATACCACGTTGGCGCCAGCTAAAGGGAACCATCAGATAAGCATCGCTGGACCGGGAGATTCCAAGGTTACTCTGGACCTGAGCGACCCGACGGTGGAAGACGTCCTCGACGCCATATCCGTGGCCTCGAGCAGAAAAATCTGGATCGTTACGTTTTCGGACGACACCGGACTGACGCCACGCGGGTTGCGCAGGACGCTCTCGCTCTGGAGCGCCAACCCCTCTGAGCCGGACCAACCAGGTTGGGACGTAACTCGTTGGGGCGATCCGCTCCCGCCCTTGCTAACCGCCGCAAAACCGTGATTTGAGCCTCTTTCCCGGATAAGCAGAACTAGGCAGCTGCCCCGGGGTTCGCTTTTTGAAACCCGGGCCTTGCCGTTGGCGTTTCTCGGACATGCCCCAGGGGGGAAACACGGGGACAGACGTAACGTTTTCCTGGATATTTATTGGCCTCCATGTAACCCGGCGCTCACGGTGCAACGATCCAAAATGAACTGCCTTCGTCGCGCCGTCGTGACAATTAGAACACTGGAGAACGTCCCGTCAGTCCCCAGGTTCCCCATGCTGGTTATGACGCTACTTGGACGTTTCAGGGATACGTTAACTATAATTTCTGACATGCAAACACTCACGCTAGGACCTGCAAAGAATTGGTTTTTTTGTCTAACTGCCGCGCTCGTGTTTTTTCTGCCGGATTGCCTCTCCACGCAACCCCGCGAGAGAGGCTATCTAGATGCAACTAAGGTCCAAATCCGGCAGCGACTTAGGGAGCCAGCCGGAGGCCATAGCGAAGGGAATAGCGTCAGCTGGTCAGACGGCAGATCGCACCTATCGCAGACTCTGGCGGTGACCTTCAAGGTTCTCGGGCTGACACAACTCGCACCGGGCGAGGAATTTGAATACGAGGTCCAGATCCAGAACACGAGCGATCACACCGTCGAAATTCCCTGGGACTTGAGTCAACGAGACATTGAGCCCGTCAACCCGCGTGCCAGCTATGAATACCAGACTGCGGCAATCTCCGTGATAGCGAGGGAGGGACAAGGTAAGTCCGTCACCATTGAAGGTTCCGCTCTTCTATTTGGTTCCTCATCGATCACGTCGACGATGGTCGCGCTTGAACCCGGTGACTGGGTGCGAATCAAGGCGAAAGGACGGGCTTTGGTCGCGAATCCAAACGAGGTTTGGCCAGAGCCTCAATTTCTAGGCAAGCAAGTCAACGGGACTCTAGTCATAATCTTAACGTTCAGTAGAAGCTCTTTTTCACCCGGTTCCTCGAGCAACGAAAGGGACGGACGCGAGGACACACGCAACATTAGTGTGCCTATATATTCCAACGCTGTCCCAATCCAGTTTTCCTTCTAGGGAAACACGGGAGAAACACGGGGACGGAAACACGGGAAACACGGAACGTTTCCTGGATATTTATTGGCCTCCATGTAACCGCGCTCACCGTGCAACGATCCAAAATGAACTCCCGTCGTCGCGCCGTCGTGACAATTAGAACACTGGAGAACGTCCCGTCTGTCCCCAGGTTCCCCCCAAAATGAAAACCGTAGCCGCATGCTTATGGATCGTTCTAGCAATCCTACCTCTGGCGGGGCCGTCGACTAGTAAGGAACCCTTCTCGCTCTTGATCGGCGCGGTCCAAGGAAAACTCCCACCTGGATCACAGGTCGAACTGAAGCTTACACTGACGAATACCTCCGATCGGGAGATCATAGTTCGAGATACAAATCGGTGGTGCGACTACCTACTTGAAGTACGCGACGGTGAGGGGCAACTGGTGCCCGAAACCGAGTACAAGCGGGACTTGACGTGCAGAGGCGCGGGTCACGTTTCGATCGGGAAAAACATCGTTAGGCTACTGAAACCACATGAATCCTTCGAGGATCAGTTCCTTCTGAACCAGTCATACGATCTAAGTCGTCCCGACGATTATTCAATACAAGTAATTCGGCCCATTTCAACGGAGCTTGGGACGGGCGTCGTAAAATCAAACACGATCTTCATAACACTGGCCAAATAACTCGGTTGCCGGGTGCCCCGGGTTTCGCTTTTTGAAACCCGGGTCTTGCCGTTGGCTTTTTCTCGGACAAGCCCCCAAGGGTACGCGACGTCATCCTGGCGCAAACTACGCCGGGAGGGTGGCAGAGTGACTGAGGCCATAGCTCTTGGGTGGCCTACACTTCGCGGTCTTGCCAAGAGTCGGCCGCTCTTCTCGGATCCTAGAACTACACGGAACAATTCCGGCGCCGAGCTGCTCGCCCAACCGATGCCCCGACAACGCCTCAGACGAAGCAGACAAAAGAGATGTTTTCTAGTCCCCTCACGAGACGCCCGCCGTTCAATCCCGCTAATAGCCATTCAGCCCCAAATTTCGACCGTTCCCTGTAAATGTCTTTACTAGCTCGTCAATGTCGTGCTACCGTTTCCCATGGTCACGCGGCCCCACCCATCGCTTCATCGACAAGGGTTCGGCGAGCCGCGCAATTTCGTAGCGCCGGCTTCCAGCCGGCGGTTTTCCGCTCCACCGGCCCCAACGCCAAATCTCGACCCAGCTCTCTTCTGCACGATCTCGCCGGCACCCCACCCCCTCCCTGTTTTTCGAAAATATGTGATTCCAAGAGGTTTACGAGGTGGGGTCTGCAAAAGATGTGAATCCAAAGGAGTTAAACTCGCGGACGCTTCTGCGGCGCTTGATTTTAACCAACTTACGGAACGAAAGGGAAACACGGGGACAGACGGGGAAACACGGGGAAACACGGGGACGGAAACACGGGGACAGACGGAACGTTTTCCTGGATATTTATTGGCCTCCATGTAACCCGGCGCTCACGGTGCAACGATCAAAATGAACTGCCGTCGTCGCGCCGTCGTGACAATTAGAACACTGGAGAACGTCCCGTCTGTCCCCAGGTTCCCAAAACCACCTACACAGGTCAGGAACTGCTGGACTGCTATCAGCGATCCATGGACCCCGCAGTACCTCATTTTTATGGCTATGAAGAATGTGAGTCGTACACCGTTCTCGACCAGAATGGAAACCAAATTATGCAGGCGGGAATCGCGTTCGATGAGAGCGTGCAGATTACGGACACTAATGTCGGTCTCAATAGCTACAACGGCAGCGGATCTACGGACGGTGGGTTCAACGTGAAGGACATGCTAGCACTGGGATCCGCTAGCGCAGCGCCGGCTCCTGGTTCCTACGCGGTTGCAAAGCAAACGTGGACCCTGCACTCGAGTGGTGCGACCGTCCGCGTAAATTGCCTAGATTTCGAAGCGACCGACGTCACCGTAACAAACATCACCTCAACCCCGACTGTTGCCTGTTCCAGAAACTAAGTTTGGCGAGGGAGGACATTGTGAATGGTCGCAAGCTTTTTATCGCGGTTGCCCTTCTGCTGTCGGCAGGAGACGGACATGCGCAGTTTGGTTCTCAAGTCCTTGACACTCCTGTAACCGACGTCGACTACAGCGACAGGACTACGAACATTTTGAAGGCATTGGCACAGAAATATCACGTCGTCATCGGAGCCTCCGGTATTCTCACAGGCGCTGACAACGAAATCGTCCGGATTTCCATCGCCAAAGGGAGCCTCAAAGATGTCTTCCAACAGCTTGTAGAGAAGGATCCCCGATTCGAGTGGCATCAAACCCAAGACGGGAGCATAGACTTCCGGCTTCGAGGAAAGCCGCTCCCTCTTGTTGATGTCAATATCGGTGTTTTCGATATCGATAATCCTCAAAGAAGTGATTTTCCAAACTTTCTTGTACAGGCGACGGAAATCAAGGCGTGGCAGAGCGATCACCACTGCCTAATTCAAGAGCTCATAATTGGAAGAATTCCCGCCAACTGGGGGCACTTCTCTCTCCATATCAGGAATCAGCCATTTGGCACCGCCATGAACCAAATCGCCAGCAAGTCTGGCAGCTATTTCTGGTCGGCCATCCAATACGAGAGCGACCCATGTTCTATCAACGTCACTCCATAGACCGTGCCGGGTGCCCCGGGTTTCGCTTTTTGAAACCCGGGTCTTGCCGTTGCCTTTCTCGGACCTGCCCCCAAGGGAACCCGACCCAGCCCGGGCGTAAACTCTTCTGGAAAAAGCCACTTATAATCTTCTTGACAATATTACCAATTCGTGCTATAAGCCTTATGTGAAGTTTGATCGCCAGCTTGCCTCGCGCCCCAGCCAGTCCATCGTTTCTTCCCATTTTGGAACTCGTCCTCTCCTGACTGCTACTCGGTCCCTCGTTTCGTTCCCTTTTGCCACTCAACTCACCGCTCCCGACTTCTCCGTGGCCCACGCACGAATCGCTTGCAACCCCAATCCCCTCATGCAGCTACAGCCGAATCCCTTGCACACCGCGGGTGGGTCGTACGAGTATTAGTCAAGAAAGATCCCTTACAGGTTTCGGGGAGCGGGGGAGTTCCTGCACGCACTCGGCGGGAGTCTTTCCGTTGAGCGCCAGATGCGGACGATCCTGGGTGTACTCGGCTTCCCACCTTTTCAATTTTCGAGCTAAATCTTTTTTGCGGCGGAAGTGTTTTCCGCGATAGAACTCTTCAGAGTCGGTCTTGTGGTTTCGCTCTACTTTACCGTTTATCTCCGGGCATCCGGCAGGGACATGCCGATGAGAGATGCTGAGGTCGGAAAGATACCAGGTGAACTGTGGCCCGAATGAGGAATCATTGTCGGTCTGGATTTTTTGGATAGCGAAGGGAAAGTGCTCACGAACCTCTGCGAGGAAGTCGATGGCCGTCTTGGTGTTGTTGTTGTCGTAGATGCGTAAAACGCGGAAGCGCGTGGCCTCATCAATCGCCGTGAATTGATAGAAGCGCTGCCGAGCTCTTCCAACGCAGGGAACAAACTTCACATCGAGCTGGACAGAGCGGCCCGGAATCTGAAGTGGAGTGTCCGCGGCGTCGGCCCGGGTCGGTACTTCTTCAGGGAGACGCGGCCGCCACGGCGGCGGTGGAATATTTTCAGAATCGTAGTGGGCGAGACGTACGCGTGGTGGTGCCGCTGAAGATAGAGGCTGGCCCGAACGGTACCAGAGCGGCGCTCCTCGCGAATGCGGAGGATGAAAGAAACGAACTCCGGAGGAATGCGACAGCGGATATGGTGTGGTCGCCGAGGCTGATCCCGAAGACCAGCTAGAACAGCGCCCGGGACACTCCGAAAAAACGTCAGGTTCTGACTGACGTTGCCGCTCACGCGCTGCACATGTTTGCAGCATGCGCAGTCTAGCCTTCACTTTCCTTGCCTGGATTTGCTCGTAAACTGGATTCTTCATCCCGAACCTCCTGCGGTGGGTTGAGAGAATATCCCACCTGTCCGAGATGTCTATTAGCAGCTGCATCTAAATTTAGAGGAGAGCACTACGGTTGATATTAAGTAAGTATGAAGTCGTAAAAACGATTCGAGCGCAGCTCTCTACGCACGAGCAAGCCCTGTTGTTGGTGAATAGCCTAACCCCAGTCGGGAAGAATTGGTGGACCAATAATTTAATCATTGACTATCGAATCGTACGAAACATCCCACGAAAATTTCTCGATAGCTCTACTGAGCTTGCATGCGAAAAGCTCTTTAAGGCACGGTATTTCGAGTGGGAAGAAGCTCGCCGTCCTTGAGCTTGACCAGCAAAGCGTGCGATTTGCCAAGCTCCCCATTCCGGAAAACCGGGGGGAAACCCATCGGTTCCGGTACATCGAGCGTGGGAGTCATGCTGCCCCTTTTCTTAGGTGCTCATACGGCTCAATCTTTAACGAGCTCCCCTGAGAAAATCAACCGATCGCACTTCAACCAATCACCGGCGCCGCAAATTTGTGATGTGGCGCGGAAGGGCTTTAGCTGGGGCCTCACTTGACCGCGCGGCGGGGGTGCGTTAGGGTGGAAGAAGTTTCTTCCAGAGTTGGCGGGGACGCGCCGTTCGTGGGTTTGGGTGAGTTAAGGCGCGCCCCATTTGCAGCGAGATGCCAATGCGTGTGCGGAGGAACCCATCGGCCACCCGGCTTCGGTAGCAGGCAGACCTTCCACTTGGATGCGACGTACCGTTCACATCACCGGAAAAATTGAACCGTTCTTTGGCACGCTGGACGAGAACGTGCGCTTGCTCGAGGACTGGCTGCACGTGCGGACGCACTTGCATGACGGCACGAAGTTCACGATTGAAGGCGAGCACGATCGCGTGGAACAGGCCGTGAAAATCGTGGAGGAGTACAACCATTTGACGCGGCAAGGGCGCACGATGTCGAGCGCGGAAGTGAAGGCGCTGATGCGCGTCGCGACGGATGAGCCGCACGAATCGCCGCGCGGGATGTTCGAGCCGGAGCGGGCACGGGCGTTTGGAAAAAAGCAGGTGACGCCGAAAAACGCCAGCCAGCGCCGCTACATGGAAGAGATTGAAAAGAAGGACATGATGTTCGGTATCGGGCCGGGCGGTACGGGGAAGACGTACATCGCGGTGGCGATGGCGGTGAGCGCGCTGCTGACCAAGCAAGTGAATCGCATCATTTTGGCGCGGCCGGCGGTGGAAGCGGGCGAACGGCTGGGATTTCTGCCGGGAACGCTGCAGCAGAAAATCGATCCTTATATGCGGCCGTTGTACGACGCGCTGTACGACATGCTGGACGCCGACAAGTTGGAACGGTTTTTGGAGAAGGGAATTATTGAAGTTGCGCCGCTCGCCTTCATGCGCGGGCGCACGCTGAATGATTCGTTTGTGATTTTGGATGAAGCGCAGAACACCACCAGCGAGCAGATGAAAATGTTTTTGACGCGGCTGGGATTCAATTCGAAAGCGGTGATCACAGGGGATACGACGCAAATCGATTTGCCGCCGGGGAAAAAATCGGGGCTCGTCGAGGCGCTGGAAGTTTGCGGAAAGATTGAGGGGATTGGTGTGGTGCAGTTCGGGGAAAAGGATGTGGTGCGCCACAATTTGGTGCAGCAGATTATTCGCGCGTACGAGGATTACGATATGGCGCATCCGCAGCGCGGCGGCGTTAAGGGAACCGCGAGCGCGCCCAATTCTGCTGCGGTGACCAATGCTGGTTCTGCGGACGTGCCGAGCGGAACCGCCGGGAATGGAAGCGGGAAAGAAGAGAGTCGAGAAATTTCGCGCGGATGATTTGGAACCGGCAGAAGAAAGTACGCGTAGCGTCAGGCGAATTGGAGAAATTTCTTGGACGGATTGAGAAGGAACTGCGCGTAGGAAAGCAAGGCGTTACGGTTTGTTTTGTGGGCGACGCGGAAATTGCGCGGATGAATAAGGAGTTTCGGGGAAAGACGGGACCGACGGATGTGCTGTCATTTCCCGCGAAAGAAAAACAGTGGCGAGGAAAGAAGAAACGCGCAGAGAAGAAGAAAGACGCGCACGAAAGAGATTCGTACCTGGGAGACATCGCCATTGCGCCGAGTGTGGCGCGGCGGTACGCAAAGAAAAATGGGCGGACGCTGGACAGCGAGTTGCGCGTGCTGATTTTGCATGGCGTGCTGCATTTGCTGGGATATGACCACGAAACGGATCGTGGTGAAATGGATCGCATAGAACAAAGGATGAGGCGAAGATTCGGATTGGCATGAATCCGTTCGAATCATCTGGCATGAACCCGCTGGAATCGTATCGCTGGGTGTACGCGCTGGGGGTGGTACTGCTGGCGTTTGGCCTGCCTATATTTTCCTACCTGACGTTGATCTACCGCGAATTGGGGCGCATGAATACCGGGCGCATCCACGAGCATTTAGAGATTTTTGAAGCGCAGATTGAGCCGAAGCTGAAGATCAAGCGGAAGAGCGGCGGGCGAACGTTCCGCATTTTGGGCCATTTCTGGCTGGCGTTTCTGGTGTTGGAGACGACGCGCGGCGTGGTCTACTTCGTGCCGGGAACGTGGGAATCGGCGGTGGAGTTTTTCGTCTTTCTGACGCTGGAAGTTGTGATCGCCATGCATTTCATTCCCGACATGCTGTTGTACCGCACGACGGGAAGATGGCTGCTGCCGTTGTTGCCGTTCATTCGCGCGGGAATGTGGCTGGTGTGGCCGGTGCGCGTGTTTTTGGAGGGCGCCGAGTCGCTCGCGCGAATCTCCGAGCAGGAGCCGGAGAAGACGCAGGAGCAGCGGACGGAGGAAAGAATTGAAGCGTTGGTGGAGCAGGCGGAGGAAGAGGGCATCCTCGCAGCGGATCAGGCAGACCTGATCGAGCAAGTCGTGGAGTTCAGCGACAAGCGCGTGCGCGAGGTAATGACGCCGCGTCCGGATATTGTGGCGATTGCAGCCGAAGCGACACTGGAGGAACTGCACGCGAAAGTCGTCGAGACGAAGTTTTCGAAGGTTCCCGTTTATGAAAAATCGCTGGACGACATCATCGGCGTAACGTATGCGCAGGATTTGCTGCATATCGCGGACCCGGATTTGCCAAAGCGAAAAGTACGAGAGCTGATGCGGCCAGTACTCTTCGTTCCGGAGACGAAGGTCGGTTCAGAGTTGTTGCGGGAAATGCGGCAAAAAGGCCAGGGGTTAGCGGTGATTATTGATGAGCACGGCCTGGTAGCGGGCATCGCTACAGTTGAGGACTTGGTGGAAGAGATGGTCGGTGAGCAGTGGACCGGAGGCAAGCCGCCGACGCCGGATGTGGTGCGCGAAGCGGACGGCGGATTGGTGATGCGGGGGAGTATGGCGATTCGCGAAGTCGAAGAGTTGTTGGGCGTGAATTTTGGTGAGGATGCTGGAGAGACGGTGACCACTGTCGCGGGATTGCTCAGCCATGTGTCGGGAAAAGTGCCGGCACCTGGAGACAAAATTGATTTGGGCGGATACCGATTCGAAGTGCTGGAAGCAAACCAGCGAAAAGTTTTGCGGTTGAAGATTCGCAAACGGGTCGGAACTCCAGCGAAGGCAACTTCGTAAATTCAAGCGGTACGCGTAAGCATCAGGTGTAGCGCTGTGCGGACTTTCTGAAACATTTGTTGCATAGGTGAGAAGCGGAGTAGTATGCGTGTGCTCGAACTGTGTGAATTCGTGCGGAGGCAAGGATGACGGGAGCGGGAATGATTCGGCGTGCGGTGTGGGTGGGGATGCTGTGTGCGCTGAGCGCGATGGCGAGTTTTGCGCAGGAGGCGGGTAAAGAGGCTGCCATTCCGGACATGCGCTGGGCAGTGAAGATTCCGATGCGCGACGGGGTTTCGTTGAACGCGACGGTATTTCTGCCGCATGGGCAACAGGATCCGGTGCCGGTGATTTTTACGCTGACACCCTATATCGGAGACAGCTACACCGACCGCGCGATGTATTTTGCCCAGCATGGATATGTGTATGCGTTGGTCGATGTGCGGGGACGCGGCAATTCGGGCGGAACGTTTGAACCATTCGCGAGTGACTCGAAGGACGGTTACGACCTGGTGGAATGGTTCGCGAAGCAGCCATTTTGCAACGGCAAGGTGACGATGTGGGGCGGTTCGTACGCGGGATATGACCAGTGGACGACGCTGAAGGCGTTTCCGCCGCATCTAACCACGATCGTGCCTGCGGCCGCTGCGCATCCCGGTACGGACTTTCCGTTTAGCCTGAGCATTTTTGCGCCGTACGACGAGCAATGGCTGACGTTTACGAGCGGCGCGACGAGCAACGCGAACCTGTTTGGGGATGCAGCATTTTGGGGAGCCAAGGCCAAGGAGTATTACGACGGGCATCTGGCGTTCAAGGATTTTGACCGGCTGGCAGGAAACCCGTCGGCGATTTTTCAGAAATGGCTAAAGCATCCGACGCCGGACGCGTATTACGATGCGATGGTGCCCACGCCAGACGACTACAAGCGAATCAATTTTCCGATTCTGACGATTACCGGGCACTACGACGGCGACCAACTCGGTGCGTTTACCTATTACAAGCGGCACATGCAATACGGGACGGCAGAAGCAAAGGCAAATCATTTTCTGATCATCGGGCCGTTGGATCATGCGGGAACACGAACACCGCGAAGAGACGTCGGCGGGCTGAAGTTCGGCGAAGCCAGCGTGCTCGATCTCAACAGGCTGCACACCGAGTGGTACGACTGGGTGATGAAGAAGGGAACGAAGCCGGACTTCTTGAAGAAGCGGATTGCGTACTACGTGGTGGGAGAAGGCGCGGAGAATTGGAAGTACGCCGACACTCTGGAGTCGATTGCGAACGAGAAGCGCACGTACTATCTGGCTTCGAATGGAAGCGCGGAAAGCGTGTTTCATTCGGGCTCGCTGCAATTCAGCGGCTCCAACACAGGCGTGACGGGAGATAAGTGGACGTACGATCCGCTGGACACGCGGCCGGGGGATGCGGAGCAACCAGACGACGCCGGCCTGACTTCGCAATGGGCGGCGCTGAACACTTTTGGAAACGGTGCGATTTATCACAGCGCGCCGTTCGAGGAAGCCACCGAATTGACGGGGTTTGTGAAGCTCACGGTGTGGCTGACGATGGACGTACCTGACACCGACCTCGATGCGGACCTGTACGAGATTCTGCCGGGAGGGCGGTCGGTGGCCTTGACCGGCTCATCGATGCGCGCGCGATTTCGCGAATCGGCGCGAGAGGAGAAGTTGGTGACACCAGGGAAACCGGAAAAATACGTGTTCGACAGTTTTACGTTTTTCTCGCGGCGGGTGGCCAAGGGAAGTGTGTTGCGGTTGTTCATCCATTGCCCCAATTCGCCGGGCGTCGAGAAGAACTACAACAGCGGCGGCGTGGTGGCGGCGGAGACGGGGAAGGATGCGAAGACGGCGCACATTACGTTGCTGCATGATGCGGAGCATCCGAGTACGCTCGAGGTGCCGGTGGTAAAGTAGGACGAGGAAGAAAGCAAAGAGAACTAAACGCAGAGACGCAAAGGACGCAGAGAGAGTGGGGCAAGAGAAACAAGACAAGAAGAAAACGGCATTTCGGTCGGGATTTGTGGCGATTGTGGGGCGGCCGAATGCGGGGAAGTCCACACTGCTGAACCGCTTGGTTGGGCAGAAGATCGCGATCGTTACTTCGAAACCGCAGACTACGCGGAATCGCATACAAGGAATTGTGACGCGGCCGGATGGGCAGATCGTATTTATCGATACGCCGGGCTTGCACACGCCAGAGTCTGCGCTGGGACGGCAGATGATGCGGGAAGTGACGGCGGCGACGGAAGGGATCGATGTACTGCTGTTGATGGCGGATGCGAGCCGGGGAATGCCCGAGAAGGATGAACTGCTGTTTGAGAAGGCGCGGCGCTTTGGCGGTAAGACGATTCTCGCGTTGAATAAAGTCGATCGTATGGAGAAGGCCAAACTGTTGCCTCTGATTGAGGCTTTTCAGAAGGAATTCGGCTTCTCGAGCATCATCCCTATCTCTGCTTTGAAGGGGAGCGGAACGAAAGAACTAGTCGAAGAGATTCTGCGGATGTTGCCGGAGGGCCAACCGTACTTTCCTGAAGATCAGGTCACAGACCAACCCGAGCGATTTTTGGCGGCGGAGATTGTGCGGGAGAAGGCGATTCAGGCGATGTACCACGAGTTGCCGTATGCGGTGGCCGTGCAGGTGGAGAAGTACGAGGAGTTGGGGAAGCTGACGCGCATCGAAGCGGTGGTGAATGTCGAGCGCGACACGCAGAAGAAAATTCTGATCGGGCAGAAAGGCTCGATGTTGCAGAAGATCGGGACCGAGGCGCGGAAAGAACTGGAAGAGTTGCTCGGGACGAAGGTTTTTTTGGGATTGTTTGTGAAGGTGGTGCCGGATTGGCGGGAGAATCCGCAGCGGGTGCGGGAGTTGGATTGGCATGCGCAGTTGGAGGCGATGGGTGACAGCGATGCTCTCGAATCGGCACTTGATGCCGAGAGCGCGGAGGAATGAGCTGCGGTTAAGGATAGCGAATTATTCCCGGTTTGCCGGCAGTCCGTCCAAATACCTCAGTGACTTCGAACCTGTTCTGAGCGCACGCAATTTTCCGCCGATGCAAGCAGAGTATGGACAAATGGGTTGAAGGGAAATCGCCGAGGCCGTCGTCACTCGCAAGAGACCAGCGCGACCCGCGCGCATGAGTGACTTAAGGAGCGTTCCAATTTACCTGAAATTCATTGCTAGGTAGCAACGATCAGTCTTTGTTCTCAATCCGGATCAGTTTCAACGGCAAATCATCCAGGTTCTCAAGCGAATGTGGGGCCTCCGGAGGAGTCCACTCCACAAAAGGCACCTTTGGCTTCACCTTAAGCTGGCGAGAGTCAAAGAGAATTTTTCCGTCAGCGTCTCGGTCGATTGCCTCGCCGGCTTGCTGGATATAGAGGGTACCGGGCCAACAGTGCACATGGATTGGCTCTTTGCTGTGGGGTGCGATTGCCACGTCTAGCACGCGGACATGCTCATTCTCAAAGATTACCTTGTGATTTTCAGGCGCTGCTTTTACGGCATCCAGGTTTTCCGGCCAAGGGCATGCCTCCTTAGAGCGATTCGTTGCTGTCGCAGCTGGCGACATCGCGGTGTTGGTGGCCGAAGAATTCTGTCTGACGAATGCTGGCAGGGCAGCCACAGCGATCATTGCCAAAACAAGTCGGTTCATGCTCAGTCCTCCTCGGGTTGTTGCAGAAGTGAGGCTTTGATAGCGTCAATGCGAACTCATTCTAGGGAGCTCGCGCCGAATGCCGCTAGTAAAAAAACGACATACAGGTTTCGAACGGGCGTATATTTCTCACGCGGCCATGTTCCCGATTCACTTCCAACTTCCCAGCCTAGCGTTGCGGCCCTTCATCCAGTTCTACACACAGGCGGAAGTGAGCCTTCGGGATCTTTTGGTGGTCCACCCGATTCCTGCCCGCGCAAGTCCGATGATCGAATTCGTATTTGGGGACCGATTCAAGTTTCGTTATTGGGGGTCGCGAGACGAAGTGACCACGCCAGCCGCAGCCCTGGTTGGCATGTTGACGCGCCCGCACGCCACGCTCCTGCACCAAGGCACGTTTCACTCCTTCTTAATCATGTTTCAGGTTCATGGCCTGACGGACCTCTTTGGTGTCCCCTCGGGTGAGGTAACGAATCACACCTACGATGCTGACGCTGTCCTCGGCAAACCGATCAGGGAATTGGAGCAGAGCCTCGGCAACTGCAAGATCTTTCAGCAGCGGGTTTCAGTTGCAAATCACTTCTTCGCGGAACGCGTTCAGCATGCGCAAGCTGTTGATCGAATGGCTTTCGCCGCCGATCAGATTCTGAGCTCGAGTGGGAAGCTGGGCAGCGCGGAACTGGCTCGACAAGCCGGGATTGGCGTCCGCCAACTTCAACGCGAGTTTTCCGCGCGTTTCGGTGCCAGCCCGAAACTGTTCTCACGCATCGTGCGATTCCAGAATGCTTTGGACACCAAAGCACGTAGTTCAACGAAATCGTGGACCCATGTGGCGCATGAACTCGGGTATTTCGATCAGATGCACATGGTGCATGACTTTAGGGAGTTCACAGGCGAATCTCCCAGCGAAACATTGCGCCAGCTGGAACTTGTTTTTCGAGCACAGATCGGCGCGGTTCACGGGGGCGGAGGAGCGGAGTGTCCAGATAGGGTTCGCCGCTTTGTGATGTGAAATTTGAGGCAGTTCGAAGGCAGCAGAGGCACGCAGATTCTTGAGAATCCTCGATGAGCGGCTAATCGCCGATTCACTCATCGAGGCAGACTTGACTACGGAGCAGTTGTCCACAGACGGCTGACCCTACGACACTGGCGAGGACATAAGACGCAATGGGTGCGGTAAGGACAAACCTAAACGAAGATCGGTAAGGCAGCCCAAAAACAGATCCCTCCGCCGCAGGCTGCGCAGGAGCCCAGCCTGCGGGTCGGGATGACAGAGTTGTGGTGCGATACTCAGTCCGGGGCGGCGATGCCGAGGGATTTCATTTTGCGGTAGAGGTGGCTGCGTTCGAGGCCGAGAGCGCTGGCGGTTTGGGTCATGTTCCAGCGGTGTTCCTGCAATTTGCGCAAAATAAATTCGCGTTCGTAGGCGCTACGTGCCTCGTGGAGCGTTGAATACGGCTGCTGCGGGCTTTGCGCGACGCCGCGGAACAGTTCGGGCGGCAGATGGTGCGATTCAATGCGCGCCTGCGGGCAAACGATGACCAGGCGTTCGACGAGATTGCGCAGTTCGCGAACATTGCCGGGCCACGGATACCGGATAAGGATTTCCATGGCGGTATCGCTGACTTCGCGGGTCTTCTTGCCGTACTCGGAGCAGAACTCATCCAGGAAGTAGCGCGTCAGCGTGGGAATGTCTTCGCGACGGTCGCGCAGCGGCGGGACGAAGAAGGGAATTACATTCAGTCGATAGAAGAGGTCCTGGCGAAAGGCGCCACGGGCGATTTCCTGTTCCAAATTTTTATTCGTTGCGGCAATGACGCGCGTGTCCACGTGGATGATCTGGCTCGAGCCGACCGGTTCGAAGCGCTGCTCCTCCAGAACGCGCAGCACCTTGGATTGCGTGCGGAGGCTCATATCGCCTACTTCGTCTAGGAACAGTGTGCCGCCATCGGCTTTCTGGAACTTTCCGACTTTGTCTTCGCTGGCAGCGGTAAAGCTGCCTTTGATATGGCCGAACAACTCCGATTCGATAAGCTCTTCGGGAATGGCGGCGCAACTCATTTCCACGAAGGGGCCTTTGTTGCGCAAGCTGGCAGCGTGCAAGGCATGGGCGACAAGTTCCTTGCCTGTGCCGCTTTCACCATAGATTAAGACGCGGCCATTGGTGGGAGCCGTGACGGCGATCTGCTGGCGCAGCGCTTTCATCGGAACGCTTTCGCCAATGACTTGATAACGATGGCCCAGCTCTGTGCGCAGGAGCTGGTTTTCCTCTTGCAGGCGGCGTTGTTGGATGGCGTTGCGGACCAGAACGATGATTTTTTCGAGCGAGAGGGGCTTTTCGATGAAGTCGAAGGCGCCGAGCTTGGTAGCGCGAACAGCGGTTTCGATGGTGCCGTGGCCGGAGACCATGATCACGGCCGGTGGTCTCGGCATAGCCTGCAGGCGGCTGAGGGCTTCGAGGCCATCGATGCCCGGCAACCACACATCGAGCAGAATGACTTCCAGCTGTCCGGAGGCGGCACGTGCGAGCGCCTCCTCAGCAGAGCCGACAGCATCCACGTTGTAGCCTTCATCCCGCAGAATGAGTGACAGCGACTCCCGAATACCGGCTTCGTCATCGACCACGAGCAAATGCGGCTTCGAGTTCATCACGCGGATTCCGCCTCGTTGTGTTCAGTCACGCCAGCGGGGGCCAATTCCGCCACGGGTAGCTCGACCAGGAAGCGCGAGCCGATCGGGAAATTGTCCTCGACATGAATCGTGCCACCATGTTCGGCGATGATGCGTGCGGCAATGGCTAGGCCGAGTCCGGTACCGCGGTCTTTCGTAGAGAAGTGGGGGAGAAACAGGCGGTCTTTGTCTTGCGGAGAGATTCCGTGACCGGTATCGGCTACACAAATCTCGATGGTTTCGGCCTCAGGATGCGTTCTGGTGGACACGACGATTTCGCGGAAGGTCGAGCTCTCCAGCGCTTCGGCGGCATTGTCGATGAGATTGACGATGACGCTGCGAAGTAAAGTGCCATCTGCACGGATCGCAGGAAGACCGTCAGCCAAGTGGGCTTTAAGGGTGACGCCATCGAGGCGACCTGAAAAAACCTCCAACGCCTCCTGCACGATGGTGTTGAGGTTGGCAGAGGCTAGCTTGGCCAGCGGGAAACGCACAAATTGAGAAAACTCATTGACCAGCGCTGCCAGGGTGGAGACTTCCCGCTCGATGAGCCGGGAGCATTCCTGCGCCAGGGTGGTCAGCTCGGGATCGCGAGCCGCAGCGGCGTCGCGTGAATCGCGGCGTTCCAGGAAGCGAGAGAGCCGTTGCGAGGAGAGCTGGATTGGGGTTAGCGGATTTTTAATCTCGTGAGCGATGCGGCGAGCCACTTCCTGCCAGGCGGCGGACTTCTGGGCGCGTAGCACTTCAGTGAGATCGTCCAGCACCAGGACATAGCCGGAATTCGCGCGACGTGGCCCGAGCGAACTCACGGTGACAGCGAGGTGCAGAACACGTCCAGCGACGACGGTCTCGATCTCGCGAGAGACTACGCCCATCCGCAGCGAGCGCCGCATAAGCAATTGCACGGTTCGGGAAGCCTCGGCTCCGACCAGCTGTTCGACTGACTGCGCGTTGCGTGAGCTCGCGCCGAACATGCGGGCGACGGCGCTGTTGGTACGCAAAATAGTGCCCGCTGCGTCCAGCGAAACCACGCCCGTCGGGATATTTTCCAGAACGGTTTCCATCAGCTGGCGACGGCGCTCCAGTTCCTGCACTGCCTGCTGCAGATTGTGCGTAAACTGATCGATCTGGGAGCGATTGTCGCGGAGCTGGGTGGTCATGGCGTTGAACGAGCGCACCAGGACGCCGAGCTCGTCCTGGGCCTGTTCGGGAACCTGGTAGTCAAAATTACCGGCGGAAACTTCGCGCGTGCCTTCGGCAAGCGCCTGAATCGGTACGGTCACCTGTTTTGCGAGGAACAAGGCGATCCACATCACTGCCGACAAGAGCAACACGGTGAAAAACAGCAGGATCAGGAGCATCTGACGCTTGAGCGCTCGCAGACCTTGTTTCTCCTGGTTGTATTCCTGAGTCTGCGACTGAATTTCGTTGATGCGGTTCAGAAAATTGGGACTGGTCCGGTGAGCTGCTACGGTGTAGCCGACCGTTTGCCCTCCTTGCGCGAGGGGAGCCCGGACAGCGAAATAATCTTTTCCCGCGGCTTGCCAGACTTCAATTCCGCTCGGCAGAGTTTGCACCGGATTGCCCAAGACCCCTGCTTGTGCGCAAACGGGGGCATGGTGATCCTGCGGT
>Ga0335080_10002715_pt1 | contig 17746 bp, 8 predicted proteins | sample Lox_Sample_34_FD_206720 | JGI IMG/M metagenome (GOLD analysis project Ga0335080, IMG submission 206720) | Soil microbial communities from Loxahatchee National Wildlife Refuge, Florida, United States - Lox_Sample_3.4 | ecosystem: Environmental > Terrestrial > Soil > Wetlands | place: USA: Florida...
TCCGGAAAATATTTGCAGAACGAATCAATGATGCCGCGCACGCGGACTGAATTGATGTCTTCGTTCAATCCGGCAATTTCCATCGTGCCACCGATACGCAGCGCGTCACCCATCGGAGTCACCGCGACGTGTGCCTCGGTGAGGATGGAACAAAGGCGCGGCAATTGCCGGGGCTTGGGCAACGTCAGGCTGTAACCTTTGCCTGGCTGAATCGGAATTTTCAGGCCGAGCCGGCGCGCGAGGCTGGACGACCAAGACCCGCTGCACAAAACAAATTCATCCGCTTCAATTTCACGATCGCCGGGAAGAGCAACCGCGCGGATGCGGATGTGATTCTCAATTTTCCAGTCGAGCACTTCGCTGTCCCAAAGAAAATCCACACCGCGCTGCTCGAGTTGCGCCTGCAATGCGGCCATGAAACGTTCGGGCACGAGGTGACAGTCCATGGGGAAATGGACCGCGCCGGCGATGTCGAGGCGCGCGCCGGGGTCGAGCCTGGCCGTTTGTTTCGCATCAAGAACTTCAGCGGGAATTCCCAACGCGCGGGCCTGTTCCGCCGTCTTCGCCTCGTCATTGAGGGTGTGGACCTCGTGGCAAAGCATGAACAGGCCCCTTTTCGCGAGGCCAAAATCATTCCCCGGTTGCGTGGTGAATTCCTCGAAACACCCACGACTGGCGAGCGTGAGGTCGCGCAACAACGGTGCCGCGCGACGGACGTGTTGCGCGTTCGCCGCACGCCAAAATTTCAGTCCCCAACCGATCAGGTCCCCGTCCCACCGGGGCCGGATATAGAACGGCGAAGCGGGATTCCACATCCATTTCAACGCCAGCGCGACCGCACCCGGCGCGGCGAGCGGAATAAAATGGCTGGGCACGATCATGCCGCAATTGCCGAATGAGCAGCCATCGCGGAGGGCGGACTTGCGTTCGACCACGGTCACGGCAAATCCGCGTTGGTCGCAGTAATACGCCGTGCAAAGCCCCGCCACGCCGCCGCCGACGATGAGGACGCGCTTGCTCATTCAGCGGATACCCCGGCAGAATGGATCCCGTTCGTCCAGCAGCAACGTGGCTTCCGCGTTCACGAAAGCGGAGCCGGTGATGGTTGGCTCAACTTTGCCCGCGGCCCGGTCCAGCCAGCGGAATTTGCCGGTGAAGGTGCTGCCGATGATGCTTTCCTGGACCCACAGTGCGCCTTCGGCCAGTTTCCCGTCGGCGGCCAGACACGCGAGCTTCGCGCTGGTGCCGGTTCCGCACGGCGAGCGATCGTAGGCCTTGCCCGGACAGAGCACGAAATTGCACGAATTGGCACCGGGCTTTGTCGGCGGACCGAAGAGTTCGATGTGGTCCACCTCGTGGAATCCCTGCGTATTGACCGCCTGGCGGAGGCGCCAACTGAAAGCCGTGAGCACGTCAACGTTTGCCAGGGCGAGTTCCTGACCGTGCTCGGCTGTCAGAAAAAACCAGTTCCCGCCCCAAGCTACGTCGCCCGTCACCGGCCCCAATCCGGGCACGTTTATCGTCGCAGCTTTCCTGGCGCGCCAGCTTGGGACATTGGCCACGGAGACCTCGCCGGTGGGATGCAGGGTGGCGGTAACGATGCCGGCCGGTGTTTCGATGCGATGATCGCCCGGCTTGATCCGGCCCAGGTGCGCGAGTGTGACCACGAGGCCGATGGTACCGTGGCCGCACATGCCGAGATAGCCGACGTTGTTGAAAAAGATGACACCCGCTGTGCAGGTTTTGTCCTCCGGCTCGACCAGCAAGGCGCCGACCATGACATCCGAACCGCGCGGTTCGTTGACGATGGCCGAGCGAAAGGCGTCGAACTCCCGTTGGAAGCGTTCGCGGCGGCTGGCGAGCAGGCCCCGCCCGAGGTCCGGACCGCCCGCGAGGACCACACGCGTCGGCTCGCCGCCGGTGTGCGAGTCAATGATGCGGATCTCTTCAGTTCCGGATTGGCTCATGGGCTGACACAATGCTCGTTTTGTTTCGTGGCGCAAGACGCATTTCCGGCAAAGGATGAAATCGGATAGCTGCCTGTGCATTTCGAGCATGGGCGGGATTTCGGGCTGATTATACTTTGTATTCGAATAACAAATAATCCGTGCGCGCGGAAAACGGAGCGCTGTTAGTGTCAACGACACCGGGCCAGGCCATGAACCAATTCTTTCTCGGAAGCGCGCTCATTCTTCTGGGTTGTTTTTCCGGTTTCCTGCCGGAGTTGGCCGAGGCCCAAGCGCAATCCGCTGCAAACCAGAACGGTACAGTTCCGCAGCAGAGCGGACCTGTGCAATCAGGCATTGGCCAGTCCAATCAGGCTCAAGCTAATCCACGGCAACCCGGCAGGTCCGGGCGCTTTGGCGCGAATGACTCCACACCCACACTGGGTCTGGAACAGGGTTTCATCGAACTCGACACGCCCGATTTTCATTTGAAACTGGTCAAAGCGTCGCAGACGGTGGCTGCGCTGCAGCCAAAAAGCGCCGGCGATTTTGATTTCACTCCCGCGGATCAACTCCCGAAGCGGGCCGGCGACCACTTCTTCCAACTGGGGGACCTGACAGTTCGTTTGCGTGAAAGTGGCGATGGCGAATGGCAAAATTACTCGACCGCCTCCGAGCGCCGGCCGGTCATTGCCCTTCCCGCCACCGACCAGGCACTTGCCGCCGCGGACCTGGCGCCAACGCTGCCGCAGGATTGCCCGCTGCATGTCATGCGCACGTGGGCATTGGATCAAGGTAAACTCGTCCTCAAATTCGAACTCAAGAACAAGTCTTCCGCGCCGGTACAGATTGGGGCGTTGGGCATTCCTCTCATCTTCAACAATTACATCACCGGCCGTTCGCTGGCCGACGCCCACGAAGTTTGTTCCTTTTCGGACCCGGCGATTTGCCAGGACGCCGGCTACGTCCAGGTGACGCGGCTGAACGGCCACGGACCGGCGCTCGTCGTCGTGCCGCAAGGCAGGACACCTCTTGAAGCGTATAATCCCATCCTGAACCCGTGGGACCAACCATCGGCCGCGACCCGGATTTTTACGGACCGCACGCCGCGCAGCCAGACGTTCGAGGGGTTTTACGAATGGATGCCGTTGACCCTGGCCTATGCGGAAAACGAATGGAAGAACGCCCAACCATGGAACCCGCCAACCAGCGAAACATTAGCGCCCGGTTCGACCCGGACTTTCGGATTGAAATTTCTCGTCGCGCCGGAAATTCCGGACATCGAAAAGACGCTGGCCGAAAACAACCGGCCCGTGGCCGTGGGCATACCCGGTTACATCCTGCCGATGGATGTGAATGCGCGTTTGTTTCTGAAATATACCTGGAAAGTCAAATCGGTGAAGGTGGATCCTGAAGATGCCATCGCCGTGACAAGAGATTCGCCGACCGAGCACGGTTGGCTGGCCTACACGCTGCGCGGCAAAACCTGGGGCCGCGCCCGTTTGACGGTGACCTATGACGATGGCCTGGTGCAGACCATCAGTTACGATGTGATCAAGCCGGAGGCAGAGGCTGTGGCCGACCTGGGAAATTTTCTGTTCACCAAACAATGGTTCGAGGATCCCAGCGACCCGTTTCATCGCAGTCCGTCGGTGATGACTTATGACCGGGCACACAATCGGATCGTGACGCAGGATGGCCGCGCGTGGATTGCCGGTCTGGAGGACGAAGGCGGCGCCGGGTCGTGGCTGGCGGCGGGGATGAAGGAATTCGGCCAGCCGAAAAAGGACGAGGTGGAAAAGTTTGAGCAATTTGTGGACGGCGTGCTGTGGGGTGGCCTGCAATACACCAACGGCCTGTTGAAATACGGCGTGCGCAAGAGCCTTTTTTACTACGACACCAACGAGTTTCCGCATTATTACAACCCGGAAATCCGTTACGGCGGCTGGACGAGCTGGAACAAGCGGGACGCGGAACGAATTGACCGGGCCTACAACTACCCGCACGTGGTGGCCGCGTATTGGGCGATGTACCGCGTGGCGCGGAATTACCACGGCCTGGTGACTCATCACCCGTGGGAATGGTACCTGGATCATGCTTTTCAAACCGTGAGATTTCTCACCGGCCGGAATGCGGACGGCGATTACAATGTCGGTTACCTCAACATGGGGCTGATGGAAGGCGACATCTTCCTGACGCTGCTGAAAGATTTAAAGCGCGAGGGCTGGACTCAACAGGCCGCTGAACTGGAAGCGGCGATGAAAGAACGTGCCGACCGCTGGCACCGTGAAGCGTTTCCGTTCGGCAGCGAGATGGCGTGGGATTCCACCGGCCAGGAGGAAGTTTATGCCTGGTGCAATTATTTCGGTTATGCGGACAAGGCGCGGGTGACGCTCGACTCGATTCTGGGTTACATGCCGACGGTGCCGAATTGGGGTTACAACGGCAATGCGCGCCGTTACTGGGATTTTTATTATGGCGCCGCGCCGGGCGGACGGCTGGAACGCCAAATTCATCATTACGGTTCGGGTATCAATGCCATTCCGGTCCTCACGGAATATCGCCAGCATCCGGATGACTTTTACCTCCTGCGCGTCGGCTACGCCGGCACGGTGGCGCCGCTGTCCAATATTGATGAGGATGGCTTTGCCGCCGCGGCGTTCCATTCGGCGCCATGGCTCATGAAATGGGACGCCTACTCCGGCGATTACGGTCCGAACTTCTTTGGGCACGCGGTGGACACGGCGACTTACGTCATCAATCACACTGAATTCGGCTGGCAGGCTTTTGGCGGAAATGTGAAAGCGAGCAGCGACCGGATTGAAATTCAGCCGCTCGATTCCTTTCGCAAACGGATTTACCTTGCGCCGCTCGGCCTGTGGTTGACGCTGGAGGCCGGTAGTTTTGACCGGGTGGAACTGGACGCGAAAACTCATGCCGTGCGCGTGGGTCTGGCGGCCGCGACACCTTACGTTTCCGCTGCCCGTTTGCGAATCGAGCAACCGGCGAAGCTGCTGGGCGTAGGCACATATCAGCCCGCCAAAAAATTTGCGCTGGAGCGCGACGCGTCCGTTATGCCTCTAAAGAAAAGTGGAATCACTTGGGTTGAATTAACCGAAACCAGGTAGGAGAAATTTGCCAGCAAACCGCCCTGCAAAGGAGTTTCCGGATGAAGATCATTAAACATGCCATCGTGTTGCTGACGCTGGCCCTCCTGACGGGGAGCTGCCGCAGTGAGCTGCCGGCCACAACTCCTTCCGCCTCCCGCGATGAGGTTCCGCGAGTGACGGCGCCGCCCGAATCGTTTTTCGCCAAAATCCCGGCGCGTGACCGTGAAACCGCCCGCCAGTTCTACAAAAAATACCTGGAGATTGACGGCGTTCCGCTGGCGGCTTCCGGCGAAGTTTCCGATCAGGCGCTGCAGCGCGATTATTACATCGTCACCCACATGCTGGCAGGCCGGCCCGACATCATCCATTGCATGGCCACCAACGGCACTCACTTGATTATCATCGGCAAGGATCAAAAATACACCGACATGCCCGAGTACCGTCATGCTCGTAACCCGGATTATCTCAACGAACGCGTCCGTGGCACCGGCGGCCTGGACCTGACGAGTTTCGGCGAGGAAAATTTGTTGTGCCTCCCCACGGACCGTTACGATCGCGAAAGCATTGCCGTGCACGAATTCTGCCACACCATAGATGCGGCGTTGCGGCGCATAGACCCGACCTGGCGCGAGCGGTTGCTGAAGACCTACCACGATGCGGTTGGCAAAGGCCTGTGGAAAAACACCTATGCCGGTTCCAATCCGGCCGAATATTGGGCGGAGGTGTGTCAGGCCTATTTCGATTGCGGCCGGGCGAACAATTGGAATCACGGCCCGATTGCCCGGCGCGAGCAGCTCAAAGTCTATGATCCGGAAGCCTATGACCTGGTGAAAACCACCTTCAATCTCAGCCCGGCGCAGGATTGGCGCTATCACTGGCTACAAACGCTGCCGAACGTTGCCGCGCCGCCGGAGAAGCTCCACATCAATCCCTACTACACCAAATTTACCTGGGCGGATGAGTTTCCTGTCATTGGTCGGCAGGCGAGCGACGCGGCGTTGCTCAAGGCCAACGACACCATCTGCAAGATGTTTGCCTATCGCCACGACATTCTGAAGGCGATGATCAATGACGGCGTGAAGCTGGTGGTGCTGGGTCGGAACGAACGGCTGGCCGATCTGCCCGAGCTGAAGAACTCGACGGATACCAATATTGATTTGACGGACCGTTACCTGGGTTATTCGCCGGAACTGAAGCTGCTGGTCGTTCCCGAAGAAAATGTGCTGGGCAATCCCAATGACGCCGATGTCGGTCCGTGCTTCGAAATCCGCGAGCTGGCCGGGGCCTTGTATTACGTTTGCGGCTCGCGCCCGGTGGATCCCAACTGGAACAATCGCGGTCGCGACGTGCAGCAATATGAAATGCGCCTCAAACGCCTGGATATTCAGTTCGACGACCGGCTGAAGCAGATTTACGAAGCAGCCATGAGCCAGGGAATGTGGAAAGACACGCCCGCTGTGCGGGACCGCGTGGAGTACTGGACGGAAGGAGTGCTGGCGTATTTCGATGCTGGCGGCCAGGATGGAGCGCCTTTCAAGGACACCGGGCCGAACGGTGACTTTACCGGCAGCCCGCACGCCATCAACACCCGCGAAACGCTGAAGGCTTACGACCCGGACCTTTTCGCGCTCGTCAGTGAAACCATGGCGTATGACAGCCACGTGGACTGGCGCTACGAACCTTACCGGCCGTAACTACACCGCGAATTTTCACGATGAGCAGTCTTGTGAACAAATCATTGACGCGACCGGCAGCAGTCGCGCTCTTTTTTTTGGCTGTTGGAAAATTTTTGTGCGCGCAACCGGCGCCCGCCGACGGCGCGACAAATTCACCGCAGGCCCGCGGCGGTTTTGGTCCGCCACGCGGCGTGTACAAAGCCCGCCTGACGCCGCACTGGCTCGCAAACAACACGCAATTCTGGTATCGCAACGACCTGCGCGGCGGGGCGAAAGAATTCGTGTTCGTGGACGCGGAAAAAGGCGTCCGGCGTATGGCGTTCAATCACGACAAACTGGCTGCCGCGCTCTCCAAAGCCGCCGGTGAGGAATTCAAGGCCAATCACTTGCCGTTTTCGGAAATCAAATTCGTCGAGGACGGAAAGGCAATCCAATTCGACGCCGTCGGCAAGACCTGGCACTGCGATTTGGATTCTTACGAATGCGCGGCCGTAAGCAGTTCGAGTTCGTTACGCGTGCCGCCAGCGGAAGAAGAACCGCTGTTGGCCGCGTCAGACAATTCTCGTGAAAATGGGAGCGCTGGCTTTCAGCCGGCGAGTTCCTTCGACAATGGCGGGCCGGCAGGGATGCCGGCGCTCCATTCGCCGCAGGCGCAGGATGATCAGCGGTCGAACCAACCACGAGCGCGGGGCGGGCGACGCGGAGGGATGTACGAAGCGCGTTCGCCCGACGAAAAATGGCGGGCGTTCGTGCGCGACCATAATGTGTTCGTCCGCCCCGAGTCGGGTGGCGAGGAAGTCCAATTGAGCAGTGACGGGTCGGAAACGAATTCCTACGCACGCCTCGAATGGTCACCGGATTCGCGTTCGCTCGTTGCGTGGCGGGTTGAGCCGGGCGATATCGGCATGGTTTATCTGGTTCAGTCGTCGCCACCGGGCGGCGGGCGGGCGGTTTTGCACGAACGACACTACGCGCAAGCCGGCGACAAATTTCCGAGATACGAGCTGAACATTTTCGACATCACCAGCCATAAGCAGACCAAGCCCGAGGTGGACCGCTTCGAGCATGAATATGAAATCCCGCAGTTGCACTGGATGCGCGACGGCCGCCATTTCGCGTGGATGCAGGAGGACCGCGGCCACCAGCGGCTGCGCGTGATTGAGGCCGGTTGTGACGATGGTTCAATCCGTAATCTCGTGGACGAAAGAACGCGGACGTTTTTCTGGACGGCGCACACGGAGAACTTGAATCTGTCGCTGGTCAACTGGCTCACGAACTCCGATGAAATGATTTACGTTTCGGAAAGGGACGGCTGGCGGCATTTGTATCTGGTCAGCGAGAAGGAGGGGAAAATCGTGAATCAAATCACCAAGGGCGAATGGGTCGTGCGCGGAATAGACCGGATTGACGAGGACACGCGCCAAATCTGGTTTCGCGGCGGCGGCATGAACCCGGACCAGGACCCGTATTTCGTTCATTTTTACCGGATCAATTTCGATGGCACGGGACTCGTGGCGTTAACCGAGGGCAACGGCGACCACACCGTCCAATTTTCGCCGGACCGGAAATTTCTGATTGATACCTACAGCCGCGTGGACACGCCGCCGGTTCACGAACTGCGCCGCACGTCGGATGGCAAACTGATCTGCAAGCTGGAAGACGCGGACATTGCCGAATTAAAGGAAAGCGGCTGGCGTCCGCCGGAAATTTTTGTCGCCAAGGGCCGTGACGGCAAGACGGACATCTGGGGCATCATCCAGCGTCCCAGGAATTTGGCCCCGGACAACAAATACCCGATCCTCGAAAGCATTTACAACGGCCCGCAAGGCGCGTATGTGCCTAAATCGTTCAGCGGATTCAGCCGCGGGACGAACATGACCGAGGCCGGTTTCATTGTCGTGCAATGCGACGCGATGGGCACGGCGTTCCGGTCGAAGGCGTTTCACGACGTTTGCTGGCACAATCTCAAGGACGCCGGTTTTCCGGACCGCATCGCATGGATCACCGCGGCGGCCGCGAAATATCCTTACATGGATTTGACGCGTGTCGGCATTTTCGGCACGTCGGCTGGCGGCCAAAACGCCGCCGCGGCAGTGCTTTGGCATTCGGACTTTTACAAGTGCGCGGTCGCCAATTCCGGCTGCCATGATAACCGCCTCGACAAGGCGTCGTGGAACGAGCAATGGATGGGTTACCTGCCGCCAGACAAAATCTGGTCCAAAGACCCCGACAACTGGTATTCGCAGAACTCGAATATTGACAACGCGGCGAGACTGGGTGGCAAACTGTTTCTCATTGTGGGCGAGATGGATGACAATGTGCCGCCGGAATCCACAATGCGTTTTGTGGATGCGTTGATCAAGGCCCGGAAGGATTTCGACCTTCTGGTCGTGCCGGGGGCGAACCATGGCGCAGGCAGCCCGGTCACGCAGCGCCGCACGCTGGATTTCTTTGTCCATAACCTGCTCGGCCAGGAACCGCCGAACCGGAACGCCGGGCAGGCGAGCAACTAGAATATGGGAACATTTGGCCATCAACGTCTGACACGCAGCGCCCAATTCCGTTGTGGGTTTGGGCTTCGGGTTTCGGATTTCTTTCGGATTTCGAGCTTCGGTTTTCGGACTTTAAAGCAGCCCTGGTTTGAGCGTGCCCTGGGGGTTGGCTGTTTGCTCTTCCTGTCCGGTTACACGACTTTTTCGCAAACGAATTATCCCGCGCCTGCTGCAGGAGATCTCACCCTTCACGATTTTCATTTCCGCGACGGGGAATCGTTGGCGGAAGTCCACATGCATTACCTCACTTTTGGTTCACCGCAGCGGGACGCTCGGGGCGTCGTTCGCAACGCCGTCCTGATTCTCCACGGTACGACGGGCAGCAGCGCACAATTCCTGCGTCCGGAATTTGCCGATGAACTTTACGGCAAAGGACAGCCGTTGGATGTGACGCGTTATTACCTCATCATTCCCGACAACCTCGGCCACGGCCAATCGAGCAAACCCAGTGATGGTTTGCGCGCGAAGTTTCCGAAATACGGTTACCGCGACATGATTGCAGCCCAGTATCGTTTACTGACCGAGGGGCTGGACGTGAATCATCTGCGGTTGGTCATGGGTACTTCGATGGGCGGGATGCACACCTGGCTCTGGGGCGAGCTGCATCCGGATTTCATGGATGCGCTGATGCCGCTGGCCAGTCTGCCGACACAGATTTCCGGCCGGAACCGCGTCTGGCGGCGTATCGTGATTGATTCGATTCGCGGCGCGCCGGACTGGCAGGATGGAAATTACACGCAACAACCCTACGGCCTCAAGCTTGCCGCCGAAACGCTTTATTTCATGGGCAGCAACCCGGCAATCCAGGCGCGGAAATTTCCCACGCTCGAAAGCATGGACGCGGAGTTGAATTCCTACGTCGCGAGCTTTTCGACCAACCACGACGCGAACGACGTGCTATACGCGGTGGCATCATCGCGCGATTACGACCCCGGCCCCGGTCTCGAAAAAATCACCGCGCCGCTGCTGGCCATCAATTCGGCGGACGATTTGATCAATCCGCCAGACCAGGGAATTCTCGAACGCGAAATCAAGCGCGTGAAACACGGCAAAGCCATCGTGCTTCCGGAAACCGATCAAACCGTCGGACACGGCAGCCACACCAAGGCGGCGCTCTGGAAAAAATACCTGGCGCGTCTGTTAAAAAAGACGGAAAGGCCGTGAGGTCAAATTCATGAAACGTGGCATGCGATGGTTGCCAGGCGTTTTCACCGGAACGTTGCTCGTGGCAGTTTTGTGGAGCTGGTCGGTTTCCGCTCAAGCACTTTCGTCGCCGGTGAATCCGAAGGCACCGGAACTGGATCGGCGCGCGCCGGATTTGTTCAGGGTTCGCCTGGGAACGAGCAGAGGAGTGATCGTGGTCGAAATCCACCGCGACTGGGCGCCGCACGGCGCAGACCGCTTCTATCATCTTGTTCAAGCTGGTTACTACGACGGCAACCGTTTCTTCCGCGTGATTCGCGGGCGCTGGGCGCAATTCGGCATAAACGGCGACCCGAAAATTTCAACTGCATGGCGGATGCAGAGCATTCCCGACGATCCGCGCCGCGAGTCAAACCTGCGAGGGACCATCGCTTTCGCGTTTGCCGTCCCAAACGGCCGGACGACGCAGGTGTTCATCAATTTGCGCGACAATTCGGCAACGCACGACGCCGAACCCTTCGTGCCGTTCGGCAAGGTGAACCAAGGCATGGCCGTGGTGGACGCGCTGAATGCGGAATATGGCGAGGCCGCCGGCGGCGGCATCCGCGCCGGCAAACAGGAACCGCTTTTCCAATCAGGAAATGCGTTTCTGGAAAGCCATTTCCCGCGTCTTGATTATATCAAGCGCGCAACCGTCGTCGAACCGGCCAGCGTGAGCAAATGAACAAATCCGGCGCAGAACCTGGCTCGTTTGCTTTCGCGCGAAAGCTGGCGCTGTTTTGCTTGTTGCTGGCGGGTGCCGCAACGAAGGCCGATTCGCCCATCCGGTTTGGTGGCGTTCCGGTTGAATTGACCATCAGTCAGGTCAGCGACTGCACTGTGCGAGTGCAACTGGCGCCGTTGGACGAACAAGGACGCCCGCAAACTGAAATGCCTTCTCCCGTCCTGGTGCCATTTCCAACAACTATGAAATTTCAGGCGCGTGAACTGAACGGCACGAAGGAGCTTCGGGCCGGTCAGCTTCGGGTAACGGTCAAGTCACCGCCGCTCACCGTTTCCGTGCGCCGCCCGGACGGAACACTCGTGCAGGAGCTGACTTTTGACAGCGAAGGCGGCACGAACGCAATTGCTTTCCCGACCGCGGCGCCGGTGCTCGGTCTGGGCGAGGGCGGGCCGCAATTCGATCGCCGGGGGAATTTTTATCCACTGCAAAACGGCGAAGGCACCCGGATGTTGGCCACCGATGGCACGAGGGTTCAGGTTCCATTTCTGATCGGCACGGAGGGCTGGGCGATGTTTGTGGCCGAACCGGACGGAGAATTCGATTTGCGCGGTGAAAAAGCAATTTTCCATCAGCTTCAAGGCGCCGTGCCGGGTTGGGCGGACATCTTCGTAACGGACGCGCACCAGCCCGCGAACGCGATGCGCGAATTCGTCCGCATCACCGGTGCGCCGGTGGTTCCGCCGAAATGGGCGCTCGGCTACATGCAATCGCATCGGACGCTGTCGAGCGAAGCGGACATTCTCACCGAGGCACGCACGTTCCGGGAGAAACAGTTGCCGTGCGACACATTCATATTTCTCGGCACCGGATTTTGTCCGGCGGGCTGGAATTTCGGACACGACTCGTTTCAGTTGAACACGAATGTGTTCGTTCACGATCCGGCCACCGTCATTCGGGAATTGCACGCGGAACATCTGCATGTGGTGTTGCACGTTGTGCCACCGGAACGCAAGTACCCGTCGCTCCACGGCCAGGTCCCCTCGGCACCGGGCGGGCGGATGGAGACCCAGGATATCGGAGTCTATTGGGGGCGGCACCGCGAGTTATTTGCCGATGGGGTGGACGGCTGGTGGCCGGATGAAGGCGACTGGTTCGACGTACCGAGCCGGCTGGCGCGGCACCGGATGTATTACGAAGGCCCGTTGAGCGACCGGCCCAACGTGCGTCCGTGGGATCTGCAGCGCAACGGTTGTGCCGGTATCGCGCGTTACGGCGGCTGGATTTGGTCCGGCGACATCAGTTCGAGCTGGAAAACGCTGACCGCGCAGGTGGCAGTAGGGCTCAACTCGTCGTTGAGCGTCTCGCCGTTCTGGGGCACCGACATCGGTGGTTTTTTTCCGAGCCGGGACAACGAATACACCGGTGAGCTTTATGTCCGCTGGTTTCAATTTGCCGCGTTCTGTCCCTTGTTCCGTTCCCACGGGCGCACCTGGCATTTGCATCTGCCGTGGGGTTGGAACACCGGTGAAACCGGGCCGGTGGAATCAAAGCCGGTGCCCGATCCGTCCGAATTGCACAATGCCGCCGTCGAACCGATTTGCCGCAAGTATGACGATTTGCGATATCAACTGCTGCCCTACACCTACACCCTCGCGCGCGAGGCGCACGATACTGGTCTGCCGCTGATGCGCGCGTTGTGGCTGCAATACCCGAATGACCCGCAAGCCGTGAAGCTGGGGGATGAATATCTCTGGGGCAGCGACTTGCTGGTTGCGCCGGTATTGGAAAAGGGCGCCACGGCGCGGCGCGTTTATCTCCCGGAGGGAACCTGGTTTGATTGGTGGACGAATGAGAAACTTGCCGGTCGGCGCTGGATTGAACGGCCGGTGAATTTGGAAACGATGCCGATTTATGTGCGGGCGGGCGCCATCATCCCGCTGGATCCAGTCCGCCAATTCGTCGCTCAGTCCGTTTCCGAACCCACCACGCTGCGGGTGTATCCCGGCGGAGACGGGACATTTACGCTTTACGACGACGACGGTGAGAGTCTTGACTATCTTCATGGCGCGGACGCCAGGGCGATTTGGATCCGTTTCCGCTGGGATGATGGAGCGCGGCGGCTGACCATCGAACCTGACCCACGAATGAAACCGTGGTCCGGCGGCACGCGAGTTTACCAGGTGCAAGCCGTCGGTCGCGACTCACGACCCGAACGGATTGAATTTCATGGAGTGCCAGTAGCCGTGAATCTGTGACTGCAAAATTTATTATGAACACGAAATTACTGTTCAAAATCATCATCCTCACATTCACCCTTTTTGCGACGACCGGTGCGCCGGCGCAAAACGCGCGCACCAACCGCCCGACGCTCGTCTTCCGCGACCGCGTCGAGCCGAACTGGTTCGCTGATTCCAGCGGTACGACCAACCAGTTCTGGTATCGGCTCGACCTCGCGCAAAGCAACCGGCAATTCGTCCTTGTCAAGGCCGATCAGGGACAGCGCCAACCTGCCTTCGACCATGCACGTGTGGCCGAGGCGTTGGCGAAGCTGACCGGGCGCGAAGTGAGCGCCGAACGGCTGCCGGTCGAATCGCTGGCTTTCGGCCGCGACGGCAAGTCGGTGACACTCCACGGAACGGAAGGCGATTGGAAGTTGGACCTGGCATCCTACGCGGTCACAGCCGAGACCAACAACGCGCCGTCCGGTCGGCAACTGCCCGCCGGGCGCGTGCCGCATCCGTCGCAGACCACCGGGCCGGAAACGGAAATCACATTCGTGAACCAGCTTCCGACGGCGGTGGACCTGTTCTGGGTTGATCCCGATGGAAAGCGCGTTGCCTATGGCAGTCTTGCGCCGGGCGAACGCAAAACCCAGCATACGTTCGCCGGCCATGTCTGGCTCGTTACCGGGCGCACCGGCTTCGTGCTTGGTGTTTTCGAGGCCGAAGCGAAGTCCGGCGTGGCCACCATCGTTGGACGCGGCGGCGGCTTTGGCAGGTTCCGCCGCGGTGGTGGCGGCGGCGGTGGTGCGTCTCTCGCCGGGCCTGACGGCACGTCGCCCGACGGCAAATGGCAGGCGTTCGTCTATGGCAACAACCTTTTTTTGCGTGACCTGAAATCCGGCAAGGAAACGCCATTGACCTACGATGCAAATCCGAACAATACCTACGCCCGCGACCAGGAATTTGAGCAGGCGGTCAACATGCAATACGACGCGAGCAACCCGGCGACGCCGACCCCGGACGTTCACTGGTCGCCGGATTCGAAGCATCTGGTCGCCATGCGGCTGCAACCGGGCACGGAACGCCGGGTTTATGAGGTCGAATCCTCGCCGCCGAACCAACTCCAGCCCAAGCTGACATCTTATCCGTATCTCAAGCCCGGCGACCAGGTCCCCATCAGCAAACCGCACCTGTTCGACCTCGGTACGATGAAGGAAATTCCGGTCAGCGATGCGCTCTTTGCCAATCCGTGGTCCATCGCCGATGTCCGCTGGGACAAGGATTCATCGCGGTTCACTTTCCTGTTCAATCAGCGCGGGCATCAGGCGCTGCGGGTGCTCGCGGTGGACGCGCAAACCGGCGAGGTCAAACCCGTCGTGGACGAGGAGAGCAAGACCTTCATTGATTACTCCGGCAAATTTTATTGCGATTACCTGGACGACACGCACGAAATCATCTGGATGTCCGAGCGCGATGGCTGGAACCACCTTTATCTTTACGACGCGAAAACGGGCGAGGTGAAAGACCAGATCACCAAAGGCGACTGGGTGGTGCGCAATGTGGATTACGTGGACGAGAAGAAACGGCAGATCTGGTTCCAGGCCGGCGGCATCGTGCCGGGCCAGGATCCTTACTTCATTCAGATTTGCCGGGTGAACTTCGACGGCACGGAGTTGAAAGTTCTCACCGAGGGCGACGGCACACACACGGCCGAGTTCTCGCCGGACCGGCGTTACTTCATTGATACCTGGTCGCGGGTGGATTTGCCGCCGGTCAACGAATTGCGCCGCAGCGACGACGGCAAGCTCGTGTGCAAACTTGAAACCGCTGATGCCAGCGCGTTGTCTGCGACCGGCTGGAAAGCACCGGAGCCGTTTGTGGCGAAGGGCCGCGATGGCGCCACTGATATTTACGGATTGATTTGGCGACCACAAAAATTTGACATGGACAAAAAGTATCCGGTCATCGAGGACATCTACGCCGGGCCGCAGGATTCATTTGTGCCGAAGGGCTTTCGCCCGCACTATACGCAGCAGGAATTGGCGGACGACGGATTTGTTGTCGTGCAATCGGACGGCATGGGCACGGCGAACCGTTCGAGGCAATTCCACGATGTTTGCTGGAAAAACCTTGAGGACGCCGGCTTCCCGGATCGCGTGCTCTGGATCAAAGCCGCCGCGGCGAAGTATCGCTGGATGGATTTGACGCGGGTGGGCATCTACGGCACATCCGCGGGCGGACAGGACGCTTTGCGCGGGATGCTGGATCACGGCGATTTCTACAAGGTGTGTGTTTCCGATTCCGGCTGCCAGGACAATCGCATGGACAAAATCTGGTGGAATGAACAATGGATGGGTTGGCCGGTGGATGACAGTTACGTGCGCAGTTCGAACGTGGTGGACGCGCACAAACTGCAGGGCCAGTTGCTGCTCATGGTCGGCGAGATGGACCAGAACGTGGATCCATCGAGCACCATGCAGGTCGTCAACGCGCTCATCAAAGCCGACAAGGATTTTGACCTGCTCTACATGCCCGGCGCCGGCCACGGGGTGGCGGGGACACAATATGGCTGGCGTCGCTTGCAGGAGTTTTTTGAAAAGAATCTCCTGGCTGCGCACGGCGACGAACTGGCTGCGCACAATGCGGCCATGACAAATTGAACAATGGGCGCAATGCAATTTATGAACAAAACCGGCTGGCTAATCCTGAGCGGCGCGATGAATTTGCTAATCGCGGCCGGGCCGGCTTCGGCCCAACCGTCCGCGGACGTCCAACTGAACGCATTTTTCAAAAACTATCTGGATGAATACTTCCAGCAGCAACCGCTCGCCGCGACGCAATTGGGTGACCACCGGTTTGACAACCGGCTTGATGACATTTCAGCGAAAGCCCGCGCCGGTTGGCTGGCCCTGGCGGAGAAAACGCTCAAACAGTTGCCGCGAGACGTGGATTACACAAAACTGTCGCGGGACGGCCAGATTGATTTCGAGATTTTCCAACACAATTTGCAGTCGCAAGTCTGGGCGACCAGGAATTTTCACCCATTTCAGGAAGACCCGCGCACCTACGGCGCTTACCTTAACGACAGCGTTTATCTCCTTCTGACACAATCCACGCTGCCAAAGGAAACAAACCTTGCCAACTGTCTCGCCCGCATGGCGCAGATGCCGCGCACCGTGGCGGAGGCGGAGAAAACCCTGGCCCATCCGCCCAAACCGATTCTGGAGACCGCCATCCGCCAGAACCAGGGCGCCATTAACTTCTACGAGAAGGACATTTTCCTGCTGGCCAGCGACACGCCACAACTGGATCAACTGAAGACCAGTGCCTCATCAGTGGCGGCATTGTTGAAGAATTATCAGAAATTCCTCGAAGGACCGCTCATGGCGCGCGCGTCCGGCGAGTGGCGGATCGGCAGACGGAAATTCGACAAAAAGTTCGAACTGGAAACCGAGGCCGGGATTACCGCCGAACAAAACCTGGCGGACGCCGAAACCGAATTCAACCACGTCCGGCGCGACATGTATGTCATCGCGCGCCAGCTTTGGTGCCAGTATTTCCCGCAAAGACCGCTGCCACCGGATGACGCCGCCGGTGAGCGCGAAACCGTCCTGAAAGTCATTGACGCGATTGACGAGGACCACAGCAAACCGGAGGACCTGGTTGCGGATGCGCGCGCCGACATCGCGCGTATCAAAGCCTTCATCCAGAAACGGAATTACATTCAATTGCCCGACCCCGACCGCTGCGAGGTCATCGTGATGCCGGAATTCCGCCGCGGGAATTCGCTGGCATATCTGGACAATGCGCCGCCGCTGGACCCCAACGCCCACAGCTATTTTGCCATCAGCCCGCCGCCATCGGACTGGACGCCACGGCAGGTCGAAAGTTTTCTGGAGGAATACAACCATTACATGCTGCAAATCCTGACCCTCCACGAGGGTTACCCGGGACATTATGTGCAACTGGCAGAGGCTGTCCGCGTGCCGTCGCTCATCCGGCGGGTGTATCAGTCGGGCGTGTACGTCGAAGGTTGGGCGGTTTACGGCGAGATGACGATGTTGAACGAGGGTTACGGTGACGGCGACCTGCGGTTGCGCCTGATGGAACTCAAATTTTATTTGCGCGCGGTGGCCAATTCGATTCTCGACTACCAGATGCATTGCACGCAGATAACCGATGACAAGGCGATGAAATTCCTGACACAGGACGCGTTTCAGTCGGAAGGCGAGGCTAAATTGAAGTTGGTTCGCGCCAAACAAAGTTCCGTTCAGCTCAGCACTTATTTCGTGGGTCGCATGGCGCATTACCGGTTGCACCAGCAAATCGAACGGGAATTGGGCGACAAATTCGATCTGGCCAGGTATCATAAC
>Ga0335080_10002716_pt1 | contig 17744 bp, 16 predicted proteins | sample Lox_Sample_34_FD_206720 | JGI IMG/M metagenome (GOLD analysis project Ga0335080, IMG submission 206720) | Soil microbial communities from Loxahatchee National Wildlife Refuge, Florida, United States - Lox_Sample_3.4 | ecosystem: Environmental > Terrestrial > Soil > Wetlands | place: USA...
CGATCGAGCTGCCGGGATCGCAGGCGATGGTCTTCCGGAATCCGTCTTCCGCACCGGGCAGGTCGCCGAGGCGGAGCTTGCATATGCCGATGTTGACCAGGCAATGCTTGTGGTCCGGCGCAACCTCAAGCGCGCGCTCGAAGGTCGCGATCGCTTCGTCGTACCTCGCCAGCGAGGCGAGCACCATGCCCAGCCCGAAAAGGCCCTCGATCGACTGCGGCTGCGCGGCGACGACGCGCTGCATGCGCGCTTCGGCTTCGCTCGCTCGACCGAGCTGCTGGCACGTCCAGCCGAGCCGGAGGTCGAGCGTCGGGCCGGTGAGCCCTGCCGATTCCGCGCGCAGGAAGCCCTGGTAGGCCTCGCGGAACCTGCCCCAGGCGTAGAGCGTCGAGGCCCGGGCGAGAAGCAGGTCCCTGTCGTCGGGAAACGTCTCCAGCGCGCGCTTGATCGCGGCCAGCGATTCGGCGTAGCGGCCGGCCGCGTCGTGCGCTGCCGCATTGCCCAGGATCTGCGAAGGTTGCGATCCGGCTGCCGGCGCCGGCTCGTCGGCATTCGCGCGGCCGCCTTCGCCTCGCACAGCGGAGGCTTTTTTCCCGCCGAGCGCGCGAAGGAGCGCCGCGCCCAGGCCATCCGCCGAACGCGGGCGAGTCACGGTGTCATGGCCCACGAAGCTTCCTTCGGAATCGGTCTCATCGTCCGTTCGCAGTTCGGTCGGGCGAGCTAATCACCCGCAAGCATGCCACTCCCGAAATGAAAAAGCCGACGGAGCGCGAGCTCCATCGGCTTCGAGTACAGACGGTAGTGCGGTTAGCGGAAGTTGGACGGCACGTACTTCGCGTCGCAACCGCCGTGCGAGCCGTTCCAGGTCGTGATGTCCGGCAGGCCCGGCGTCACCGGCGTGAGGGTCAGGGTGCAGTCCCCGGTCTTCGAGCCCGTGCACCGCGTCGTGACGCTGATCGCGCCCGTGCCGCTGTTGACCGTCAGCGTGGCAACGTACTGGGTCTGCAGCGTCGAGCAGCCCGAGGCGTCGACGCTCTGCGGCCAGCTGCCCTTGGTCGAAACGTATTCGCTGACCGACGTCTTGCAGGCGGCGGCCGCAGCCACGCCTTCCGACATCTTCGAGCGAATCACGTAGTCCTGGTACGCCGGCAGCGCAATGGCCGCCAGAATACCGACGATCGCGACCACGATCATCAGTTCAATCAAGGTGAAGCCCTGCTGCATGCGTTTCATTTTCAGTCTCCAGGAAGTGTGAGTACGTACTCCGTAACCCTTCGCACCCAGCGATGCTGGACCCTAGTCAGCAAGGGGTATGCCAACCTTCCTGACCCCATTCACGTAGTCTGCACCAACGGTGCCCAACTCGGTTTCGACGGCGCCGATCCCGGGCGCCCGGGCTCTTTGGCGCGGTTACGGAGGCCTGTACTGAACAAAACACCCCCCGTCAGGTTGGTGAAACTGACGCTGGGCGTCACAAGCTGACGTGAATTGCCACCGAAACTGTCGCCGGAAGGCGACGCCGTCCCGCGTGAAAGGTCACTCCTTGCCCGGATTCTCGTCGACGGGTTGCGCTGAAGGATCAACGAATTCCACTCGGGTCCCGGCAATCTCGATGAGGTCGCCAGGCTTGAGGTCCCTGCCGTCCGCGGCCACAGGCTCCCCGTTGAGGACCGGCGGGGAGATTCCTTCGACGGGCCGGAGCCTGAAACCCGGTCCCACCTTGAGGATGGCGGCCACCTGCACCCCGGGGCGTCCGAGCGTCGTTTCGGGCTTCGTCAGGGCGATCGCCATCCCGGCTCTCGCCCCGCTGACGATACTGACGGCAGGGCCGTCGATACGCGCGGGGGCCTCCACGGCCGCTGGGGCGTCGGGCTCCTCGGGTAGCGGCTCCGGCGGCTCGATCAAGGCCTCGACGGCCCGAGGGGCGGCCTTCGGGCCAGGATCCTGATGCGCTGCAGCGGCCGGCGCCGTCGGCGGCGTCTCCACCCGCTTGCCGGCGAGCGGCTTGGCAGCTTCGACCCGTCCCCCGGAGTCGCGCTCCATCAGTCGCTGCCGTCCTTCGGCACGCCGCGGGGCCGGGACCGCGTCGTCGTCCAGGCAGTAGACGAGCTTGTGTCGCCCGATGTCGATCTCGTCGCGGTCGCGCAGGAAGTGTTTCGCGACCGGATCGCCGTTGACCAGCGTGCCATTGGTGCTGTTCAGATCCTCGAGAAAGGAGTCGGCGAGGATCGTGACCACCACCGCGTGCTCGCCGCTGACGGCGAGGTTGGGCAGCGCGACGTCGTTGCCGGCGCGCCGCCCGATCGTCACCCGCTCGTGGTCGAGGGGTATGTCGACCGTCGTGCCGTCCGGAACGAAGAGGACGAGCTTGCTCACCGATGTCGTCCCGCCGAAGCCTGCCCCGGCGTGCCTGAATCCGGGCGCCGGGACCCGAGTTTGCACCGTAGCGCCAACACGCTACCCAATTGGACCCCGGCCTGCGCCGGGGCGACGATGGGTTGTCTCACTCCGGCGGCTTCTTCGCGAGCCACCGCGTCAGCCAGCTCGACGTGGGCAGAAACTCAAGGGGCACGCGGATGAGAACGACCGAGATGTTGTCGCGGCCGCCGTTCTGGTTGGCGATGTCGATCAGCTCCGCCGCGGCCTCGGCGAGGTCGGAGCGCTTCGACACGACGATGTCGCGCACGACTTCGGCGTCGACCATGTCGGTGAGCCCGTCGGAGCAGAGCACGTAGACGTCCTCGGCCTCGACCCGGTACTCGGCGATGTCGGCGGGCACGACCGCCTCGATGCCGAGAGCGCGCGTGACCAGGTTCTTGTTGAGCGAGTACCGTGCCTGCTCGGGCGTGAGCATCCCGCTGTCGATCTGCTCCTGCAGCAGCGAATGATCGTGCGTGAGTTGCTCGAACTTCTCGCCTCGTAGGCGATAGCATCGCGAGTCGCCGATGTGGCCGATGCTGACCCGGTTCTGGAAGAACACCGCCGCGACCAGCGTCGTGCCCATGCCGGCGCATTCCGGCCGCGCCTGCGCCGCCTCGTAGATACCCTTGTTGGCGAGCGCGATCTGCTGCTGGAGCAGGAGCGCGGCGTGGGTGAGCCCGCTGCCGATGTCCACCTTGGAGAGCTCCCGGCCGGATTGCAGCTCGGGCAGCAGCCCGTGGCTGATCACGTTGACGGCGATCCCGCTCGCGACTTCGCCGGCGCTGTAGCCGCCCATGCCGTCGGCCAGCACGGCGAGGCCCGCGTCGCCGTCGACGAAGATCGAATCCTCGTTGTGCGCGCGGACCATGCCCGGGTGCGACAGGCTGGCGACGTCGAGGGGCGAGCGCGTGCTCACGAGCGGTCGCGCATCCCGGCTCGCGCCGCGACGGCCACAGCGTTGCTGTCGCCCCTGCTCAGGTGCCCACTGCGTTGCCAACTGAGCCCAGGGCCGGATCGGGTCTTCAAGGCAGCTTGATCGAACGTGAATCCCGGTCCGCGCCGGGATGCTCCTCGCCGGAAACACCTCCCGGGCGAGACCTTTTGCCGGTCCTGACCCGGGATGGCACCATCGACTGAATCGTTTCGCCTCCGATTCGGCCGCCAGTTTACCTTGCGCCCACGATCGAGGCGAGGCCCGGCAAGGCGGTCAGGGCGAACGCGTCCGCCGACGCCGAAGCAGCCAGACGCCGACGATGATCACCAGTCCGAACAGCACCGGCGGAGCGAGCGCCGCGAGACCCGCGGCGTTGGCGGCGATCCACGGCCGGACGACCGGGTCCTCGACCGCCATTTCACCGGCGATGTAGCCCAGCAGCCCGCCGCCGGCGAGCACCAGCACCGGCAGCCGCTCGATCAGCTTCATGATGATCTGGCTGCCGACGATCACGATCGGGATGCTCACGACCAGGCCGAAGATCAGCAGCACGAGGCTGCCCTTCGCGGCGCCGGCCACCGCGACGACATTGTCGAGGCTCATCACGAGGTCGGCGACGACGATCGTTCCGACTGCGGCCGGCAGCCGGTCGCTCGCCTTCACCCTTTGCTCGCCGCCGTCGTCCTGGGCGATCAGTTTGATGCCGATCCACACGAGCAGCGCCGCGCCGATCAGTCTGAGCCACGGATAGACGAGAAGCCCCATGGCGAAGAACGTGAGCGCGACGCGCAGCACGATCGCCCCGAGGACACCCCAGAAAACGCCAAGCCGGCGCTGGCGCTCCGACAGATTGCGGCAGGCGAGCGCGATCACGACCGCGTTGTCGCCCGAGAGCAGGATGTTGACCGCGATGATCTCGACGACCGCGATCCAGAATGGGAGGGTGAGAAGCTCGTCCACGAGTTATTGTCGAGCGCTCCGGGTGCTCGCGCGTGCAGCGGCCGCCGGCGCCGCGCCCCCGCGTCGTACCGGCACAGCGGGAACCCCGGCGTCTGGCCGCGACACCACGGTGCCGCAGCCCGACGACACCGCGATGCCTCGGCCCGTCGTCCCCGCGCGGGCGGGGACCCGGCGTCTTTCACCGGATGGCCGCCTACGCGGGAATGACGGCGCGCCGACCGCGGCCTAGATCACCGACTGCAGCAGCTTCCCCATTTCCGCGGGATTGCGCGTGACCTTGATCCCGGAGGCCTCCATCACCGCGAGCTTCTCCTGCGCCGTCCCTTTTCCCCCTGACACGATCGCGCCCGCGTGACCCATGCGCTTTCCCGGCGGCGCGGTGACCCCGGCGATGAAGCCCACCACCGGCTTCTTCATGTTCGACTTGACCCACGCGGCCGCAGTCTCCTCGTCGCTCCCGCCGATTTCGCCGATCATCACGACCGCGTCGGTCTCGGGATCGTCGTTGAAAAGTCGCAGCACGTCGACGTGCTTCAGGCCGTTGACCGGGTCGCCGCCGATGCCGACGGCCGAGGACTGTCCGAGGCCGAGCTCGGTGAGCTGCCCGACCGCCTCGTAGGTGAGCGTTCCCGAGCGCGACACGACGCCGATCCGGCCCTTGCGATGGATGTGTCCGGGCATGATGCCGATCTTGAGCTCTTCGGGCGTGATGATCCCGGGACAGTTCGGCCCGAGCAGCAGAGTGCGCTTGCCCTGCATCCGGTACTTCGTGCGGATCATGTCCCGCACCGGGATGCCTTCGGTGATGCAGATCACGAGGTCGAGGTCGGCGTCGACCGCTTCATCGATCGCGGCGGCGGCGAACGGCGGCGGGACGTAGATCACCGAGACCGTGGCGCCCGTGGCCTGCTTCGCCTCGCGCACCGTGGCATAGATCGGTATCCCCTCGAAGTCCTCGCCGGCCTTTTTCGGGTTGACGCCTGCCACGAAGCACTGCCTGCCGTTCGCGTAGTCGCGGCACATGCGTGTGTGGAACTGCGCGGTCTTGCCCGTGATGCCCTGGGTAATGACCTTCGTGTTCTTGTTGATCAGGATGCTCATTGGGCGGTTGGTTTTGCCGTCATTCCCGCGCGAGCGGAAACCCAGTATCGTCAGCCTTGCCGTCCCCGCGCAAGCGGGAACCCCAGTGTCGTTAGCCTTGCCGCTTGCGCGGGAACGACGAGCCTTGCGGTTCCGTTTCCGAAATCTAGCCTCCCCTAGCCGCCGCGACCACCTTCTCGCCCGCCTCCGCCATGTTGTTCGCGGTGATGATGGGCAGCCCCGAATCGGCGAGGATCTTCTTGCCCAGGTCCTCGTTGGTGCCCTTCATCCGCACGACCAGCGGCACCTCGAGCTTCACTTCCCGGGCAGCGGCGACCACGCCGGCGGCGATCGTGTCGCACTTCATGATGCCGCCGAAGATATTCACCAGGATCGCTCTCAGGTTCGGGTTGCGCAGCATGATCTTGAACGCTTCGGTGACCTTCTCGGTCGTCGCGCCGCCGCCCACGTCCAGAAAGTTCGCCGGCGACCCGCCGTAGAGCTTGATCGTGTCCATCGTCGCCATCGCCAGGCCGGCGCCGTTGACCAGGCAGCCGATGTCGCCGTCGAGCGAGATGTACGACAGGTCGTATCTGGACGCCTCGATCTCAGCGGGGTCCTCTTCGTCCAGGTCGCGCATCTCGACGAGATCGGGATGACGGAACAGGCCGTTCGAGTCGAAGTTGAACTTGGCATCGAGCGCGATGATCCGACCGTCGCCGGTGAGGATGAGCGGGTTGATCTCCGCGAGCGAGGCATCGGTCTCGTCGAAGGCGCGATAGAGTCCCCGCAGCACGCGGCGGCACTGCTCGACGCTGCCTTCCGGGATGCCGATCCCGCGTGCGACCTGGTCGGCCTCCGCGTCGGTCAGGCCCTTCGCCGGATCGATGAACACCCTCTGGATCTTCTCCGGCGTCTTGGCGGCAACCTCCTCGATGTCCATGCCGCCTTCCGAGCTCGCCATCAGCACGACGCGCTGCGTGCCCCGGTCGACGACCATGCCGACGTAGAACTCCTTGCGGATGTCCGCGCCTTCCTCGATCAGCAGCCGCCGCACCTTCTGGCCATGCGGCCCGGTCTGATGCGTGACGAGCTGCATGCCGAGAATCTTCCCCGCGAGATCGCGCACCTGGTCGACGGTCTTCGCGACCTTCACGCCGCCGCCCTTGCCGCGGCCGCCGGCGTGGATCTGCGCCTTCACCACCCAGACGCCGCCTCCGAGCGTCTGCGCGGCGTTGACCGCTTCGTCCACGGAGAAAGCGGGGATGCCGCGCGGCGTCGGGATGCCGAAACGGCGGAGGATTTCCTTGCCCTGGTATTCGTGGATTTTCACGAGCTCGATGCGGGCGCTTCCGGCGAAGCCCCGCTAGAATAGGCTGGCGAAATATCCATTCTACGCGGCGCTTCCGCACCGGACAACGACTCGGGTTCATGTCCTTCATTCTCGCTCTCGACCAGGGCACCACCAGCTCGCGAGCGATCGTCTTCGATCGCAGCGGATCGATTCGCGCCGTTGCGCAACAGGAGTTCGCGCAGCTCTATCCCCAGCCGGGTTGGGTCGAGCACGACCCGATGGAGATCTGGGCGACGCAATCGGGCGTCATGGCGGAGGCGCTCGCGAAGGCGGGCATCGGCGCCGCCGACATCGCGGCCCTGGGGATCACCAATCAGCGCGAGACGACCGTGCTGTGGGAGCGCGCGACGGGCAAGCCGGTCGCCAAGGCGATCGTCTGGCAGGACCGGCGCACCGCGCCCGACTGCGATGCGCTCCGCGCCGCCGGTCACGCCGCGCTCATCGCGCGCAAGACCGGGCTGGTGATCGATGCCTATTTCTCAGGCACCAAGCTGCGGTGGCTGCTCGACCATGTCCCGGGAGCACGGGCGCGGGCCAAGCGCGGCGAGCTCGCCTTCGGCACGGTGGATTCGTGGCTCGTGTGGCAGCTCTCCGGCGGCGCCGCGCACGTGACGGATGCGTCGAACGCCAGTCGGACCATGCTCTTCGACATCCAGCGAGGCGACTGGGACGACGAGCTGCTCGCGCTCCTCGACATCCCGCGCGCGGTGCTGCCGAAGGTCGTCGCATCGTCCGGGATCTGCGCGGAGGCTTCCGTCCAGGGCGCGCGCGTGCCCATCGCGGGCATCGCCGGCGATCAGCAGGCGGCTCTCTTCGGCCAGGCGTGCCTCAGGCCCGGTCTCGCCAAGAACACGTACGGCACGGGCTGCTTCCTGCTGCTCAACACGGGACGCAAGGCGGTGGCGTCGAAGAACAACCTCGTGTCGACCGTCGCGTGGCGCCGCGAAGGAACCACGGAATACGCGCTCGAAGGCAGCGTCTTCATTGCCGGGGCGGTCGTGCAGTGGTTGCGCGACGGGCTGAAGCTCATCCGCACCGCGCCCGAGGTGGAAGCGCTCGCGGCGAGCGTCCCCGACAACGGCGGCGTCTACCTCGTGCCGGCGTTCGCCGGGCTCGGGGCGCCACACTGGGACGCCTACGCGCGAGGCTCGATCTTCGGGCTCACCCGCGGGGCGACGGGCGGCCACATCGCGCGCGCAGCGCTGGAATCCATCGCCTACCAGAGCGCGGAGCTCGTGCGCGCGATGGAATCCGACGCCGGCATCGAGCTCACCGAGTTGCGCGTCGACGGCGGCGCGACGGCCAACGACCTCCTCATGCAGTTCCAGGCCGACATCCTCGGCGTGCCCGTCGTTCGCCCGAAAGTCGCCGAGACCACCGCGCTCGGCGCCGCCTATCTCGCGGGGCTCGCCGTCGGCTACTGGAGCGATCCCGCGGAGGTCGCCGCCAACTGGCAGGTGCAGCGGCGCTTCGAGCCCGCGATGTCGCGCGATCGAGCATCCGCGTTGATGGCCGATTGGCGCAAGGCGGTCGAGCGCGCGAAGCACTGGGCGCAGTGATTCCGGCGCGGGTCAGCTTCGTCATCCCGGCGCAGGCCGGGATCCACGTTCACGAGCAAGTGCATCCTCGACACAGCTTGGATCCTGGCCCCCGGACTCAAGCACTCCGGGGCAGGCTTCGCCGGGCGACACCTGGTGGGGCGACAGCTGCCCCGGCGCGACAACGATCTAATGGCGACCACTACGCCGGCGGGATCGCGTCCACCGCATCGGTGATCACCGTGTCCACGCCCCAGTCGAGGAGTCGCGTGACAACGTCGGCTGCGTTCGGCGTGTACGTGACCACCCGGTAGCCGGCGTAACGCACCGAGGCCACGAGCGACTTGGTGAGCTGCCGATAGTCGGGGTCGATCGCGACGCACTCGAGTCGCGCCAGCCGCTGCTCCCAGTCCGCGGGCACCTCGTCGAGCAGGAGCGCGCGCGGCAGCTCGGAGGCCGCAGCCCGGGCCGCGGCCAGCGAGGCCTCCGAGAACGAGGACAGCAGCGGCGGCAGGGACGCACCTCGAAACAGCTCACGCGACGCGACAGCGACATCGGTGCCCGTCTTCTCGTCGAGACGCGGCATCGGCTTGATCTCGACGTTGCACGCGACCCCGTGCGCGGTCGCCCACTGCGCAACGGCCGCGAAGGTCGGCAGCGCCTCGCCGGCGAACGCGCGCGAGTGCCAGCTTCCGGCGTCGAGGCGCGAAAGCGCCGACCACGGCTGCGCGCCGGCCGGGCCTCGCCCGTCGGTCGTGCGGTCGAGCGTGTCGTCGTGCAGCAGAAACGCGACGCCGTCGGCCGAAAGCTTCACGTCGAACTCGACCATGCGATAGCCGTGCTCGAAACCGACGCGCATCGCGGCGAGCGTATTCTCCGGAGCGAGCTTGCCCGCGCCGCGATGGGCGCAATGGCGTGGATAGGGCCAGTCGACCGTCGTCATGCGGTGAGCCTCGCGCCGGTTTCGCCGTCGAAGACATAGATGCGATCGGGCCGCGCGGCGAGCGCGATCGGCTCGCCGACCGCGGTGGGTGCGCCTTGCGGCAGCCGGGCGATCAACGATCGTCCGCCAACGCCGACGTGGACCAGCGTGTCCGCGCCGAGCGCCTCGACCATCTCGACGCTGCCGACGACGCTGGCCGCGCTCGGCGCGCTGGGCGCGAGATGCTCGGGCCGAACGCCGATCGTGAGCTTGCGCCCAGCGGCCAGCGGCATGCCTACCGCGACCGATCCGCTGCTGTCGAGCGACACGCGTCCGTCGCCTTCGCTCTTTCCGTCGAGAAAGTTCATCGCCGGCGAGCCGATGAATCCCGCGACGAACACGGTCGCCGGACTTTCGTAGACCTCCATAGGCGTGCCGATCTGCTCCGCGCGCCCGGCGTTCATCACGATCATCCGGTGGGCGAGCGTCATCGCCTCGACCTGGTCGTGCGTGACGTAGAGGCTCGTCGTGCCCAGGCGCCGGTGGAGCTTCTGGATCTCGAAGCGCATCTGCACGCGCAGCTTCGCGTCGAGGTTGGAAAGCGGCTCGTCGAAGAGGAACACGGCCGGCTCGCGCACAATCGCCCGGCCCATGGCCACGCGCTGGCGCTGGCCGCCGGAGAGCTGGCGCGGCTTGCGGTCGAGGAAGTTCGCGAGCTCGAGGATGCCGGCCGCGCGGTCGACCCGCGCCTTGATGTCGTCCTTCGCGAGCCCGCGGATCCTCAAGCCGTACGCCATGTTGTCGAACACGCTCATGTGCGGATAGAGCGCGTAGTTCTGGAAGACCATCGCGATGTCGCGGTCCTTCGGCTCCAGCCCGTTGACGACCCGATCGCCGATCGCGATCTCGCCGGAGGTGACGATCTCGAGACCCGCCACCATGCGCAGCAGCGTCGACTTGCCGCAGCCCGATGGGCCGACAATGACCACGAACTCGCCGTCGGCGACGTCGATCGACACGCCGTGGATCACCTCGTTGTCGCCGTAGCTCTTGCGAACGTCCCGCAGGCGCAGCTTGGCCATCGTCAGAGCACCGAATAGAGAATCATCGCACCGAACGGCAGCATGCCCAGCAGCCCCGCGAGAAACATGAGCTCGACGAGCGCCGCCAGCGACGGGATCCACGGCTCGTGCCGGAAGCGAAGCGCGATGAAGCAGGCCACGGTGGCGGCGATGAACAGCAGCGAATCGGCGGCGAGGATGATGTCGGCGGCCCGGCTCAACGGGGCGGACTTCGCGAAGGAATGGAAGAGCCCCAGCCCCGTCAGGCACAGACCGGCGAGTGTACCGCTCGTGGACATCACTCGCATCAGGATCTGGATCCGGTGCTCGGTGATCGCGTCGGGGGGCGGGTCGCTCGTCGAGGAGGTCATTTCTCGGTCTCGACCAGGCCCTTCACGAACCAGCGCTGCATCAGGATCACCACCATGGCCGGCGGCAGCAGGGCCAGCATCGCGGTCGCCATGACGAACTGCCATTCGACCAGCGTATCGCCGCCCGCGACCATGCGCTTGATGCCGATCACGACGGTGTACATGTCCTCGCGCGTCGTGACGAGCAGCGGCCACAGATACTGGTTCCACCCGTAGATGAACATGATCACGAACAGCGCGGCGATGCTCGTGCGCGAAAGCGGCAGGAGGATGTCGAAAAAGAAGCGCATCGGGCCCGCGCCGTCGATGCGGGCCGCCTCGGCGAGCTCGTCAGGAACAGTCAGGAAGAACTGGCGGAACAGGAAGGTCGCCGTGGCCGAAGCGATGAGCGGCAGGGTCAGTCCAGCATAGGTGTCCACCATGCCGAGCTGAGCGACGACCTGGTAGGTGGGGAGAATGCGTACCTCCACCGGCAGCATGAGCGTGACGAAGATCATCCAGAAGAAAGTCCGGCGCAGCGGAAAGCGGAAATAGACGATCGCGAAGGCGGAGAGCATCGAGATCGCGATCTTGCCGATCGCGATGGCGAGCGCCATTACCAGGCTGTTCCACATCATCTGAGCGACGGGAGCGCGCGCCCCCGACGTGCTGCCGTGCAGAAGCACGCCGCCCCAGTTCTCCAGGAGGTGCGTGCCGGGCGTCATCGGCATCGGCACGCTCGTGACCTGGTCGAACGAGAGCGTCGAGGCGACGAAGCCCACATAGAGCGGCAGGGCGATGATCGCCACGCCGGCGATCAGCACCACGTGGCTCAGGACGGTCCCGACGGGACGATGCTCTACCATCAGTACTGCACCTTCCGCTCGACGAAGCGGAACTGCGCGACGGTGAGCGCGATAACGATCGCCATCAGCACGACGGACTGCGCTGCCGAACCGGAGAGATCGAGCGCCTGCACGCCGTCCTGGTAAACCTTGAACACGAGGATGGATGTGGCCTGGACCGGGCCTCCGCTCGTCGCGGCGTCGACCACCGCGAAGGTGTCGAAGAACGCGTACACGAGGTTCACCACCAGCAGGAAGAATGTCGTCGGCGAGAGCAGCGGAAAGACGATCGTCCAGAAGCGCCTCCCTGGGCCGGCGCCGTCGATCGCGGCCGCCTCGACCAGCGACTTCGGAATCGACTGGAGCCCGGCGAGGAAGAACAGGAAGTTGTAGCTGACCTGCTTCCACACGGCGGCGATGACGATCAGCGCAAGGGCCTGCCCCGGGTTGAGCAGATAGTTCCAGTCGTAGCCGAGCGCGCGCATGAGATGCGTCAGGACGCCCAGCGTCGGATTGAGCAGGAACACCCAGAGCACCGCGGCCACGGCGGCGGCGACCGCATAGGGCCAGATCAGCAGCGTCTTGTAGACGGCTGCGCCGCGGACGACCCGGTCGGCGAAGACCGCGAGCAGCAGGGCCACCGCGAGCCCGGTCGCGGTGACGAGCGCCGAGAAGACCGCCGTCACCTGGAACGAAGCGAGGTAGTGCGGATCGCTGAACAGCGCCTTGAAATTGTCGAACCAGACGAATTGCGCCTTGGCGGCGAACGCGTCCTGGATCAGGAGCGACCAGTACAGCGCCTGGCTGGCCGGCCAGAAGAAGAACACCAGCGTGATCGCGAGCTGCGGCGCGACGAGCGCATACGGCAGCCATCGCGACTGGAAGACGACCCGCTTCTCCATCCCGCCTCGCCGCTGATCGTCCCCGCCACTTCGTGCGACCGGACGGAAACCCGGCCACTCCCACGACGCCGGGTCCCCGCCCGCGCGGGAATGACCGGACCCAGCGCTACATGTTGGCCTTCTGGAATCGCTCGAGCTGCTCGTTCCCGCGCTTCACGGCATCGTCCAGCGCCTGCTTCGCCGTCTTCTGTCCGCTCCACACCGCCTCCAGCTCCTCATCGATGATGTTACGGATCTGAACGAAGTTGCCCAGGCGCAGTCCCTTCGAGTTCGCGGTCGGCGGCTTGTTGGTGAGCTCCTTGATCGCGATGTCGAAGCCAGGACGTTCCTTGTAGAGCCCCCTCTCCTTGGCGAGATCGTACGCCGTCAGCGTGATCGGGACGTAGCCGGTATCCGCGTGCCAGTTCTCCTGGACCTCGGGCGACGACAGGAAATTGAAGAACTTGGCGATGCCCTTGTACATCTCGGGGTTCTTCTGGTTCAGCACCCACAGCGTCGCACCGCCAATGATCGTGTTCTGGGGAGCGCCCTTGACATCGGCGTAGTAGGGGAGCTGCGCCACCCGCCAGTTGAACTTCGCGTTCGCCTTGATGTTGGCGTACGAGCCGGATGACGTAGTGATCATGCCGCACTCCCCGCTGGTGAACGCTGCGAGCGGCTCGTCCTTGCGGCCCTTGTAGGTGAACAGGCCCTTCTTGGCCCATTCGCCGAGGTTCTGGATATGCTTCACCTGCACCGGGCCGTTGAATTCGAGTCGCGTCCCCAGCCCGCCGAAGCCATTCTGCTCGGTGGCGAACGGCACGTTATGCCAGGCGCTGAAGCTCTCGAGCTGGACCCACGACTGCCAGCCGGTCGTGAAGCCGCATGCTGCGCCGGAGGCCTTGAGCTTCTCGGCGGCCTTTTCAACATCCGGCCAGGTCTTGGGCGGGTTGTTCGGGTCGAGTCCCGCCTTCTTGAAGGCGTCGTCGTTGATGTAGAGAACCTGAGTCGAGCTGTTGAACGGCATCGAGATCAGCTGACCCGACGTATCGGCGTAGTAAGAGTAGACGGCGCCGAGGAAGCTCTTCGGATCGAAGGGCTCGTGCTGCTCGGCCATGAGCTGGTAGACCGGTTTCACCGCGCCCTTGGCGGCCATCATCGTCGCCGTGCCCACCTCGAACACCTGCACGATCTGGGGCGGATTGCCCGCGCGATAGGCCGCGATCGCCGCGGTCATTGATTCGTCGTACTGACCCTTGTAGACCGCGGTGACCTTGTAGTCCTTCTGCGAAGCGTTGAACTTGGCCGCGATCTCGTCGACCTTGTCGTTGAGCTTGCCAGTCATCGAATGCCACCACTGGATCTCGGTGACGGCCTGGGCCTGTGCAGCGAGCCCGAACAGCGCGACGGCCAGAACGGTACGCGCTGCGCCAGCGATGCGGCTGTGCATGACTATGTCCTCCAATGAAAACGAGTGGATTGCTTGAAGTATTGGCGCTGCGGGTGACGATTCTATTGCAAAAGGGTGGCGGCCGCACCCGGACGAGGGCCGCGCGCCTTGACCGCGCGGACTCGATCCCCGCGCGCCCGCGCCAGCGGCGGGCTCCCGTCGGGAGCGTCCCGCGCCGCATCTCGAGCACGCCCCTGCCTTGCAGGCGCCGCTGACTCGCGAAAACCTCAGTAGAATGAACAGGCAATCGTCTGCTGAGGAGTCTGCCTTGAGTATCGGTCGCCCGTCGCCCCTGTCTTCGATCGCGTTGTTCGCCTGCGCCTTGGCCGCCTCGACGCTCGCGTGCTCGGTCGCGTCCGCCCAGACTTATCCGGCGAAGCCGATCCGCCTCGTGGTGCCGTTTCCCGCCGGCGGCTCGCTCGACGTGGTCGCGCGGGCGATCGGTCAGAAGCTCGCCGAAGCCTGGGGCCAGCCGGTGGTGGTCGACAACCGGCCGGGGGCGGGCGGCAACATCGGCGCCGATCTCGTCGCCAAGAGCGCGCCCGACGGATACACCATCCTCGAAGGCGCGCTGTCGACGCACGCCGTCAACGTGAGCCTGTACGGCAAGATGCCCTACGACCCGGTGCGCGACTTCGCGCCCATCACGCTCGTCGCCGTCACGCCGAACGTGCTGGTCGTGAATCCGTCGGTACCGGCGAATTCGGTCAAGGAGCTGATCGCCTACGCCAAGGCGAACCCGGGCAAGCTCTCGTTCGGCTCGGGCAGCAACGGCAGCGCGGGCCACCTCGCCGGCGAGCTCTTCAAGACGGAAGCTGGCGTCGACATGGTGCACGTGCCGTACAAGGGCGCCGCGCCGGCGATGCAGGACCTGCTCGCCGGCCAGATCCAGCTCATGTTCGACAACCTGGCGAACTCGATGCAGCAGGTGCGGGCGGGCAAGCTCAGGGCGCTGGCCGTGACCACCGCGCATCGCTCCACGCTCGTTCCGGATCTGCCGACGCTTTCCGAGGCGGGACTGCCCGGGTTCGACATCTCGACCTGGTGGGGCTTCCTCGCGCCGGCCGGAACGCCGAAGGAGATCATCGCCAAGTGGAACGCCGAGGTCGCGCGGATCCTCGCGACACCGGAGATGAAGGCATTCTTCGCGCAGCAGGGCGCGGAGCCGAGCCCGACCTCGCCGGAGGCGTTCGCGGCGATGATCCAGCGCGAGATTCCGAAGTACGCGAAGATCGTGAAAGAGTCCGGCGCGAAGGTGGATTGATCCGCCGTCGTGCCCGCGCCGGCCTGGGCCCGGAGTCTTTCTCCGCGCGGCGCCGATTGTCGTCGCCGACTCGAGCCTCGAGGAGATTGCTTTCGCGGGAACGACGTCACACAACCGGTACGACGATCGGAATTGGGAGGAACCAATGACACGCACGATCCAAGCCGTCCTCTTCGGCGCGCTGGTCGCCATCGCGGCCTGCGCGTCGGCCCAACCCTATCCGAACAAGCCGATCCGGCTCGTCGTTCCGTTTCCGCCCGCGGGCACGACCGACATCCTCGCTCGCGAGGTCGGCCAGCGGCTGACCGAGGTGCTCGGCCAGTCGGTCGTGATCGACAACCGCCCCGGTGCCGGCGGCAACATCGGCTCGGACCTGGTCGCCAAGAGCGCGCCGGACGGCTACACGCTGTTGATGGCGACCGTCGGCACCCACGCGATCAACGCGAGCCTCTACAGCAGGATGCCCTACGACCACATCAGGGACTTCGCCCCGATCGTGCTCGTCGCGGGCGTGCCGAACGTGCTCGAAGTGACGCCGTCGCTGCCCGTGCACTCGGTCGCGGACCTGATCAAGCTCGCGAAGGAGAAGCCGGGTCAGCTCAACTTCGCCTCTTCGGGCAGCGGGACCTCCATCCATCTGTCGGGCGAGCTGTTCAAGGCGATGGCCGGCGTCGACATGACGCACGTCCCCTACAAGGGGAGCGCGCCCGCGCTCACCGATCTCATGGCCGGACAGGTGCAGCTGATGTTCGATAACCTGCCCTCGTCGCTGCAGCAGATCAAGGCCGGGAGGCTCCGCGCGATCGCGGTCACGTCCGCGCAGCGCGCTCCGGCGCTCCCCGACGTGCCGACGATCGCCGAGAGCGGACTGCCGGGCTACGAGGCGAGCGCCTGGTTCGGCCTGGTCGCGCCGGCCGGCACTCCGCCTGCGGTGATCGCCCGGATCAACGCCGCCGTCAACGACTGGCTGCATACCCCGCAGGCCGCGGAGAAGCTCCTCGCGCAGGGTGCCGTCGCCGATGGCGGCACGCCGGAGCAGTTCGCCGCGCACATCCGCGCCGAGACCGACAAGTGGGCGAAGGTGGTCAAGGCGTCGGGAGCAAAGGTGGATTGATCGGCTACAATAGGGGCATGCCTTCGTCCGTCACGCTCGTCGAACCCTTTTCCCGCGCCGCGGCCGAGGCGCACGCGACGCTGCCGGTGACGCGCGCGATGTTCGACCAGTGGATGGTGCCGTGCTACGCCCCCGCCGAGTTCGTTCCGGTGCGAGGCCTCGGGTCGCGCGTCTGGGACCAGCAGGGACGGATGTACATCGATTTCGCGAGCGGCGTCGCCGTCACCTCCCTGGGGCACTGTCACCCCGGCATCGTCAAAGCGCTCACCGACCAGGCGCACACGCTCTGGCACGTCTCCAACTGGATGACCAACGAGCCGGCGCTGCGCCTCGCGAAGAAGCTGATCGACGCGACCTTCGCCGAGCGCGTGTTCCTCTGCAACTCGGGGGCGGAGGCCAACGAGGCGGCGCTCAAGCTCGCGCGCCGCTATGCGCACGATCACTACGGAGCCGAGAAATTCCGCGTGATCTCGACGCTCAACGCCTTCCACGGCCGGACGCTGTTCACCGTGACGGCGGGCGGCCAGGCGAAGTACTCGAGCGGCTTCGGTCCGCAGCCGACGGGCTTCACGCACATCCGCTACAACGACCTGGCGGGCCTCGAGGCGGCATTCGCCGAGGAAGGCGGCGACGACGTGTGCGCGGTGATCCTCGAGCCGATGCAGGGCGAAGGGGGAATGATTCCCGGCACGTTCGAATTTCTGGCGGCGGCGCGGCGTCTCTGCGACGAGCACGACGCGCTGCTCGTCTTCGACGAGATCCAGAGCGGGATGGGCAGGACCGGCGCGCTCTTCTCCTACATGCAGAAGGGCGTCGTGCCCGACATCCTGACCAGCGCGAAGGGCCTGGGCGGCGGCTTCCCGGTGGGCGCGCTGCTCACGTCCACCGAGGTCGCGAGCGCTTTCTCCGTCGGCGTGCACGGAACGACGTTCGGCGGCAATCCGCTCGCCTGCGCCGTCGCCTGCGCGGTGCTCGACGTGATCAACACCGTCGAGGTGCTCGACGGAGTCAAGGCCCGGCACGCGCTGTTCATGGAGGGCCTGCGCACGATCAACGCGCGGCGCGAAGTCTTCGCCGACATCCGCGGCGAAGGCGTCTGGCTGGGTTGCGAGCTCGCGGCGCGCTGGCGCGGGAAGGCCTCCGACGTGATGCGCGCAGCCGGCGAAGCGGGCCTGCTGGTGCTCATGGCCGGCCCCGATGTCGTGCGCATCGCGCCGTCGCTGATCATCGGCCTGGACGAGATCCTCGAGGGCCTGGCGCGCCTCGAGACGGCGCTCGGCAGGGCGCTGGCGTGACCAGGCGATACCGCCGAACCGCCTGACATCGTAGTCTCGCCATCCGTGGCAAGCTTCGTCGTTCCCGCGCAAGCGGGGACCCTGCGACTTTCGCCGCAGGACACTGGACTCCCGCTTTCGCGGGAATGACGGCATCGGATGTTCTACGTCCGTCCGATCGCGCGCGACGACCTGCCTGCGCTGCTCGCGCTGTCCGAGCGGACCGGAACCGGGCTCACCTCCCTCCCCGCGAACGCAGCTCGGCTCGAGCACCGGATCGAGCGCTCGCTCGCCTC
>Ga0335080_10002720_pt1 | contig 17741 bp, 19 predicted proteins | sample Lox_Sample_34_FD_206720 | JGI IMG/M metagenome (GOLD analysis project Ga0335080, IMG submission 206720) | Soil microbial communities from Loxahatchee National Wildlife Refuge, Florida, United States - Lox_Sample_3.4 | ecosystem: Environmental > Terrestrial > Soil > Wetlands | place: USA...
TCGAGCGACCGCGCCAGCGGGAGAGCGTCCACGTCCAGACCCTGGACGTCCACCTCGGCCACCCGCACCAGGAGGTCCTCGGGCGTGACCTGGAAGGCGCGGTCCGCGGTTCCGTAGTCGCGCAACAGCGGATTGCCCGGGACGCCGAGCCGCTTCGCCAGCTGGCGCCCCTCGTCCTCGGAGCTCACCCCGGCCCAGATCCGCACCCGCGCGCCCTCGGCAACCGCGAAGGCAGGCGCGCGGCTCGCCAGCACGCGCCGGAGCAGCTCGGTCACCGCCGGCCCGTCACTCTCCTCGGTCCCGACGAGCAGCAGCGACGGGCGCAGGGGCCGCACCACCGCCGGCGGCGGCGCGGCCGAGACCGAGAAGCCGAGCACGTTTCCGGGCGCCCCGTCGAGCGCCCGGCGGAGCTGCTCGTCGTCCGGAACGTCCCCTCCCTGCCGCGGGCTGCCGGACTCCATCACCCAGTCGAGCACCACCGGCGACGCCCCCTCCCGCCGGATCTGCCCCACCAGCGCGCCGAGCAGCGCCCGCGGCCAGGGCCAGGCCGCCAGGTCCGGATGGGGGTCCTCGCGGGCAATGGCCATCGTCTCGTCGTCCACGCCGACGAGCACCACGTCGCGCGCTGGCTCCTCGCGCCGTCCGAGCTCACGCAGCCGCCAGTCGAGCAACGAGCGCTCCAGCGCGTCGATGGGCGCACCCACGAAGGTCCGGAGCCGGAAGCGCTGCCCGGGCTCCTCGTCCCTGAAACCGGGGGTCGCCGGCACGCGGGCGCTGACGATGGCGCCCACCGCGCTGCCGAGCACGGCGGCCTGGAAGAGGCTGAAGCCGAGCACGCGCAGGAAGCGGCGCCCGGCGGACGGGAGTCGGGGTGACAGGGGGCCGGCATGTTGCCGTCACCCCCCTGGGCCCGACAAGGCCGATTGTCTAGGGCGCGGAGCGGCTGGAGGCAGCCCCGACGCTGGCGGTCGCGCCCTTCAGAGGCTCGGGAAGCGCGTCCTGGGCCGCGCGGAGCTTGTCCCGGAGGTCGTTGCGCAGCTCCGCTCCCGGCTTCGGCGCCAGCAGGAGCCCGAGCCCCGCGCCCACCAGCAGGCCCACCCCGAGGGCAGTCAGCGCGGGCGCCACCCAGTCGTTGGAGCTCGACCGCTGGAGGCCCACCAGGTCGAGCAAGTCGTCGCGGTCCATCTTCTTCAGATCCCTGAGGCTCAGCATCGGGTTCTCCTGTCAGGAAGGCGAGGGCACGTCGTCGTTGTCGGCCGTGAAGCCCGAGACGGCGGCCTCGGCCAGGCCCAGAAGCTGGTTCTTCACCAGGGGGATTGCAGCCAGGCGCACCCCCAGGCCCACCAGCCGGAAGGTGAGTCCACTGAAGAGCCCACCCCCGAGCACGTACCCAACCCCCAGGGCGGCGACAACCATCCCGTAGGGGTGACGCTGCACGCGCCCGCGCAGGTCGACGGCTTGCCCAAGGTCCTCGAAGGTGCTCCGGGCCTCCTCGAGGAGCTGCTGGGCGCTGTCGTTGAGGTGTCCCACCCGGCCGGCGAAGCCCTGGGGCTGCTGCCCGTTGCCGGATCCGGTGTTCTGGGAAGAGTTGGCCATGGGTGTGCTCGGTCCCCGGGGTCAGCGGGAGGCGATCCGACCGATGACGAACCCCGCGGCCAGGGCGATGGCCAGCGAGGTGATGGGCCGCTCCTTGATGAACCCGGCGACCTTCCGGTTCAGCGAGTCGAGCTCGCGCCGAGCCTCCTCCATCTGCGGGCCCATGCGGTTCTGCATCTCGCGGGCCTTGTCGGACAGCGTGTCGGTGGTTGCCATCGGTCTCGTCTCCTCGTGGCGTTCCATGAAGGTGGGGTCAGCGGCGCCGGATGCCCAGCACGAGCCCGGCGGCGAAGGCGATGCCCAGGGTGAGGCCAGGCCGGCGGGCCACCCACTGGCGGACGTCCCAGGTGTCGTGGAGCTGTCGCTTCAGGGCGTGCGCGGTCCCGACCACCTGGCTCCGAGCGCGTTCCAGCTCCTCGCGCACCTCGGCCTCCGAGCGGGCCGGACGCGAGCGGTGCTCAACGGTCATGGCGGGCCTCCAGCGCGGGCCGCCGTTCGCGCGAGGGGGCGAGCGCCTGGGCGGTCCGTTCCAGCTCGTGGACCGAATCGTCCAGCACCGGACGGCGGAAGCCACGGGCGGCGAGTACCACGCCCAGAACCCCGCCGCCGACGTTGAGCAGGCCCACCAGCGCCACCGCGCCGGCCAGCGGGAGCCAGCGCGCCAGGGCGAGCGCCAGGGCGGCATTGAGGAAGGCGTACCCCACCAGCACCAGCGGTGCGCAGGCGGCAATCTGCCCGACCCCGAGGCCCACCCGCTTGGCCGACTCGCCCAGCTCCAGCTTCGCCAGCGCGACGTGCTGGGCCACCAGGTGCCCCAGGTCATGGGCGAGCTGCGCCAGGAGCTCGGCCGTTCCGGGCCGCTCCTCCTGCGTCCTCTGCGCTGTGCGCGGGGCCGTCACGTGGAAAACGCTACACCCAGTACGCACGGCGGGGCGAGCGTCGGGGGAAAGATCGGTCGCGCAAACCGTGCGGAGTCATGGCCCGAACCTAGGAATGCGATGTCCGGAAGGAAACCCGTGCCCGCGAGGCGTCAGTGGGCCGGGGCGTTGAGGGCGTGGCGAACGTGACCGGTCCGCGCGTACTCCACCAGCTGCTCGGCCAGCTGGTTGGCGCAGGCGATCTGGCCCTCCTCGGTCGAGGCGCCGAGGTGGGGAGTGCAGAGGAAGTTCTCCAGCGAGAGCAAAGGATGGTCGGCGGGCACCGGCTCGGTCGCGAACACGTCCATCGCCGCGCCGGCCAGGGTCCCGTCCCGGAGCGCGGCCGCGAGGGCGCCCTCGTCCACGATGCCACCCCGGGCGCAGTTGACCAGGTAGCCGCCCTTCCGCATCAGCCCGAGCAGCCTCGCCCCCACGAGGCTCCGGGTGCTCTCCGTCAGAGGGACGTGGAGCGAGATCACGTCCGACCGCCGGAAGAGCTCGTCCAGGGGGACGATCTCCACCCCCAGGCGCCGCGACGCCTCCACCGGATGCGGGTCGTAGGCGAGGACGGTGGTGCCGAAGGCCATGCACCGCTGCGCGACCAGCTGGCCGACGCTCCCGAAGCCCACCAGCCCGACGGTCTTCCGGAACAGCTCGTGGCCTCCGGCGAAGCGCCGCTTCTCCCACCGTCCTGACTTGGTCGTGGTGATCGCCGGCACGAGCTGCCGGTGCAGGGCGAGCATCAGGCCGATGGTCAGCTCGGCCACCGCCACCGAGTTTCCGCCGGGGGTGTTCATCACCACCACGCCCTTCCGGGTCGCGGCGTCGACGTCGATGTTGTCCACGCCCACGCCGGCGCGGGCGATGAGCTTCAGCTGCCCGGGCCTCTCCAGCACCTCGGCGGTGACCCGGGTGGCGCTGCGGACGGCGAGCACGTCGTACTGGCCGACGAGGGCCTTGAGCTCCGCCGGCTTCAGCCCGGTCCTCACCTCCACGGTGAAGCCCGGGGCCTTCCGCAGCGTCTCCAGTCCTTCCGCGGACAGCTCGTCCGCGACCAGCACCTTCATCGTCGTGCCCTCCCGCGGTCAGGCCGGGGTGGCGGTGACTACCACCCCTCGACGATGCGGTTCCAGCGCGCTACTTCCGGGTCGACTGCCAGAGCCCGAGGGCCGCCCCGGTGGGGTCGGTGATGATGGTGAACTTCCCCATGTCGCTGACCGGCGTCACGTCGACCAGCACCTTGGCCCCGAGCTCCTTGGCCTTGCGCGTCGTGGAGGCCACGTCGTCGACCTGGACGTAGGCCAGCCAGTGCGAGGGCACGCCGGGAGCCGGGTTGGCCATCATCCCGCCCCCGGTGCCCTCCCCGACGCCGATCATCGTGTAGGTCCCCATGCCCGGCATGGGCGTGTCCTCGAGCTTCCAGTCGAAGAGGCGGGCGTAGAAGTCGCGGGCCTTCTTGAGGTCCGTGGTCTGCAGCTCCACGTGAACGAAGGGATTGGCCATGGCGTTCCTCCTGGGGTGGGCATCGGATCTGCTCGCCTCATCCTCGGGGGTCAACCACCGCCGGCTGCATGTCATCCGCGCTTCACCGGGAGGGTGCCTGGCCGGATGGCCAGCGTGATCAGCGAGGCCGCCGTGCAGAACGAGGTGCTGGTGATGCAGTGGTCACCGCGCCAGGTGCCGTCCTCGCGCTGGATGCTCGCCAGCCTGGCCCGGATCGACTTGCTCCACCGCGCCCACTCCTCCCCGCCGGAGCGAGCGAAGGCCTCGGTGGAGAGCAGGTAGGAGACGTGCTCCTCGCCACCGTAGCTCCCGAAGCCCCGGATGAAGGCCTCGTCCGCCAGGTGGGCCTTCGCCGCCCGGGCCGGCGCCTCGGCGAGCTTGCCGCTGCGCGCGGCTGCCCCGAGCGAGCCCGCCGCCTGGTAGAGCGCCACCCCGGCCGAGTCGTCGGTCCGGAACTGCTTCCGGTCCTTGTCGTAGCCGCGGAGCATGTACTGCTCGGACCGGGCCAGCGCCCCGGGGGCCACGGTCGCGCCCACGTCCTTGGCGACGTAGAGCCCGTTGGCGGCGAAGGCGCTGGAGAGCACCGGGGCCCAGCCGTCCTTCGAGAAGCTGCCGTCCTCGCGCTGGAGCGCCTGGATCTTCGCCACGAGGGCATCGAGGGCTGCCCGGGTTCGCTCGCGCTCCGGGCCGGCGGGCACCGAGGGCAGCGCCTCGCCCACGAACTGCGCGGCGAGGAAGGTGTCGATGCCACGGCCCAGCTTGCGCTGCGGCAGGGTGCCCTCACCCTGGATGTAGGCGGCCGGCGCGGGGGCACGCTCGACCGCGCGGACGACGTACCGCAGCGCGCGGCGGGTGGGCTCGGTCAGGCCGGGATCCAGTCCCGTCGCCCCGAGCCGGAGGAGCGCGATGCCCGAGAGGCTGGTGGTGGCCACGTCGGCCGGAGCACCCGCTTCCTGGCCCCACCCTCCGTCCGCTCCCTGGGCCTGGAGCAGCCAGCGCAGGGGCCGGGCGATGTCGGGCTCGCTCCGGGTCTGCTGCGCCTGCGAGGGGTGCGGGGAAGAGACGTCGGAGGAGGCGAGCACGGTGAGTGCGGAGAGGAACAGCGCGGGGACGGGGGACATCGGAGGGCTCCTGGAAGGTGTTCCGGTGCTCGAACGCACCGGGATGGCTCGGGGATCTGCGCCACCCTCCTTCGCGCTCGCCCCGCCCGTCGCGCGGGGGTAGCGTCCGTCGTCGACGGAGGGTGCACGCATGACGCGGTGGGTCCTCGCGGGCTTCGGTCTCCTCGCGGCCGGGGGCATCCTGGTCGCCCAGGCGCAGCCGTCGGGGGGCGTTCCCGACCCTGCCCTCATGCCTGCCGAGCGCATCCCGAGCGAGAGCGAGGCGAAGCTCACCGACCGGATGAAGCGGCACGGCGCGGACCTGCTCGGGCTCACCCATGCGGTGACGACGCTCGACCGCAAGGCCATCGCCGAGACCGCGGACCGCATCCGCCTGGACACGGCCCTGACCCTGAAGGTGGACGGCGGGGTGGTGAACGACGCCCGGTTCCAGCAGCTGGACCAGCAGCTCCGGGAACGGGTGACCGAGCTCGCCATCGCCGCGCGGAAGTACGACGACAACGCGCTCGCGCCGGCGTTCGGGCGGACGATGGAGACGTGCGTGCGCTGCCACGTCTTGTATCTCCACAAGGGGACCCCGCCTCGCTAGGACTGCCATTCCGCGCCGGATCGCGATAGGTCTCGGTGGACCGTGCGCAGACCCGCGGCGCTCCTCGCGCTCCTCGTCTCCTCCGCAGCTGCCGCCGCGCCCTCGCTGGAGCTGGTGCCCTCCCGGGTGAAGCCCGGCGATCCGGTGCTCCTCCTGGTCCACGGCGCGACCGGAGCTCCCGAGGGGATGGTGGGTGAGCGCGCGGCGGCCTTCTACGCGCGCGGGGCCGACGCCGAGGCGCTGGTGGGCATCCCGGTCGAGCAGGAGCCGGGCATCCTCGAGGTGCGCGTCACCGTGGGAGAGGTCACGCTCGAGTCGCCGCTGGAGGTGATCCCTCCCGGATTCCGCGAGCGGCAGCTGACCGTGGCCAGCAAGTTCGTGAGCCCGCCGAAGTCGGCCCGCGCCCGCATCAAGGCGGACCAGGCGGCGTTCAAGAAGGCGTGGGCCACGCCGCTGCGTTCCCGGGCCTTCAGCGACAACTTCCAGAAGCCGCGCGATTCGGTCATCACCGCCGAGTTCGGCGACCGGCGGACCTTCAACGGGAAGAAGGTGAACCAGCACTTCGGCCTGGACCTCGACGGATCGACCGGCGACGAGATCCGCGCCGCCAACGACGGCCGGGTGGTGCTGGTGCGCGATTGCTACAACTCCGGGAACACGGTGCTGGTCGAGCACGGTGCCGGGCTGATCACCGCCTACTTCCACATGTCGAAGTTCCTGGTGAAGGTGGGCCAGGAGGTCCGCCGGGGAGACCTCCTCGGCCTGGTGGGGAAGACCGGGCGGGTGACCGGACCGCACCTCCACTTCGGGGCGCACATCGGGCAGCTCTGGGTGAATCCGCAGGCGCTCCTCGCCCTGCCCTTCCCCGGAGCAAAGTCACCGCCGGTGACGTTCCCACCGCCGGAGGCGCCGGACGCCGGAACGCCGCCGGCTTCCGCAGGGCCGATGGATGCCGGAGCGCCGGCCTCGCCCACCGGGCCGAGGCGCTAGTCACTCGAAGGCAGGCGTCGCGTCGGATTCGCCCCGGCGTGGCACCGGTCGCTCCCATCCCGCACACGTTTCGCAACACGGGCTGCATCGGGCGTTCGCGCGCCGGCGCGAAGAGGCGTGCCATGCACCGACCCGTACCGAAGCTCGGACTCCTCCTCTCGCTGTTCACCCTCTCCCTCGCCGTGGCACAGGAGCTCGGTCCCCCCACCCCTCCGGCCGAGGCGCTGAACGCCTGCACGGGGCAGTCGGTGGGCGCCTCCTGCACCTTCCAGCACGATGGCCGCACCGTCACCGGCACCTGCCGCCCCGGCCCCCAGGGTGGGCCCATCGCCTGTGCTCCACCGCACGGCCACCGCGGGCCGCCCCCCGAGGCGCTCGCCGCCTGCAAGGACCAGCAGGACGGCGCGAGCTGTCAGTTCACCGATCCCCGCGGTGAACTCGTCGCCGGCCTCTGTCGGTCCGGGCCACGCGGAGAGCCCCCGGCCTGCGCGCCCAAGGACGCCCCGCGCCGATGACGAGACGGCAAGACCACTCACCCCGGCTCGGCCACGACCTCGACCTCCTCCTCCGCCAGGGCCCCGCGACGCGACGTGCTCCGGCTGCTCGGCACGACCGACGGGGAACCATGCCCGACGGCGGCACCTCGGGTAGCTGCGCCAGCATTCCCGAGGAGACCGCCGGGCCCTACCCCGGCGATGGCTCGAACGGGCCGAACGCCCTGACGTTCTCGGACGGGGCGACGCTCGAGACACCCGCGGTGGCCGGCAGCGTGAACGCCCGGGTACGTCGCCACGCTCATGGTCGGCGCCGTCCCCTGAGGGCCCGGGGCAGTTTCGAGGCTCTTGCGGTGGCATCCAGGGGCTCTCGGGCGGGACCCCCGGGCACGATGGTCGATGCGCGGCCGCTCCCCTTCACCAGCTCTGCGGGATCGCCAGTGCGTTCCGCGCCTCGTCGGCGCTCATCGGCTCACGGCCCATGTCCCGGGCCATCCGAACCGCCTTCTCCACCAGCGGGCCGTTTCCCTTCGCCATCTCGGTCCCGGCGGCGTCCAGGTAGAAGTTGTCCTCCAGCCCGACCCGGACGTTGCCGCCCAGGGCCAGCGCCGCGCCGACCAGCCGCCACTGGGCCCGGCCGATGCCGATGATCTCCCAGGTGTCCTCGCGCCCGATGGCCCGGGCCATCGCGGCGAGCGTCTCCGCCGAGGGCGGCGCCCCGCCCAGCACCCCGAGGACGAAGCTGTACTGGAGCGGCCGCTGCAGCGCTCCCATCTGCAAGAGCGGCTCGGCGTTGGCCACGTGCCCGAGGTCGAAGCACTCCAGCTCCGGCTTCACCCCGCCCTCGCGCATCGCCTGCGCCGCGAGCAGGATGTCCCCGAAGGGGTTGGGGAACACCAGGTCGAAGACGAACGCCTTCCGGCCCGCCGAGTACTTGGCGTAGTTCATCGAGCCCATGTTGAGCGCCGCCATCTCCGGCCGCGTCTTCCGCACGTAGCCCAGCCGCTCGGTCTTCTCGGCCTCGCTCTCGGTCCCCATGTTGAAGCCGCCAGTGGAGAAGTTGACGATGATCGGCGAGCGGGCCTGCACCTCGCGCTTGATCTCCGCGTAGGTCTCCGCCGACCAGGTAGGTCCCCCGTCGGGTGCCCGGCCGTGGATGTGCACCACCGCGGCGCCCGCCTCGTGCGCCCGCCGGGCCTCCTCTCCGATCTCCGCCGGCGTGTAGGGGAGGTACGGGCATTGCTCCCGGGTGGCGAGCACGCCGGTGAGGGCGGCGGTGACGACGACCCGGTCCTGCACGAGGGGCATGACTAGCGGTCCTTCCAGGAGGGAGGGCGGCGCTCGAGGAACGCGGAGATGCCCTCCGCGGCGTCCTCGGTCGCGAGGTTCAGGGAGAGCTGCCCCGCGAGGAAGTCCATCGCCTGAGGCATCGACAGGTCCTCGGCGGTCCGGAAGGCGGACTTGCCGAGCGCGAGGACTGCCCGGCTCTTCCCGGCCAGGCGCCCGGCGAGCGCCCGCGTCGCCGCGTCGAGCTCGGCCCGGGGCACCACGCGGTTCACGAGCCCCCAGCGGAGCGCCTCCTCGGCCTTCATCCGGTCGCCGGTGAGCAGCAGCTCGAGGGCGCGCTTTCGTCCGACGTGCCGCTGTAGCCAGGCCAGCACCATCATCGGGAAGAGACCGACGTCGGTCTCCGGCGTGCCGAACTCGATGGCGTCCACCGCCACCGCGAGGTCGCAGGCCAGGACGAGACCGAACCCTCCGCCGAGCGCGTGTCCGTTCACCCGGGCGACGGTGGGCAGGGGGGATGCAGCGAGCGACTCCAGCAATTCCCCGTAGGCACGCCGGAGGGCATGGCCGGTGAGGTACCCGCCCTCGGGGAGGGTGCCCAGGTCGCCCCCGGCGGAGAACACGCGGTCCCCGGCACCGGTGAGCACCACCACCCGCACCGCGGGATCGGCCTCGGCGCGGGCCAGCGCCGTCCGCAGCCCCCGCACCACGTCCGGAGAGAGCGCGTTGCGGGCCGCCGGGCGGTCGATGGTCAGGAGCGCTTGACCGTCTTCAACCTGGGAGCGGACCGTTCCTTCTTCCATCGCGTGTCCTCGGGGGAACGTGCGCCGTCGAGGAACAGCGAGGTGAGCTGTTCCTGGGCATGGGCGAGGAGGCCGGACTCGCGGGCATCGAGCAGGCCCATCACGAAGCCGGTGAGGCTCATCTCCACCGAGCCGAAGAGCATCGCCGCGCAGAGCGCCGGCTCCAGGCCCGCCCGGAGCTCGCCGCGGGCCCGCGCGCGCTCGAACATCCGGGTGATGACCCCCAGCACCTCGGCGAATGCCGTCCGGCGGTTGGCCTCGCCGGTGCTCGGGCTCCGCGCGAACTCGAGCACCAGCACCCGCACCCCGCGGGGATCGATGCGGTACGCCTCGAACGCCACCTGGGCGATGCGGCGGATCTTCTGCTCCAGCGGGGCGTTGGTCTCGGCGGCATCGCGGATCCGGCTCATGAAGCCGCCCCACCCCGCCTCGAACACCAGCTGCAGCAGCTCTTCCTTGTTCCGGAAGTAGTGGTACACGAGGCCGTAGGCCACTCCTGCCTCGCGGGCCACGTCCGCGATGCGGCAGCCGTGGTAGCCCTTCCGGGCGAACACCTCGACCGCGGCCCTGAGGATGGTCTTCCGCCGGTCCTGGTCTCGCGCCTCCGCTGCGGTGCTGGCCTTCGTTCCGGGCACCTGGCTCCCCTCGCGTTGACTCGAAAGTCAGTCCCGACGCTACGGGCCCGGAGACCGGGCGGTCAAGCGCGTAGAGCCGGCGTGGCCCGTCACATCGGCGAGGCCTGGGTGGCGAACATCGCCCGGGCCACTCCGAGGAGCTTCTCCACGTCCCTGCTGTCCAGATGTCGCGAGCGAACGAACTCCGAGATGGGGCGGAGCAGCTCCTCGCCGTTCGTCCCCTGGGGAGCGGGCTCGACGAACAACTCGGCGAGGCTCACCCCCAGTGCCTCTGCCAGCGAGGCCAGCGTCTCGACGTGGGCGACGCGCTCCCCTCGCTCGATCATCGAGAGGAACGACACGCTGATCTTCGCTCGCTCGGCGAGGTCCTCCTGCGTCCAGCGGTCCTGCCTCTGGGTGCGGAGGTCGCGAATCCTTCGACCGATGCGCTTGCCGATGTCTGACACGGTGAGCCCTCGGAAAGCTGGAAATTTCGATGATTCTGGACTTGGACTCGGAGCAAAGGTGCTCCAGAGGCCGCCCGTTGTCCAGAGCCGCACTCCGGGGGCTAGCTGGCGCCGAACGTCCCGAAGTTCTGGATGGTCAGGAGGAAGATCAGGTCGGGAAAACGCCAGTTGAACGTGCTCCGGATGCTCGAGCCCCCGTTCACTGGGTCCGGCACGTACTGGCCGATCGGGGGCGGGAGCCTCCCGATGATGTCCAGTCTCCAGCAGTTGCAGGCCGGGGCGAAGGAGATGCCGAAGTTCTGCTGGCCGAGCAGGCTGAAGCGGCCGCTGACCGGTCTCGGCTCCACCGTCTGTGCGACCCCGACCGTGCGAGCGACCACCGGGACGGACGCCGGGGGGCTGTCGATCAGGTTCCCGTTGGCATCACGGAGCGTCCAGGTCGCTCCCGGGTAGAGGGTGCCGGAATACGTGAGCCCCAGGCCCCACGCCAGGGTGACGTGCGCCTCGAGGGTGATGGCGCTCTGCCGCTGGCCGTCCCGGAATCCCTCCGGCACCGGTGAACCGACCAGGGCGTCGAGCCCCTGCCGGAAGTTGCCGCCGCCGCCCCAGCGTGCGAGGTCGTCGGCGGTGATCGCCGCGGCGGGGAGGTTGCGCGGCCCGGGTCCGTACACGTCGCGGTCGAAGTACTGGACCGGGACGAAGAGCTGGTCGAAGCGCACCGACGTTCCGAAGCGCGGCCACTGGAGCGCGGCGTAGGCGGCCCAGAGCGCGGGGGCGCTCCGCTGGGTGTCGTAGCGGAAGGTGATCCCGCTGGTGAAGGGAGGGATTCCGCCGCGGAGGCTCACCACGGTGTCGGCGAGGCCGTTGTCGGTGTGGAAGTCGAACTCCTGCGCCACGTCCAGCCGGAGAAGCTCCTGCATCACCGAGCCGAGGCGCCGGCTGAGCGTCTGCGAGAGGCGGGCCACGCCTTGACGGAGCGGGGCCTGGAAGAGCGCGGCGTCGATCTCGTCGTAGAACCGGTTCTCCACCGGCTGGTTGGGACCGGTGGGGCGATTGCCGGGCACCGCGCCCCACTGGCCCGGGACCTCCCGGTACTCCAGGCTGGGCTGGATGACGTGGCGGAGCCCATTGGAGAAGGTTCGGGAGATCTCGCTCGTGACCAGGAGGTCTCCCACCGCGTAGCCACGCTGGTCGGTGCTCCGGGTGACCTCGCCGAAGTAGAGGTCCTGGCGGATCCAGATGCTGGGACGGATCCGCAGCCAGTTCCCGATGGTGAAGTTCCCGGAGATTCGGGGGACGACGTCGAGCCTCAGCCGCGCCTCGCGCTCGCCGCACTGCCAGGTCCGGTCGCCCTGGCTCAGGAGGTCGGTCTGCGTCTCGGTCGGACAGACCGCGTTCTTGAAGGCGGTGTTCGTGGGATCGACCAGCGGCGGGCTGTTGAGCTGGTAGATGCCATCCACCCCTTCGTCGCCCGAGTGCCCGTTGAACGGCGCGAGCCGGGTGAAGTCGGCGCTGAACGTCCAGTCGAGGTGCTCGCCCAGCGGCCGCGAGGGAAGGTCCCAGTGCACCGTGGGCAGCTGCTGGAGGGTCGCCGGCCCGCGGAGCCACTGGCCACGCGCCGCCCCGTTCGAGTTGTCCTGGTGGGGATCGAGCGGCTGGATCCCCGGGGCGTAGAGCTGCTGCGGCCAGGTGTCCCCGTCGAGCGCCGAGAAGCCGCCCCAGGCGATGTCCTGCCGGGCGGTGGCCTCGAAGGAGAGGATGCTGTCCGAGGTGCGCCGGCTCACCACCGCCGAGCTCCGGAGATACTGGTTCGCCTGCTGCGCCACGTCGGTCGTGGTGTCCTTCACCAGGGCTGCGTCGGAGACGAGGTTGAGGTCCACCCGCCCGTACCACCCCCCGCCGAAGTTCTGGAGCACCGCGCCGCTCACGCTGCCCCGGAAGCCCCTGGACTCGGTGATGACGTCGGGCGAGCCCGCGGGCGTGGTCAGCGCCTGCGGATAGAAGGTGAGGCTCCGCGGGTCGCGGATGAAGTGGCGATCGTCGAGGAGGAACAGCTCGACGTCCCCCTTCGTCTCCCGGCTGTGCGCCCAGCGCACCTCGGTGTCGAGGCTGGGCCCCTTGACACCGAGCAGCGCGTTCCCCGCTCCCGGCGTGACCGACGAGCCCCAGGTGTAGCCGGGGGTCGCCGTGACGTCCCAGTTCGGGGCCACCGCGAAGTACACCGGCTGCGTCACCTGCCAGCCGTTCTGCTGGCTGTGCGACGGCGTCGTCACGAGGAGGCCGGTCTTCTGTGGCTTCAGCGGCACGTCGAGGACCGGCAGCGGCAGGATGGGGACGCCGTAGACGTAGATGACCGGCAGCCAGAGCCAGGCCTGGTCGTCGGGGTGGATGTCCGCGGCGGTGGCCTTGATGCTCCAGTGGGGATCGAGCGGGTTGCAGTCGCAGGGCGTGAAGTCCAGCCCGTTGACCTTCAGGTGACCCCGCTCCATCCGCTCCACCCGCTCCACGCCCGCGGCGAGCGTGGTGCGCCCGGTGCCGATGAGCTGCTCGGGGGTGGAGGTCTTGAGGAGCAGCTCGGGCGTCGTGTCCGCCTTCTGGAAGAAGCGCCCGTGCTCGAGCTTGAGCCAGTTCCCGTCCAGGTCGAGGGTGAGGCCCTCCGCCACGGCGCCGGAGAGCCCCTGCACCGCGTAGCAGTGGCCCGAGGCGGTGACGATCCGGGTCCGCTGGTCGTAGTCGATTCGGTCGGCCTGGACGCGCGACGTCTCGGTCCGCAGCTCGGCCTTGCCCTGGAGGTGGAGCACGTCGCCGTGCCCGTCGGAGGTGCCCTGCTCCGCCTGATAGCGCACCGGCTCACCTTCCGCGGGGAGCGGCGTCGCGGGAGCCTGGGCCAGCAGGACGAGGACGAGCGGGGTCATCGCGGGGCTGCTGCCGCCCCGACCGGCTCAGGGCGCGAACTGCAACGAGACCTCGTTGCCGTCCTGCCGCGCTTGATACTCCACTTTGTCCCGCAAGGTGACCGCCAGACGCACGGTCTTGCCACCGACTGGTCCGGGGGTGATCTGCATCACCGGCCCTCCGAAGAACCGGGTGTCGAGCGGCCGGCGGTCGTTGTTCCGCTGGAAGGTGGTGTTCTCCAGCTCGAGAATCACCGTCTTGTCGTCGGCCTGCGAGACGCTGTAGCGCACCGGCTCGTTGGTCCGCACGTAGACCCGCGACTTGTCCGGCGCGAAGCCGACCATCGTCACCAGCTTCCGCCGCGCGCTGACCTCCCCGCCCCCGGTCGACGGAGTCGAGGCGGCTGCCCCCCGGGCATCGGTCGCCTCGCGGGCAGCGGGCCTCGGAGCCTCGGCCTGGGCGAGCTGCTGGGGCTTCCGCTCCGTCTCGCGGGCAGCAGCCGCCCGCGGCGCCTCCTCCTGCGCGCGCCGCTGAGCCTCGGCCCGGGCTGCGTCCTCCCGCGCCTTCTGATCCGCCGCCGCCTTCGCCGCCGCCACGGCGGCCGCCTCCTCCCGTGCCTTGCGCTGGGTCTCGGCACGGGCCGCGTTCTCCCGCGCCTTCTGCTCCGCCGCGGCATTCGCCGCCGCCACCCGCGCGGCCTCCTCCTGCGCCTTCCGGTCGGCCTCGGCGCGCGCCGCCGCCTCGCGCGCGGCCTGCTCCTGCGCCCTCTGCTCGGCCGCGGCCTGCTCCCGCGCCTTCCGCTCCGCCTCGGCGCGCGCAGCGTCCTCCCGGGCCTTCTGCTCCGCCGCGACCTTCGCCGCCGCCGCCGCAGCCGCCGCCTCCTCCGCCTTGCGCTGCGTCTCGGCCCGCGCTGCCGCGTCGGCCGCCGCCTTCTCCTGGGCCTTCCGCTCCGCCTCCGCCCGCGCCTGGGCGTCGGCCCGTGCCCGGTCCTGCGCCTTCCGCTCCGCCTCGGCACGGGCCCGGGCCTCGTGCTCGGCCTGCTCCTTCGCCTTGCGCTGGGCCTCGGCGTCGGCGATCGCCTGGCGCTGCCGCGCCACCTCGGCCTGTCGCTGCTGCTCGGCCACAGCGGCGGCCTGGGCCTCCGCCGCCTTCCGGTCCGACTCCTGCTTGGCCGCGTTGGCTCGGGCGAGCGCGTCACGCGAGGCCTGATCGTCGGCAGTCGCCGGACCGGCGGTGGCTGCCGCCACCAGCGCCCGCCCCTGCTGCATCGTCGTGTCCGGCGCCGTGGGCCTGGTCTCCGGCACGGCAGGCTTCGCCGGGGCCGGCTCGGAACGCGTCGCCACCGCGGACGCCGACCCCGCGCCCACCTTCACCACGAGGCTGTTGCCGCTGGCCTGCACGTCCGGCTCGACGTCGCGGTCGAAGCCGATCACCACCCGGGCGATCGCGCTGGCGTTGTCACCGTAGCTCGCGGTCTTCACCGCGGTGATCCGCCCGGTCCCGGTGACCGGAACGTCCTCCGGCACGCCGGAGAACACCGCCTCGCTGATGTCGATGACGAACCGCGGCGGGTCGCTCATCGGGAAGGTGGTGAAGCTCGGCTTCTGCGTGCCGACGATCTCCACCGTGCCGCCCTTCACCGACACCTTCTTGATGGTGTTGACCTTGGTCTTGTCGTCGGCCGCGCGCGCCGTGGCTCCGACGAGGAAGACCCAGGCCAGCACTGCCAGCGCCAGATTCCTCACAGGAGTCCGATGCTACAAGCTGGCGCCGTCCCGGCCAAAAAGCACCGGCAGCGCACACCCGCCCCTACTGCGACTTGCGGAGGCGTGGCAGCGACGGGCCACGCGTGCGGTGCGTCCGCGCGTACTCGACGAGATTCTTGATGTCGTAGCAGATCTGCCGGATGTCGTGCCCCATCGTCAGCTCGATGTGGCTGTTGCCCTTCACCGGCCGCCAGAGCAGGTACTCGCTCCGCGCCGCGCGGTACACGCTCCGGGTCGACTCGACCGACGCCAGTGGATCCAGGTCGCCGAAGATGATCGCCATCGGCACCGAGATGTTGGTGAAGCCCTGCTTGTAGTCGTAGCCCGTACGGTAGCAGACCAGCTCGCCGCGGCGAACCCAGCGGGCGAACTGCTCCAGCGCCCGGCGCGGCTCCCGCTCGCCTCCCTCCCGGAGGAGCCAGCGGATGTCCGCTCCGCTGACCCGGCTCGGATTGGAGAGCCAGTTCACCCGGCGGGCGAGCGCGTCGTAGAGCGGGTGCACCTCGGCGCGGGCGATGAGCTTCTCCAGCGCCTTGAGCCACTCGTCCACCGGCACGTAGTTGAAGGTCAGCGCGTCCTCGACCTCGGGAGGCTCGCTCCCGTCCCCCGCCGGAAGCCGCGCGAACCGCGCCGCGCGCATCCGGAGAAGCCGGGCGAGCGCGGCGAAGCGCCGCTGGACGTTGATCGCCTTCACCCCCGCGTCGATCAGCGCGCTGGTGACCGGAGTGGTGAGCGCCGCCAGCCGGAGCAGAAGGAACCCCCGACCCAGGTCCGCCGGAGCCCCGATGGTGATCAGCCCCTCCAGGTCGTCGTGCAGCCCGGCGTAGCCGTAGCCGAGCATTCCGCCCATGGAGTGTCCGCAGTAGAAGATGCGGGGACGCCCGGTCCGCTCCTTGACCCCAGCCACCGCCGCCGGCAGGTCGTGGAGGAAGTAGCTGTCCAGGTCCCAGCCGTAGTCGACGTCCGGCGGCACCGGGCGTCCGGTGAGCTCCGAGCGCTCGTGCTGGAGCCGCTGGCTGCTCTTGCCGTGCCCGCGGAGCTCCACGATGTGGATGTCCAGGCCGAAGTAGAGGAGGTTCTTGACGAACTCACCGCTCGTCCAGGCGTGCCGGTTCTGCGAGAAGCCGTGCACCAGGAGCAGCGGCTCGCCCAGGAGCGGCTGCGGAAAGGACTGGGGCGTCGGCTCGTACCGGGTGACCACCAGGGTCCACCCGTCGGACGTTTCCACGGAGTAGTGGGACTTCCGGTACAGGTCCCGGAACGCCACCTCGTCGACCGTGGGCGGCACGACGGGCACGTGCGTTCGCGGGAGACGCATCCAGGGTTGACTCTAGGGTCGGTGCTGCGCCGCGCCAAGCACCATCAGTGGCCCGGAGGGCTCACCCGGGTGCCGTGTGCTCCAGGAGCGCCTTCACCGCCCCCACCAGGTACAGCGACCCTGCAACGAGGACCCATCCGTCGGACCCCGCCCTGCGGCGCGCGCGCTCGAGCCCTTCCCCGGGCGAGGCGACCACCTCCGCCACCGGGCACAGCGACCGCGCCAGGTCGAGCACGCTCGCCGGGTCCAGGCTCCGCGGGGTGGGCACCGGGGTCAGCGCCACCGACGCGCAGCGGGGAAGGAGCCCTCGGAGCAGCGACTCCACCCGCTTGTCTCTCACCACCCCGAAGACGAGGTGCATCGGCCGGCCGGCGTAGGGGGGGGCGTCGAGCGCAGACCGGAGCGCCAACACCCCGTCCTCGTTGTGCGCCCCGTCCAGCAGGAGCGGCGGATTGCCCGAGACCTGCTCCAGCCTCCCGGGCCAGCGGGTCCGCTGCAGGCCCGCGCGGACCGCCTCCGGCCCCACAGAGAGACCCTGCTGCTCGAGGAGCTGCGCGCAGGTGATGGCCACCGCGGCGTTGTGGTGCTGGTGCTCGCCGTGGAGGCCGAGCGCGAGACCGTCCACCCCGAGCCCCAGCCCCTGGTAACGGCCGAGCCCGTCGAGCGAGAAGTCCCGGCCCTCGACCCACAGGGGCGCTCCCACCGCGGACGCCGCCGCCTCCGCCACCGCCAGCACCTCGGGCCGCTGCTCGGCCACGACCGCCGGGACGCCGCGCCGGAAGATGGCCGCCTTCTCCCGCGCGATGGCCTCCAGCGTCTCGCCGAGCAGCTCCATGTGATCCATCCCCACCCGGGTCAACGCGGTGAGGCGGGGGCGCGCGGCGGTGGTCGCATCGAGGCGTCCGCCGAGGCCGACCTCCAGCACCGCCACGTCCACCTGCTCACGGGCGAAGTGCTCGAGCGCCGCCAGGGTCCCGAGCTCGAAGTACGTCGCGCCGGCCGCGGCCGCGGAGCGCCCGAGCACCTCGACGACGCCCTCCCCCAGCGCCCGGTCGTCGATGGGCCTGCCGCCAACCTGGATCCGCTCGTTCACCCGGACGAGGTGCGGCGAGGTGTAGAGCCCGACCCGGTACCCGGCCGCGCGGAGGATGGCGTCCAGGAACGCGCAGGTGCTCCCCTTCCCGTTGGTCCCGCCCACCTGCACGATCCGGAGCCGGAGCTCCGGGTGCCCCAGCTCCTCCAGCGCCTCGTGCATCCGCTCGAGGCCGAGCACCACCGTGGATGGGGAGCGCGAGGCGAGGAACTGGAGCCCCTCGTCCGGCGTCCGCGGCGCGTCCATTCAGCCCATCAGGCCCAGGAGGGAGCCGAGGCGTGCCCGGAG
>Ga0335080_10002721_pt1 | contig 17736 bp, 10 predicted proteins | sample Lox_Sample_34_FD_206720 | JGI IMG/M metagenome (GOLD analysis project Ga0335080, IMG submission 206720) | Soil microbial communities from Loxahatchee National Wildlife Refuge, Florida, United States - Lox_Sample_3.4 | ecosystem: Environmental > Terrestrial > Soil > Wetlands | place: USA...
TTCCCGCGCTTTGCGTCAAGGCCCCCCGGCACGTCCGCCCCGCCCGTTCGCCGCTGATATATTCGCCGCCCCGGGCGTCCGAGGGCGCCCTCCCGCCATCTACGTCGTTTCCGTCCCGCAAGGGGTTGCTTGTCGCTGTCCGCGCACCTCGAGCCCACTGTTGCCTGGCGTGAGCTCCGCGCGGAACTCCAGCGCTGTGTCGGCGAGTCCACGTACGAGATCTGGCTGGCGTCGCTCGAGCTGAGGTCGGTTCGCGACGGCACGCTGTTCTTGGAGGCGCCGGCCGCCACCTATGACTGGGTGTCCAAGCGGTTCGGTCAGGTCCTCGAGAGCTGCGTGAAGATCGCCTTCGGGCCCGACATCACGCTCGAGCTCGCCTGCCACGGCACCGACCGGCCCCACCGGCCCCGGACACCGGCCGAGGGCGTGGACCTTGCCGCCGGCGCGCTGAACCCGCGCTACAGCTTCGAGCAGTTCATCATCGGCGACGGCAATCGCCTCGCCCACGCCGCGTCGCTCGCGGTCGCCGAGCTTCCCGGCCAGGCCTACAACCCGCTGTTCCTCCACGCGCCTCCAGGACTTGGCAAGACCCACCTTCTGCACGCGATCGCGAACTATGTGATCTCTTTCGGCGGCGGCGCGGTCGTCCGCTACACGACCGTCGAGGCCTTTACCAACCAGTTCATCCGGGCGATCGGATCGCGGTCGCTCGACCGGTTCAAGCAGGCCTATCGCAATGCCGACGTGCTGCTCATCGACGACGTTCAGTTCCTCGCCAGCAAGGCCAAGACCGAAGAGGAGTTCTTCCACACGTTCAACGCCCTGTACGAGAACGGGCGCCAGCTCGTGCTCACCTGTGACCGGCTCCCCCGTCAGCTCGTGTCGATCGAAGAGCGCCTGCGCGAGCGGTTCGAAGCAGGCCTCGTCGCGGTGATCAAACCTCCCGACCACGCCACCCGCGTGGCGATCCTGCGCAAGCGAGCCGCACTGGACCACATCGACGTCAACGACGACGCCGTCCTCGAGCTGATTGCCGACCGCATCACCGACAACGTCCGGGTGCTCGAGGGAGCCCTGATCAGAATCGTGGCCTACCACTCGCTGACGCAGCTCCCGATTGACGTCCGGCTCGCGGACGCTGTCCTCGACGAGATACACCCCAAACCCGCGGGCAAGGCTGCGTCAACCTCGGTTGACGAGATTCAGCAAGCCGTGGCCTCGTACTACGGCTTGGGTCTGGAGCAGCTGACGTCCTCGAGCCGCGCCGCCACCGTCGCCTGGCCGCGTCAGGTCGCAATCCACTTGGCGCGGTCCCTCACCGGCGCGTCCCTGAATGCAATCGGCGAGGCGTTCGGCGGCCGCAACCACGCCACGGTCCTCCATGCCTGCAAGCGCGTCACCGCACGCATGGACGCCGATCAAGAAGCTGTTCATGACGTTCAGGAGCTCACGAACATCATTGCTCGAGGCCGTGCCGACCGGCCCTCTTGACAGACTTGCCTGTTCCTCGCACACGCCCGTATTCCCGCTCGCTGCGGCCATTCAGGCAGTTATCAACAGCCACCAGATCCCTATGACTTCTAAATCTCTATGAGGTATTCACCGTGAAGATCTCCTGCGAGCGCGAGGCTCTGCTTCGACAACTCCAGACCGTCAGCAGAGTCGCCTCCACACGCAGCGCAATCCAGGCGCTGTCGGGAGTACAGCTCGTCGCGTCGTCTAGCGGGTGCGAGCTCCAGGCGACAGACATGGACGTTGGCTTGCGCGTCCCGCTCGAGGCTGACGTCGTCCGCGAGGGCACGGTCGTCCTGCCGGCTCGCTTGCTGCTCGACGTCGTCCGGCTGCTCCCCGCCGAGACGGTCGCGCTCGAGCTTCGTGGCGCCGAACAGGATGTCGAGCTTGTATCCGGGAACGCCACCTTCCACATTCGAACGCTGCGGGCAGAGGACTTTCCACCCTTCCCCGAGCCTCAGAGCGACGGCGCCGTATCGCTTCCGGTTGAGGCGTTCGTGTCGACCGCGCTCAAGGTGGCGGCGTCCGCGTCGCGGGACGAAACGCGACCGGTGCTGACCGGGATCCTGGTCTCGGCCTCCGACCGTGAGCTTCGAATGGTCGCCACCGACTCCTACCGGCTGAGCGTCAAGGAGACTGCGCTCGAGGACACGCTTCCGTCCGGGTTTGAGGTCAATGTGCCGGCTCGCGCCCTGCAGGAGCTGGCCCGGGTCGCGGGGCACGTCGACGACGAGGAGCTTCGCATCAGCGTCCGGCAGAATCAGGTGCTGTTCGAGCTCGGCGGGATTGTCCTGTCCTCGCGGCTGATCGACGGCCAGTTCCCCAACTATCGCCAGCTGCTCCCCGAGACGTTCGAGCACGAGCTGCGGCTCGCCGGCGCCGAGCTGACCGAGGTGGTCCGGAGGATCAGCCTGCTCGCCCAGAAGAACGCTCCGCTGCGGCTGTCGTTCAAGCCCGGCGAGCTCACGATCTCCGCGCAGACGCCGGACATCGGCGAGGCGCTCGAGTCCCTCCCCGTGCCCTTTGAGGGAGAGCCGCTCGAGATCGGCTTCAACCCCGAGTTCCTGCGCGCGGGGCTCGAGGCGATCGAGGAAGGTGACGTGGTGGTGAAGCTGATCAGCCCCCTCCGGCCGGGTCTGATCGAGTCCGGGGATGACAGCCGGTTCCGCTACCTCATCATGCCAATCCGGCTCAACGTCTAGGAGCGGTGAAGATGCGCTGGGGCGGTGGCGTGCGACCGGCGAAGCCGAGCCGGGTCGGAGCCGAGCCGAGCGCCTGACGGCGGTGCAGATCCTCGGCCTCAGCCTGCGCGATTTCCGTGGCTATCACGATGCCCGCGTCGACCTCGGCAGCGGGCTCACCGTCGTCACCGGCCCCAATGGCGCCGGCAAGACGAACCTGCTCGAGGGGATCTACTTCGCGTGCACGGGCCGTTCGTGCCGGACGAGCAACGAGCGCGAGGTGGTGAGCTTCGGCGCCGGCGCGACCCGCACGGTCCTCACCTGCGAGGGCGATGACGGCATCCACGAGCTGTCGGTCGGATTCGTTCCCGGCCAACCCAAGATGATGCGCGCGGACGGTGCGCCCGTCGAACGGATGCTGGACGTCGCCAATCGTCCGCTGGTCAGCGTGTTCCTGCCCGACCGGCTTGGGTTGATCAAGGGCGCCCCAGCCGTCCGCCGCGCTCATCTTGACCAGTTCGTCTCGGCGCTGTGGCCCGCGCGCAGCGACACCCGCCGCCTGTACTCGCAGGCGCTGGCTCAGCGAAACGCGCTGATCGCTCGGATCAGGTCGGGCCGCGGCTCGCACGGCTCGCTCGACACCTGGGACGCACATCTCGCACGGCACGGGATCGCGCTGATGAACGATCGCCGCAGCGCGGTCGAGTCGCTCGCCGGACCGTTCGAGCGTCTGGGGACCGCGCTCGGGCTCGACGGTGATCCCCAGGTGTTCTACCGTCCCCGCTCGCGCGCGACGGAACCGGCCGAGCTTGCCACCGAGCTTGCCGAACGGCTGCAACCAGACCTCGAGCGCGGATTCACCGGGCACGGCCCCCACCGCGACGACGTGGCGACCGAGCACGGCGGCCATGACTTGCGTGCGTACGGATCCCAAGGTCAGCAACGGCTCGCGCTGCTCGCGCTGTTGCTCGCCGAGCGCGAGGTGATCGCCGCTCACCGATCCGCCCCTCCGGTGATGCTGCTCGACGACGTCATGAGTGAGCTCGACCGGGACCGCCGCCGGTCGCTCGTCGAGTTGCTTTGCTCGACCGCCGGGCAGTCCGTAATCACGGCGACCGACCTCGAGCACGTCCCCGCGTCGACCCACGCCGACGCGGCACACATCGCGGTCTCCGCCGGTCGTCTTCTCGCGATGGCCGCCGAATGACCCCCTACCGCCGCAGCCCGCGTCCGGTGGCGCTGGCGCTCGACCACATCCGCGGCGAGCTCGAGCCAGACAGCCTGTTGGCCGACGTGCAGCGGGTGTGGGGCGACGCCGTGGGTACGGCGATCGCCGGCGAGGCGCAGCCGACGAGCGAGCGCGCCGGGGTCGTGACCGTGTCCTGCTCGGCGTCGGTGTGGGCCCAGGAGCTCGACCTGATGGCGCCAACGATCCTCGAGCGGCTGAACGCCCGGTTGCGGGCGGGGCGGGTGTCGCGCTTGCGGTGCGTGGCCGTCCCGGCCAGGAGCTGAACTCGTCGCCCCGCGCTCGAACGCGCTCGCCTCCCGAGCTGTTACTTACCCGCTCGGTTCAGGGCGACGGCGTCACGAATCAGCTTCTTCAGCGCACAGCTTGATCACATCCTTGTGGGACCGCCAGTACACACACCACCGTCGTGGGACCACACCGGCGTTCCGGGTCGGTGGCCTCCACCCACCTCCACTCCTCGACGATGTCGGGGTCCGCTTCGTTGATGACTGCACGGACCAGGCTCAACGTTTCGCCGCGCCACCGCCTAGCTCCTTGGTGCGCTCGCCGATCTGTTTCGAAGCGTCCGGCCGCTTCTCTGCCACGGGTGGACGGTACGTACCCCGACAAGGCCGGCGACGCGGTTCGACGCGCCACCGGCCCTGTCGGCCCACCTGCCTTTTTCCAGCCCCCTTCAGGCCCGGCGGCCCCCAGCCCTTTAGCCCAGCGGCTGGACCGTCGACCAGGAGCTCATGCTCCAGCTCGACATGCTCGGGCTCGCGCTCGGGGACGAGCCGGCTGAACAGTCCGTGCAGCTCCAGCTCGAGAGCGCGAAGCCGGCGCGGAGCGGGCCGTGGGCGCGGCTCCAGCTCGACAGACTCCAGCTCGAGAGGTTGTAATCGATGTTGCCCGTCGCGGCGTTGACCAGAGTGCTCGGCGTGAGGCCCTGGTCGGCCACCGGCGGGTTCCGGAGGAGTGCGGCCTTCACCGCAGCCGGCTCCTGGAAGGACGAATTGTCGGTGACGGCCGAGCTCGTCAGGGCACCCTTCACCTGATCCGGCGTCCAGTTCGGGTGAAGCTGGAGCAGGTCGGCGACGAGGCCGGAGATCATCGGCGCCGCCATCGACGTGCCGCTCGTCTGGATGTACTGACCGTTGCCGACGACACACGTCGAGCAGCTGTTCGCGAACTCGCTGTTCGGCGCCAGCACCGAGACAATGTGGGCGCCCGGCGCGTACACGTCGGGCTTCTGCGCGCCCTCCTGCGTCGCCCCCTGGCTCGACCACGATGCGATCGCGTCGTCGCTCGGGTTCCCGGTGCCATTCTCGTCGACGCCGCCGACCGTGATCGCGTAGGGATCGTTCGCCGGCGAGTACTGGACCGCGTCCGAGGCGGTTCCGCGGTTGCCGGCGGCGGTGACCACGACGATGCCGTGCATCCACGCGCTCTCGACCGCGGCGTCGAGCGGGTCGGTCTTGGACGATTGCGGGGTGGTCGAATCGAGTGACAGGTTGATGACGCGGATATTGAACTGCGACTGATGCACCACCGCGAACTGCAGTCCGTAGATCACGTCCAGCACGCTTGCCTTGCCCGTCTCGTCGGAGACCTTGATCGAGATCAGGTTGGCATTCGGCGCGACGCCGACGTACTGCCCGTGCAGCGGATCCCCCGGGGCTCGATTGTCGCCGTTGCCGGCGATGATCCCGGCCACGTCCGTGCCGTGACCGTAACTGTCGGTCGCGGTGGTGGCATCAGCGTTCGCCACTGCGCTCGCAACGACCCGCGAGCTGCCGTGGTCCTTCGAGGCGAAGTCGGGAAGCGCACCGTCAACGCCTGTGTCGACGACCGCAACTCCGACACCGGTGCCGGTGATACCGAACTTCCAGAGTGGGAGCACGCCGAGCGTCTGATCATAAGTCGTTTGAAGCTGGGAACCGGAGACACCCAGGCCGGCCATGCGGAATGGAGGGTGACCGTAAGGAAGGCTCTGCGGCGTGACCGTGGTGTTGAGCGACACCGCGCGAACGTCGGGGCTGGCGGCCAGCGAGCGTGCCTGGGCGGCGGTCAGCGAGAGCGCGAGGCCGTGGATGATCGGCAGGTTCCCGATCACGCGCCCGTGTACCTCGGTGGCATCGGATTGCGCCTTCGCGGGCGTGACCGGAGCGTTGAACTGGACGATCGCCTGCAGGCTCGTGCCCGGGTGGCGGTCAGCGAGCGCAGCGATCCGGGGATCGAGCGGGGCCGAGGATCCGGCGGGTAGCGAGCCAGACGAGGAACCGGGGACGACGGTCCGCAGCTGTCCGCTCGTCGCGCCGAGCATGATGGCAACTGCGATCGCGACGGCGCCTGCGCCGGCGATCGCGGACATCCACCGCATGCGCTCAACGATGTGGACAGAACGTGTCATCTCTGGGCAACCTCCATGTCGCAAAGCAGTAACCAGTGACTTGACTGGCGGCTGGGCGATCTCGAATCCGCTCGAGACCCCTGGCTTTGCGTCCCCGCCTCGCGACGGGTTTGCCCTGAGCAGTCCTTCGTGAGGGGGTCATCGGCCGGCGCGATCGCCGACCTGAGCGGATTCGACAGATGTATGAGGATCAGCCGGTATCAGGCGGCGGAGCGCAGTTGGAGCTCCGGCTTCACCGGCTCGGGGCGCCCGAGATGGAAGCCCTGGCCGTAATCGCATTCGAGCGCGACGAGCGCGTCGGCCTGCTCCTGCGTCTCGATCCCCTCGGCGATCACCGCGACGCCGAGCGTGCGGGCGAGTTCGATGATCATCCGGGCGAACGACGCCTCCCGTCCGCCACGGGCGAGGCCGTCGACGAACGACTTGGCGATCTTCAGAAGGTCGAACGGCAAGGTGTGCAGGTAGCTGAGCGAGGAGTAGCCGGTGCCGAAGTCGTCGAGCGCGAACCTGACGCCGAGCGAACGGAGCTCGGAGATCGTGGCCTTGACCCGCTCTGAGTCTTCGAGGAGCACGCTCTCGGTGATCTCGAACACGATGCTGCCGGGGTGCACACCGGCGTCGAACAGCGTGGCGCGGACGCGATCGACGAGCTCAGGATCGCGCAGTTCGACCGCGCTCAGGTTGACGTGGACGGCGACCCCAGGTTCGCCGGCCGGGCCGGCCTCGTGGCGCGCCTGCCACCGGCGGGCCTGGTGACAGGCCTCCTCGAGCACGTACTGCCCGAGCGACAGGATCAACCCGGTCTCCTCCGCGAGCGGCACGAACTCCGATGGGCCGACCAACCCGCGGCGTGGGTGCTCCCAGCGGACGAGCGCCTCTTCGGCAACCAGTGCGCCCGTGTCGAGATCGACGATCGGCTGAAAGTACAGGGTCAATTGCTGGCGCTCGATCGCGAGCCGGAGCTCCTCCTTGAGGCCGTGCCGTTCGAGCACCGCCTCGCCCATGCTCGGGTGGAACACCTCGAAGTGGCCTTTCCCGGACGTCTTCGCCCTGTACATCGCGACATCCGCGTCGCGGATCAGCTCCTCGGCCGAGCCGGCGCCACGGTGACTGGTGGCGATGCCGAGGCTCAGGTACACCGACACGCTCTCGGCGCCGACGCCGACCGGCAGCACGAACGCCTCCATGATCCGGCGCGCGACCTTGACCGCGGCCGCCTCGGCGTCGTGACCGTCCTCGACCATCACCGCGAACTCGTCGCCGCCGAGGCGAGCGACGACGTCCTCGGGACGCAGGCACGCGCGCAGCCGCGACGCGACCGACACCAGCAGTTCGTCCCCGGCCGAGTGACCGAGGCTGTCGTTGATGGTCTTGAAGTCGTCGAGGTCGATGAACAGCACCGCGAGCTCCCCCCGCCGATCGCCGATTGCCGCCTTGACCTTGTCGGTGAACAGCGACCGGTTGGCGAGGTTCGTGAGCGGGTCGTGGTACGCCTGGTGGTGGAGCTGCTCCTGGAGCACCGACAGCTGCGTGACGGCCTGCTCGAGCCGGTCGTACTGGAGCGCGACGCTGGCGTTGCCGGCGAGCGTGTCGAGCAGCCGCAGATCGTCGTGATCGAACGAGCGCACGACGCCGAAACGGTTGGCGAGCATGATCGCGCCGATCACGCGCTCCTCGCCGGGGAGCGGCGCGACCATCGCGTGGGTCACGCCGCGCGCTTCCAGGTAACGCTGCAGCCGGGCTCCCCCGAACGGCGGGTCGAGCGTGATCGCGCCACCGGCGCTGCGTTCGAGCAACTCCCGCATCGCGTCGGCAACCTCGGAGTCGACCGGCTCCATCAGCTCGCGGTAGCTGCCGGGGCCGAGCAGCGTTCGCAGCGACGGGTTCTCCTCCGAGCCGAACAGGATGATCTCGGCGAGCTCGGCCCGGAACGCCTCGAGCGAGCGGACGAGCAGTCCCTCCAGCGCGTGGGCGATCTCACGCGAGCGTGCGAGCGTGCGATTTGCCTCGTACAGGAACTCGAGGCGTTTGTGGCGCTCGCGCTCGGACAGGTAGGCCCGGTAGGCGGCGAACAGCGTGAGCGAGGGCACGGCCAGGAGCGGAAGCGCACGGGCGTCCGAGGACGCGATGACCGCGCCGCACAGACCGAGGCTGGCGTTGCTCAGCGTGACCACGAGGTCCATCGAGAGCATGTGGACAACGGTGCGGAGCTTGACCAGGCCCTCTGACAGCGAGATCGCGGTCGCGATCAAGACGACGGTCAGGAACCCTGAGGCCTGGGTGGCGATCAGCGCCGCGACCCAGGTCCGCTCGCCGACGTGGTCGGACACGGGGGCGAGCGCGTGGATGACGAGGATCGCGACGCAGGCGTGCACCGCGAACTGGGAGATGTTGAACACGAACTTCACCGGCGGCAGCCGGCGGTCGAACAGCATCACGATCGCGCTGCCGAGCAGGCACCCGAGCACGAACGCCTCGGCGCTGCAGAAGATCAGTCCGAACACGAGCGGGATGTCTCCCAGCGAGAACGAATGGGCGCCACGGCGGAAGTGGAGGTGGACGACGCAGCGCTCGGCGATCGCGAAGGCGATCGCGATCGACCACCACGGCAGATGCGGATCGGCGAGCGGCTGAAGGCCCCGAACCGGTCCTCCGTAAAGCGCAACCGCGATCACGATCAGCAGCACATTCAGACCCCACACGGGGTGTACGTGGCGAGCGCGCGCCAGCGCCCCCGACAGGCGCGAAGACGTCTTGGGCTCGGATTCGGTGGCGGTCTGCGCTCTCATCCTCGGTGCACCGACGTCGTGTCGCCGGCAGCCGTTCGCGTAAGCATCGGCGCATGCGCGCAAAAGTTGAGCGATGCGTGGCTGCGGGTGGATCCGTGCGCGCGGGGAAACGCCCGCGAACGAGCGCGCCGCGGAGCGCGTCCGGGGCGTCCAAACCGGCCTCTTGGCGTCCCCGCAATTACTCTCTGTTTTGCGGGGTTTGCAGGCAAAACTGCCTGCGGGCGGGGGCCGTTTCCGCCCCTCTCTGTGCTAAAGTTATGTGCACAATTCTCGACGCCCCGGCGCGTACCAGGTTGCGCGGATCCGGGGCGTCTCTGATGTCATCGGAGGATCGTTGGCAATTGACGATGGCGCCCCCGGGCGCCCAAACCAGAAGAACACCTATGACGCGCAGGACATCACGGTCCTGGAGGGACTGGAGGCTGTCCGACGGCGCCCCGGCATGTACATCGGCTCGACCGGCCCGCGGGGCTTGCACCATCTCGTCTACGAGGTCGTCGACAACTCGGTCGACGAGGCCCTGGCCGGGTACTGCGACAACGTCGAGGTCACGATTCGCCCCGACAACTCGGTGACGGTCGTCGACGACGGTCGCGGCATCCCCGTCGCGATCATGGAGAAGGAGCAGCGGCCGGCCGTCGAGGTCGTGCTCACCGTCCTTCACGCCGGCGGCAAGTTCGGCGAGGGCGGCGGCTACAAGGTCTCGGGCGGGCTCCACGGCGTGGGCGTGTCCGTCGTCAACGCGCTGTCGGAGCGCCTCGACGTCGAGGTGCGCCGCGACGGGTTCAGCTGGACGCAGTCGTTCGAGCGGGGCACGCCGCTCGGCGATCTCAAGAAGGGCGAGCCGACCAGCGAGACCGGCACCATGATCACGTTCCTCCCGGACGCGGACATCTTCGAGACGCTCGACCTCGACTTCACGACGCTCGAGGAGCGGATGCGCGACACGGCGTTCCTGACCCGCGGGCTGCGAATTCTGCTCGTCGACAAGCGCGGCGCCGGCCACCGCGCCGAGTTCCACTACGAGGGCGGAATCGTCGACTTCGTCAAGTACCTCAACCGAAACAAGGACCCGATCACGAACAAGGTCATCTCGTTCGAAGGCGAGAGCGACGAGGGCGCGGTCGAGGTCGCGATGCAGTGGAACTCCTCCTACCAGGAGTCGGTGTTCTCGTTCGCCAACAACATCAACACGATCGAGGGCGGCTCTCATCTGAGCGGCTTTCGCTCCGCGCTGACCAGCGCGCTCAACAAGTACGCGAAGGACAAGGGCGAGCTCAAGGAGAAGGACGACAACCTCACCGGCGAGGACGTCCGCGAGGGCCTGACCGCGGTGATCTCGGCGAAGCTCACCGATCCCCAGTTCGAGGGCCAGACCAAGACCAAGCTCGGCAACCCCGGCATGGAGGGCTTCGTACGATCGGTCGTGTACGCGCGGCTGTCCGAGTTCCTGGAGGAGAACCCGCAGGACGCCCGCAGGGTGATCCGCAAGAGCGTCGACGCGGCCCGTGCGCGGGCGGCCGCGCGCAAGGCCCGCGATCTGACGCGGCGCAAGTCCGCACTCGAGAACTCGGCGCTGCCGGGCAAACTCGCCGACTGCTCGGTCAAGGACCCGGCGCTCGCCGAGCTGTTCATCGTCGAGGGCGACTCGGCCGGCGGCTCCGCGGTCAGCGCGCGCGATCGCAGCACCCAGGCGATCCTGCCGCTGCGCGGGAAGATCCTCAACGTCGAGAAGAGCCGGATCGACAAGGTCCTCCAGAACCAGGAGATCCAGGCGCTGATCACGGCGATCGGCACGGGCGTGCGCGACGAGTTCGACATCGCCAAGGCGCGCTACCACAAGATCGTGCTGCTCACCGACGCCGACGTCGACGGCGCTCACATCCGTACGCTCGCGCTGACGTTGCTGTTCCGCGAGATGCAGCCGCTGATCGAGGCCGGTTACGTGTACATCGCCAAGCCGCCGCTGTATCGCCTGACCAAGGGCCAGAAGCACCGCTACATCGAGCGCGAGTCCGAGCTCGAGGACATCCTGCTCGGCGACAAGTTCGAGAAGCTCGAGATCTTCGACCGCTACAACAAGCCGCTGAAGCTGACCGACACGCGCTGGAAGCGCTTCAACCGCCTGCTCAAGCAGTACGGCGGCTGGGCGTCGGCGCTCCGCGCCGAGCATGGCCACGGGGTGATCTCGTTCCTGCAGCAGGCCCGCCTGCTCGAGGAGCAGATCACCGACGTCGATGCGCTGCTGCGCCACATCGCCAGGGACGGCCAGAACGGCGAGTCCTACCGCGCCGAGCTCGTGACCGAGAACGACACCGAGGTGGTGATCCGCACGGTCGAGGCGAAGACCGGGCTGGCCACCACGCATCACGTTCCGCGCGCCACGCTCGAGGCCGAGGAGTATCGGCGGCTCGCCGAGGTTCACGCGGAGCTCGTCGCGCTGGTCGGCACCCCGCCGTTCCGGGTGCAGCTGGGCGACAACGGCAGGGACGCGCCCACGTTCGACGAGCTGCGCGAGACGGTGCTCGAGATCGCTCAGCGGGGGATCGAGTACTACCGGTTCAAGGGGCTCGGCGAGATGGACGCGCACGAGCTGCGCGAGACCACGATGGACCCCGCTTCGCGAACGCTGGTCCAGGTCACGATGGAGGATGCGGCCTCGGCCGACCTGGTGTTCTCGATGCTGATGGGTGACCAGGTCGAACCGCGCCGGGCGTTCATCGAAGAGAACGCGCGCCTGGCCACGCTGGACACATAGGAGGACTCATGTCATCGATCGACACCATCAGCGGCGGCAACATCGAGCCTCGCGGGCTCGAGGAGGAGATGCGCTCGGCGTATCTCGACTACGCGATGTCGGTGATCGTCGGGCGCGCGCTGCCCGACGTGCGCGACGGCCTCAAGCCAGTCCACCGCCGGATCCTGTTCGCGATGAACGAGCTCAACCTGCGGCCACCGCGCAAGCACGTCAAGTGCGCGACGATCGTCGGCGAGGTGATGGGCAAGTACCACCCTCACGGGGACTCCGCGATCTACGACACGCTGGCGCGGATGGCGCAGGACTTCTCCATGCGCTATCCGCTCGTCGACGGGCACGGGAACTTCGGCAACATCGACGGTTGGGGCGCGGCGGCGATGCGCTACACCGAGGCGCGTCTCGACGCGCTCGCCACCGAGATGCTGCGCGACATCGACCAGGACACGGTCGACTTCGCTCCCAACTACGACGGCACCAAGCAGGAGCCCCTCGTCCTGCCCTCGCGCTTCCCGAACCTGCTCGTCAACGGCGGCGCCGGGATCGCGGTCGGGATGGCGACCAACATCCCGCCGCACAACCTGCGCGAGGTGGTCAACGGCGCGATCGCCTACGTCGACGATCCGAGCATCGACGTCGACGGGCTGATGAAGCACATCAAGGGCCCGGACTTCCCGACTGCCGGCACCATCCTCGGCCGCGACGGCATCCGGGAGGCGTACCGGACCGGCCGCGGACGCGTGCGGGTACAGGCCAAGGCACACATCGAGCCGATCGGCCAGGGCAAGGAGGCGATCATCGTCACCGAGCTGCCCTTCCAGGTCCGCAAGGGCGGCGACGGCGGGCTGATCGAGAAGATCGCCGGCCTCGTCCACGAGAAGAAGCTTCCCGAGATCACCGACATCCGCGACGAGTCCGACCGAAACGGCATGCGGATTGTGATCGAGCTCAAGCGCGACGCGATCCCCAAGGTCGTGCTCAACAAGCTGTTCAAGCACACGCCGATGCAGCAGACGTTCGGCGTCAACATGGTGGCGCTGGTCGACAACGTGCCCCGCACGCTGTCCCTGCGCGAGGTGATCGGACACTACATCGACCACCAGCGCGAGGTCATCGTCCGCCGGACCAAGTACGAGCTGCGCCGCGCCGAGGAGCGCGCCCACGTCTTGGAGGGGCTGCTGATCGCGCTCGCCAACCTCGACGAGGTGATCGCGCTGATCCGAGGCTCGCAGACCCCCGAGATCGCCCGCACGGGTCTTGTCGACCGCTTTGAGCTGACCGTCGTGCAGGCCCAGGCGATCCTCCAGTTGACGCTGAGCCGCCTGACCGCGCTCGAGGCGGACAAGATCAAGCAGGAGCACGCCGATCTGGTCGAGCGGATCAAGGAGCTCCGCGAGATCCTCGGCGACGAGAGCAAGGTGATGACACTGATCAAGGAGGAGCTGTCGGAGATCGCCGAGACCTACGGCGACGAGCGCCGCACCGAGATCGTGCACGCCGAGGGCGAGATCGACATCGAGGACCTGATCGCCGACCAGCAGATGGTGATCTCGATCACCCACTCGGGGTACATCAAGTCGCTGCCGCTGTCGACCTATCGCCAGCAGCGCCGGGGCGGGGTCGGCGTCACCGGGATGGACATGAAGGAGGACGACTACATCGAGCACCTGTTCGTGTCCTCGACGCACGACTACCTCCTGTTCTTCACCAACCGCGGGAAGGTCTACCGGCTCAAGGTCTACGAATTGCCGGAGGCGTCGCGGACCTCGCGCGGGCGGGCGCTGGTCAACCTGCTGCCGCTGCGCGACGGCGAGCGTGTGCAGTCGGTCCTCTCCACCCGCGACTTCGGCGAGGGCAAGTATCTCGTGTTCGCGACCCGCAACGGGACGATCAAGAAGACCGAGTTCGGCGCCTACAACACCCCGATCAAGGCCGACGGAATCATCGCGATCAACATCCACGACGACGACGAGCTGATCGCCGTGCGCCGCACGACGGGCCACGACGACATCATCATGGTGTCGCGCTCCGGCCAGGCAGCGCGGTTCAGCGAGTCACAGGTCCGGCCGATGGGCCGCGACACGAGCGGCGTGCGCGGGATGAACGTCTCACAGCCGGGCAACGCCGTGCTTGCCATGGATGTCGCCCGCGACGACCAGGAGCTGCTCGTCGTCACCGAGAACGGGTACGGCAAGCGGACACCGATCCCCGACTACCCCGTCAAGGGGCGCGGGACGATGGGCGTGAAGACGATCACGCTGACCGAGAATAAGGGCGCGCTCGCGGGTGCTCTGGTCGTGCGCGAGCACCAGGAGCTGGTGTTCATCTCCCAGAACGGAATGGTGCAGCGCACCTCGGTTCGCGGCATCAACCGCTACGGCCGCGCGTCGCAGGGCGTCAAGGTGATGAACATCCGCGACGACGACCAGGTGAGCGCAGTCGCGCTCGTGGTCGAGTCCGAGACCTCGACGGCCGCGGCGGTCGCCGAGGAGCCCGTGAGCTCGCCGGCGGGGCGGGTCACCGATGAAACCTCGCCGGAATCGCCGATCGACGACGAGGTCCTCGACGACGAGGATCCCGCTGACAGCGACGACCGCGTCGACGAAGAGGAGTAGAAGAGCCGCCCCCGCGCCGGGCCCAGATTCCTCAAGCGCCGCCTGAAACCGACCGATAAGCGGTCAAATGGGACCCGGCCGGCCAAACCTGCGCTCGCTGGCGCACGACGCCGGCGCGGTCGAGCCGTCCACAGTTCCCACCGGCCCGCGGCGGGTGGGGCGCCGCCTGGTTATCGCGCTCGTGATCGGTTGGCTCGCGCTGATCGGAGCCGGGTGCTGGCTGCTGTCCGCTTCACAGGCGAGCAGCCGCAAAGCGATGGAGGCACGGTTGCAGACACGCGTTCAGTTCGCCGCGAACTTCGTGTCGATCTACACCGGCGATCTCCTCACCAACCAGCACGCGCAGGCGCTCGCCTGGCTCGCGGCGCCGGCCGTCGGCGAGGCGACGCTCGACCGCGAATCGGGCGCGCTCGGGCTCGGGGCCGCGGTGGTTCTCGACGGGCACGGGCACGTGGTCCGCGCGGCCACGACCGCGTCTGGGCCACTCGTCCACCTGCTAAGGAGCCGGTACTCGAACCTCGTCGGCGTGGCTGCGATGCCGGATGCATCCGGTGTCGCCGTCACCGACGTCGGCGGCTCGCCGGTTCTCAGCTTTGGCGTCGCCTATCAGACTCGTTCGGGCCGCCGGGTGTTCGCCGGCGCGTACGCGATGAGCGAGACCGTGCTGCCGGCGGTCCTCGGGCATGTGCTCTCGAGCCCGGGCTGGCAGGCGTATCTCGTCGATCCGCACGGAGCCCTGCTCACGGGGGTCGCGTCGGACGGGCCGCCGGGCGCGGCGCTGGCACGGGCCGATCCGCTGTTGGCGGCCGCCGACCAACGCGCACCGAGCGGGTCATACGACAGCCCGCAGGGGAAGCAGTACCACGTGACGGCGCCGGTCGCGGGCACGGCGTGGCGGATCGTCCTCAGAGACCCCGAGGCGCAGCTGTTCACGTTCCTCAACGGCGCCGGCCGGTGGCTCGCGTGGCTCGCGCTCGCCGGGCTGGCGGTGGCGGGGCTGGCGATCATCGCCTTGATCACCCGCCTCCACGGCCATCGTGAGCAGCTGATCCGCCTGAACACCGCGCTGGCGCGGCTGGCCGCCATCGACCCGCTGACCGGCCTGCGGAACCGCCGCGCGATCGGCGAGTACCTCCACGACGCGCTCAGCGCCGCCCGCCGTCACGACCAAGTCCTGTCGGTGCTGGTTGTCGATATCGACCACTTCAAGACCGTCAACGACACCCTCGGTCATCGCAGCGGGGATGCCGTGCTCGAGCACGCCGCGCGCGTGCTCGATGGCGCCCTGCGCACCGAGGACGCGATCGGCCGCTGGGGCGGCGAGGAGTTCCTGGTGGTCCTTCCGAACACCGACGAGGAAGGCGCGCTCCGGGCGACCGAGCGCCTGCGGGAGGCCCTCTCCCGGGACCAGCCCGAGGAGGCGCGCTCGCACCAGCTACCCGTGACGATGACGCTCGGCGTGGCCGAGTGGCGCGGCGAGGACATCGACGAGCTCGTCAGCCGGGCCGACAACGCTCTGTATCTCGGCAAGGCCGCCGGCCGGGACACCGTGCAGGTATCGAATCCGGTGCACGAGATCCCCGAGCCGATCTAGTGCCGCTCCCGTCCGGCAGGGAAAATGTTTCCGGTCACGGCACCGGCGCCGACGAGACGAGCCCGCGCCTGGGGGATCCCGGCCCGTAAACGGGTGAAGGGCGCCGTCGACCCGACGCCCTTCACAGTTTGGCTGGCATCACCGTCGCGAGGCTTGCACAGACCGGAGGGACCAATCCCGGCACTCGCGCCGGCGGTGTCTCGGGGGGACTCCGCTAGGCGGGGTCAGCCTCCGACTTAGCGGCCGGACACCTCCAGGGTCCCGCAAGAACTTTCAGACAGTCGGACCACCTCCTTTCTCTGGTGATCACCAGAGTACCGAATGGAGGAGCGAAATCCGGTCGAGATCGCGGAAACTCAGCTGGGCGCGTCCCCGAGGGACCCTCTCAGGCCGCCAGGTACTGCTGCCAGGCGACGGGGATCGTCGGGCTCGCTACGTGGATGAACACGGTGGCGCTCGGCATCCGCGGCTGCCTGAGCAGGCGCATGCCGGCCTGGCGCGGGAGGGAGTCTCCCTTGCGGCGGTTGCAGGGCGCGCACGAGGCGACGATGTTGTCCCAGCCTGAGCCGCCACCCTTGGACCGCGGGATCACGTGGTCGACGGTGAGGTTGGACCGCGAGCCGCAGTACTGGCAGGTCCAGTTGTCGCGCGCGAACACCGCCCGGCGCGTGATCTTCCGCCGGTGGGTGTCGCGGGGGATCCGGACGTAGCTGACGAGCCGGATCACGACCGGCCGTGACATCGACGCGGTCGCCGAGTGAAGCTCCCAGGCGCCGTGCTCGATCACCTCGGCCTTCTCCTTGAGCAGCAGGACGACGGCACGCCGAACGGTGCAGACGTTGATCGGTTCGTACGTCGCGTTCAATACGAGCACCCGGCCACCCTCACGTCCGCGTCGCTGGTGCTCTGGAGGCGACGCGGACCACGCTGGCGCAGGTACTGGGGTGACCATGGCTGGCCGCCAGTGTACCGGTGGCTCCGCTAGTCCTGACAAGGGTTTGTTACGTCCTCAAACGATGGCGGCCGGGAACGACCCCAGCACGCGCAACACCTCGACGTGGCCGCGCAGCCCGGCGAGGGCGTCGGCGACGTGCAACTCGATGTCGCGGCCCTCGAGATCGAGGAAGAACATGTAACGCCCGAGGCCCTGCTTGCGCGGTCGCGACTCGATGCGGGTGAGGTTGACCTCGCGCGTGGCGAACTCGGCCAGGCAGTGGACCAGCCACCCCGGCGCCTCGGCGCCGACCCCCCAGAACACGACCGCCGTCTTCCATGGGCCGAGCGCCGGCGTCCCGGGTGATTCATGCCCGCCCGCCCCGTCCGCTGGCGCGCCGACCGGTCCGAGCCACACGAACCGGGTCTCGTTGCCGGCCACATCCTCGACGCCCGCCCGCAGCACGTGGCAGCCATAGCGCTCGGCCGCGACCCGGTTGCCGAGCGCCGCCCACGGGCCGTCGTGCTCGGCAACGCTTCTGACCGCCTCGGCGGTCGAGGCGCCGGCGCGCACCTGCGCCCCCGGCATCCGAGTCCGGATGAACCGCGCGCATTGCGCGGTCGCCTGCGGATGCGATACGACCGTGTCGATCTCCGAGAGCTCGAGCGGCGACCGCGCGATCAGGCAGTGGCGGATCGGATGGATGACCTCGCCGAGG
>Ga0335080_10002722_pt1 | contig 17727 bp, 18 predicted proteins | sample Lox_Sample_34_FD_206720 | JGI IMG/M metagenome (GOLD analysis project Ga0335080, IMG submission 206720) | Soil microbial communities from Loxahatchee National Wildlife Refuge, Florida, United States - Lox_Sample_3.4 | ecosystem: Environmental > Terrestrial > Soil > Wetlands | place: USA...
CGGCGTCGCCGGCTCCGGCGTCGGCATCGGCATCCAGGCCAAAGGCACCGCGGTCATCCACCAGAGGGGCCGCTTGCCGCACCAGAATCTCGAGCTTTTCTCCAACGCGCCCATCACGAAGCTCGAGCATTATCGTCGCTTCGGCGAGAATGCCGTCGCCTACGCCAAGGGCGAGATCCCCGATCCGGTTGTCGTGCCGACCCATGGCGAGGCCATGGGCGCGCGCTTCCACGCCCAGACCGCGCTCATCTATGCGATCGAGACGTCACTCACCGTCGAGGGCGCCAAGCCGGAGGAGGTCGAGGTGAAGCTGCTGGAAGGTGCGGCATGAAACGGCATCCGCATCTCGGGACCGCCGACTATCCGCTCTCGGAGAAGCGGCCTGATCTCATCCAGACCCGCAGCGGCAAGTCGCTCGACGCGGTCACCGTCGAGGCGCTGAAGTCCGGCGCGGTCGGCATGGAGGACCTGCGCATCACGAAGGATGCGCTGCTGATGCAGGCGGAGATCGCCGAGGCCGCCGGCCGCCCGCGCCTCGGCGCGAACTTCGAGCGCGCCGCCGAGATGGTGGACGTGCCGCAGGAGTTCTTGCTGAAGGCCTACGAGCTGCTGCGCCCCGGCCGCGCCAAGACCAAGGCCGAGCTGCTGGAGGCCGCCAAGACCTTCCGCGAGGCCCACAAGGCCGAACGCGTCGCCGCTTTCCTGGAAGAGGCGGCCGAAGTGTACGAGAGACGGGGGCTGTTCCAGTTCCGGTATTAGCAGAGAGGGGATGCATTGAGCTGGAAGACGCGCAACCGCTCCTTCTATTACGAAGGGGCACCGGAGCCCGACGACCTCGACTTGAAGCCTGCGGAGACGGCGCTCCTGGTCATCGACGTGCAGAACACCTATGTCGAGCGGCCGGACCGCGCCAAGCTGGCGCCGGCCGAGCAGGCGCAATACGACAAGTGGACTCCGTTCCATGAGCGCATGCGGAAGCTGGTGATCCCCAACACCCGCCGGCTGCTCGAGCTCTGCCGCAAGCGCGGGATCGAGTGCCTGTTCGCCCGCATCGCCTGCCAGACTGAGGACGGCCGCGACCGCTCCTTGAGCCAGAAGATGCCGGGCTGGAACAACCTCCTGCTGCCGAAGAACGAGCACGCCTCGCAGCTGGTGCCGGAGCTGTCGCCCCAGGGCGACGAGATCACCGTCACCAAGACCACCGACAGCGCGCTCACCGGCACCAATCTGCGTCTCATCCTGCACAATCTCGGCATCAAGAACGTGATCTGCTGCGGGATCTTCACCGACCAATGCGTCTCCTCGACGGTCCGGAGTCTCGCCGATGAGAGCTTCAACGTTGTCGTGGTGGAGGATTGCTGCGCCGCGGGGACGGACGATCTGCATGCGAAGGAGCTCGCGATCATTCACATGATCTACTGCCACGTGATGAACGCCGCCGAGCTGACGCAGATGATGAAGCTGGGCTAGGCGCGAGAGTCAGGCATGACCGGCAAGTTCCTCATCATCGTTCCGGAATCCGCGGCGCCGCCGGCGCTGATCGGCGCGGCTTTGGTCGAGAACGGCTTCGCCTATGACACGATCTATCCGACCGAGCGATTCGCGAGCCGGGAGCCGCTCCGGTATCCCGGCCTGCCGGCCGAACCGGGCGACTATCTCGGCCTCATCGTCATGGGCGGACCGATGAGCGCCCACGATACCGCGGAACACGCCTTCCTGATCGAGCTCATGGCGCTCATCCGCAGTTTCGCGCTCAAGAAGCGGCCGGTGCTGGGGGTCTGTCTCGGCTGCCAGGTGATCGCCAAGGCCTATGGCGGCGAGGTCTTCCGCCTCGGCCGGCTGGAGGCGGGCTACGTGGCGATGCACACCACGCCCGAGGCGGCCACAGATCCAGTGTTTGCGGACTTAGCCGGCGAGTTCACCGCCTTCCACACCCACTATGAGGGCGTGCGCGGCATTCCGGGCGCGGTCACCCTCGCCACGGGCGGCGCCAGCGCGGTCCAGGCCTACCGGATCGGCGACCGGGTCTATGGCGTGCAGTTCCATCCCGAGGTGACGATCGACGTGGCGCGGGACTGGATGCGCAAGTTCGGCGCCGTCTTCGCCAAGGACGAGCCGCGCCTCGTTACCGACCTCGACCGGGACTTCGCGTCATATTTTCCTAGCTCGGCCGCCTTCTGCCGCAGGCTCTTCGCGAATTGGACCGGACTCGCACAGATTGATGCCCGAAGTCGGGCATCCAGTTGTGGAACTTGACAGCTGGTGTCAATATTCCGACCGCTGCAGTCAAGTCCGGATGGCTTTGAAGCAGTAGTCTCGCGAACATGGCCGGCATCCAGGCTGCCGAAGATCGGAGTTCGGCGGCCGGACTCGGGGGCAACCGAGCTGGATCACTGGCCCAGGGAGAGCAGCGGCGTCGTAGGCGTCGCCGGTAGTGCTGCGAGCTGAGTGAATCGCTTCGGCAGCGGATGAACGGTGCCGAGGACCACCAATAACAACCGACACCTTCGAAGGGGGAGGCGGCAGTGGCCACCAACATCAGTGAAACCGGGAAATACGAAGTCACCGCCCGGGGCGACATCCACAAGCTGCACGGCAAGGCGATCGGCCTGCCGGGCGTGCTGTTCCTGACGGTGACCGGCGCGGCGCCGATCTCCGCCATGCTGTTCAACGTGCCGATCGGCGTCGGCTACGGCAACGGCCTCGGCGCGCCCGCGGCCTTCCTGGTCGCAACCGTGATCCTGCTGCTGTTCTCGGTCGGCTATGCGGCGATGGCCCGCAAGGTGACCGCGGTCGGCGGCTTCTACTCCTTCATCAGCCACGGCATCGGCCGCGAGGCCGGTATGGCCTTGGGCTTCGGGTCGATCGTCGCCTATTGCGTGTTCGAGACTTCCCTCGCCGGCGGTTTCGCCTATTTCGCCAATGCCGACGTGCAACAGTGGTTCGGCGTCAACGTGCCGTGGCCCTGGTTCGCCTTCGGCATGATCGCGGCGATTGCGGTCCTCTCCTACCTGGACGTCAAGATGTCGGCCATGATCCTCGGCGTCGCGCTCATCGCCGAGGTCCTGATACTGATCATCTTCGACTTCGGCGTGTTCGGCCATTCGGGCAACGGCGCGACGGTTAACGGCGCCGCGCTAAACCCGGCCGCGGCCTTCCAGGCATTCGAGGGCTTCAAGACCCCCGACGGCAAGGACATCGCGGCGGGAGTCGCCGCGATCGGCCTTTTCTTCGCCTTCTGGTCCTGGGTCGGGTTCGAGATGGCGCCGAACTATGGCGAGGAATCCCGAGACCCGAAGCGGATCGTACCGCTCTCGCTCTACATTTCGGTGCTCGGTCTCGGCATCTTCTACACCATCACCAGCTGGGCGGCGGTCTCCGCCTATCCCGACGCCAACACCGCGATCGCCAAGGCGGCGAACGACAGCGGCAACTTCTTCCTGGATCCGGCCGCTGCGCTGGTCGGCCCCTGGGCGAAGCTGGTGATGAGCGTGCTGATCCTCACCAGCTCGTTCGCCTGTGGCATGGCGTTCCACAATACGTCGGCGCGCTACATCTACTCGCTGGCCCGTGAAGGCGTGCTGCCGGCCAAGCTCGGCCGGACGCATCCGACCTACAAGAGCCCGCACATCGCCTCGACCACCCAGTCGGTCCTGGCGGCGATCATCGTCGTGCTGTTCATGATCTTCGCCGGCACTGACGACCCGAACAAACAGGCCTATATCGAGATCTACGGCCTGATGGCCCTGGTCGGAACCTTGCTGATCATGTTCGCCCAGGCCGTGGTTTCGGTCGCCATCATCCTGTACTTCCGGCGCAACCATCCCGAGGAGCATCACTGGTTCGAGACCCTGCTCGCACCTGGCGTCGCCTGCGCGGCGCAGCTCTACATCATCTACCTGCTGCTCGATAACTTGAGCTTCCTCGGCAGCGGATTGCAGTTCGCCTTCTACATTCCGTGGATCTGCGCGGCGGTTCTGGTGCTCGGCCTCGGCGGTGCGCTCTGGCTGAAGTCGGCCAAGCCGGAAATCTACGACCAGATCGGCCGCCTGCTCTACGAAGGCGTGCCGGAGAAGTAAGGCATCGCATCGGGCCGGCCCCGCGCCGGTCCGATCGCTCCTCCACCTGATCCGGCGGCCAGATTCGGCCGCCGGATTTTCTCATCGCCAGCGGCTCGACCACAGAGGATCACTATGACCACCTCGCTCAAGGGCAAGTCCGTCATCGTCACCGGCGCCAGCAAGGGCATCGGCAAGGGCATCGCCCGCGTCTTCGCCCGCGACGGCGGCGCGAAGGTGCTGGTGGTGTCGCGGCACCTGAAGGAGGCCGAAGCGACAGCGCGGGAGATCGGCCACGGTGCTTCCGGCTTCGCCGCCGACGTGACGAAGCCCGATGACATGGCGGCGATGGCGAAGGCGGCGGCGGAACGCCATGGCGGCCTCGACGTGCTCTGCGCCAATGCCGGCATATTCCCCCAGGCCATGCTCGAGGAGATGACCGTGGCGCAATGGGACGAGACGCTGGGCACCAACCTCAAGGGCACCTTCCTCTCGGTGCAGGCTTGCATTCCCTATCTGAAGAAGAGCGGCCAGGGCCGGATCGTCCTCACCTCGTCGATCACCGGCCCGATCACGGGCAATCCGGGCTGGTCGCATTACGGCGCCACCAAGTCGGGGCAGCTCGGTTTCATGCGCACGGCCTGCATGGAGCTCGCGAAATACGGCATCACGATCAATGCGGTCATGCCCGGCAATGTCATCACCGAAGGCCTCAGGGATCTGGGCGAGGCCTACATGAAGGCGATGGCCGCCGCAGTGCCGCTGAAGCGCCTTGGCGAGGTCGAGGACATCGGCCATGCCGCCTTGTTCTTCGCGTCGAAGGAAGCCGGATACATCACCGGGCAGACGCTGGTCGTTGACGGCGGACAGGTGGTGCCGGAAAGCCTGGAGGCGGCTGGGGCGTGAGGCTCAGTGCCTGACGAGCGACTGCCGGTACGTCCGCGGCGACACCCCGGTCCAGCGCGTGAAGGCGCGGGTGAAGGCGGAGAGCTCGGAATAGCCCAGCAGCAGCGCCACCTCGGTCAGCGGCAATTGCCGCTGGTCGAGATACATCTTCGCAAGGTTGCGGCGCATCTCCTCGACCGCGTCCTTGTAGCTGAGGCCCTGCTCGCCGAGGCTGCGCTGGACCGCGGCTGACGAGACGCGGATATCGCCCGCGATCTGGTCCAGGGACGGATAGCCGTTCGGCAGCTTGACGCGGATTGCCGTGCGAATGCGGTCGTAGAGGCCCTGCTCGCCGCCCTGGAGGCCGAGCGCCTCGAGGCAGGTCTGCATCGTGGCGAGCAGCTTCAGGTCCCGGGCCGGCATCGGCCGTTCCAGGATGTCGCGGCGGAAGGCGAGCGCGTTGGTGGGCTGGCTGAAATAGACCGGTGCCGCGAAGGCACTCTCATGCTCCTGCCAGAGCTGCGGCCGGGGATGCTCGAAATAGACTTCCTCCGGCGCCCAATGCGGCCCGCAGCATTCGCGGATCACGTTCAGGAACATGCCGAGCGAGAGCTCCGCGTCCTGGCGGCGCTCCAGGATCTCCGGCGCCTCGATCCGGTATTCCAGGCGTATCAACCCGTCCCGCGCGGGGACGAGACGCATCGCCGAGGATTCCTGGTGATAGCGGAAGAGCCCGACCAGGTTCTCCAACGCGGCGCCGAGGGTAGGCGACGAGACCGCGGCATAGCCCCAGAGCCCGAGGTCGCGCGGCTGGAACTGGTTCCCGAACCAGAGGCCGAAATTGTCGTTCTGGGTCCGGCGCGAGGCTTCCTCGAACAGCCGGCAATAGTCGCTCAGGCGGAGCTTCAGGGTCGGCGAGCCCGCCATGTCCGGCGCGATCCCGGAATTGCCGAAGATCCGGTCGATGTCGCCGCCGGCACGCTCGATGAACGGCACGATTCCGCTGGCGGCGCAAGCCAGCACGATCGGCCCATGGTCGCCCCCATGGTCGCCACCGTGCCCACCGGCGTTGTTCCGGGTCGGGTCGCTCATTTCGGCGGCAGTGGGTCCGGGCATCGCGCGCATCCCTCAATCGGGCAGGCGGACAATTGCAAAATGATTGCATGGTGCCGGACCGCTCGCAAGCGGACTCCCCCGAGTCCCGACGGCCGGCGCTGTCAAGATCGGCGGTCCACCGGTCAAGCCTGTGGTCGAGCCCGAGTCTAGGGTCTCAAGAATAAGATCTCAGGCGGACTTGCCGTCCGCCGGGCCGAATGCGACGCCGTGAATGCGCTGCAGCGAATCGGATTCCCGTGAAGGGAGCCAAGAAATGGTACGCGAGGGAGCGATTCGTGAGGGAACGGGGATGAGCGAGATGCCGAGCCACGAGGCGCTCATGCGCAGCATCGGCCAACTGGCCGAGGCGTCGCTGCCGCACTGGGGTCTCGAGGGCTCGGCGCTCACCATGATCAATCATTCGGAGAACACGACCTATCGCGTGGCACCACCCGGCGGAAAGCGCCCGGTGATCCTGCGCGTGCATCGGCCGGGCTATCACACGGTCAACGGCATCCGCAGCGAGCTTGCCTGGATGCGGGCGCTGCAGGCGGAGGGCGGCGTGCACACGCCCCAGGCGATCCCGGGTCGCGATGGCGCTGACATCCAGACCGTCTCCCATCCGACGCTGTCGACGCCGCGCAACTGCGTGCTCTTCGAGTTCATCGAGGGCGAGGAGCCGCGCCAGGATCACGACCTGATCGAGCCCTTCAAGCGGCTCGGGGAGGTAACGGCGCGCACCCACGAGCATTCCCGCGGCTGGAAGCGGCCCGATTATTTCGAGCGCACGGTCTGGGACTTCGAGCACAGCCTCGGCGCCGATCCGAACTGGGGCCCGTGGCTGGAAGGGCCGGACATGACGCCGGCGCGCCGGCCGCTGCTGCAGCGCCTGGTAGACACGATCGAGAAGCGCCTCAAGCGCTTCGGCCAGTCGCCGGACCGCTATGGCCTCATTCATGCTGACTTCCGTCTTGCCAATCTGTTGATCCACAAGGGCGACATCCGGGTCATCGACTTCGACGATTGCGGCCTCGGCTGGTTTCTCTATGACGCCGGCACCGCCGTCAGCTTCTTCGAGCACAAGCCGGAAGTCCCCGCGCTGATCGATGCCTGGGCCGAGGGCTATCGCCGCGTGCGCCCGCTCTCGAAGGAAGAAGAGGCGGAGCTGCCGACCTTCGTGATCCTCCGGCGGATGATTCTCTTCGCCTGGATGGGCTCGCATTCCGAGACCGATCTCGCCAAGCAGGAGGGCCCCGCCTATGCGGACGGCACCTGCGAGATGGCCGAGAAGTACCTCACCCGTTTCGCATGAGGCCGCCGATGAGCGAACACGAGCAGAGCCCGGAGAAACGCGAGTTCATCGCCAAGTCCAAGGAGTTCTGGAACCCGAACAAGACCCAGTTCTGGCAGGACCAGGGCGTCGATCTGGTGATCGATCGGCGCGAGGGCTACCTGCTCTATGACATGGACGGTCGCCGGCTGATCGATGTGCATTTGAACGGCGGCACCTACAACATCGGCCACCGCCATCCCGAGCTGATCGAGGTCCTGCAGCGCGGCACCCAGCGCTTCGACATGGGTAACCATCACTTCCCGGCACTCGGCCGCACCGCGCTCGCCGAGGAGCTGACCAAGGTCTGCGGCGGCGGCATGCAGTACGTGATGTACACGGCGGGCGGCGCGGAGGCGATCGATCTCGCCATCAAGTGCGCCCGCAACGCGACCCAGAAGCGCAAGATCGTCTCCATCATCAACGCCTATCACGGCCATACCGGCCTCGCCGTCGCGACCGGCGCCGACCGCTTCTCCAAGACCTTCCTCTCCGACCGGCCCGACGAGTTCGTTCATGTGCCGTTCAACGATCTCGGCGCCATGGAAGAGGCGCTGCGGGCCAAGGATTGCGCCGCCGTCATCATGGAGACGATCCCCGCGACCTACGGCTTCCCGATGCCGTTGCCGGGCTATCTCACCGAAGTGAAGAAGCTCTGCGAGCGCTACGACGCGCTCTACATCGCCGACGAGGTGCAGACCGGCCTGATGCGGACCGGCGAGATGTGGGGCTATCAGCGCTACGGCATCGAGCCCGACCTGATGGTGACGGGCAAGGGCATCTCCGGCGGCATGTATCCGATCGCCTGTATCGTCGCCAAGGAGAAGGCCGCCGTCTGGCTGAAGCAGGACGGCTTCGCGCACATGTCCACCATGGGCGGCGCCGAGCTCGGCTGCCTCGTCGCACTGAAGGTGCTGGACATCCTGCAGCGGCCGCAGATCCGGCCGATCGTCAACTACATCTCGGAGCTGATGCACACCGGGCTGACCGAGATCATGAAGCTCTATCCCGACTTCTTCGTCGGCATCCGGCAATGCGGCGTCGTCATGGGCCTGGAGTTCGACTACCCGGAGGGCGCCAAGCCGGTGATGAAGCATCTCTACGAGCACGGCGTCTGGGCGATCTTCTCGACCCTCGATCCCCGCGTGCTGCAGTTCAAGCCCGGCGTGCTGATGCCTACCGCGCTCTGCGAAGAGCTGCTGGAACGGGTGGAGCGGGCCATCGGGCTCGCCCGCGCCGAGTGCCTCGGAAGCAGAAGCGGGGGCGTCCGCAGCGGCCAGAAGCGCTGGTCGCGGAACGCCGCCTGATGGGAGCCGAACGCCCATGAACGCCATCGTCGAGCAGATCCTCGCCGGCGAGAAACGGCAGACCGGCGAGGCCGACATGATGCTGGAGGCGGCGGGCTGGGCCTCCTCCTCCTTCGCCGCCTTCGATCGCAACCGGGTGGACGCCGTCGTCCGCGCCTCCGCCGAAGCGGGCTTTGCCGCGGCCGGCGCGCTCGCCGAGGCGGCCGTCAAGGAGACCGGCTTCGGCGTCGTCGCCCACAAGAAGATCAAGAACGAGATCACCTCGCGCGGCCTCTACGAGCTCTACCGCAACGAGGACTTCTGCTCGAAGCGCGTCATCCCTGAGAAGAAGATCGTCGAGCTGCCGCGCCCAGCCGGCGTGGTCTTCGCGCTGACACCCTCGACCAACCCGGTCTGCACCGTCTTCTTCAAGATCCTGCTGGCCCTGATGACCCGGAACGCCATCGTGATCTCGCCCCATCCCATGGCGAAGGCCTGCTCCAACGAGGCGGCGCGGGTGATGGCCGAGGCGGCGGTGAAGGCCGGGGCGCCGTCTGGCGTCATCCAGTGGATCGACGCGCCGTCGCTGCCGCTGATCGACCACATCATGAAGTCGCCGAAGATCAACGTGATCCTGGCGACCGGCGGCACGCCGATGGTCCGCGCCGCCTACAGCTCCGGCAATCCGGCGATCGGCGTCGGGCCCGGCAACGCCCCGGTCATGGTCGATGCCAGCGCCGACCTCGAGGCGGCAGCCCGGCGCATCGTGGAATCGAAGAGCTTCGACAACTCGATCCTCTGCACCAACGAGAGTGTGGTGGTCGCGGAGGAAGGGATTGCCGACCGCCTGCTCTCCGCCTTCGGTCGCAGCGGCGCCTATGTGGCAAAGCCGGAAGAGGTCGCCGCGTTGCGCGATCTGCTCTACGGAAAAGGCAGCTTCAACGTCGAGGTCCTCGGCAAGTCCGCCGGCGAGATCGGCCAGAAGGCCGGGATCCGCGTGCCCGGTAACGCCAAGATTATCCTCGCCGAGATCGACCGCGTCGGCATCGACGAGCCGCTTTCCAAGGAGAAGCTCTGCCCGGTGCTTGGCTTCGTGCGCGCCCCTCATGTCGAGGCGGCGGTCACCATGTCCCGTGCGCTGATCCGCATGGCCGGCGCCGGCCATTCTGCCGCGATCCACAGCAAGACACCGGCGACCATCCTGAAGTTCGCCGCCAACGTGAAGGCGCTCCGGGTCGCGGTGAACGCGCCCTGCAGCCAGGGCGCCGCCGGATTCGCGACGCACCTTGCCCCCTCTTTCACCATCGGTACCGGCTTCTTCGGCCGCTCGGCGGTGGGCGAGAACATCGAGCCCAGGCACCTCGTCAACTGGACCCGCATCGCCTACAACGACGATGCGAGCGAGCCGTTCGGCGATTTCGGCACGCTGGAGCCGGTCGATGCCCTGCCGGCGCCGGTGCTCGGTCGCGCAGCACCGATGACGCTGGGCACGCTGCAGGAGGGGGCTGCCGCAGCGCCGGCCGCTACCGACGAGATCGCGCTGCTCAGGGAAGAAATTCGTCGCATCGTGCTGGACGAACTCCGGAGCGCGCTCAGGAAATAGCATGGCCGAGCTCCGCTCCTTCATCTTCATCGACCAGATGCAGCCGCAGACGCTCTGCTATATGGCAAGCTGGATGCGCGGCAGGCTGCCACGCACGAACATGGCGGCGCAGATCATCGAGGTGGCGCCCGGCCTCGACATCGAGCCCTTGACCGACGTGGCGCTGAAGCACGCCGACGTCGGCGGCGGCATCCTCGTGGTCGAGCGCCAGTTCGGCTATCTTGAATTCCACTCCCGCTCGACTTCCTCCGTGAAGGCCGCGGCACGGGCCGCCATCGATGCGCTGGGTGCCGATGAGGGCCAGGCGATGCGGCCACAGGTGCTGGCGGCGAAGATCGTGACCCGGGTCGATCCGGTGCACGCCTTCCTCATCAACCGCAACAAGATGGGCTCGATGATCCTGCCGGGGGAATCGCTGTTCGTGCTGGAGATGCAGCCCGCCTCCTACGCCATCCTCGCCGCCAACGAGGCGGAGAAGGCGGCGGAGATCAAGATCGTGGACTACCGCATGATCGGCGCCACGGGGAGAGTCTATCTCTCCGGCGAGGAATCCGACGTGCGCATGGGCGCCGCGGCCGCGGAACGCGCGATCCGGGCGCTGGAAGGGTAAGGGAATGCTGGACGGCAAGGATCTTCGGGCGCTCATCCGCGACGTGATCGCGACCGAGCTCGCCGCCGTGAGAGGGGCGCCGCGTGAAGCACCGCCGCCCGCGGCGGCACCCGCCGAGCACCGGGTGCGGATCGCCAGCGATGCCGATCTTGCCGCCTTTGCGCGGCAAGTGCTGGTGCTCGCGGAGAATCCCGCGACCCGGCACGCCATCGCCGCCGGCAGCTATCGCTTCAAGCTGGACGCCGGCCATGGCGCCGCGCCGATTGCGAGCGCGCCGGCAGCCTCCGGCGGCGCCACCCGCATCGACAGCGGCGTTGTCACCGAAGGATCGCTCGCCAAGCTGCCGAACGGCACGCGCCGGCTGGAGATCGGCCCCGCGGTCAGCGTGACGCCGCTGGCGCGGGACCGCGCCCGCAATCTCGGAATCACCATCGAGAGGATGAAGCCATGATCCGTGGACATGTGGTCGGCCGCTACTGGGCGACCAAGCGCATCGAGCACATTCCCTCGGGCGCCTTCCTCGAAGTCGAGATGAACGGCGGCAGCCGCATCATGGCCTTCGACGTCCTCGGCTGCGGCGAGGGCGAGGAGGTCATGGTCGTTACGGGCTCGACCGCCGCCGCCTGGCTCGGCGGCGGCAAGATCCCCATCGACGCCCTCATCATCGGCTCGCTGGACCAGCCTTCCAACGCGGTGAAGCAGGCGCCTGCCGCCGCGCGCAAGTGATCACGACCATCAACTGACGGAGAACCATCATGTCGAATGCCATCGGAATGATCGAGACCAAGGGCTTCGTCGCGGCGCTCGCCGCGGCCGATGCCATGGTAAAGGCCGCGAACGTCACCATCGTCGGCCGCGAGGAGGTGGGCGACGGCCTGGTCGCCGTCATCATCAACGGCGATGTCGGCGCAGTGAAGGCCGCGACCGAGGCCGGCGCCGAGGCCGCCAATACCGTCGGCACCCTCGTTTCGGTCCACGTCATCCCGCGGCCGCACGCCGACCTCTCGAAGCACTTCACCACCGCTTCGGGGAAGTGACGGCCTCCCTCGACGGTGGCGCGTAATCAGGAAGGCCGAGTATGGGACGCCCCCTCACCCAAACCCTTACCCACGAGGGGAGAGGGCTTTTGACCGAGCCTCTCTTCCCCTTTCCCTCTCTCCTTGTGGGAGAGGGTTGCGCAGGGTTGGCGAGGCCGAAGGCCGCGCCTTACCCGAAGCTGGGTGAGGAGTCGCTCGGTGCTGCGGGGCTGTGCCGGCGGCACATTCCATGACCGAGCTCCGCGTCTATCTGCTGATCGAGTCCCTCGGCCGTCAGTTCGCGGCCTATATGTCAACGCCGATGCGGGCGCGCGGCTATCCGCCGCTGGAAGGTGAGCACAGCCTGATCATCGAGGTGGCGCCGGCCTTGGCGATTCATCGCATTTGCGATCTCGCCCTGAAGCATGACCCTGACCTCGAGCCCGGCCTGCTCTATGTCGAGCGGCAATACGGCATCCTTGAACTCCATTCCGCCGACCTCGCGGCGCTGAAGCGGGTGGGCGAGGGCGTGCTGGCCGGGATGGGGCACAAGCCGACCGACCAGCTGAAGCCGCGCACCCATTTCGCCGACATCATCGAGAACGTCGCCGACCAGCATGCGATCATCCTCAACCGCACCCGGGAGGCCTCGATGCTGCTGCCGGGAAAGTCGTTGCTCCTCTACGAGCTGGAGCCGGCCTTGTTTGCCTCCGTTGCGGCCAATGAGGCGGAGAAGGCGGCGCCGGGCATCACGCTCGTCGACGTGCAGATGATCGGTGCCACCGGCCGCCTGTTCCTCGCCGGCTCGAAGCAGGATTGCGAGCGCGCCCGCGATCGCATCGACGCGGTGCTTGGCGCGGTCGAGGGCCGTGCGTCCTCCCGCTAGAAGGCGTCGATCGGCAGCTTCAAGTATCGGATGCCGTTCGGCTCCGCTTCGGGCAGGCGCCCGGCGCGCATGTTGACCTGCACCGCCGGCAGGATGAGGCGCGGCATGGAGAGGGTCTTGTCCTTCGCGGTCCGCATCGCCACGAACTCGGCCTCGGAGATGCCGTCATGGACATGCGGGTTTTTCGCCCGCTGCTCGCCGACCGTCGTCTCCCAGCGGTATTGGTCGCGGCCCGGCGCCTTGTAGTCGTGGCAGAGGAACATCCGCGTCTCCGGCGGCAGGGTGAAGATGCGCCGGATCGAGCGATAGAGCTGCGCCGGGTCGCCGCCCGGGAAGTCGCAGCGCGCGGTCCCGTAATCCGGCATGAAGAGCGTATCGCCCACAAAGGCGGCGTCGCCGATGAGATACGTGATGCAGGCCGGCGTGTGGCCTGGTGTGTGCAGCACCTTCGCGTCGATCCCGCCGATCCGGAAGCTTTCGCCGTCCTTGAACAGGTGATTGAACTGCCGGCCGTCGGGAGCGAAGTCCGGTCCGGCGTTGAAGATCTTGGCAAAGCCGCGCTGCACCGTATCGACCCGCTCGCCGATCCCGAGCGGCGCCTTGAACTTTTGCTTCAGGTAGTCGCCGGCGCTCAAATGGTCGGCATGGACATGGGTCTCTAGGATCCAGGCGACGGCCAGCTTCTGGGCGTCGATATGCGCCACGATCCGGTCGGCGGAGCGCCGCCCGGTCCGTCCGGAAGCGGGGTCGAAATCGAGCACGCTGTCGATGATCGCGCAGGCTCGGCTCGCGGGATCGCTCACGACATAGCTGACGGTGAAGGTCTCTTCGTCGAAGAACCCGGTGACGTCCGGCCGCATCGATACCCCCCGGAGAGCTTTCGCCGGGACTATATCGGCCGGGGGGCGAAGATCAAGAAACCCGCCTCTGTCGCAATTCAACGTGATCTGTCGAAGATGGAACAGATCGCTTCGCTTGGCGTTTCGATAGCCTCGTCCCCCGCCGGGGGATCGTCCGCTGGGGATTGTCCCCCGGGGCTACCTGGCCGAACGCCGAGGCTGCTATGCTTTTCCGAGTCGAGCGCTTTCAGGAGTTTGAGTTGGCCGAACCCCGGATCATGGAGGAATTCCCGGCCCCCAACGAGGGGCAGGTCACCCTGGCGAACTGGCGCTTGCCGCCGTTCAACCGCTGGTCGTTCCATCACGTGCGCGAGGTCCTGCCGACCGCCGCGATCTACCGCAGTGAGCGCTCGGTCGAGCGGATCCCGCTGATCAAGTCCGGGATCGCCGGCCTGGCCTTCCAGGGACCGGACGACAAGGAATGGACCGTCGAGGCGATGCTGCCGGCGACCTGGACCGACGGCTTCATAGTGATGCAGCGCGGCCGCGCCATGATGGAGTGGTACGACGTCGGCTTCCGGCCGGAGATGCCGCACATCGTGTTCTCGGTCTCGAAGTCGATGTCGGCGATCCTCGCCGGCATCGTCATCGGCGACGGCCGGCTCGATCCCGACGCCCCGGTCACCAAATACATTCCGGAGGTCGAGGGATCGGCCTATGGCGACTGCTCGGTGCGCCATGTGCTCGACATGACCGTCAGCGTCAACTTCATCGAGGACTACCTCGACGCCAATGGCGACTTCGCGCGCTACCGGGTGGCGACCGGCTGGAACGTGGTGCCGGAGGGCGGGAAGCCCGAGGACCTCCGCCGGTTCCTGACCACCATGCGGCGTGGTCCGGGGCCGCACGGAAATATCTTCCACTATGTCTCGCCGAACTCCGATCTGCTCGGCTGGATCCTGGAGCGCGCGACCGGCCGGTCGTTCGCCGACCTCTTCTCCGATGCGATCTGGCGCCGCCTCGGCACCGAGTTCGACGCCTACGTCACGGTCGATCGCATGGGCGCGCCGAGGACGGCCGGCGGCATCTGCACCAGCCTGCGCGACCTCGCGCGGTTCGGCGAGATGGTGAAGAACCGCGGCCGCGCCCATGGCGCGGAGCTGGTGCCGGCCTGGTGGATCGACGACATCCGCACCAAGGGCGACCCGGCCGCCTGGGCGGCGGGCGACATGGCGAAGCTCATCCCCGGTGGCCGCTATCGCGGCAAGTGGTACAGCATCGGCAACGAGCGCGGCGCCTTCTGCGCGATCGGCATCCACGGCCAGTGGATCTACATCGATCCCGCGTCGGAGGTGGTGATCGTCAAGCTCTCGTCCCAGCCGCTGCCGCTGGACGATGCGGTCGATCACCTGCTGTTGAGGGCCTTCGACGCCATCGCCGCCAGCCTCGGCTGACGCAGCGCGCGCTGGCTAGGCCGCGTCGGCCTTGCTCCGGCGCGAAAACGCCAGGCCGTCCGGATCGAAGAGATGCAGGTGGTCGATCGCGGTCGAGACCGTGATCGGCGCCCCGACCTGCGCCTCGCTGTCGCCGGGCGAGCGCGCGGTCAGCAGGGTCCCATCTTCGCGCCGGACGTGGACGTAGCTTGCCTCCCCGAGGTGTTCCACCGCCTCGACGGTGCCGGTCAGCGTCATGCCGAACTGCGCGCCTTCGCCCATATGTTCCGGGCGGATGCCGAGGGTCACGACATCGCCCGGCCTCGCGGAGTCGACGCCGATCCGGATCAGCACCGGCTGCGGCTCGCCGTAATCGACGGCCAGGCCGCGGGCATCGACCGAGACCACCTTGCCGGCGACGAAGTTCATCTTCGGCGAGCCGATGAAGCCGGCGACGAATTGGTTCTGCGGATGATGATAGAGCTCCAGCGGCGGCCCGACCTGCTCGACCCGACCCTGGTTGATGACCACGATCTTGCTCGCCAGCGTCATGGCCTCGACCTGGTCGTGAGTCACGTAGATCGTGGTCGCCTTGAGCGAGCGGTGCAGCTTGGCGATCTCGATTCGCGTGTTGATGCGGAGCGCCGCGTCGAGGTTCGAGAGCGGCTCGTCGAACAGGAAGACCGCGGGCTCGCGCACGATGGCGCGGCCGATCGCGACGCGCTGGCGCTGGCCGCCTGAGAGGTCGCGCGGCTTCCTTTCGAGATAGGGCGTGAGCTTCAGGATCTCCGCCGCCTCGCGCACGCGCCGGTCGGCCTCGTCCTTGTTGGTTTTCGCGAATTTGAGTCCGAAGGCCATGTTCTTGTAGACCGTCATGTGCGGATAGAGCGCATAGGACTGGAACACCATGGCGATGCCGCGATCCGCCGGCGGCACCTCGTTCATCAGCTTCCCGCCGATATAGAGCTCGCCCTTGGTGATCTCCTCGAGGCCGGCGATGATGCGGAGCGCGGTGCTCTTGCCGCAACCCGAAGGGCCGACGAAGACGACGAACTCGCCGTCCTTCACCTCGAGGTTGATGTCGTGCAGCACCTCGACCTTGCCGAAGGACTTGGAGACGCCGCGCAGCGAGACGTCAGCCATGGCGGACACCTGTGAGGATGATCATTTGACTGCTCCCATGGTCAGGCCGCGGACCAGATGCCGCGAGAAGGCGATATAGAGCACCAGGATTGGGGCGATCGCCAGGCTTAAGGCGGCCAGCACCGCGTTCCAGTTGGTCACGTACTGCCCAATGAACTGCTGGGCGCCGAGGGTGATGGTCTGCTTGCCGTCGCCTGAAGCAAGAATGAGCGGGAACCAGAGATCGTTCCAGATCGGCACCATGGTGAAGACCGCCACCGTCGCCACCGCCGGCCGGATCAGCGGCAGGATCACGGCGGTGAAGATCCGGTACTCGCTGACCCCATCGCAACGCGCCGCCTCCCGAAGGTCCCGCGGGATCTGGGCCATGAATTCCCCGAGAATGAGGATCGCCAGCGGCAGGCCCATGGCGGTGTAGACCAGGATGAGCGCCGTCAGCGTGTTCACCAGGTTGAGGCCGACCATCATCTTCAGGATCGAGACCGTGCCGAGGCGGATCGGCACCATGATGCCGACCGCCATATAGAGCGCGACGATCGTGTTGCCCTTGAAGCGGTATTCGCCCAAAGCCCAGGCCGCCATGGCGCCCGTCAGCAGCACCAGCAGCAGCGAGATGCAAGTGACGATCAGGCTGTTGCCGAAGTAGTGGACGAAGTCGGCCTTGTCCAGGACCTGGCTGTAGCCGATCAGATCGAAGGTGGCGGGCGTCGGCAGCGAGACCGGATTGCCGAAGATCGCGCTGCGCGACTTCATGGAATTGACCAGGACCAGCGCGATCGGGCAGGTCGCGATCAAGGTGTAGAAGATCAACGCGGCATGGACCGCGATGCGGTTGGCATTGAGGCGTCGGGCGGCCATGGCCATCGCTACGTCACCTCAAGCCAGGTGGTGCTGCAGCTTGCGCTGCACGCCGAACAGATAGAACAGCACGCCGACCAGGATGATGATCAGCATCATGGTGGCGACCGCCGCGCCCATGGTCGGGTTGCCGGTCTGCAGCTGATAGCCGAAGAAGGTCCGGTAGAAGAACGTGCCGAGGATGTCGGTCGCGTAGTTTGGCCCGGCCTGGGCGCCTTTCATCGCGTAGATCAGGTCGAACGCGTTGAAGTTGCCGACGAAGGTCAGGATCGAAACGACGCCGATCGTGGGGAAGATCAGCGGCAGCCGGATCGCCCAGAACACGTAGAACGGCGGCGCCCCGTCGATGGTCGCCGCCTCGATGAGATCGTCCGGGATGTTGATCAGCGAGGCATAGATCAGGATCATCGGGATGCCGACGAACTGCCAGACCGAGATCAGCGAGACGGTGACGAGCGCCGTGCCCTCCTGCCCCAGCCAGGGCGCGAACAGCGATCCCAGGCCGAAGGTGGCGAGGAATCCCTTGGCGATGCCCCAGAGCGGCGAAAGGATCAGCTGCCAGACGAAGCCGATGATGACGACCGAGAGCATGGTCGGCATGAACAGCAAAGTGCGATAGACCCCGGCGCCCCTCAGGCGCGGCAGGCTGAGCAGCGAGGCCAGCGCCAGGCCGATCGAGGTCTGC
>Ga0335080_10002723_pt1 | contig 17725 bp, 18 predicted proteins | sample Lox_Sample_34_FD_206720 | JGI IMG/M metagenome (GOLD analysis project Ga0335080, IMG submission 206720) | Soil microbial communities from Loxahatchee National Wildlife Refuge, Florida, United States - Lox_Sample_3.4 | ecosystem: Environmental > Terrestrial > Soil > Wetlands | place: USA...
TGAGCGATTCGCGACAGGCGACTCGCGTTTCGATCCCGCTCGCGGGGACCGGCACGGACGCGGCATCGGTCAGAGCACTCGGACTCCTGCGCAATGACGTCATCCCGGCAACGATTGGCCGGGTACCGGGCGTCACTGTCCACACGACCGGCTTGGCCGGGCAGACGGTGGACTTCAACAACACGATGAAATCGCACGCTCCGCTTGTGTTCGCCTTCGTGCTCGGGCTCGCCTTTGTGCTGCTCCTGCTGACCTTCCGCTCGATCGTCATCCCCTTTACCGCGATCGTCCTCAACCTCATGTCCGTGGGCGCGGCATACGGAGTGCTGGTGCTCATCTTCCAGCAGGGGCATCTGCAGTCCCTGCTCGGTTTCACCTCGATCGGCGGCATCGTCAACTGGCTGCCGCTGTTCCTGTTCGTAATCCTCTTCGGCCTCTCGATGGATTACCACGTGTTCATCCTCAGCCGCGTCCGCGAGGCTCACGACCGCGGTATGAGTACCGACGACGCAGTCGCACATGGCATCAAGGCAACCGCCGGTGTGGTGACCAGCGCCGCCATCGTGATGGTCGCCGTATTCGCGGTCTTCGCCACGCTCGACGAGATCGTCTTTCAGATGATGGGCGTCGGTCTCGCCGCCGCCATCCTGATCGACGCGACGATCGTCCGCGCCATACTCCTTCCGTCGACGATGAAGTTACTCGGCGATTGGAACTGGTACTTGCCCACGTGGCTGAAATGGCTGCCGTCGATCACCGCAGACACGACGGTCGAACCGGCGCCCACCACCGCTGCCGGCGCATCACAGCCCGGCCACGGGCGGCGACGGTCGCCGCACGTGGCGGGACAGCGCCCATCGGGTCATCGGCGCTAACGCTTCTCCAGCATGCGGTCAGTATGGCCGAGCCGGATCGGCGGGGTCCAGATGAAGCTGACACTGTCACCCCGCCCGGAACGGAGCGCTCGTGGCGCTTGTGCGCCCGGCGGCATTGGAGGCAGTGACAGTGCAGCGCACGACGCGGTGACGGAGCTGGCGAGTCACCGTCAGGCGACGTCCGCCAAAACCGTGCTTGCCCTTGCCGCTGACCGTCCAGCGATAGCTGTAATGCGTCGGCCTGATGGCCGACTTCGCCCCGGTGTCCCGGTCGTGCCCGCCCCCATCGTCCTACCTCGCGCTCGCCGCAGTGCTTGCCACCCGGCAGGCCGTGCTGCCCGCGATCTTTACCCACGTCGGGGCGGTGCTCGGGATTGCGTTCCTCCTCATTGGGCTGATCGCCGTAGTTATCCCCGGTGCCACCGCCGCTACTCGAGCCTTGGCCGGGCTACAAGCCCTCTGGATCCTCGCAGCGGGTATTACCGCTCTCCGTTCCTCGAGGTCGTGGCCCAGGGCCCGTTTCGAACTGTGCGTCAGCCGACCTTGACTGCCGCCGGGACGGGGATCCTCTCGACGTTGCGCTCGAGCCAACTCTCATAGCTGGTCAGGTCAGGATGGAGGCTGCGGCTGGTCTCCAACTCCCGGGCGGCGCCGTAGACCGCGGCGAACTCCACGTTGAACTGGAACATGTTCGCGAGCTCATCAGCCCCCGGGAAGCCGAAGGCGCGATAGCCGGCAGGCGTGACCCGGTTGTAGGTGACCTGTTCGCCCAGCGCGGCGGTCAGGCCGGCTGCGAGATCCTCGCCCGTGAGGTGGGCGCCGGCGACGCCTACGCTGCGACCGATCCAGCGCCTCCCGTCGCGGAAGATGCCGTACGCACAGGGACCGATGTCGTCCGCGGCGATGCTCGGTAGCTTGGCGTCGGCCAGCGGCAGCGTGATGGCGAGTCTCCCGCTCTCGTCCCGCGCAGGGCCCATGCCGAACGAGATCATGTTGTCCCAGTAGAACGACGTGTAGAGGTAGGTCGTGGGCACGCCGCCCTGGCGGAACAGCTCATTGGCTTCAGCCTTGCCGTCCATGTGGGGAACCTTGTAGCCGCCCGGCAGCGTTGGGATCCGCTCGTTGCCGACCGGAACGTAGTTGCGCACATCCTCGAGCGTGGACCAGATCACGTGCGAGGCGCCGGCCGAGCGAGCGGCTCGGGCCAGGTTGCCCGCCTGGGTTTGCTCGCGTTCGGGCGAGAAGTGCTCCCAGAAGTTGGTCACGCAGAAGGCTCCGTACGCGCCAGCGAACGCGCGGTGCAGGCTGGCCTCATCGTCGAGGTCGGCACGCACCACCTCGGCGCCCTGCTCTCGTAGGGCCGCGGCGGCATCGGAGTCCGGCTTGCGGGTGATCGCTCGGGCCGTGAAGCCTCCGTCGGGATCGGCCAGGATCGCACGGACCAGTCCGCCACCCTGGGCGCCGGTGGCACCCGTCACGGCGATGATCTTGTCTGACATTTCAGCCTGCTTTCTGGTTGTGATTCGTCGGTTTCACGAGACGGCGTGCGAGGCCACGAGCAGACGGTCGGGATCGACCGCCCGCTGGATCTCGGCGAGCCGCTTCAAGGCCGGTTCGGGGACGCAGGACTCCAGCGCGCTGCGCCGCTCGGCGAAGCTGGTGAAGCGGGTCCCGGTGGCCCACGGAGCCATCGCCGCGAGATAGTGGTCGAGGTGGGCGTTCAGCTCGGCGGCGGGAGCGGGCGCACCCGGAATCCCCACTCCGAACAGGAGGAAGTTGCCCTCGAGATGACCGCGCGCGCCGGCGCCGCCCGGCTTGCTCGCCAGCGCGCCGCCTAGCTGCCGGAGCTCGGCCGCCAGCAGCGGCGAGCCCGGCCCGGCGACACGGAGGAACGTCTCGATCGCCCAGTCGTCGAGCTCTTCGAGCAGCATCCCGTCCCCGATCGCGGGGACCGGATCCTCGGGATCACCATGCAGGCGAACCACCCCGGCGCTCGGCATCGGCCCGAAGCCCCCGAGGATCGGAGCGGAGACGTAGCGCAGGCGCGCTTCAAGCTCGACGGCGTCGGTCGACTCGAGCGCGACGCCGTCGACGCACACCGTCGGCACACCGCGCAGCGGCTCGGGCACCTCGGGTAGCGGCGGCAAGCACAGCAGCCGGTAGGTGGTGGTGATCGTGTCACGCGCGACCACCGTCCAGTCCCGCCAGGCCCGCAGCACCGCGAACGCGTCGCGAGCCGGGAAGAACATCGCCCCACCCGTCACCTCGGCATAGGGGAGCAGCCCCAGCTCCACCGCAGTGACGATCGCGAAGCTGCCGCCGCCGCCCCGGAGGGCGTAGAACAGGTCGGCGCCGTTGCGATGGTCGACTCGGCGCCGCGCGCCGTCGGGCGTGACCACCTCGAACGCCCGCACGTGGTTGACGGCCAGCCCATGGGCGCGGGCATAGAAGGACAGCCCTCCGCCCAAGAGGTAGCCGATGACGCCCACCGAGGGCGACGAGCCGTGCATGACCGCGAGTCCGTGCGGCGCGACCGCCTGCACGACGTCGCCCCACCGGGCGCCGGCCTTGATGCGCGCAATCCGCGCCACCGGATCGGCCTCGACCTCTCCGTCATGCAGCTCGAGCCGGAGCAGGAGCGTGTCGCGGAGGTCGGGGAGGGTCTGGGCCAGGTGGCCGGTGGTCTGGGGGGCAACCCGCAGGCCGTGGGCACGGGCGTAGGCAACGGCGGACTGCACGTGCTCGACGCAGGTGGCGACGCACACGGCGGCGGGACGCTGGTCGGCATGGAGGTTCCAGGCGCGACGAGCGGTGTCGTAGTGGGGTGAGTCGGGAAGGACCACCGGGCCCATGGGCGCCGGCGGCGTGCGGTGGGTGATGGCTGTGGTTGACATGGCCGGGCATGGTCGCGATCACCGGCGCGCACTCCTATCCCACGCTCGGGGGCTTGTTGACCAGGGCTCGATCCCCCGTCTGGGGGACGGGCAGTCTGCGGCTCATCCCTCGTGTGCGTTCGGGGCCCCGGCAAGAACCCCTCAAATGAGGGGGTGGACAAGCCGTTAGGTAATCATTTACCGTACGCGCGCATCGGGGCCTTGTTGACGACCAGAGCGGCGGCGGCGCTCGAGGCGATCGAGCGCCTGGCAGCGGAGGATCTGTCGACCCAGCAAGCGGTCGAGGAGATCGTGCACCGGGTCCTCGGGGTGATCGAGACCGACGCATTCTTCGCCGGGGCCACGGATCCGGACACCGGCCTCTGCCTCGGTGCCGGGATGGCCTACAACCTCGCAGAGGGGGTGTGCCATCCATTCTGGGAGCACGAGTTCCTAATCCCCGACTACAACAAGTTCGCGGACCTCACTCCAGCGGATCCAGTCGGCGACCTGCGCCAGGCGACCGGCGGCCGGCTTAGCCGGAGCGCCCGCTACCGGACCCTCAACGCAATCTCTGATTTGGAGGAGGAGCTGCGCGCGACGCTGCACGCGGGCGGAAGATCCTGGGGCAATCTGCAGCTCAACCGCTACACGGGGGGCGCCCCGTTCACCGACGCCGACCGCGCGTTTCTGCGCGCCGCCGCACCTTCGGCCGGAGCCGCTCTCCGCCGCGCCTTGCTCGAGGAGCCGGCCCACACCGACCCCTCCCGCGGGCCCGGCGTGGTGATCATCGATGAGAGCGGGAGTGTGATCAGCGCCACGGCGGAGGCTGACGCATGGCTCGAGGAACTGGCCGAGGGATGGCGCAGGTACCACATGAACGTCAACATCCATCCTGAGCTGCTGACGCTGTCGCTGAGCACCCTGACCGAGCCTGGCGCGTCGAGCCGCCGGGTGCGGCTGCGCACGCTGACCGGCACCTGGCTGGTGGCCCACGCCTCCCCGCTCGCCGGCTCCGGTCAGGTCGCGCTGGTGCTCGAACCCGCCAAGGCCTCCGAGATCGCCCCGATCGTCATCGAGGCCTACGGCCTGACCGCGCGCGAGGTCGAGGTGACCCGGTTGATCGCCCGCGGCCTCAGCACCGATGAGCTCGCCTCGACCCTGTTCCTCTCGCGCCACACGATCCGCGACCACCTCAAGGCGATCTTCGAGAAGGTGGGCGTCTCCTCACGCGGCGAGCTGACCTCCAAGCTGTTTGCCGAGCATTACCACGGACCCTTGAACGACGCGATCTACGCCACCGCGGGCCGCGTCGCCGAGCGCGTGAGCATCGGCGTCGGCGGCTGAGTACCGTCCTTCTCAACCCGACTGCCACGCCGGGCACTGGTCGGTTCGCCGAGGTCACTCCGCGGACGGCAACATCATGTACGTCGATTGGGGCTACACCATTGATCAAGGAGCTTCGGCTTGACCTTGAGTGACATACCCAGCGCGCAGTCGAGCGCGACGGCGGCCCCGGTGTTCGACTACCTACGTCGCTACCGGTTCAAGAAGGTCCAGCTCGTCAACGACACCGACACCGGCCTGCGTGCGGTGATCGCCATCCACTCGACGGCGCTCGGTCCAGCATGTGGCGGACTGCGCATGTGGACGTATGCCAATGAGCAGGAGGCGATCCTGGATGCGCTTCGGCTCGCGCGCGGGATGACGTACAAATACGCGGCCGCAGGCGTGAACCTGGGCGGCGGCAAAGCGGTGATCATCGGTGATCCGAAAACCGATAAGACCGAGGGGCTCATTCGTGCGATGGGGCGGATGATCGACCAGCTGGGCGGCGAGTACATCACCGGCGAGGATGTCGGCACGACCCTGGAGGACATGGAGACGCTCTACTCCGAAACCGACCATGTGGTGACCCTGCCTGTGCACTGCGGCGGCGCCGGCGACATCTCCCCGGCGACCGCCCGCGGTTCTATCCAGGCGATGCGCGCCTGTGCACAGCGGGTGTGGGGTTCACCGGACCTGGAGGGACGAACCGTGGCGCTCCAAGGGCTCGGGATGGTCGGCTCCAAGGCCGCGCGGATGCTCGTCGAGGCCGGCGCGCGCGTGACGGCCACGGACGTCGATCCCGACAAGGTCAGCCACGCGGTGGATGAACTTGGCGTCGGCGTCGCGGGACCCGACGAAATCTACGGCCTGGATGTGGACATCTTCGCGCCGTACGCGCTCGGTGCGGTGATCAACGACCGCACACTCGAGCAGCTAAAGGCGCGCATCGTCGCCGGCGCCGCGAACAACATCCTTGCCGAGGATCGCCACGGAGACGCACTACAGGAACGCGGGATCGTCTACGCCGTCGACTATGTAGCGAATTCTGGCGGCACGATCTTCGACACCGACCGCTACCGCAAGGGCGGGTTCCAGCCCGAGCGGGCAATGGCCAACGTCGAGCGGATCTTCGAGCGCACGCTTGAGGTGTTCGAGATCGCCGACCGCGACGAAATCGGCTACCGCGAGGCGGCGGACCGCCTGGCCGAGGCGCGCATCGCCGCGCTGAATAGCGTCCGCTTGCTCGACCGGCCGAACTCCGCCCACTACCCGAGGCGCTAGCGATGCTTGGACGGAAGACTTTGGTGCTCGCCGTCAGTAGGGCGCAGTCCCGGATCGCCCGCGGCGCTATTGCCTGGCTCGGTCGACGAACGCAGCCAATTCGAGGTTGAAGCGCGCGGCGTCCTCGACAAAGGGCATGTGGCCAGTCCCTTCATACCAGGAGGCGGTCGCAGTGTTGCAGTGTTCTAGGACGTGCTCGGCCATCGACGGCAGGATGATGATGTCGTCCCGGCCGTGGGTGACTAGAACCGGGACGGACAGCCGTGAGTAGATGTCCGTGTCGTCGATCTCGCGCGCGATGAGTGCGCCGCGAATCGCTGCCGGGACGGCCATGTTCCAGCACAGCGCGCCGCCCCACAACTCGCCAGGCAGGGGCTGGACAGTGGACGCGCGAAGAAACCGCCGGATCGAAATGATGTTCGTCCGAAGGTCCGGAGTCGACGCGCCCAACGCGTTGTCGAGAAAGCCCGGGCCTATGTGATCGAACGAGGGCGGCCGCAAGAGGACGGCTCCGCCGACAAGATTGATCGCCGCGATCTCCGCGTCTCCGTAGTCGCGGAGGTAGTCGGCCACGATGAACCCGCCATAGGACCATGCCACCAGCACGGGACGGGCGAGACCGGTCTGCTCGATCACGGCGGCGAGGTCGTCCGCCCAAAGTCGCCCGTTGGCATAGCAGCCGCTGTCGAGCGGCTTGTCGGACATCCCATGCCCACGGTTGTCGAACGTCACCATGCGGAAGCGCTCGGCCAGCGGGCTGCAAACCTGAGCGTCCCAGCACATCCCGCACTGCGACCAGCCGTGCACGAACAGGATGGGTGGCCCGTCCGGCAATCCCCATTCGTACGCGCGGAGGCCGATCCCGCCGCCGCCGCGGATGTCGTAGTCGCGTGCCGGCTCGGTCGCCGTCGCATGCCCCGTATCGAACGCCAGGTCGTGCGTCATCTCGTAACCCCCTCTAAGCGCCAATGGCGGCTCGGTCGATGTTGCGTGCGATCGTAGGCGCGACTGGCCGGCTCGCCATCGGCGCCAGCACGTATTCGTGCGCTTCCCGATGGCGGTGGGCACGTAGCCGGATTTAGCGTGCGCGTCGCCCGGTCGTCGGCCGTTGCTCGATAAACGAGACGGCGGCTGCGGCACGCGCTGCCTTGCCCGAAAGGCGCAGCTTCGCGTAGATAGTGGAAAGATGGCGCTCGACTGTGCGTACGCTCAGCACCAGGCATTCGGCGATTGCCCCGTTAGTCAAACCTGCGGCCACCAGTCCGAGCACTTCCAACTCCCGCGGGCTGAGAGCATCCAACGTCGTAGGAGCCGCAGAGACGGGACACGTGCCGAGGAATTCGCGCAGCTCGTACAGGAACTGCTCCCACGCTGCCTCGTCCGCGAGCAGGATGTGGTTCGCAGAGTCGAGAACAACCAGGCGCGCACCCGGAATCAACGACGCGAGCAGCCTCCCCTCCTCTACTGGCACCACCCGGTCCTCTCGCGCATGGACCACGAGGGTCCGCACTCTCACGCGCCGCGCAGCATCGACGACATCGACCGCGCCACGCGCCCGGAACAGGTCGACGGCCGCGTCCGCCGTAGTGGTGATGCGTAGGAGCTGGTCATACCACGACATCTGCTCGGGCGTGCCGTGCGGAAGGAACAGCATGCTGAACAGGTGGCGATAGGCGGGCTCATCACCCGCCCAGCCGGCGCGGATCGCAGCAATCAGCGCCTCTTCTTCCTCGCACTGCCCACGTAAACGTCGGCCGCGCGCGTAGCCGCCGTACAGCACGAGATCGGAAATCCGGGAGGGGTGCCGGGCGGCGTACGCCACCGCAATCGCGGCGCCCTGCGACACCCCGAGCAGGGCAAAGCGCTCCAACCCGGCAGCGTCGATCACCGTTTCCAGATCCGCCACCCACGTCTCTACAGACAGCTCGTCGAGGCTGACCCCCGAGAGCCCGCAGCCTCGCTCGTCATAGCGCAGGACCGTGTGCGACTCGCCAAGCCGATCGAGCCAATGACGCCAGATCGGGCTTGCCCAGTCCCACTCGAGATGAGTCAACCAGGTCGCGACCCTAACGAGTGGCGGCCCATGGCCATGCACCGCATAAGCGATACATGCCCCATCGGGCGCAGTACAAAAACGGATCTCCGCCACGACCACCCTCGAACGCGCCGGCAGCCGCAGGCTACACCCTCTCCGGTGCTCGCTGTCAAGTTCGCGCGCGGCACCGTCCTGACTCGCAGGTCTTGACTGCGCGCCGCGCGCGCCCGAGCGGTTGTTACGCCGTCAGAGCTAGATGTGCAGCAGCGGGTGATCGAGTCCATGCTCGGCGCACAGCCGCGGGAGACTGTCGAGCTGCAACTCGAGTCCGTAGCAGGCGCCGATCTCGCCCAACTTCTCGGGTGTGAAGTCCGGCGCTTGGATCGCTGCCGCGGCTTGCTCGAAGAAGTGCTCAAACCCGCCGGGCGAGATGATCTCCAGGATCCGGCAGGGGCTCTCGCCGGCGTTCCAAAATGTGTGCCACTGATCGCCGGGCTTGAAGGCCAAATCGCCGGGCTCGGCGTAGATGACCTCGTCGCCGAGCAGGGCCCCCATGCGTCCTTCGAGCACGAAGCTGTACTCATCCTCGCGTGAGTGGCGATGCACGGGCGCGGCCAGCGTGTGCGGCGGGATCGGGTGCTCGACCATTGCGAAGCCGCCGCCCGACTCCTCGCTGTACACCATGAACCTGACGCCGAGTCCCGCGACATCGACTGCGTTTCCCTGCTCCGCGCCGAGCTTGCGCGGCCCCTGTGAGGCGTCAAACCGCCTCACGGTCTCGATCATGCCTGCCTCCATCCGAGCCTCCTTCGGTAAATCAGTGAACAGCCGTGTGCAGCAAATTAGCGGACGCCGAAAGACCTGTCAATATTTGCTAGACACTTATGAGCAGCGAAAACACTTCGGCACCAAAGCGCAGCTACCAGAAGCGTCGTCGGGCCGAGCGTGAGCTCGAGACTCGCCGGCGGATCACCGAGGCGGCAGTCAAGCTGCACGGCACGCTCGGACCCGCACGCACGACGATTAAGGGCATCGCGACCGAGGCCGGGGTGCAGCGCGCCACCGTCTACCGACACTTCCCGGACCTGAACTCGCTCTTCATCACCTGCTCAACGCACTGGGCCAACCTCAACCCCCCACCGGACCCCAACACGTGGACGCAGATCACGGACCCCGATATCCGCCTGCGGCAGGGACTGAGCGAGCTGTACGCGTGGTACGGATGGGCGGAGCCGATGCTCAACAATGTCTTTCGCGACGCGCCGTCCGTTCCCGCGATGACCCAGACGGTCGAAGACTTCCAGCGCCACTTCCAAGCCCTGCACCAGGCACTGATGTCCCGTCGCAGGGTCAGTGGCCGGGCGCGCGCCAGGACCGCGGCTGCGATCGGGCACGCCCTCGCATTCGGTACATGGCACTCGCTGGTCCGCGAGCACGAACTCGACCCGGGGGAGGCCGTCGCGCTGATGAGCGGCCTGGTGGCCTCCGCGCCCTGGCAGGCAGCCTCGATCGCCAACCGCCCGTGACCGTGTACAAAGAAGTGGCCAGTGGCGAATGCACTTGGATCTGACGAATCCACACCCGAAGAGCTGGATGGCCTCACCTACGTCCACGGGGGCGAGCCCGGTCTCGGGCGCGAGCGCCGCGGCGGGGCGTGGGTAATTGTTGACCCCCTTGGGGAGCCCGTCGCGGACACCGGGACGTTGGAGCGGGTCCGCGCGCTGCGGATACCGCCGGCTTGGACGGACGTTTGGATAGCTGCCTCCCCGAATGCGCACCTGCAGGCCACCGGCCACGATTCCAAAGGGCGCCGACAGTACCTGTATCACCCGCTGTGGCGCGTGCGGCGGGACCACCAGAAATACGACGACATGCTCGAGTTCGCGGACAAGCTGCCGCGCATCCGAGCCGCAACAAACAGCCTGCTCGGCACGCGCCATGGCGACCGCGATGAGACGCTCGCTCTGGCCATCCGATTGCTCGACATCGGTCTGTTCAGGGTGGGCTGGGACCGCTACGCGCGCGACAACGGCCATGTCGGACTCACGACGCTCCTCCGGGAGAACGTGACGCTGCGGGGGCCCGAGGTTCACTTCGACTTCGTCGCGAAATCGGGAAAGCGTCGGCGCATGACGGTGCGCGATCCGCAGTCGGTCGCTGCGCTCGCCAAGCTCAGGCACCGTCGCGGCACGCCGGATGAGCTCCTCGTGTTTCGATCGGATCACAGCTGGCACCGGATCCATGCGGCCGACGTGAACAACGCGCTCCGTGCCTGGGGAGAGGGCCCGTACTCGGCCAAGGAGTTCCGCACGTGGTCGGCGACCGTGCTCGCCGCCGTCGCTCTGGCGCGTCAGCACGCGACCGGCCAACGCGGCCCGAGGGCGGTCAGCCGGGCGGTGCACGAGGTGAGCTCCGCGCTTGGCAACACACCGGCGGTCGCCCGCGCCAGCTACATCGACCCGCGCGTGATCACGCTGTTCGAAAACGACCAGGTCATTGAGGTTCCCGCGGCCCAGTCGGTGGCGTCCGCGGTGGAGATAGAACTCGACGGTGGCGGCGTCGTCCTGGAGCTGCCGACGGACGTCGACGGCGACGCGGTCCGGCTCGAGATCGAGCAGCGCGTCCACACGCTCCTTCTGGACGCGGCATAGACCGGCGAACGCGGGGCAGCGCGTTGAGCGTGTAGCGTGCGCTTGACAAAGCTAATGCCATTAGGTAAATTCCTAATAGCATTAGGCGACGCGCTAACCCCGGAGAAGAGACCATGAAGACCATCACGCTCAACGACCACCTGATCCAGCTCACCCGCTACGGCTTCGTCAACGCCTACCTGGTTCGCGAGGACGACGGGTTCACGCTCGTCGATACCACCATGCCCCGTACCGGCGCTGCCCTGATCGCCGCCGCCACCGCCGCGGGCGCCCCCATTCGCCGAATCGCGCTAACCCACGGCCATGGCGACCACGTCGGCTCGGTCGATGAGCTCAAGCGCACGCTGGGTGTCGATGTCCCTGTGCTGATGCCGGAGCTCGATGCTCGTATTCTCGCGGGCGAGAAGGTGGTCGAAGGCAAGCTGACGGGGAGCTGGCCCAAGGTGGCCACTGTGGCCGACGTGCGGTTGATCGCCGGCGACCGGGTCGGCAGCCTCGAGGTGGTCCCCAGCCCCGGCCACTCCCCCGGCCATGTCGCGTTCCTCGATACCCGCGACCGTACGCTGATCGCCGGCGACGTGTTCACGTCCTATGGGAAGGTCGCGGTGACCAACCACTTCTATCTGCGCTTCCCGCTCGCCGCGATGGCCACCTACGACAAGGCCGAGGACCTGCGTTCTGCCCGCGCTCTTCGCGCACTGGACCCCCGGCTGCTCGTCGTCGGTCACGGGCCGGCCACCCCGAACCCCGCGGTCGCCATGGACGCTGCGATCGCGCGAGCGGCCCGCTGATGCCCCGTGCCGGCCTCGACGCCGAGTCGGTCGTCGCAGCGGCCGCCACCCTCGCCGACGCCGACGGCCTGCACCAATTGACACTCGCCCGGCTGGCAGCCGCCCTGGGGATTCGAACCCCGTCGCTGTACGCCCACATCGACGGGCTCAACGACCTGCGAGCCCGGCTGGGTGCACGAGGCGCGTGGGAGCTGGCCGCCACTCTCCAGCTGGCCGCTGCCGGGTGCGCCCGCGGCGACGCGCTACGCGCGATCGCGCTCGCCTATCGCGAGTACGCCCACGCCCACCCAGGAACCTATGCCGCCATGCAGCGCGCTCCCGACAGCGAAGAGTTCGAAGCCGCCGGGGCCGCGGTTGTAGGGACGATCATCGCCGTGCTGCGCGGCTACGGCCTCGAAGGAGAGGCAGCGATCCACGCCGTGCGTGCAATCCGCAGCGCCCTCCACGGCTTCGTATCGCTCGAGCGCGAGGGTGGCTTCGGTCTCCCGATCGATATCGACGACAGTTACGCCAACCTGATCGCCATGCTCGACGCTGGACTAGCCGCCACTCACTGACGGCTTGCGTTGCAAACTCGCTGCGGAGATGCTTGCGAGGCAATCTGTCCAGCGTCGACAAGGAGGAGATCGTGGCGCGAAAGGTCCTGATCAATCTGGCGACTGGCCTTGAGGATTCTGAGCGGGTGACGGTTGCTTTCTTGGTGGGTGGCGCGGCCGTTCAACGAGGCGACACGGTGGCCATGTGGCTGACGAAAGAGGCGGTCAGGCTCGCGATGCCCGGCCATGCCGAGGCGGTCGCCTGCGACGGCTGTCCGCCGCTGTCGCGGTTGTTTGAGCAGTACGCAGAGGGCGGCGGCGAGCTACTTGTCTGTCCTATCTGTTTCAACGCGCGCAAGCTCAGCGAGAGTGACTTGGCCGCACACGCGCGTCTCGTGGGCGCGACCCCGATGCTCGAGTGGATCGGAGAGGACAACGCGACTGTCTTCAGCTACTGAGTCGAACTCATCCACCCCTTACGGCGGAAATAGACCCAGAATCCGACGATCGACACGACCAGCAGCCCGAGACCAAGGACGAAGAACGACCAGGTCGCGTTCTGGATATGTCCGGTGAGAAACGCGAAGTTCATGCCGAAGAAGCTGGTTAGAACCGACAGCGGCAGGAAGATCGTGGCGATGATCGTCAGCTGCTTGGAGATCTCACCCTGGCGGTTGGCCACCGTCGACAGATACATATCGGTGGCGCCACTCAGCAGATCACGGTAGGAGTCGACCAGGTCAGAAGTCCGGACCAGGGTGTCGTAGAGGTCGCGCAAATAAAGGAGGTCGTCGGACTCCATGCCCGGAAGGTGCGCGATCTCGTCCGTATCGCGTGCGAAAAAATCGCGCATCGGCGTCACCACCCGGCGCATTGCGATCAGATCGCGTTTGAGCGAGAAGATCTGCTGGAGCGCCTGCTCGCGCGGCTGCTCGATCACGCCCTGTTCGATGTCGTCGATCGCGTCATCTATGCGATCGAGCACCGGCCCGTAGCTCGAAAGGACGGTGTCGAGGATGTCGATGATCAGAGTCCGCTCCCGGGCCGGCGGCTCCTTCTCCACCCGGGCGCGCAGGGTGTCGAGCACTGAGAACGGGGTCGGGTGGAGCGTCACCACCCAATCGCCCGAGATCAACAGGTGAACCTCGCGGAGCAGTCGCTCGCCGGCGGCCGCCTGCTCATCGACCCCGTAAACGACGAGACTCACATATCCGTCGTAATGCTCCCGCTTGGGTCGCTCAGAGAAGGTGCTGACATCCTCGATCGTCAGTGGATGGAGCTGCAGCAGCTGACTAAGCCTGCTGAGCTGATCAGCTTTCGGGTCGTGCAAATCGAGCCAGAAGAACTGATGAGCCTGCAGGAGCCCGGTGACTCGATCGAGGTCGCTCGCTTCGAGCACCGGGAAGGACGCGCCGGCGGAGCTCACGCCCGGGCAGACTAGAGTGGTCCCCGGCGGAGCCGTGGGGGCCGTCTCGCACGCTGCCAGAATTGACCGACGTGACCGAGCACTACCAACGCCCCGGCTGGTTTACGACCAACGTGTTCAATCGCGTCGTCGGTGCGCTCACGCGTCTTGGTGTGAGCGTGTACGGCTCGCGCGTGCTCGAGGTCAAGGGACGCAAGTCCGGCGAGTGGCGCCAGACCCCGGTCAACCTCCTGCGCTACGAGGGCGCCGAGTATCTGGTCGCGCCGCGCGGTCAGACTCAATGGGTCAAGAACCTGCGCGCGAGTGGCGACGGCAGGCTGCGCGTCGGCCGGCGGGCCCAACCGTTCCGCGCGGTCGAGCTCTCCGACGATGAGAAGGTGCCATTGCTCCGGGCTTACCTTAAGAGGTGGAAGTTCGAGGTGGGCGTGTTCTTTGCCGGCGTCGGGCCTGACTCCTCAGATGAGGAACTCCGCGGTATCGCCCCCGACCATCCCGTCTTCCGGCTCACCCAAACCTAAGTCCGAACCTGCACGGCACGACAATCGGCGCCGAATGGGCTGACCTTGCCGTAGTACGCGCGCCCCACATGCTTAATCCGGCACGGTCCCGCCGGGCTCGCTCGAATGTCGTGCGGTGCAGGTCCGGCGGCGCCGCACGCCCCCGGGGGTCTACTCGATCGTCCGGTTCTGCGGCTAAAGACTGGTGCCCGGTTGGTGCGCGAGTCGACCCGCGGTACGGGGTGCTGAGCGTGCGATCCACGAGATCAGCACGAGCGTCTCGCACGCCACCGCCGCGAGACCAAGCGGGTTGGTCCAGTCCCCGATGTCGTCCGACATCGACGGTAGCCCGACTGAGCGCGACAGGACATAGGCGACGATCGCCCCGGTCGAGATGGCGCCGGCGCCCAGCCAGACGAGCTCGTGGTCGGTGTCCGAAAGCAGGAGGGCGGCCGCCAATGCGGCGACGCTCAGAGCGATGAACAGCCCGCCCGCGTAGGGCGCTTCGTGCAGGTGTTCCGGCACGAGGGTCATGTGGATGGCGGCGGTCGCGGCGAGTGCCGCGGCGGCCGGCCAGCGCCAGGCTGAGCTTGGATACGGGAGATGCATGAGTTCGGCTCCCCGGTTGGAAACTGGTGAAGGGGACGCGGGCCGCGCGCACCGATGCGCGCGACCCGCTGACTGCCCCCTGGTGACTTGCTCTTTACTTGACGACCCGGATCAGGCGCATCATCCCGAGCTGGGTGTGCTCGCGGCCGTCCTGCGTGTCCATGAAGCACGCCTCGACGTAGTAGCCGGGCTTGGCGTTCAGCACCGACTGCTGTATACCGCCGGGCGAGATCGGGCCCGCCAGGCTCAGGAAATTCCGGCTGGCCAGCTTCATCGCCTTGCCGTCCTTGCCGGCGAGGAGCAGCGCCATCACCGCTCGTCCAGTGGCGGCGTTCTTCACACCGATCCCGATGACCATGTGCACCAGGTAGCCGCCGTTCTGGGCGCGAACGATCGTCCCGTCGTGCAGCACCTTGGGCCCGCGGAAGTTGAACTCGATCGCGGTCTCGGTTGCAGCCGCGTTCGGCAGCGCCGCTGGCGACGAGGACTGGGTGACGGTGAACGTCGCGATTCCAGGGTTTCCGTTCCCGGTGATGTTCAGCGCGGCGTAGTTGCCGGGCGTGAGAACCGTCTGCGTCGGGATGCCCGCAGAGTTGTCGGCGAACAGCGACCCGTAGGGCGTGAGCGCATTGATGTCGCCGTGCGCGCTCTGGACCGCGCCGGCAGCCTGAAGGACCGAGACGCCCGGGTTCAGCCTGACGAGCCCCCACGTCGGTCCGTTGGCGTTCGGCCCGCTCGGGGCCTTGCCGCTGAACGTGGAGACGACATTGACCGCTCCCGATACCTCGCTGCCGGACACCGACACGCCGGTGGTACCGGTCAGTGCGATGTTCAGCGTCGGCAGCGAGCTGGCGCCGGCGGCGCCGGCACCGCCGGCGAATACCAGCGCGGCGGTGACGGCAAGTGCGCCCACCGTGGCGACTAGGACTGATAGTCGCTTTGACATGTAGTTGAAACCTCCCCGAGTTGAGTGATATTGAGAGAAGATGGTTCGATCGCGACTCCTGGGCTGACGCGCGCAAACGCGAGCCCGGCCCGCTGATTGGCCTCGGTTACCGCTTCGGCTCGTTCTGAGTCAAAGCGGCAAAAGCACGCCTCTTCTAGGGCTAGGAAGATCGACCCGCGGTAGTGGATTTCGGTCCCGGATGCGCGCAGCGCGGCGCACGCCGCCTCAGCTCGGCGCAGCGCGAGGCGAACGTCGGCCTCGGCCAGCCCCGGCAGGTAGCGCTCGACCAGATAGGCGTGCACGGCGACGCAAGGTATGGGCGTCACGAAGGCCGATCAACCGGGGAAATCCGCGGTTTTAGCCCAATGTCATCACGCGCGGATCCGGTGGTATCCCGGACCGAGCGCACGCGCCAGCTCGGTGCGCGAGCGCACCCCAAGCTTGCGATACAGCTTGGACAGGTTCCATTCCACCGTCCGTGCGCTGAGATGAAGCGCGGCCGCGACCTCGCGGTTGGTGCGACCCGCTGCAACCAGCCGCGCGATCTCCGACTCGGTCGCGCTGAGCGCGCCCGCCGAGGAGGCCCGACGTCCGCCGATCCGCCCGAGCTCGATGCGCGAGCGCTCCGCCCAGTGCGCGGCGCCGGCGATATCGAACAGTTCACGCGCCGATTCGAGCAGTTCGCGGGCGAGCGACTTACGGCGCCGCCGGCGGTGAAGCGTCCCGTAGGCCAGCAGCGTGCGAGCGCGGTCGAGCGAGCGGTCCTGTAAGCCATGCTCGCGGAGCGCACGTTCGAACGCCGCCACCGCGACCGTTTCCTCGCCGCGGGCATCGGCAACGACGGCCTCGCAGCGGGCCGTCAGGGCGCGGATCCATGGGCGGTCGAGACTGCGCGAGATCCGCCGATGCTCGCGCGCGATCGCGGCCGCACGATCGACCTCCCCCACGGCCACCAGCGCATCGACCAGATCGGGCAGTAGCGGGAAGCGGCCGGGTGACTGCACTCCCCCACCGGACATGAGCTGCCATGCCCGCTCCAGCGCCGTGACCGCCTCGGCTGGATTGTCGAGCGACAGCTCGAGGGCGCCCACAGCGACCAGATTGCCGATCACGTACAGGCAGTGGCCGGTTCGTTCCGCCAACTCGAGCCCCTGCCGAGCAGCATCGCGGGCCTCCTCGCTGCGCCCGAGCCAGCCCGCGGCGCCCGCCAACGGCCACAGCGCGCCCGCCCGCTGAGCGTCCTGGTCGGCCGCGACCGCCAGCTCCAAATACCGAAGCGCCAGCGCTCGTCCTCGTGCCGGACGGCCAAGGTTCGTCTCCATCGCGCTCAGGTACGCCAGCGCATGCATCTCGCCCCACGGGTCGCCAGATTCGACCGCGTCGCGGAGCATCGCTTCGAGCGGGGTTCGCGCGTGCTCCAACTCCCCCGCCCACAGGAGCACCACGCCTTCGAGCGCCGCCGGACCGATCTCGGACCAGGCCCACGGCCGTTCGCCGGTGCCAGCGCTGCTGCGAACCTGACTCGCCAAGTCGGTAAGAACCGGTTGGGCGCGAGCGGCGAGCACGAGCGACAGCGTCGCGCTGGCCGCCGCCTCGGCTGCCGGATCGGTCCCGTCGGCAAGCCGCAACATCGCCCGGGCATGACGCTCGGCGCCCTTGGCGTCGGCCCCCAGGAGTCGGAGCCACGCCAGCTTCTGGTGGAGGTCCGCACGCAACTCACGTGATGTGTCGGGCTGGCGCAGGGCGCGCCGGTAGAGCGCGGTTCCGGCCTCGATGCCCTCCGTGTCGCCGGCCACGGTCCCGAGGACGGCGAGCGCGCGGGTGCACACGCTGGGCTCGGCAGCGATGTCGAGCGCTTCTCGCGCGCGATCGGTAG
>Ga0335080_10002726_pt1 | contig 17719 bp, 16 predicted proteins | sample Lox_Sample_34_FD_206720 | JGI IMG/M metagenome (GOLD analysis project Ga0335080, IMG submission 206720) | Soil microbial communities from Loxahatchee National Wildlife Refuge, Florida, United States - Lox_Sample_3.4 | ecosystem: Environmental > Terrestrial > Soil > Wetlands | place: USA...
GTCATAGGCAGCGTGAACCAGAACAGGCTCCCGCCGCCCGGAGCGCCCTCGGCGCCGATCTCGCCACCGTGCGCGTGCACGACGTCGCGCGCGATCGAGAGCCCGAGCCCGGCACCGCCCGGCGCGTCGCTGGGACCGCGGTAGAACTTCTCGAACACGCGCGCCCGCAGCGCCTCGGGAATGCCGGGCCCCGTGTCGGCCACCTCGAAGCGCACGGTCCCGTTCGCGTCGCGCGCGCGGAGCTCGACGCGGCCGCCGGCCGGCGTGTGGCGGAGGGCGTTCTCGATCAGGTTCGAGAACACCATCTGGATGCGTGCGGAGTCGGCACGCACACACTCCCCGCTCGGCAGCGGATCGGCGGCCAGCGTGATGCCCTTCGCCGCCGCGCCGGCGCGGAAGGCCTTGGCGGCGCGCTCGATCAGCGCCGCCGCGGCCACGTCCTCGACGTCGAGCTGGATGGTGCCCGACTGCAGCCGCGCCAGGTCGAGCAGCTCGTCGACGATGCCCTGCAGACGCTCGCACTCCTCGCGCGCCGCGTAGAGCAGGTCCTGCTGGCGCGGCGAGAGGGCGCCCGCGACACCTTCGAGGCACAGGTGGATCGCCATGCGGAGCGAGGTGAGCGGCGTGCGGAACTGGTGGGCGACGGTCGAGACCAGGTCGTTGCGCAGCTCCTCGAAACGGCGCAGCCGGGTCACGTCCTGCAGCACGACGGTCGCGCCGACGATGCCGCCGCCCTCCTCGTAGATCGGCTCCGCGCGCGGCAGGAACGAGCGCTCGCCGTCGGGGGTCGCGGCCGCGAAGGCCTCGTCGAAGCTGCGCGGCGCGAAGGCGCCCTTGCCCGAGAGCACGTGCGAGCGCACGGCGTCGAGCGCGTCGCGCAGCGCCGGGGCGAGGAGCGCGAGCTCCGGCGCCTCGCGCGCCTTCACCGGGAAGAGCTGCTCCGCGGCGCGGTTCAGGCTGCTGATCGATCCATCGGTCGCGAACACGAAGACGGGGTCGGAGAGGCTGTCGAGCGCGGCCTGGGCCGCGAGCTGCGCCTGGATCATCTCGCCGAGGGAGCTCTTGCGATACTCCGAGATGCGGTCGGCCATCGCATTGAACGTCTCGGCGAGCTGTGCGATCTCGGCTCCGCCGCGCGTAGCGGCGCGCACCGCGAAGTCACCGCGTCCGAACTGATCCACCGCCTGCCCGAGCGCGGCGAGCGGATGGGCCACGCGCCGCGCCAGCAGCCACGACGAGGCCACGCCGAGCACGAGCGCAGCCAGCGCCACCGCGATCATCGCGGCGCCGATCTGCTCGGACTCGATCCGCGCCCGCTCGCTCTTCAGCACCATCGCGTCCTGGTTCAGCGCGAGGACGGCCTCCGTGCTCTCCTTGAGCGCGCGGAAGCGCGGCTCGAGCTCGCCGAAGTAGCACTTCTCGACCTCGGGGCCGTCCGCGCGCGCGAGGCAGGCGTCGACCGCGCGCTGGTAGTCCTCCCAGCCGCGGCGCAGCGTGGCCGCGGCCTCGCCCTCGCCGGGCTCGGTGATGTTGTTCTCCTCGACGCGCAGCTCCGACTCGAAGATGCGGCGGTTCTCGGCCTGCTGCGCGAGGCCGCGCGCGCGCTGCCCGGTCGCGGCGAAGATCGCGCCGCTGTCGATGCGCTCGAGCGCCTCGTTCATCCGCTGCGCGGCCAGCACGCTCCGGTAGTTCTGCGCCAGGATCGTCTGTGAGCGATGGCCGAGGTGGTGGATCGCGCGGACCGCGAACACCCCGAGCAGCGCGAGCGCCGCCGCGAGCGGGGCGGAGGCCAGGAGCAGGCGCGTGCGGATGGTCACGCGCCGGCCTCCCGCTCCTGCTCGCCGGCGATGTAGAGGTCGAAGTCGTCCGCCTCGAGCAGCATGCGCTCGGCGAAGTCGCGGCGCCGCAGGCGCCGCCAGCGGCGCGACCCGCCGCGCCCGATCAGGATGTGGCCCACCGCGTGCGAGCGGGCGAAGTCGAGCAGCGTCTCGACGCTGTCGCGGCCGCGCAGGCGCACGACCTCGGCGCCGAGCTCGCGCGCCTTCTCGATGTTCGCGTGGAGCACGCGCTGGGCGGCGGCGTCGATGCGGTCCGGCGCCTCGTCCGGGGTCTCGACGTAGACCACGTACCAGTCGGTGTTGAGGCGGCCCGCGAGACGCGCGCCGCGGCGCAGCAGCGCCGCCGCGCGCGGAGACTGCGACGCGATGCACACCATCACGCGTTCGCTCGTCCGCGGCTGTGCGGCGGGCTCGCGCCCGCGCGCCGAGTCGATCGCGGCCCGACCGAGGCTCTCCGCGACCTCGCGCAGCGCCATCTCGCGCAGCGTCGAGAGCTTGTCCTGCTGGAAGAAGTTGCCGAGCGCCTGCGTCACCTTCTCCGCGGCGTAGATCTTCCCGGCCCGCAGCCGGTCGAGCAGGTCCTCGACCGCGAGGTCGAGGTTCACCACCTGGTCCGCCTGCTGCAGGAAGGTGTCGGGCACCGTCTCGCGGATCTCGACGCCGGTCGCCTGCTCGACCATGTCCTTCAGGCTCTCGAGGTGCTGGATGTTGAAGGCGCAGATCACGTTCACGCTCGCGTCGAGCAGCGCGTACACGTCCTGGTACCGCTTGGCGTGCCGGGAGCCGGGAACGTTGGTGTGCGCGATCTCGTCGACCAGCGCCACCTGTGGCCGCCGCGCCAGCACCGCGTCGAGGTCCATCTCCTCGACGGAGAGCCCGCGGTACTCGAAGATGCGCCGTGGGACGACCTCGAGGCCGGTCAGAAGGTCGGCCGTCTCGGCGCGGCCGTGCGTCTCGACGAAGCCCACCACGACGTCCACGCCGCGCTTGGCCAGCGCGTGCGCCTCCTCCAGCATCCGGTAGGTCTTGCCGACGCCGGCGGCGAAGCCGATGTACACCTTGAGGCGGCCGCGCCGCGCGCGCTCGACCAGCTCGAGGAAGTCCTCGGGGCGCGCGCGCTCCATGTGCGGCTACTCCGGAGGTCGGCCGAACTGGCGGTCGAGGGCGAGGTTGGTGAGCAGCACGTTGACGCGCGGCTCGCCGAGGAAGCCGAAGCTCCGCCCCTCCACCTCGCGTTCGATCACGGCGCGCACGCGCGCGACGTCGACGCCTCGAGCCCTGGCCACGCGCGAAGCCTGCCAGAGCGCGGCTTCGGGCGAAAGATGCGGGTCGAGGCCGCTCGCCGACGTGGTGACGAGCTCGGCCGGGACCCGCCCAGGGGCGTCGGGATTCGCGGCGCGCAGCCGCTCGACCTCGGCCGCCGCGCGATCGTGGAGCTTCTGCGAGGTGGGGCCCAGGTTCGAGCCGCCCGAGGAGGTCGGATCGTAGCCGTCGTTGCCGGCCGCGGACGGCCGCGGCCACAGGTAGCCCGGCCGCGTGAAGGGCTGCGCGATCAGCTCCGAGCCCACCACGCGTCCGCTCTCGTCGGCGACCAGGCTTCCGCGCGCGCGCGCGGGCGCCAGGAGCTGGATCGCGCCGGTCATCGCAGCGGGGTAGAGCAGCCCGGTGAGCACGAGCGTCACCAGGTTCACGCGCAGGGCGGTCGAGATCTCGGTTCGCACGGCGCCTCCCTAGGTCAGCCCGACGCCGACCAGGATCAGGTCGATCAGCTTGATCCCGACGAAGGGCGCGACGATGCCGCCCAGCCCGTACACGAGCAGCGAGCGGCGCAGCAGCGCGGCGGCGCCGATCGGCCGGTAGGCGACACCGCGCAGCGCCAGCGGGATCAGGAGCACGATGATGACGGCGTTGAAGACCACCGCGGAGAGGATCGCGCTCTGTGGCGACGCCAGGCGCATCACGTTGAGCGGCGCGATCTCCGGGTAGACGCCCATGAACATCGCCGGCAGGATCGCGAAGTACTTGGCGACGTCGTTCGCGATCGAGAACGTCGTGAGCGTTCCGCGCGTCATCAGGAGCTGCTTGCCGATCTCGACCACCTCGAGCAGCTTGGTCGGGTCGGAGTCGAGGTCGATCATGTTGGCGGCCTCCTTGGCCGCCTGCGTGCCGGTGTTCATCGCCATGCCGACGTCGGCCTGGGCGAGCGCCGGCGCGTCGTTGGTGCCGTCGCCGGTCATCGCCACCAGCTTGCCGCGGGCTTGCTCCTCCTTGATGAGCTGCATCTTGCGCTCGGGCGTGGCCTCGGAGAGGAAATCGTCGACGCCGGCCTCGCGCGCGATGGTGGCGGCGGTGCGCGGATTGTCGCCGGTGATCATGACGGTTCGGATGCCCATGGCGCGGAAGCGGGCCAGCCGCTCGGCGATGCCGAGCTTCACGACGTCCTTCAGATGCACGATGCCGAGCGCGCGCTTGCCGTCGCAGACGGCGAGCGGTGTGCCGCCCTGGTCGCCGATGTGCTCGGCGATCGAGAGGAGCTCGGAGGGGAACGAGCCGCCGAGCGAGCGCACGTGGTCGGCGACCGCGTCCACCGCGCCCTTGCGCAGCCGCCGGCCGCCCAGGTCGCAGCCGCTCATGCGCGTCTGCGCGCTGAAGGCGACCAGTCGCGCGTCGGGCTCCAGCTTCGCGCGCACCGATCCGTGGCGCTCGCGCACGAGCGTCACGATCGAGCGGCCCTCGGGCGTCTCGTCGGCGGCGCTCGCCAGGAGCGCCGCCTCGGCGAGCTCCTCGATCGCCACGCCGGCGCCGGGGATCAGCTCGCCGGCGACGCGGTTGCCGACCGTGATCGTGCCGGTCTTGTCGAGCAGCAGCGTGTCGACGTCGCCGGAGGCCTCGATGGCGCGCCCGCTCATCGCCAGCACGTTCTTCTGGATCAGGCGGTCCATGCCGGCGATCCCGATCGCCGAGAGCAGGCCCCCGATCGTGGTCGGGATCAGGCACACCAGGAGCGCCACCATCACGGTCACGGTCAGCTTCACGCCGCCGTAGGCGGCCAGCGGCACCAGCGTCGCGCAGGCCAGCAGGAAGATGAGGGTGAGCGCGGCGAGCAGGATGTTGAGCGCGATCTCGTTCGGCGTCTTCTGGCGGGCGGCGCCCTCGACGAGCGAGATCATGCGCTCGAGGAACGACTCGCCCGGATTGGCCGTGATGCGCACGAGGATGCGGTCCGAGAGCACCTTGGTGCCGCCCGTCACGGCGGAGCGGTCGCCGCCGCTCTCGCGGATCACGGGCGCCGACTCGCCGGTCACGGCCGACTCGTCGACCGAGGCGATGCCGTGGATCACCTCGCCGTCGCCCGGGATCAGCTCGCCGGCCTCGACCGCGACGACGTCGCCGCGCCGGAGCTGCGACGCGGGGACCGTCTCGAAGTCGTCGCCCTGGCGCTGGCGACGGGCGCTGGTCTCGCGCCGCATCTTGCGCAGCGTGTCCGCCTGCGCCTTGCCGCGCCCCTCGGCCACGCTCTCGGCGTAGTTGGCGAAGAGCACCGTGAACCAGAGCCAGACCGTCACGGCGCCGGTGAACCAGAGCGGAGCCGAGTCCGGCCGCGGCGCGAGCGCGTCGCGCAGCCACAGCAGCGTGGTGAGCACGCTGCCGACCTCGACCACGAACATCACCGGGTTCCGGACCTGCACGTGCGGCGCCAGCTTGCGGAGGCTGTCGAGCGCCGCCCGCGTCAGGATCTCGGGATCGAAGAGGGAGATGCGCCGTGCCCTGGGACCTGCCATTTCATCCTCTCAGAACAGCTTCCCGCTGCGGGCCAGGAAGTGCTCGACGATCGGCCCGAGCGAGATCGCGGGGAAGAAGGTGAGCGCTCCGACGATCACCACGACGCCGACCAGCAGCACCGCGAAGAGCGCGCCGTCGGTCGGAAAGGTGCCGAGGCTCGGGGGCACCACCTTCTTGCCGACCATCGTCCCCGCGATGCCGAGCGCGGGCACGATCATCAGGAAGCGGCCGGCCAGCATCGCCACCGCCATCGCGCTGTTCCACCAGAGCGTGTTGGTGTTGAGGCCGGCGAAGGCCGAGCCGTTGTTGCCCGCGGCGCTCGAGAACGCGTACAACACCTCGGAGAGGCCGTGCGGTCCGGCGTTGTTCAGCGACGAGACCCCGTAGGGAGCCACGGCGCCCCAGGCGGCGAACAGCAGGATGATCGCCGGGAAGATCAGGATGTAGAGCGAGGCCAGCTTCATCTCGCGCGCCTCGATCTTCTTGCCCAGGTACTCGGGCGTGCGCCCGACCATCAGCCCGGCGATGAAGACCGAGATCACCACGTAGACGAGCATCCCGTACAGGCCGGCGCCGACGCCGCCGAACACCACCTCGCCGAGCTGGATGTTGAAGAGCGGCACCAGCCCGCCGAGCGGTGTGTAGCTGTCGTGCATCGAGTTCACGGCGCCGCACGACGCGTCGGTGGTCACGGTCGCGAACAGCGCCGAGGCGGCGATGCCGAAGCGCGCCTCCTTGCCCTCCAGGTTCCCGGCGCGCTGGTCGACCGCCAGCGACGCGAGGGCAGGGTTCGGGTGCGACTCGGCCCAGTACGCCGCGGTCACGCCCGCGAAGAAGAGCAGCGCCATCGCGGCGAAGATCGCCCAGCCCTGGCGCGTGTCGCGCGCCATGCGGCCGAAGGTGTAGGTGAGCGCGGCGGGGATGGCGAAGATCAGCCAGGTCGCGAAGAAGTTCGCGAGCGGCGTCGGGTTCTCGAAGGGATGCGACGAGTTGGCGTTGAAGAAGCCTCCGCCGTTGGTGCCGAGCTGCTTGATGATCTCCTGCGACGCCACCGGGCCCATCGCGAGCGTCTGCTTGGCGCCCTCGAGCGTCGTGATCTGGAGATAGGGCGAGAAATTCTGGATCACGCCGCTCGCCGCCAGCAGCAGCGCGCCCACGACCGACATCGGAAGCAGCACGTAGACGAGGCTCCGGATCACGTCGACCCAGAAGTTTCCAATCGTGCGCGGCGCGCCCTCGGGCGTCACGCGCGTCAGTCCGCGGGCGAGGGCGATCGCGATCGCGATGCCGGAGGCCGCCGACGTGAAGTTGTGCCATGCCAGCCCCGCCATCTGCGACAGGTAGCTCATCGTCGACTCGCCGCCGTACGACTGCCAGTTGGTGTTGGTGACGAAGCTCGACGCCGTGTTCCAGGCGAGGTCCGCCGGCACCGCCGAGAGGCCCTGCGGATTGAGCGGGAGCGCGGCCTGCAGACGCAGGATCGCGTAGGTTCCGAGGACGCCGAAGGCGCTGAAGGCGAGCAGCGCGAAGGCGTACTCGAGCCACGTCTGCTCGCGGCGCGGGTCGACGCCGCCGAGAGCGCAGAGCGCGCGCTCGAGCGGGCCGAACAGGCGCTCCAGCGGGCGGCGCTCGCCCTCGAAGACGCGGAACAGGTAGATCCCGAGCGGCCGGGTCACCGCCAGCACCGCCGCCGAGAAGGCGGCGATCTGGAGCCAGCCGATGGCCGTCATGTGCCTCCTAGAACCGCTCCGGGCGGAGCAGCGCGTAGACGAGATAGACCGTCAGCAGGAGCGAGACGGCCGCGCCGAGCCAGTCGTCGAATCCCATGTGGAGGCTCCTGCCTAGAGCCGGGCGCAGGCCGCGGCGTAGGCCCACGCGATGGCGAAGAAGGCGACCGTCGCGATCGCGAAGGCGAGATCGAGCATGACTCCTCCGCGCGGCCTCGGTACGGCCGCGCCCGCCCTTCGCATGCTGTGCATGCCGCGTGCCAGAGGATACGCCCGCCGGTGGCGCCTCGGCGCGAGTCGCCTTGCGCCTTGCACGATCGGGGCGCGCCAAGCCCTGCCGGATGCAGGCCGGCCCGCGCGCTCCGGCCTGGGCTAGACTGCGCGCCGAGCCGGCTCCGGAGGATCGAGATGCGCGCAGAGGATCCCACCGTCATCCGCTGGGAGACGCTCACCAAGCGTCAGTTCGACCAGATCGACCGCGCGCGCGCGGTGGTGCTGGTCACCTGCTCTCCACTCGAGGTGCACGGCCCACACCTGCCGCTCGGGGCCGACCTGCTCGAGGGCCAGGGCCTGGCGGAGCGGACCCTGCGCTTCCTGCCCGACGAGCACCGCGCGCGCCCGTTCCTCAAGCTCCCGTTCGTGTACGCCGCCTGTGACGCAGTGCCCCAGCCTGGGACGGTCGCGTTCCGCCCGTCGACTACGATCGCGGTGCTCGAGGACCTCGGCGGCTCGCTCGCGGCGCAGGGCTTCCAGAACGTGATCGTGTCGAACTTCCACGGCAGCCCGCGTCACTTCCTCTCGATCGAGACGGCGTGCGAGCGCGTCTCGAGGCGCCGTGGCATCCGCATGGTGTCGATCTTCTCGCTCATGCTCTCGCGCCTGAACGGCGGAGGCTCCGAGCTCGGCGAGGTGCTGGGTCACATTCCCGGCATCGACAAGGCCGATCTCGCCGGCGACACGCACGGTGGGCTGGTGGAGACGTCGCAGCTCCTGGCGCTGCACCCGGACTGGGTCGATCCCGACTACAAGGCGCTGCCGCGGCGCACCGTCGAGCTGTGGCTCGAGGAGCGCGGCAAGACCCCGCCGAAGGCGGTGCGCGGGAAGATCGCCGCGGTGGCCGACATGGTCGCCGCCTTCAAGGCGGGCATCGAGTACTTCGGCACCGAGACGTACGCCGGCGCGCCGGGCGGCGCCTCGGCGGAGATCGGCGAGGAGATCCTCGACACGCTGGCGCAGCACGCAGCCACGGCGCTGGCGGAGATCCTCGACGGGCGGCTGCCGCGCGAGGCGTGGCACTCGCCGCTCTGGAAGCTGCGCCACGTCTTCGTGAACCCGCTGGCGGTCCGCTTCCTGAACCGGGTCCTCCGGGTTCCGCGGACGGTGGGCTGAGGGAGGGCGCGAGGTGCCGTTCCGCTTCCGGGTGGCGGGCCACGTCGTCGAGGAGGAGTCGCGCAGCCCCCTCGCGGGCCTGCGCGTGCGCGCCTTCGACCGCGACGTCCTCTACGACGACGAGCTCGGCGAGGTCGCCACCGATGCCGCCGGCTGGTTCGAGATCGTGTTCACGGAGCCGCAGTTCAAGGACGTGATCGAGACGCGCCCCGACCTCTACCTGCGGATCTACGACGCCGCCGGCCACCTCGTCCACACCACCGAGCGCGCCGTCCGGCGGGACGCACACGTCGAGGAGCGCTACGAGATCGCGATCCCGCGCGCGCGCCTCGGCGGCGCGGGGGCCTGATCCGCGCAGCTCGGCCCCCCGCGGCGGATCTATCTCGGGCCGGTGCCGCTGATCTATGATGGGGCGCCGCCAGCCGGAGGCTCGATGAGGATCCGAGACGCCGCGGTTGCCCTCGCGCTCGCATCGCTGGCTCCGTTCGCCGCGCGCGCGGGCGTGACGCCCGAGCTCCCCGGCACGGTCGCCACGCTGCCCGCTCCGAGCCCGCACTGGTTCTTCGTCGGCGACCTGCTGTACCGGCGCGCGGCGCTGGTCGATGCGGACAGCGGGCGCTTCCTCGGCATGCTGTCCTCGGGCCTCGGCGTGATCGCGCCCAGCGTCTCTCCCGACCGCGGCGAGATCTACCTGCCCGAGACCTACTACTCGCGCGGGAGCCGCGGCCAGCGCACCGACGTCGTGACGGTGTTCGACGCGTCGAAGCTGGCCCCGCTCGGCGAGATCGTGATCCCGCCCAAGCGCGCCGACGTGGTGTACGGCCCCGCCCTCTCGACGCTGCTCGACGACGGCCGCTTCCTCGCGGTCTTCAACCTGACGCCGGCGACGTCCGTCACCGTCGTCGACGTCGCCGAGCGGAAGGTGGCGGCCGAGATCGCGATCCCCGGATGCAGCCTGGTGTACGCCGTGGGCCCGCGGCGCTTCGCGAGCCTGTGCGGCGACGGCTCGCTGCTGCAGGTCACCCTCGACGACGGCGGGAAGGAGGCCTCGCGCGTCCGGAGCGACAAGTTCTTCAATCCCGTGGAGGATCCCATCACCGAGAAGGGCGTGCGGCAGGGCGCGCGCTGGTTCTTCGTCTCCTTCGAGGGGATCCTGCACACGATCGACTTCTCCGGCGACGCGCCGCGCTTCGAGAAGAGCTGGTCGCTGCTCGGCGAAGGGGATCGCACGGCCGGCTGGCGGGTTGGCGGCACGCAGCAGCTCGCGCTGCACCAGGCGACGGGCCGCCTGTACGCGTTGGTGCATCAGGGCGGCGGACCGGACACCCACAAGGAACCCGGCACCCAGGTCTGGGTCTACGACCTGTCGTCGCAGACCCGCGTGCAGCAGATCCCGGTCGCGAACCTGATCGGCGCCTTCGTGGTGCACCGCATCGGCATCTCGTCGGGGATCGCCGACTGGCTCCTGCAGCACCTGATCCCGAACGAGGGGGCCGACAGCATCCTGGTGACGCAGGACGCGGATCCGCGCCTGCTGATGGCGGCCCGCGAGGGCGGCACGCTCGCGGTGTACGACGCGCGCAGCGGCGCGTGGCTGCACTACATCGACGACGTCGGGCTGGCGCCGGGCGTCCTGCAGGCGCCGTGGCGTTGAGCATGCAGATCGACCCCGCCATCGCGCTCCTCCTGCGCGCGGGCGGCGCGGCGCTCTTCGCGTCGGCCGCGCTCCACAAGCTGCGCGGCTTCGCCTACTTCCGCGTCGCGCTCGCCGACTACCGGCTGGTTCCGTGGTGGGCGAGCGGCCTGGCGGCGCGCTCGGTGGTGGCGGCGGAGCTGGCCACGGCCGCGCTGCTCGCGTCGCCGCTCGCGCGCCCGCTCGGCTTCGCGGCGGCCGCCGGGCTGCTCACCGCGTACAGCCTCGCGATCGCCGTGAACCTGTTGCGCGGGCGGAGCCAGATCGACTGCGGCTGCTTCGGGCCGGCCCATCGCGCGCCGCTGGGCGTCTCCCTGCTGGCGCGCAATGCCGTGCTCGGGTCGCTCGCGCTGCTGGGCCTGGCTCCCATCGCGGAGCGACCGCTGGTCGCCCTCGACGCGCTCACGGCCGCGGGCGGCGTCGCATTGCTCGCGCTCGTGTACGCCTCGGCGAACCGGCTCCTCGAGAATGCGCCGCACCTGCGCGCGCTGCGGGGCGGGTCGTGACGGACGCGCTCGTCGTGTCGAACGTGCTGCTCTGGGTGGCGGTGATCGCGCTCGCGGCCGTGGTGCTCGCGCTGGTGCGGCAGATCGGCGTCCTGCACGAGCGCGTGGCGCCCGCCGGAGCGCTGATGACGGGCGGCGGTCCGCGGGTCGGCGAGCCGGCGCCGCGCTTCGTCGGCGAGGACCTGTTCGGGCGCACCGTCGAGCTCGGATCGGCGGACGACTCGGGCGCGAGCACGCTCCTGCTGTTCGTCTCGCCGGACTGCCCCGTCTGCAAGGCGCTCCTCCCGGTCGTCCGGTCGATCGCCGTGCAGGAGGGGCCGCGGCTCCGCGTGGTGCTGGCGAGCGACGGACCCCTCGAGGCGCAGCGCCGCTTCGCCGAGGAGCACGGCCTGCGCGCGTTTCCCTATCTGGTGTCGGCCGAGCTCGGGCTGGCGCATCAGGTGGCGAAGCTGCCGCACGCGGTGCTGATCGACGCCTTGGGGATCGTCCGCGCGAAGGGACTCGTCAACACCCGCGAGCACCTGGAGAGCCTGTTCGAGGCGCAGGCGCGCGGGGTCGCATCGATCCAGGACTACGTCGCCGCGGGCCGCGAGCGTACGCTTCGAGGTGTCGGATGAGCTGGATCGATCGATGGACGGAGGGCTCGGCGCGCGACCTGGCCCGGCGCCTGTCGCGGCGCGGCTTCCTCGCCCGGCTCGGCGTCGCGCTGGCCGGCGGCGCCGCTCTTCCGCTGCTCCCGGTGTCGCGCCGGGCAGCGGCGCAGACGACGGCGCCGAACGAGGGCATCGCGGGCGAGGCCGGCGACCCTGCGAGCTGCCAGTACTGGCGCCACTGCGCGATCGACGGCTTCCTCTGCAGCTGCTGCGGCGGCAGCCAGAGCGCGTGTCCGCCGGGCACGCAGATGGCGCCCATCACCTGGATCGGCACCTGCCGCAATCCGGCCGACGGCAAGCAGTACATCATCTCGTACAACGACTGCTGCGGGAAGGACTTCTGCGGGCGCTGCGTCTGCAGCCGCAACGAGGGCGATCGCCCGGCCTACTTCCCGCAGAAGAGCAACGACATCAACTGGTGCCTCGCGGCGGAGAGCACGGTCTACAACTGCTCGACGGCGATCGTGCTGGGCGTCGCCCTCGAGAGCTGAGCGTGGGATCCGGCGCGCGCGTCCTCGCGCTCGGGCTCGCGCTCGGCGCGGCGAGCGCGGCCGCGGCGCCGCCCGAGCAGGACTACGTCCTCCAATGCATGGGCTGCCACCGCGCCGACGGCAGTGGAGCGCCCGGGCGCGTCCCCTCCCTGGTCGGTCAGATGGGCCGCTTCCTGCGCGTGCCCGGCGGCCGCGCCTATCTGGTGCAGGTGCCCGGCGCGGCGCAGTCGACGCTCGACGACGCGGCCCTGGCCGCGCTGCTCGACTGGATGCTGCTGCGCTTCAGCGCGGCCGAGATCCCGCCGGAGTTCGCGCCGTATCGCGCCGACGAGGTCGCGCGCTACCGCGCCGAGCGACCCGTCGACATCGCGAAGCTGCGCGCGGAGCTGCTCGCGCGCATCGAGGCGTCGCCCTGAGCGCGCGGCGTGGTCTCCGGGCGCCGCGACCCGATCCGGCGTACCGTTGGGAGCGGCCGGCCGACCCGGTGGAGGTTCCGATGCCCCACTACGCCTACGACCGCCTCACCGCCCTCGACAACTCGTTCCTGATCCTCGAGAAGCCGAACGCCTACATGCACGTGGCGTCGACCCAGGTGTTCGAGGCGGGACCGCTGCGGCGGCCCGACGGCGGCATCGATGCGGACGCGATCAAGGCACTCGTGGGAGCGTCGCTCCCGCAGATCCCTCGCTACCGGCAGAAGCTCGCCTGGGTGCCGATCGAGGGCCGCGCCGTGTGGGTGGACGACGACCGCTTCAACCTCGACTACCACGTGCGCCACACCAGCCTGCCGCGGCCGGGGGGCGAGGCCGAGCTGAAGCGGCTGTCGGCCCGCGTGTGCGCGCAGCACCTCGACCGCGAGCGCCCGCTCTGGGAGATCTGGATCGTCGAGGGGCTCGAGAAGGACCGCTTCGCTCTGATCTCGAAGGTGCACCACTGCATGGTGGACGGCATCTCGGGCGTCGACCTGATGCGCGTCCTGATGAGCCTCTCGCCCGAGCAGAGCGCGCCCGAGGCGCCGCGCTTCATGCCGCGCCCTCCGCCCTCGGGCCTCGAACTGCTGCGCCACGAGCTGCTGCGCCGCACGCGCCTCCCGCTCGCCGCGGTGCGCGACCTGCGCGGCTTCGCGAGCGAGGCGCGCGATACGCGTCGCGAGCTCTCGGTGCGGCTGCGCGCGGTGGCCGAGACGCTCGGCGCCACCCTGCGCTCGGTGTCGCACACGCCGCTGAACCGCCCGATCGGTCCGCATCGCCGCGTCGACTGGATGCCGATGGAGATCGCCGAGGTCAAGACCGTGCGCAAGGCGCTCGGCGGCTCGCTGAACGATGTGGTGCTGACGACCGTCACCGGCGCGGTGCGCCGCTTCCTCGAGCGGCGCGGCGTCTCGACCCGCGACCTCGACTTCCGCGTGATGGCGCCCGTCTCGGTGCGCTCCGCCGACGAGAGCGGCGCGCTCGGCAACCGCGTCTCGGCATGGGTGGTGCCGCTGCCGATCGACGAACCCGATCCGAGGCTCCAGCTCGAGCGGATCGCCGAGCGGACCGCAGAGCTCAAGGACTCGCGCTCCGCGGTCGGTGCCGAGGTGCTGACGCAGGTCGCCGAGTGGACGCCGTCGAACCTTCTGGCGCTCGGCGCGCGCAACGCGACGCGGCTCCTGCCCTTCAACCTGGTGGTGACCAACGTGCCGGGCCCGCAGGTGCCGATGTTCATGGCGGGCGCGCGCATGACCGAGGTCTACCCGCACGTGCCGCTGATGGACAACCTGGGGCTCGGCATCGCGCTGCTCTCCTATGCGGGCCGCATCTTCTGGGGCTTCAACGCCGACTACGACGTGGTGCCCGATCTCGACGAGTTCGTCGCCGGCACGCGCGAGTCCTTCGCCGCGCTGCTCGAGCTGGCGCGCCGCGCCGCCGGGCGCGGAAAGCCGCGGGCTCCGCTCGAATCGTGACGAACGCGCCGGTCCCGGAGGCCGAGCCGCGGGATCTCTCGTCGCGCGCCACGCTCGTGTACAAGCTCGTGCTCCCGTTCGCGGTGCTGCTCTGGTCGGGCGTGACGGCGATGGCGATACGCTCCAATCCCGAGGCGCGCGGGCTCGCCGTGCTGCTCGGAGCCGGCGGCCTCGGTATCGCGGTGCTGTGCGGCGTGGTGTTCGCGCGCGTCCAGAGGGTGCGCCTGGTCGGCGACGCCCTCGATGTCGTCGGGCTGCGCCGCACGCTGCGCGTACCGCTCAGCGACGTCGCTCGCGTGTCGGGCACGCGGTTCTCGAATCCCGAGCGGATCTTCCTCGATCTGCGCGCTCCGGGTCCGCTCGGCGCGCGGATCGTGTTCATCCCGCCGCTGCGCTGGCTGCGCGGCTTCGCGCCGCATCCGCTCGTGGCCGAGCTCGCGGCCCGCGTCGACGCGGTCCGCGCCGCGGCGCCGCCGGCACCGATCGCTCCATCCCAGAGCGGCTTCTGGCGCCTCGGGCGCAACGCGGGCCTCCTCGTGCTCGCGCTCGCGGCGTTCGTCGCGATCGGGGAGTACGTGATGCGCTCGAGCCCGGCGTATCGCACCGCGCTCGCGCAGGCGCGTGCGAGCCGCGCGCTGGCGGACGCGATCGGGGAGCCGATGCGCGAGGGCTGGCTCGTCGACGGGAGCATCCGCACGCGCGGCGCCAACGGGACCGCGCGCTTCGAGTTCGACCTCGTGGGGCCGCGAGGGGCGGCGAAGGTGCACGCCGAGCTGCGAGAGGACGAGGGGGCGTGGACGATCGCGGTGCTCCGCGCGCGCGTGCCGGGACACGGCGAGGCGATCGACGTCGCGGCGCCGCCCTAGGCGACTGCGGCCGCGCCGCGGGTCGCGCGCCAGGCCTGCGCCAGCGAGGCGACGAGCAGCGCCGCGGCGAGCAGGAAGGGGGCGCCCGGGAGCTTCCAGTCGAAGCGCGGCCCGACGAAGGCGGCGAAGCTCGCCGTGAAGAGGCCCGGGCCGATCATGTGCGCGACGCCCTGGAGGCCCGCGATGGCGCCCTGCAGCCGTCCCTGCTCGGAGGGATCCATCCGCTGCGTGATCAGCGACTGTGCCGACGGTCCCGAGAGGCCCCAGAGCGACACGATCGGAAGGCCCGCAAAGAACATCCAGCCTTCCGACGCCATCCCGTAGATCGCGAAGCCGGTCGCGCCGCAGGCCAGTCCGAGCAGCAGGGTGCGGCGCTCGCCGAGGCGCGCCACCACGGCGCGCACGAGACCGGCTCCCACCAGCGCGCTCCCGATCCCGACGGCGGCCAGCGTCAGCCCGACGGTGCGGTCGTCCCAGTGGTATCGATAGTCGGTGTAGAGGACCCACATGCTGGGCTGCACCTCGTGCGCCACGGCGGCCAGGAAGATCACGGCGGCGAGGCCGAGCACCTGCGCGTGCTCGCGCAGGAGGGCGAGGGCGCCGACCGGGTTCGCGCGGCGCCAGTCGAAGGCGGCGCGCCGCTCGGCGGGCAGCGACTCGGGCAGCACGAGGAGCCCGTAGCTGAAGTTCGCGAGGCTGAGCCCCGCGCAGACCCAGAAGGGCAGGCGCGTGCTCACGCTGCCGAGCAGTCCTCCCACCGCGGGCCCGATCACGAACCCGAGCCCGAAGGCGGCGGAGAGCAGGCCGTAGCCGGCGGCGCGGCGCTCGGGGGGCGTCACGTCGGCGATGTAGGCGCTCGGGATGCTGATGCTCGCCGAGCAGATGCCCGAGATCACGCGGCCTACGAAGAGCCAGCGGACCGTCGGCGCCAGCGCCATGAAGACGTAGTCGAGCCCGAGCCCGAGGTTCGAGAGCAGCACGACCGGCCGCCGCCCGAAGCGGTCGGAGAGGGCGCCGAGCGCGGGCGCGAACAGGAACTGCATCGCCGCGAAGACCGTGCCGAACACGCCGAAGATCGCCGCCGCGCTCGCGCTGTCGCCGCCCTCGAAGCCGAGCACCAGCTTGGGCAGCACCGGTGCGGTGATGCCGAGCGCCAGCATGTCGAGCGCCACGGTGACGAAGATGAAGGCGAGGGCAGCCTTGCGCACCGATCTCCTCCGGAGCGGCGGATGCTAGTCCAGCGCGCGGTAGGCGACCGGGCAGGGGCGCTCGGCGCGCGCCACGGCGCCGAGCTGGCGCGCGCGCGGAGCCGCGGTGCGGAAGCGCGGCTCGAGCTCGTAGCGCTCGAGGAGCCGGCGCACGGAGATGCGGATCGCCGAGATCGAGAAGCGCTGCGCCGGACACGCATGGCGCCCGTGCCCGAACGTGCTGACCAGCTCGCGCGCGGGCAGCTCCACCGCCTGCGCGAGCCGCCGGCCCTCCCAGCGCGCCGGATCGAATCGGTCGAGGCCGGGCGCCGCGGTGGCATTGGTCACCGAGAGCATGGTCGCGATCAGGACGCCCGGTGCGAGCCGGTAGACCTGCTTCCCGTCGTCGAGCTCGAGCGGTCGCAGCACCTGTCGCAGCGTGAGCGAGCGCTGCGCCAGGCGGATCGACTCGTTGGCGCAGCGCTCGAGGTGCTCGTCGTCGCCGGCGCGCACGATCGCGAGGTGCTCTGGGCGCTGCAGCAGGTCGACGAGCGTCCAGGCGAGCGCCGCGTACAGGTTCGACTGCGCGCCGAGGTGGATCAGCGCCACGTCGCGAGCGATCCCCTGCACGCGCTCGCCTTCGGCTCGCACCCGAGCCCGAGGGCCGCGCTCGCTTCGCTCGCGCTCCGCGCCGTCGACGTCGTCCCACGAGCGCGCGATCTGGTCGAGGAAGTCGCCGCGCGCGACGCCGTCGCGCTCGCGCGCGCGGAGGATCTCGGCGACGATCGCCTCGATGCCCGCGAGTGCCCGGCGCTCGCGCGACTGCTGCGTGGCCCACGAGACGAACCGCCGCGCCGGCCGCACGAACGACTCCGACGGATCGAGGCGGTCGAGGAGCGGGATCAGGCGGTCGAGGTTCGCCGCACTCGCCGCCTCCTCGCCAGCCCAGCAGGCGAGCCCGAGGCGGTGACCGAGCCGGCGCGCCCACGCGAAGGTCTCGAAGCGTCCCGCGCTCCCCATCTCGTCGAGCTGCAGCGCGACGGCGCGCTCGAGCTGGTCGAGGTAGCCCTCCATCTCCTGGCGCCCGAAGAGATCGTGCGGGCGGTTGCGGCGGCCGACGACCAGCTCGCGCGGCGCCTTGCCGCGGAACACCAGGTTGAAGGTGGCGAGCCCGAAGCTCGCCTGGTGCTCGGGGAGGGCGTAGAGCCTCTGCACGCCCTGCGGCGAGAACACACAGAAGAGACGCCAGTCGAAGGCGTCGACCAGGAACGTGTCGCCGAGCGAACGGCGGGCCGCGGCGAAGAATGCCGTCGGGTTGCGCAGCAGCGCGAGGCCCGATCCGAGCCACGGCAGCGCCCCGGCCGCACGCGGCGGAGACGGGTCGACGGCCGGCAGCCGTGTCGTGCCCGGCAACTGCACCGGCCCAGGCTACCCGAGCTTGCGCCCGGCCCGCGACTCGCGCAGGCTCCCCGCATGACCACGAGCCGCCGCCTCCCGTCCTATACCCCGCGCCAGGAGCGCATCGCCAGCCCGCTGATCCGCGCCATGTCGGCCGCCAATACGTGGGTGTACCGACTCTCGGGCGGACGCGTCGGTGGGCGCTTCCTCCGCGGCGCGCCGGTGCTGCTGCTCACCACGATC
>Ga0335080_10002729_pt1 | contig 17711 bp, 16 predicted proteins | sample Lox_Sample_34_FD_206720 | JGI IMG/M metagenome (GOLD analysis project Ga0335080, IMG submission 206720) | Soil microbial communities from Loxahatchee National Wildlife Refuge, Florida, United States - Lox_Sample_3.4 | ecosystem: Environmental > Terrestrial > Soil > Wetlands | place: USA...
CTCGAAGTCCTGCATGTCGCGATAGTGCTTTTCCATCTTCCAGGTGATGGCCTTGAGATGGTCGTAGACTTTGGGCATGGCGCGCTCGAGTTCGCTGATTGAGAGCGGCGTGCGCACACCGGAGACCACGTCTTCACCCTGTGCGTTCATCAGGTATTCGCCGAAGAACACATGCTCGCCCGTGGCGGGATTGCGGGTGAAGCCGACGCCGGTGCCGGAGTTCTCGCCCAGGTTGCCGAAGACCATGGCCTGGACGTTGACGGCTGTTCCCAGCCAGTCATCAATGTGGTTGATGCGGCGATAAGTCTTGGCGCGATCGTTGTTCCAGCTGCGGAAGACGGCATCGCGCGCCTGCACCAGCTGATCGAGCGGACCCTGTGGGAAGTCTTTGCCGGTCTCCTTGCGAACGAGCTTCTTGTACTCGGCGATGATGTCCTTCAGAGCGGCCGGCTGAAGCTCGTAGTCGAACTTCACCTTCTCGCGCTCCTTGATGCTGTCGAAGATGTGCTCGAACTTCTTTTTGGGCACATCGAGCACCACGTCGCCGAACATCTGGATCAGGCGGCGATAGGAGTCATAAGCGAAGCGGGGATTGCCGCTGCGCTTGGCGAGTGCTTCCACGGCCTTGTCATTGAGGCCGAGATTGAGAATGGTGTCCATCATGCCGGGCATCGAAAATTTTGCGCCGGAGCGGACCGAGACGAGCAGGGGATTCTCACCCGTGCCGAGCTTTTGTCCCTGCAGCTTTTCCAGATGCGCCAGCGCTTCGTGCATCTCGACGTCGATCTGCGGGCTGACGGAACCGCGCATGTATTCGCGGCAGGCCTCGGTTTGAATCGTGAATCCCGGAGGTACCGGCAAACCGGCATTGGTCATTTCGGCGAGGCCTGCGCCTTTGCCGCCGAGAACGTCCTTCATTTTGCCGTTGCCATCGGCTCTGCCGTCGCCGAAGAAGTACACATATTTGTTTGTGGTTGAGGTCGAGCTCGCTGTTCCGGCGAGCTGCTGATCCACTACGCCCTGCGTCATGGAATAAAGCCTCCGATGTAAATTTGCATCGCGAACAACCGAAGTGGCGACACCGATGCCCCTGGTTCTCCGGCGACAGGTCTTTGTCGCTCAGGTGGGATGCTGGAGGGCAGAACGCGGGCTTGGCTGTTGAGCCTTTGATAGCTGGTTTGACCAAGTTGCGAGCAGTCATCCAGGCACAGGGGTGTGCCTTACGGCTATTCCTTATCGCAATAACAAATAGCGCCGCAAGTATACACTTGCCTGTGCCAGTCGTCACAGACCCTCAACGGGCACAGAGACTTACGGACAATTAGTGCCTATTGTCTCTTCCGAGCGATGTGCAGGTGCGCATGAGCAAAGGAGATGCGTGAGCGGCGGGCTAAGCGACGCGATTCCCATTCAGAGCAAGATTCGGAATGCGGACAGGGGTGCGCGATGTGGGATGGGCCCTTCCTGCCCGCAGACGCGCACTGCGCCCTTGGCACGATATTTTCCAAAGCGATCACTGTGGCTCCCGCACAGGTTCGGCTACATTGAATGACATGCGCTCTATACCAGGACTGCGGCCCATTTCTTGGTGGTCAGGCATGTCATTGATTGTTGCCTTTGCGTTTGCCGCGGTTCTTCATTCGCAGCAGCCGGTGCCTCGAGTAATTCAGGCCGACATCCAGCGAACAAACGGACCGCTGGACCGTTTTTTTGATCTATCCGTAGGCTCTGATTACCCCGGCACGCTGATTCGCGACGACAGCCAGGCGCAACTCAAGCTTGCCGTTGATGAGCTCGGGTTCCGCTATATACGCTTCCACGCCATCTTTCACGATGTATTGAAGACCGTCCGTGTGGAAGACGGCCGGACCGTCTACGACTGGTCGGGAATCGATCGGCTCTACGATGATTTGCTCGCCCGCCACATCAGACCGTTCGTCGAACTGGGATTTACACCCGAGGCTCTCGCGACCTCGAAGAACACCATCTTCTACTGGCACGGCAATACGTCGCATCCGAAGCCACAGGGGTGGCGGGATCTCGTCGCAGCATTCGTCAGGCACATCGAGGAACGGTATGGAAAGGATGAGGTTCGCAGCTGGTACTTCGAAGTGTGGAACGAGCCGAACCTCTCTGGCTTCTGGGAAGGCGCAGATCAGAAGGCCTATTTCGAGCTGTATGACTTGACGTCGAAGGCGATCAAGTCAATGGATCCGGCTTTGCGCGTCGGCGGACCATCCACGGCGGGAGCAGCGTGGGTGCCCGAATTCCTGGCGCACGTGAAGCACAGTGGCGCTGCCGTCGATTTTGTAACAACGCATACCTACGGAGTCGATGGAGGCTTTCTCGACGAGAACGGCCATAGCGATACCAAGCTCTCTCCCTCCGCCGATGCGATCACGGGAGACGTGCTTCGCGTGCGCAAACAGATCTCAACATCGCCTTTCCCGCAACTGCCCCTTTATTTCACTGAATGGAGCACGAGCTATACTCCGCGCGATTCCGTGCACGACTCGTACATCAGCGCGCCCTACATTCTCAGCAAGCTCAAAGCCTGCCAGGGTTCTGTGCAAGGCATGAGCTACTGGACCTACACCGATCTCTTCGAAGAACCCGGGCCGCCGACAGCTTCTTTCGAGGGCGGGTTCGGCCTTCTGAATCGCGAAGGAATTCGCAAACCGGCATTCTTCGCTTACAAGTACCTGCACGCTCTTCATGGAAGCATGATCGCCTCAGACGATCCCCAGTCGATGATTGCCACGGAAGGCGGCGATGTCACGGCATTGATATGGGACTTTGAACAGCCGGAGCAAAAGGTGAGCAACCGGCCGTTTTACACGAAGCTGGTTCCAAATCACCCGGCCGCACCTGTGCAGTTGAAGGTGACCCATCTTATGCGTAATGCGGCATATCGAGTCGAGGTTCATCGGACCGGATTCCGCGTCAACGATGCGTACTCGGTATATATCGAAATGGAGTCACCAAAAAACCTGACAGCAGCCCAACTCGAGCGGCTGAATGAACTCACGCGCGATCTGCCGGAGAAGGATGAGGTTGTCCACAGTGGAAACGACGGTGCGGTTGAGATCGGCCTGCCAATGAATAGCAACGACATCGTGCTGATGAAACTGGTGCGCACCCGTTAATACGGAAAAGAAAAAGCGCGCGCAGCTCTGAACGGCCGCAAATACCTGTATTCGACTCGGTTCCTCTCAGTGTTATTTCAGAACCGAAATGCGTTCATGTTTGGTCGCGTGAGGAGAGAGCGAAAGGCCTCGCGAGCCGGGCCGCGCAGGTTTACGCGGCCGGCATCTCGAAGCAGGGCTCGCCCTGGGGGCAGGGAACGGTTTTGGTGGAAGAAATGAGTATGCGATCGAGCCCGACGATCTGGAGGATCTCAGCGACGCGGGGCGACGCATTCACAATGGCAAACTCGTGTCCAGCGGCGTGTGCCGCACCATAGAGCGAGATCAGCGAGGAAATGCCTGCAGCATCGATGCGCTCGATCTGGCACATGTCGAGCGTCACTGAATTCCTGCGCACAACAGGTTCCAGGTCCTTCAGGAGCCGCTGTTCCTGTCCGCGTACGAGTTCGTGCAAATTACCGGGAACGGCAATCTGTGATTCCACAACGGATTGATAATTGCGTGTCATAACCAAACCTCCTTTGAAACGCCCATCTGCGGCGTTCTCAGGAAAAGCCGGCGGAAACGGGGGAGCCGGCCTCTCGATCTCTGATCTTGCACCTACGCCGCCAAATCAGCGCTCGACCAAACCTGCTGAAAAGACAATGGATACGGGCAGCGTTTACAACCCGACTCAAGTGCTGACTGTCCGAATGCCCTGTTTCACGTTCACATTCGAACACTCTGCAAATTCACTACGCAGCGGGTAGGTACAGAAGTTCCATATATTTGATGAAGCAGGTGCAGTGTTGGATTCCGAAGCTACATCTCTCGACAAACAAGCAGCTTGCAGGCTCGCGAAAGAGTGTGGCTTCACCGAGGCTGGAATCGTCGAGTTGCCGCATCCCGATGAATCTCGCGATGCGAAACGTTTTACGGATTGGGTCGAAGCGGGACGCGCAGGCTCGATGCAGTATTTATCCCGCGTTCATGAAAGCGGTGAACTGGTGCGCGCCCGCGTTGCTACACCATTTCCGTGGGCGCGTTCGGCCATTGTCTGCTACGCCAGCTACAACTCGTCACAATTGAAATCGACTGCCGAGGCTCCGCACGGATCTGCGTGGATCGCGCGTTATGCATGGAGCGGCCGCATCGATGAAAAAGGCGTTCACCGCCCGAGCGACTATCACAAGGTGCTGCTGAAGCGGCTGAAGAATCTCGATGCCAGGCTGCACGAATGCTTCGGGGAGTTTGAATCACGCGCCTATGTCGATACCGGACCTGTCGTGGAACGATCGCTTGCGACTGCGGCGGGACTGGGATGGACCGGCAAGAACACTTGTCTCATTCACCCCAAACTGGGATCGTTTGGGTTTCTGGCGGTGTTGCTGACCAGCCTCGAGGTCAGTCCAGAAGTTCAGAGAGCGAAGCTTCTCGTCGGCGATCATTGCGGCACGTGCACGCGCTGTCTCGATGCGTGTCCCACGAACGCGTTGCTCGCACCCTACAGAATGGACGCGACGAAATGCATCTCGTATCTCACCATTGAACACAAGGGGCCAATTGAGCCAGAGCTGATGTCAGGCATGGGCCGCCAGATCTTTGGTTGCGACATTTGTCAGGATGTCTGCCCATGGAATCGGAAGGCAGTAGTCGGCACTGACCCGGAACTCGCTCCGCGTGACGAACTGGTGAACCCCGCGCTTGAGTGGCTGGCTGCGATGGATGAGCAGTCGTGGGAGCGCGTGTTCAACGGCTCTCCTGTTCGCCGCGCCGGTTTCCTCGGCATGCGCCGCAATATCGCCATTGCCATGGGCAACAGCGGTGAGGAAGGTTTTAAGTCTCACCTGAGGGAATGGGCTGAATCGGAGGACGAAGGCCTGCGTGCTGCAGCGCGATGGGCGCTTGGCAAACTGACGTCGTGATTCGCGGGGGGGGGGGCCGCTATTTGCTGATGGGCCGTCCGAAGCACAATACGTAGCCGTTGTTATCGGCTACTTCGAAGGCCCTGAGTCCATCGGATGTATCACCGAGTTTCTGATGAAACTGTATGTTTCTGCCAACGAATTCCGCGTACAGAGCGTCTGGATCATCGACATAGATGTAAGCATCCCAGCCCAACCACGGATGGCGAGAATGATTCGGCAGGGGGTGTACGTCCTCTGAGACGCACTTGAACATGATCATCACCCGGTCACGCTCGACGAATACCCAGTAGTCAGGAACGTTCCCGTCGCCTCCGCCCTTATAGCGAACATCGAAGCCAAGCTGCTGCTCGTAGAACCTGATAGTGGCCTCCAGGTCATCCGCGATGAAGAAGGGTGTAATCGAGTTCAACATGGCAACCCTCAATGACAATGCGAGCTTACGACACCCTCAAGGCCAGGAAAGCAATTTTGTGACGATCAATGGCGCAAGATCGCTGGAGCAGGGCTCAGCAAATGATTACGACTGTCGGGCCGAAAACGAGATCTCCCTGTCGACTCGGGCATACGCCGAGCCGATAGGGACACCTTGGATCGGACACACGAATTCCTCGTGCGTCGATAGCAAGCTCGATTGTGTGAGTTGACCCCCGGATGTACTACCACCAAAGGCAAATCAATACATCAACGAAAGCAGTGCTACCCGACCACGCGGCTGACGTTGGCTGCGCTCAGTCCTTTGGGTCCCTGTTGGCACTCAAATTCGACTGCTTCGCCTTCGTTCAGCGTCTTGTAGCCGCTTTCCTGGATGGCGGAAAAGTGGACGAATACGTCTTCGCCGCTCGAGCGCTGAATGAATCCATACCCCTTTGCCCCATTGAACCACTTCACTACGCCCTGCTCCTTCATTCACCTTCTCCTTCTTTTTTGCGGTTAGCACATTGGGGAACCCGGCGCGTCATTCCTGTTCTGATTACTTTGCAGGATTTGAGAGCCTCAGAGACGGCAAAAGCCGCCAGTCGCCCAATCTGAGGCGCTGTGGCAGCTCGATTTCGTCGCTGAATTGAGGTTGTGCTTCCCAAGACACCAAAACTTCCAATGCTATGGCCTTCCTGAACTTTCAGAACGGCGTGTCTCCCGCGCGCCGTGCTCAAGTTATGGCAGGTATGTATCTTAAAAGCAAGGAGAAAATTTCTCCTGGTTCCCAAGGTAACCGGTAAATATCTCAACCTATGAAAAAATGAGGTCAGATTACGTCGCAAATTGCGGAATGGTGCGCCTCGGGTGGTGAGTTGGCGCACAGGCGACCGCAACGTCAATTCCGTACGCTTCTTTCAGGTGATCGATCATCGTGGAAAACGTCTCAAATTCAGGTACCCGCGAAAAAGACTCGCTCCCAGCAGCGGGTGGATTCGAGCATACGCAGGTTCCCCAGACCTCGAAGTGGTACCTCTGGCGCAAAAATGGCGTCGCAATCGTCGACTATCTGCTCGATGCCGAGGTGCACACCTTTGCTTTCAGTGTCGCCGCAAATGCCATTATCTCGTTCATTCCATTAATCATATTGATGTATACGATCGCGATGTCTGTCTTCCATTCTCAGGAGATGGTCAACGTTGTTAACAAGGTCGTCGAGCAATTCCTCCCCTCTACCGCCAGACAGGGTAACGAGGACTTTCTGGCCTTCTGGCTGAGATCGGTGGCAACGATCTCAGCCCGCCACGGTGTGCAAGCACTCTCGGTGCTGATGATCCTGATCTCCTGTACTGGCATCTTCCTTCCCCTCGAAGTGGCGCTCAACCAGGCCTGGGGCGTGACCAAGAGCCGGAACTACATCGTGAACCAGCTGGTGGCTTTCGGGCTGGCCATCCTGATGGTGGTCCTTGCCATGGGCAGCGTCCTTCTCAGCACCTGGCAGCGGCAACTGATGGGACTCCTGTTCTTTCACCACACTGAGAACTTCGTCTTCCAGTGGATCAGTTATCTCTGGCTGACCGCCGCTACCGCCTTCGCCTCCATCCTGTTCTTTTTTTCCATCTACTGGCTTCTGCCCAACCGTCGCATTCCTCCGCGCCAGGTGATCCGTACCGCGATCATCACGGGGCTGGCCTGGCTGGCTGCCAAGGAGGCCTTCGTCGCTATCCTCCCGCACTTGGACCTGAAGGCGCTCTACGGCCCGTTCTATGTCTCGGTCGGCTTGCTGTTCTGGGCGTACATCTCCGGCCTCATTCTCTTCGCTGGCGCCCAATTCAGCGCGATTCCTCGTTTGGAGAAATCGCCAAAACAAGTCGAGATTTAAGTCGACTTCCGGAATCCAAACCAGGGCGAGAAATCGATCGCAGGACCCTGTTTTCAATCACCTCTCCGCGATGTTATGTTGAAGCTCCCTGGTCCCCATCTTGTTGGAGGTCGCAATGAGAACGATCGCGATCGTCGCCGCCCTGTCTGTTTCGTATGCGGCAGTAGCGCAGGCCCCCGCCTCTCAGAAACCAGTTTTCCTCATGGAGGGCCTCAGCAATCTGCACCACCCGGTTTCCACCCGGGACGCCGAGGCGCAGCAGTTCTTTGATCAGGGCCTGCGGCTCGTCTACGCCTTCAACCATGAGGAAGCAGCTCGCTCCTTCAGTCACGCCGCGGATCTGGATCCCCAGCTGGCGATGGCGTGGTGGGGAGTGGCCCTGGCCGTCGGCCCCAACTACAACCTGCCCGTCGATCCTGAGCGCGAGGCCGTGGCTGTTCAGGCAGTGAACAAAGCGAAATCGCTGTGCGCGAATGCAACGCCCATCGAGAAGGATTACATCACCGCGGTTGCGGCGCGCTTCTCCTCGGACCCCAAGCCCGACTACCACCAGCTCAACGCCAATTACTCGAAGGCGATGGCTGAACTGACGCGCAAGTACCCAGACGACCTCGATGCAGCCACCCTCTACGCCGACAGCCTCATGAACCTCCGCCCCTGGAAACTCTGGAACGCCGACGGCACTCCGGCAGAAGGAACAAACGAGATTATCGCCACCCTCGAAGGCGTTCTGCGTCGCGATCCGAATCACATTGGCGCGATGCACCTGTACATCCACGCGGTCGAGGCATCGCCCAATCCCGAACGCGCGTTGCCCTATGCCGACCGAATCGCCACGCTCGCTCCGGCCGCCGGCCATCTCGTCCACATGCCCGCGCACATCTACGAACGCACGGGGAACTTCGATGGCGCCCGCGTGCAAAACGTAGCCGGGGCTAAAGCCGACGAAGCCTATGCCGCGGCGACGGGCTCTCAGGGCCTGTACATGATGATGTACTACTCTCATAACCTGCACTTCGGTGCTATCTCGGCCAGCATGCAGGGAAGATGCTCCGATGCCGTTCGTCAGGCCGCCCAACTGGCAGCAAACCTTCAGCCGATGGCGAAGGAGATGCCCATGATCGAACCCTTCCTCGGCATTGAGCTGGCAATGGATGTGCGCTGCGGCCGGTGGGATGATCTGCTCGCCATGAGCGAGCCGCCGTCCCAGTCAAACGCCCTCAAGGCCGTCTGGCTCTACAGCAGGGGAATGGCACTGGCCGCGCGCGGCAAAGTCGACGCGGCTGAGTCCCTTCACAAGCAGCTTGGCGCAATCGTCACAGCGACACCGCAGGATGAACTCTTCATGCCTCCGGTCGAGAATCGCGCGCGTCAGATATTCCAAATCGCCGAAGACGTTCTCGGTGCGCGCATCGCGGCGGCAAAGGGAGATCGCCCCGGAGCCATCAGCCTGCTCCGCGACGCAGTTAAGATCCAGGACTCGCTGCTCTATGACGAGCCTTCTGACTGGTACTACCCGGTGCGGGAATCCCTCGGCGGTATGCTGCTGCAGTCCGGCGACGCAAGGGGGGCCGAGCAGGTGTTTCGCGACGACCTGAAGCAAAATCCCCGTAATCCGCGCTCGCTCTACGGCCTCTCCGAAGCACTCACCCGTCAGAACCGTGACTACGATGCTTCGTGGGTCAAGCAGCAGTTCGACACGGCCTGGCAAGGTGCGGATGTCATCTTGAAGGTCGAAGACCTGTAGAACGGGCTGTGACGGCCTGCACAGAAGACGACTATCACGCCTTTGCTAAAATTGCGGCGCACTGCGGCCTGTAGAGACAGTGCATGCGAGGCGGAATCGAGGCGGAATGATGTCAGTGATCATTCAAGGGGCGCTGGAGCAAGAGTTTGCGGCGCTGTCGCGTTTGGTCGGCAACACGCCGCTCCTTGGCATTCAGTGCCGCTTTCACGGCCGTCTGCGAACCATCTACGCCAAGTGCGAGCAGATGAATTTGACCGGCAGCATTAAGGACCGGATGGCCCTGCACATCCTTAAGCAGGCTTACGCTCGTGGTGAACTGCACACCGGCGACACCATCGCGGAGGCCACCAGCGGGAACACGGGAATTTCCTTTGCGGCGCTTGGTCGTGCTCTCGGTCATCCGGTGACCATCTTCATGCCGGACTGGATGAGCCGGGAGCGCAAGGATCTGATTCGCAGCTATGGTGCTGAGATTGTGCCAGTCAGTAAAGAGCAGGGTGGATTTCTCGGCAGTATTCGCATGGCAGAGAAGTTCGCTGTCTCGCACAACGACGTGTTTCTTCCGCGGCAGTTTTCGAATGAAGCAAATGTTGAAGCTCATGCAATAGGAACCGGGCCAGAAATCTGGGCGCAGCTTGACAGCATCGGTGTGAAGGCCCATGCATTTGTCGCAGGCGTTGGGACTGGCGGGACAGTCATGGGAGTCGCTGGATTCGCCCGGGCACAGGATGCGCGGGTGCGGATTCATCCCGTGGAGCCGGCGGAGTCGCCGACGCTTTCGACAGGTCATAGAGTTGGCAAGCACCGTATCCAGGGTATCTCCGATGAATTCATTCCGGCGCTCGTGGATCTTGCCAGCCTGGATGAGATCATCACTGTGCACGACGGTGACTCGATCCTCATGGCGCAGAAGCTGGCGTCAACGCTTGGACTGGCTGTGGGCATCTCATCAGGATGCAACTTCCTGGCGGCTCTGCTGGCTCAGGATAAGCTCGGCTCTGACGCTGTTGTTGTCACCGTCTTTGCCGATGACAACAAGAAGTATCTGAGCACCGATCTGATGCGAGAAGAACCTGAGCGCGATGACTATTTAACTCCCGAAGTAGAACTTCATGGCATTACTACTGCGGGACGAGTATGCGCATTCTGCGACGGGCCAATCACATCGAGCGCATCTTGCAACTGAACGGTTGCAATTCCGACCTAGCCAAGTCTGAATGCCTTCACGGCGATCGCATTCGGTCCGCGGCCTGCCGGAAGCATCGTGAACATGGCAGGAGGTTTGCTCTGCGTGCGCACGACGGCCACATCTGACGATCGCGTGTCAACGACGAAAAGAAGATGACCGGCACTTGAAAACGCCATTGCTGACGGTCCATCACCCACGTGAATGCCTGGGCCGATGCGCTTGCCATCCTCGATGGAGTACACCGTCACTTCCGCAGAGTGCAAGTTGCCGACGTAGAGAAGGGAATTATCGGCCGACACCAGTCCCCGCACCGGGTCCGCGCCCATCAGGTAGGCTCCCGCAACGTCATTAGTGTTCGCGTATATTTCGGAAATCGAGTTCGAAAGAGAGTTGGAGACAAAGACTTCGCCGCCATCTGGCTTGAGCGCGAGCTGCACGGGACCACGGCCCACATCAAGGAGAGACTGGATCCGGTCCGCCGTTGCGGACCTTCCATCCGGCCGAGCTTCGTGTTCAAGCAGAATGGCCATGACCTGGTGGCCCCCCGAACAGGCCGCAAAGGTCTTCGAGGAGTCCGGCAGAATCACGACGTCGGAAGCGCCTGGGCATCCCTCCATCACGCTTCTGACTCTGCGTGTGGCGATCTCGATCAGGCTTACGGAGTTGCCGCCGCGGTTGGCAACCACCAGCGTCCTGCCATCCGGAGATACGCGGGCTGCGGCTGGATCTTCGCCTACGCCGATCTGCGCCGTCTCACGACGGGCCTTCAGATCGAGAACGGAGATGCTGTTGGAACCTGAATTGACGACGTACGCAAATGTCCCTGCGGGGTCGAGCGCGATCGCAACTGGCAGCTTGTGTACAGGAATCGTGGCGGCGACAAGGTTCTTTTCAGCATCGATCACCGCTACGGAACCCTGACCATTCGCAGCGCCGCCATTCACGACATACACTTCATTTCGCGTTGGATTCGCCGCGACAGCTGTGGGGTTCTGTCCCACCGGAATCTCGCGGTCCACGCGCACATTCACCACGTCGTAGACCGACACCGTGCTGCTGCTCCCGTTCGTCACGTAGGCATATTCGCGATAGTTGGGATCGTATTGGGGAAAATCGTGCGGACGACAGGCGGCAAGGGCGAACAACGCAAAGGTGAACAGCAACCCTCTTCTGGCTCTTAGAATCGAGAGCCGGGGTGTCCGCGCTGGTTTTTGTCTCCTTGCCTTCGGCGACATGCTATTCCGCTGCGGTCTCGACGTGAATGCCGCGGGGCAGCTTGCGATGAACAATCGGAGCGATCTGCTCGATCTCCTCCATCATTTGAACGAACTGTTCGGGATAAATGGACTGCGGCCCGTCTGAGAGCGCCTTCTCCGGCTGGTTGTGCACTTCCACAAGAATTCCGTCCGCTCCAACTGCCGCCGCCGCCCGCGCCATTGGCAACACCTTATCGCGCTTGCCCGTGCCGTGGCTCGGGTCTACGAGAATCGGCAGATGGCTCAGCTTCTGGACGGCCGGAACAATGCTGAGGTCGAGCGTGTTGCGGGTGTGATCGGCAAAGGTGCGTACGCCGCGCTCGCACAGAATTACCTCGTAATTGCCTTCGCTCATGATGTATTCGGCCGCCATCAGGAATTCATCGAGAGTGGCGCTCATGCCACGTTTCAGCATTACCGGCATGCGCAGGCGGCCTGCACGTTTCAGCAGAGAGAAGTTCTGCATGTTGCGTGCACCGATTTGGACCACGTCAGCCCACTCCGCAACAAGGTCCAGAGTCTCGTTGTCGATGGCCTCCGTAATAATCCGCAGTCCGAAGCGGTCGCGAATCTCTGCCATGATTTTGAGTGCGTCGATGCCGAGTCCCTGAAAGGCGTAAGGCGAAGTGCGCGGCTTGTATGCGCCGCCGCGAAAGAATTGCGCACCGGTAGCAGCCACCTGCTCGGCGATCGCGAACGCCTGTTCGCGGCTCTCGATTGAGCAAGGGCCGGCCGCGATGGCGATGGTACTCCCTCCGATTGTGGCGTCGGTCCCTGGGAACCGGATGATTGTGTCTTCTTCTTTAACGTCGCGGCTGGCTAGTTTGTATGGCTTGGAGACGCGGATGACTTCTGCGACGCCCGGCATCTCTTCGAGATTGCCGCGGTCTACCTCGCCCTGGTTGCCGGTAATCCCGATGGCGGTACGCTGCGCGCCCGGCATCGGATGCGGGCGGTATCCCAATCCTTCAATATGCTCGCAGACGGCCCTGATTTGCTCCTCGGTAGCCTGCGCCTTCATCACGACTAGCATCACTGGATCCTCACTCAAAGTTTACGGCAAACGGCGGAATTCTGCGTTTCCGGCCGGTTCCGGGTGTGTTCTGGCTCCAATCTTCCCTACTTAGCGCGACTCGCGCGATTTGCGTTCGGCATTGCGCTTTTCGCTGCGCCACTTCATACCGAGCCACGCAAGGTAGCCCAGTTGAATCACCCACGTGACCGTATATGCGGCGGCTACAAACTGATGATCGAGAATGTTGCGTTCATCCATAAGAGTCTCCAATGTCTATCCACTAATCCGCGCTCAACAGCGCTTCTTCGGCTTCACGCGCCGCGTACTGCTGATGCAGGCGCTCCACCCGGTACCGGAGGAACAGCACCAGCATTCCCCAGCAGAACCAGGCCAGCATGTTCCAGAGCAGTGCATGCACCATCGTCGGATCTTTCATGCCGGCATCCGGGTCTCCGCCAAATACCGGAGCCGGATGCTGCGTGCGCCACCAGCGGTTCGACATATAGACGATGGGCACATCGAGCGCTCCGAAGATTCCGAGGACCGCGGCAAGCGTCTGCATCTGCGGCCCTGCGGCAAACCGTCGCAGCAGCAGATAACTTACATAGATCAGCCACAGCACCAGGGTGGTGGTGAGCCGCGCGTCCCATGTCCACCAGATACCCCATGCACGGCGCCCCCACAGCGGTCCCGTTGTCAGCACCACGGTGCAGAAGACCACGCCGACTTCCGCCCCGGCCAGTGCCCATGCGTCCGCAATCTGCGCACGGTTCGGACTACTTCGGCGAAACGTCAGATACCCGATGGAGCCAACCAGGCTGATCGCGAAGAAAAGGAACGCCACCGAAGCCGACGGCACATGGTAATAAATGATGCGGAAGACGTAGCCCTGCAGCGCGTCGTCCGGCGCTACGTAGATCGCCTGGTGATAACCCCAGATCATGAGCAATATCGTGATGACGGGGAAGAGAGTAAGTGCAGCTTTTTTCATACAGAATCCTGTGCGGACAAGTAAAGTTTACGCCAGTGGCAAATCGCCAGTCTCCATCCGATGATCGATGCCTCACTCCGCATGGAACACCACATCAAACAACAGCAAACTCACAGTTGTGAAGATAATGTCGTAGCCCGTCAGCATCTTGATCCAGAGCCATGGATCGTATTCGCCAGTGAGAATCCCCGTCGTCGCCTGCACCATCCCCAGCAACGCAGGAATGAAAATCGGAAACAGAATCAGCGAGAGCAGCAACTCACGGTTCCGGCTGCGAATCGACAGCGCCGCAAAAAACACGCCGTTGCATACCAGCGCCCACGTTCCCAGCGGCAGTACCAGCGCCAGTATCCGCGCGTCGCCCGCGATGTGCAGGTTGTACATCACGAAGAAGAACGGCGCCAGTGCGATCTGCACGATCGTCACGAAGATGAAGTTGACCAGCACCTTCGCGAAGTAGAGTTGCGCGCCGGAACTCGGCGTCATCCGCTGCGCATCCATCACCTGGTGGCGAATCTCCCGTGCCCAGGCCTGGTTGAGCGCGGAGACCGAAGCAAACATGGTCGCTACGCAGAGCACACCGCCCGCAATCTGCTGCGAGAAGGCTCCGCGCGGATCGAACGCAATCGAAAACAGCACAACCACCAGGCCCGAGAAAAACAGCATCGAGACAATGGCATCCAGCGACCGCCACTCGATGCGCAGATCCTTCACGAAGTGTGTCCAGAAAACGGAGGTCATGCCTGGTGTCCCTCCGCGGCGAGTCTTGGCGCGTCCTTGGTCAGGTCCGCGGTCACAACTGGCACTTTCAAGCCCTCGGCAGCACGTAAATAGTCATCCGGCTTCAGAATGATCTGCGTACCTCGCGTCCCCGCCGAAACACTGATTACATCGAACAGAATCGCTGTCTCATCCACACACACCGGGAACGCCTTCTTTGCGCCAAACACGGTCACACCGCCGCGGATGTACCCCGTCAGTGGCTGAACCTCCTTCAGCGAGACCATCTCCGCCTTGCGCAGACCAGCCGCGCGCGCCAGCTTCTTAAAATCCAATTCCGCATCGCCCGGAATCACGGCAAACACATGAACGCCCGGGCCTCCCGTTGTGAGCAGAGTCTTGAATACCTGCTCCGGCGGCATCCCGACCTTCTTCGCCACTGTGATCGCCGACAGGTCCTCGGGATCGACTTCGTACTCACGGAGTTCGAAGGGAATTCCCAGCGATTCGAGAAAACGCGCGCCGTTGGTCTTCATAGCGTCGGGCTCCCCGGGGCAAACTCGGCGACGCGCCCGGCCTTCAGTCGCAGCACCCAGTCCGCGATCGGGGCAGCATGATCCCGCTGGTGCGTTGTGATCACGATCGTCCTGTTCTTGTGGCGGAATCCGGCCAGCAACTCCACCATCTGCCGCGTCGATTCGATGTCCATATTTGAGAAAGGTTCATCCAGAAGAAGCAGCTCCGGAATCGGCATCAGCACGCGGGCGAGGGAAGTCCTCTGCCGCATTCCCTGCGAGTACTGTCCCAGGGGCCGTTCCAGTTCCGGGTCCAACCCCACCTGCCGCAGCGCTTCGGCCGGGTCCAGGCATTCGCGGCCGGGGTAGAGGCTGGCAAAATACTTCAGGTTCTCCTGCCCCGTGAATTCGTCGTAAAGCATTGGTGCGTGGCTCATATAGCCAATGCGTTCGCGCATTTCGTGTGGCTCGTCCTCACCAAAAATCGTGATCTTTCCGCTGGTTGGACGCAACAATCCGGCCAGAATCCGCAACAGCGTCGACTTTCCGGCTCCGTTTTCGCCGATCAGAACGTAGCATTTGCCGCGTTCGAGATCCACAGAGACCTGCCGAAGCGCGGCAAAGGATCCAAAAAGCTTGGAAATATTTTCGAGGTGAGCGCAGAGGGTCGAACTGGCGGCCTCCGGAGCTTGCGCGGTCATGGAATCAGTTCGTGGCGATTCCAGCTGGCGCGCTGCCCGGTTGGGGAGCCGGTGCCGCAGTGGCACGCGGGTTGGTTGTGGACGGTGCGGGCTGTGCCGGTGCCATCCCAGGCTTGCCCCCTGGCTGTGCCGGCGCGTACTTGCTGGCGCACTTGGCTTGCAGCGCCGTGGCATGGAAGACCCCGTCCCGCCCGATTGTGCCCATGGCCAGCGCCTGGGCATCGTCCTTGAAGGTGTCCGGCGGCGGCTCCGACCCCTTGTAAACCACGGTCAGCTTCCGGCCCTTTGCAGCACTCGCATTGTGGCTCTCAAACTCGTTGAGAACGAAGGTGACGTGCGGCCCCTCCTGTTGGATCGACCCGGGTTGTACGAAGCCCTCCACTCGCAGATTGCTCGAGTACGCCTTATCGCCCATCTTGCCCAGTTCGGCAATCGTGACGTAGTAGCTCTTGCTGGAGCCGTACGAGGTAAACGCCAGCCACCCGATGGTGCCAAGAATGACTGCAACTGCAACACCGATCCGCACCGAATTGGAAGACTTCTTCATGGCTCAAGCATTACGATACGAGCGCTGATGGAGCGGGTCAATGGCTCAGCCGAACATGGGTGATTTGGATCACAATTCTTGGGGTGTTTCCGGACCCACCTGTGAGACGGCGCACCACGCGCTTCAGTGAGCAGATTCAAGCGTTTGTGCGGCGCGGTCCAGGGACTCCGTCAGTACCCCAAGCTGCTGCGAGGCCCTTTTGGCGTCTTTGGCCTGAATGGCCTCATTGACCCCCGGAATGACAACCGCCGCGTAACCTGTGTATTCGCCCGGAGCGTAGATGGTGTGTTTGTACCAGGGCCGGTTCGGCAACCCCGCTTTCGATGTCAACGCGGTCTCCGTCGCCCGCAGCGTTGCATTGAATTCGGCCACGTCGGCCGGCGGGGTGGTCTGCAACTGGCGTGCATGGTCAGCCGCACTCGAAAACTGCGAAGCAGCGGTCAAAGCCGGCCCAAAGTCCAGGCTCGAAAGCCCCGTGTCTTCCGCCTTGCGCTTGGCCGCTTCGATGTACGCCTTCACCTCGCGTGCGTATGCCTGGTAGTCGTAAGGCAACACATCTGTATCGGCCATGCGAACCGCCTCCAGCCCGAGCACGCGCGCCATCTCCTGCAAATAAACGAAGTGCGGGTCGGCGTTCAGAGTGAACCAGGCGAAGTTATCGAACGCGGAGTGATACACCCCGTACGGCCCACCCGAGCCAATATCGGTGGACGGCACCCCGATGTGCTGCAGGAACGGCGTGAAGTCTGAGCCCGATCCCAGGTCGTTCACCCGAACCTCATCGCCCGGCTGCAGCGGAGCATTACTGGCGCGATGTTCATTCGTTCCATGCCGATTCGCACGCCATTCCTGGTAGACCGTGTCACCCATCGGGCTCGGCACCGCCTTCGCAATATCGCGCATGAAGTTCTTCAGCGAGGGCACAGCCGAGGCGCCGAAATCCGGCCCTGATACCGCCACATCCACATTAAAGTAAGCGACCGCGTTGTTCAGCTGCTCTGCGTGCTGCTCCACCCATTCGGTCGAACCGATCAGACCCTCTTCCTCCGCGTCCCAACTGCAAAAGAGGATCGAGCGCTTCGGCTTCCATCCCTCGCGAAGCAGCGTACCTACGCCGTGCACCGCCTCCAGCATCGCTGCCGTCCCGCTGTTGGGATCAACGGCCCCATACACCCACGCATCGCGATGATTGCCCACCACCACCCAGTCCTCGGGATACTCGGCGCCTTTGATCTTTCCGATCACATCCCAGATCGTCCGCCGCTGGTAGTCCTGCTGAGAGACGAGGTGTACCTTCACTCCCCCTGGCCCCAGGTGGTAGCGGAAGGGTAGAGCGCCCTGCCAGCCCTGCGGCACCCCCGGTCCTTTCAGCGCCTTGAGAATCGGCGCCGCATCTTCATAGCTGAGCGGGATGGAGATGATGTGCGGCTGGTTGCCTTCGGGATTCACGCGCTCCGAGTCGGGCAGATCGGGCGTCGATGCAACCCCGGGCGTCTCCGGGTCACCCGGATACTTGAACAGAAACTGCACCGACCCGCGCTGCACACCTGTTTCCGGCCGCCAAGGCCCCAACGGGTACGGATCGCCCTTGTAGTAGCCATCGTCCTGCGGATCACTGTAGATCAGCAGGCCCGCCGCGCCCCGTTGCTCGGCAATGTACGCCTTCACTCCCCGAAAATTC
>Ga0335080_10002730_pt1 | contig 17706 bp, 18 predicted proteins | sample Lox_Sample_34_FD_206720 | JGI IMG/M metagenome (GOLD analysis project Ga0335080, IMG submission 206720) | Soil microbial communities from Loxahatchee National Wildlife Refuge, Florida, United States - Lox_Sample_3.4 | ecosystem: Environmental > Terrestrial > Soil > Wetlands | place: USA...
GGTTGTCCCGGGCCTCGGTCGTGCGTGTCTTCCTTCCTCGATCGTCGGTTTCTTCCACGGGGCATTCCAGCCACATCTTGATCAGATGCAGCACGCGCCGATCAACAATCCGGCGCGCTACCGACTTTAGAAGTTCGGCATGCGGGATGCTCCCGAAGTAGTCCGCGAGGTCGGCGTCAACGACTTCCGGGTGGCCGCGGAACAGCTGCGCTTCCACCTCGACCACCGCCTGTTGGGCATTGCGCCCGGCACGGTAGGCATACTGTTCTGGTGGAAGGTCGGCCTCAAAGATCGGTTCCAGCACCAGCATCGCCGCTGTCATGCAGACCCGATCACGCAGGGTCGAGATGCCCAACGGCCTGAGTTTGCCGTTAGCTTTCGGTATGAACACTCTTCTGATGGGGTCCGGTCGGTAAGTCTCGTTCCTGAGCGCAAGCGCCAGTTCGCCAAGCCACCGCTGCACCCCGTACGCGTCGATGTCCGCAAAATCCTGACCGTCCGCACCCGGTGCGCCCTTGTTGGAGCGGCACTGGGCATAGTGTTTGGGCTGACGTGCTCCAGGTATCAATCGGGCGAGATCGATTGGAGCGGCAGGATATCGCGCTGCGGGGATAAGATGATGCGTGTGATGCTCTACGAAGCCGCCCAGACTCTTCTGACGCGTTCGACACGATGGTCATGGCTCAAGGCTTGGGCGATGCAGGTCGCCAGGCGTCGCGGGAAAAAGAAGGCCATCGTCGCCCTGGCGCGACGGTTAGCCGTGATCCTGCACCGCATCTGGGTTGACGGCACCGAATTCCGCTGGACCCGAGAGGCCGTACCTGCAGCATGAAGGCCGTGACAGATCAGTCCCAGTAGGAGAAAGCTCGAGCTCCACGCAAAGGTGGAATGGTGTCCCTCGCGGGACGATGGATGAGGTGAGTCCGCCAGGTCGCTTGAACCTGCCAACGGCAACGCAAGGCCGCCCGAAAGATTGTTCCACCTCGTCCTCGGATCCCATGATGGAAGATGCTATGGGGCGGCGGCGAGGATATTGCATTCCATCGTCGCTGATGTGAACCGATGGAGCGCCCCGATGCAGAAGTTGAACGACCTGAATCGATCCCTCGCCGCCCTCGAACCGGACGGCACGCTGATTGCAGTCATTGAGATGAGTCTGTCGAGCTGGCTGGTTGCCGGTATCGTGCCTGGCGTTGAGCGCCAGCCGTTGAAAAAGCTCGTGGTCGACGAGAGCGCATTGCTGAAGCTGCTGCATCGATGGCGAGAGGAAGCGGAGAAGGCAGGACGCAGGATCGAGCGCATCGCGGTCGCCTTCGAGGCCGGCCGTGACGGCTTCTGGTTGGCGCGCTGGCTCAAGGCGCGCGGCATCGAGGCCTATGTCATTCACGCATCGAGTGTAGCGGTGTCTCGCGAGCATCGGCGCGCCAAGACGGACCGGCTCGACACCGAGTTGCTCAAACGCTCCTTTCTTGGCTGGCTGCGCGGCGAGCGTGATCACTGCAAGATGGTCGAGATCCCGACAATGAAGGACGAGGATGCCAAGCGGCCCAACCGCGAGCATGACAGCCTCATCGGAGAGCGAAGTCGGATCGTTAACCGAATGAAGGCAGCGTTGGTTCGGCTCGGCATCCGCGGCTTCAATCCTAAGCTGAAAAGGGCCACCACGCGCCTTGACAACTTGCGCACGCCTGAGGGCGAGCCAATTCCGCCCAACGCGCTGGCTGAGTTACGTCGCGACATGGAGCGCCGACGGCTCGTCAATAATCAAATCCGGCAGATTGAGGAGGAGCGCCTGGAACGTATCGAAAAAACGCCCTGCGATGGACCGCACGTCATGGTGCGCCTGTTAGCGCGCGTGATAGGGGTCGGCATAGAGACAGCCGACATGCTGGTGCATGAGGTGTTGTCGCGAAACCTGCGCGACCGACGGGCCATAGCGCGTTATGCCGGCCTTACTGGTTCACCCGACGAGAGCGGAAGGAAACGCCGAGAGAAAGGGCTGGCCCGCTCGGGCAATGTCCGGGTCCGACGAGGCATGATTCAATTGGCGTGGCGGTTCCTTCTACACCAGAAGAACAGCGCTTTGACGAAGTGGTTTCGATCCCGCACAGAGAACGCTCGCCGTACTCGAAAGCCCATGATCGTGGCCTTGGCGCGCAAGCTACTGATCGCTCTGTGGCGACTCGTGCGGGAAGGCATTGTCCCGGACGGCGTGGTTTTGCGTGCCGTACAATGAACGGAGGACGCTGAAGGCACCCCGATTCGGCCTTGTCCGCTCGTGACGGACGCCGATAACGGTCGAGGTGGCGGAATCCCGAGAGGTCCCTTGGCTTCAAGCCGAATGGAAGAATGGGTCCGCCGCTCGGAGCTTCGCTGCCGATGCGCATGACTGCATCATGGTTCGGGTCCTCGGACCTACCGAATACAAGGTTGCGGCGCGATTGATCCGCGCCCGAAAGCGGGCTCCCCTCTGATCGTCATCCCGACCACCCCCAGCGTGCCGTCGTGCTCGAAGCTGTCAAGGTATGGCCTCGTAAGAGCGAAGCATATCGAAAGGTCGGTGCGCCGGCCAACCTTGACAGCCCCTGCGCGCGACGGCCCTGGCCCTGCTGCGGGTCGGGACGAAGAAACGGGGCTTTCAGATCGAACAAAGAAACTGACGAAGGAAGACATGCGTTGCACCGCCGAACTTCTTGACAAAAGAAGCCCCATACAAGGGCCTTGGTGCCGATTCCGGAGAGAAGCACGAGCCCGTGAGCGACATCGACACTGCGGTGGCGGACAGTCTGAAAGTGCTTGACCCCAACCGGCCGATTAGAGAAGCGGACATCAAGTGGTAGGTAGGATCGGCGGGATTGGTCGTGAATGACCACCCAAGGCGGACATCGAGAGCCAACGGCACCACCGCGCCCGGCCTCCGGCAACCGAAGCGCCCCTGTGAACTTTTGCACACCCGGCGCGCGGGAGTAGTAGCATACTGGCTGTGTGTTTGAAGCGATGTTGGGAGGGGACGCGGCTACCGAATGAAGCCACGCGCGTTGATTGCGCTGCTCGGCAGTGCCGCGGTGTGGCCGCTCACCGCAGGTGCACAGCAGCCGAAGGGGAAAGCCTACCGGATCGGCATCGTCTGGGCCAACGCGCCAGCGGCCTCGGCGCCGCGCCTTGCAGTTTTTCAGCAGGCGCTCCGAGAACTGGGCTATGTCGAGGGCGAAACTGTCATCGTCGAGCAGCGTGGCCTAGAGGGTACGGTGCCGGCGGAGACCGTCGTTGTTGAGCTCGTCGAGAGAAAGGTCGACGTCATCTTGACGGCAGGAACGACCTCGACGCGGGTGGCGCGGAAAGTTGCGGGCGCGATCCCGGTCGTCATGACCTTCGTGTCCGATCCGATCGGAGCGGGATTCGTCAACAGCCTGGCGCGCCCCGGCGGTAATATCACCGGCCTGACCAATTTCGGCCCGGAAATGAGCGTGAAATGGCTCGAATTGCTCAAGGACCTGATCCCCAGCGTGTCGCGAATCGCGGTCCTCGACGATACGGCGGTTCATCCCCTTGTCACCGGGATGCAGCGGGCCGCTACGACGACGGGTGCGGAGCTTAAGTCTTTTGAGCTCGAGAACAATGACGCGCTTCAAGATGCGTTGTCAGCGATTCCACCTTATCATGCTGATGCGCTCGTCGTGACCTTGCCGCCACAGACCGCGGATCGGCAAGCGCATATTCTGCAGTTCGCGGCGGCCAATCGACTGCCGGCCGTCTACTGGTGGCGCGAATATGTGGATGCCGGGGGGCTTGCTTATTATGGCCCGAGCGTCGCCGACATGTATCGCCGCGCCGCCAGCTATGTCGACAAGATCCTCAAAGGTGCCAAGCCCAGCGACCTCCCGGTCGAGCAGCCGACCAAGTTCGAGCTTGTCATCAATCTGACGACCGCCAAGGCGCTCGGGATTGATGTGCCTCCCTCGCTCCTTGCTCGCGCCGACGAGGTGATCGAGTGAAGCTGGCTATTTCCGCTTATGATGCTGTTGTCTAATCGCTGCTGGGGCGTCAAGCATTTAATTTCGCTAAGGAGACGCAGCCGGGTGCATGGTTGTCTTCGCGGTCGACATTAGCCGCCGCATGATGGAGCTTCGCGGGACGAGCCTTCAATGTGGACGACGCACTTTTGCTGAGTCAGCAGTGCAACAGCATCAGCGGAATGGCTCGGCTCACGTCCCGGCAGGGACACCTTAGACGTTCAGGTTCTGAACACTATCGGGACTTATGCGGCGGCGGCTCCAGCATTCGGATTAAACAGCTCGCCAGTCTTAAGCATCGTATGCATTATTACCGCCAGTTTGCGCGCCACAGCCACGGCAGCTCTTTTGAAGCCGATCCTCTCGCGGAGCTGCAGACCCCATGTGCGCAGTGTGCTGTGGGTTGAGCTACGCGTCAAAACGACCGCCGCCGCTTCGTAGAGAAGCCCTCGCAAATGGTGGTCGCCACGTCGGGATATATGGCCGTCATAATCGACTTCTCCGGATTGGTAGCGGCGCGTTGTTAGGCCGATCCACGCGCCGACAGATCGGGATTTCCTGAAGTTGCCAGGCTCCTCAATGGCTGTGGTAAAGGAGGTTGCGGTTATCGCACCGATGCCAGGAATCGACATGAGGATGCGGCAAGCCCGACTCTGGCGCGCGTCCCGCACCAATTGGCGTCCGAGTTCGGCGGCGCGGACGCGAATGCCACGCCAGGCTTCCAGCATCGGTAGCACGATGGATGCAAGTCTGTCCTGGTCGGCAAGAAGGCTCCGCACATTCTTCTCGAAGGTGCTTCCCTTTCCGGCGGGAACGAGCAGACCGAAGGTTTTCATGACACCGCGGATCTGGTTGGAGAGCTCGGTAGTGATCCGGACCAGCCGCGTCCGCGCTGCGACAAGCGTGCGGGTCAGCATGCTGTCGAATCCCTTCACACGCACCTCACGAAAGAACCCGACTTCCGCGAGTTGCGCCAGACCATCGGCGTCGTTCGCGTCCGTCTTATTCGTCGCCATATCGAGCGCCGCTTTGGCATGGCGCGCATCGATGCAGATCGCCGGCAACCCTTCGGTTCGCAAAGAATGATAGAACCATACCGATAGCGGTCCGGTCTCGAATACCACTCGCTTTACGGCCGGCGCGCGCTTCCGGATGAGCTCGGCGAGGACACTGGGATCAGATGCGCACTTGCCGCGCCAGATACGTTGACCTGCTCGGCGGATCGAGACTGCCGTCTCTTTCATCGACACGTCGAGACCAATATATTCTTCCATGGCTGTTCTCCATTCGATGCTTGGGCCCGGCGTCCAGTCGTGAGCCCGCATTTTCATCCTATCGGGGAACAGCCACTGATTCTCAGGGGCGACTCGCTCCCGCGATTACCCCATGTGGACGGCTCCTCCACGGGCACGAGAGTGCCAAGGAGTGGGCGCCGTTTGAGGCTCCCACGATTTGGAGGAGCAGCCTATGCAGTCAATTTCGACGATCGGTCTGGATATTGCGAAGTCGGTCTTTCAAGTGCACGGCGTTGATGCAGCGGGTCAAGTGGTCGTACGCCGTCAGCTAAGGCGCCGCCACGTCTTGGCGTTTTTCCAGAAGCTGCGGCCGTGCCTGGTGGGGATCGAGGCTTGCGCGTCATCGCACCATTGGTCCCGCGAGCTGCAGGCGTTGGGGCATACGGTGCGATTGATGCCTCCGGCCTATGTGAAGCCCTACGTGAAGCGGCAGAAGAATGACAGCACCGACGCGGAGGCAATTTGCGAGGCGGTCACGAGACCCAACATGCGGTTCGTGCCGACCAAGACGGTCGAGCAACAGGGCTGCCTGATGCTTCATCGAGCGCGCCATCTCTTCATCCGCCAGCAGACCGCTGTCATCAACTCGATCCGCGCTTATCTTGCCGAGTTCGGGATCGTCGCCCCTGTCGGCCGCCGGGACGTCGAGCAACTGCTGGAAGTCGTCGCTGATACAGCCGACCGCCGGCTCCCGGAGGTGGCTCGCGCGTGCCTTGCCGCTCTGAGCACTCAATTGCGCGCACTGAAGGCTCAGATCTTGGAGTTCGACCGACGCATCATCGCCTGGCATCGATCAAGCGCGACGAGCAAACGGCTGGACGCGATCCCCGGCGTCGGGCCGGCGCTGGCAACAGCTCTGGTCGCCAGCATTGCTGATCCCAACGCCTTCCGATCGGGACGAGACTTCTCGGCCTGGGTTGGGCTCGTACCGAAGCAGAACTCGAGCGCGGGCAAGGACAAGCTTGGCAGTATCAGCAAGCAAGGCGATCGCTATTTGCGCAGCCTGTTCACGGCCGGCGCGCTCGCAGTGATCCGCTATGCCAAGATTCATGGCACCGACCATCGGCCCTGGCTCACTCGATTGTTGGCCCGGCGCCCCACCAAGGTCGCCGCTATCGCACTCGCCAACAAACTCGCCAGGATGGCTTGGGCAATGATGGCCAGGAACGAATGTTACAATGAACCCGCCGCTCTCGCGGCGTGACGAGACGAGATTACACCGGACATCCGGTGTGACGTAACGGTTGGGAGGGCGAACAGCACTTAATGCAGCGCCGGTCGATCCGGCGATCAGGACAACCCACATGGGCCATGGCATCTTCGAATGCGTGCTTTTGATCGGGACCTGATCCGCGGAGGGCATTATGGCCAGCGGTCATGTGAACCGCGTCACCAGGCCGAACACATGGCCGCTCCGACCAACGCCGCAAAGTGAAGATTCTACTTGCCAACCCGGAGCCGTCCACACATGGCCCTTCGCGTCGCTTCGCATGAGCGCAACAATCAGTTGCTTTTGGCGCCAAGCGGACATCGACTGAGAGCATGTGGTGACCTGACCCAAGCCATGTCGGATTTGGTAAGCTGATGCACCAAACCATCGTCGAGGGAATTTGCGGGGCGTGGCCGAGAAGAAAAGCACGTTGCCAAGCTGGAAGACCGTCAAGGCGGCACTCCAATCCTTCGACCGCGCTGGCCTCCTTGGGTTGGTCCAGGACCTCTATGCGATGGATAAAGACAACGAGGCATTCCTGCATACCCGTTTAGGCCTAGGTTCCGATCAGCTTGCTCCCTACAAGGCGATTATTTCGCGCTGGATTTGCCCTGACTTGATGAGAAGCCAGTCTGTATCGATATCAAAGGCGAAGAAGGCAATCGCGAATTACAAAAAGGCGATTGGCGAGCCGACTGGGCTGACCGAATTGTCGATCCACTATTGCGAGGAGTCGTTCAGCTTCCTTGAGTCCTGCGCCTTTGAAGATGAGCGTTACTTTGTTGCGCTGATCCGCATGTATGACTAGGCCGTGAAAGGTGTCCTGGATCTGCAGGTAGCCGAGCGGCACGCATACGCTAAACGCCTCGGGAACCTTAGGTCGCGCGCAAGGCCGTTAGGCTGGGGAATGGGTGATGAATTGAATAGCATTTGGCACGAAGCCGGCCTCGACGAATATTAAGGCGCATAACGTCCGTTTCCGTACAGGATGCTGCATGAGCGAAAAACGGCGGCATCGGCCTCGCGATCCTTCGCCCTCGGTTGCCGAGCCGCGCCGGCCATTACTTCTTGGGGCTTATTCCTTTGTGCTGGCTGCGCGTCTCTGTCCGGGTGTACGGCGCATTGCACTGTTGGGCTCCCTGGTAACCGCGAAGGCCATCCCGAAGGACGTCGATCTTCTCGTGACCGTTGAGCGGGCGATGGATCTGACCCAACTGGCGCGTGCCGGTCGGCGCCTTCAGGGGTTAGCTCAAGCCATAAACCTCGGGGCCGACATCTTCCTCGCTGATCCCGCCGGGCGTTACCTTGGTCGTATCTGCCATTACCGCGAATGCCATCCACGCGTCGCATGCCATGCCCAGCATTGCGGTCTTAGAGACCATGTCAATGACGATCTTCACCTCGTGACGCTGTCTAAGGACCTGCTTGCCTGGCCACCTATTGAGCTTTGGCCGAAAGTGATTCGACGCCTCATCGTACCCGAGGATCTCGAGGAGATATTGCTCACCAAGCTGGAACGAGATCAGTAGCGGTCGACGAATGGCGACGAACCTTAGCTCTTTGAAGGCGAATCTTCGATGTGCTGCCTGATGAGCCGACCATAGTCGTTCGCCGCGCTCAGGCTTGATGCGCGATTGTAATGTTCTTCGGTGACGCTCTTGTCGCGGTGGTGGAGGACGGCGCTTCCCAAATAGGGGTTGTGGTTGGCGTGGACTGCGGCGCTTGAGGCCGCCGCGGTCCGAAACATGTGCGGACTAACCCCCACGCCAATCGCCGTGCGGGTGGTCCGCTCGATGAGGTCGGCCACGGCATGATAGGTCATTGGCGAGCCGTCGTTAGAGGACAGCCAGAGTGGGTTCGATGCGCGGCCTTTCCCCGCGAGTACGGGACGATACTTCGTCAAATACATCGACAGGGCCGAAGCGATCGCGTCATCGACGCGCCGCTCGTCGGGACGTCGTTCCTTGGTTTCAGTAGCCGAAAGGGCAATCCACCAGCAACCGTCAATATTCGCGAGGTTGCGTCCAATTTCCAGGCGCGCGAAGTTCTTGAGACGGATGGGGTGCAACGCTAGCATCGCGACCATCAAGCCGTCGCGAAACTGACGCGCCTTTCGCAGCGGCGAGAGAGAGGTCGAACCTTCCGCTTCCATCATCAAGGTCAAGCCGGCGCCGACCAGGACTTCAGTGAGCACGAGTCGATCGGCCTTCGAGCGCGGCCGCATGACCAATGCCAGGTCCTTTTCGAGTTCGATCAACCATCCAAAATCGCATCGAGGGTCCAGCAACTGGCTGGCCCGACGGAGCTTGTAGATCGATCCGTAAGTTGTGACGGAGCCAACCCGTTCGTTAAGTTCGCCAAGGTTAAGTTCGCCAAGGTACTTGCCAACGTTTTCCGGGTTGACCTGACCCGCGGGGGAGCGCTGCGATCGAGCAAACCGGACCGATCCAGAAAATCGAGAAAGTAGCCATAGCGGCGCTTGAGTCGATCTTGACGCACCGGTTGCAGAGAACATTGCCTCACTGGCCCGGGTGAAAGGCGTTGATCGCAGCGCAATTACCGTACTGGTGCTGGATCGGCCGCGGCATGCGGAGCTGATTGCGGCAGCGCGCAACACCGGCGCCGCCGTCAGTCTGATCACCGACGGCGATATTGCTGGGGTCATCCATACCGCCGATCCGGATGTCACAGGCATCGACATTTACATGGGCATCGGTGGCGCCGCTTGAGCCTTTTCCCTTGGCATCGCCGGCCAGGTTCTCACGTTCCTTACAAGAGCCAGGTTGAGCTTCGCGCCATCTACATGCCGGATGCTGCTCGGTCAGTATCGGGACATCCACCGAACTGATCCCGAAGGTAGGGTCACCCCTCGGTTTTGACATCACCTAATCCGCTTTCGACACTTCATCGACGGTTCGCTTGCGCTCGCCTCTCTCAACCGTGCCGCCGGGATCATCGTCCCGACGTTTCCGCAGTGCTCACCACCGTGGCTTTTGACCAAAGCGGCCCGCGGTGGCTTGGGATCAGCGACCTGATCGCCGAACCCGAAGGACCTACCTTCATCTCCTATAAAGTTGCGCGCAGCCGTTTGAACCGGCTACGCTTCGTGACACAAGACCCCTTGCGGAAGTTGGCGAACGTCCATTGCCCGACTGCAGCTCTTGGTCTGCGCCAAATCCGAGCGAATCCCCGGCGCGCCCCCCAGAGTGACAAACCAGGCTGAAGCCGCCGCCGCTAAGGGCGCCCTGAGTGCGGGCTCGCTGAGCGGCGCTGGAGGGTGTCGCCTCAGCCCGAGTTTTTTGCGGCCGTAAGGCCGGTGTCAGCCGCATGCTTTATCTTCACCTCGCGATGGCTTCGCGATTGGGAAACTCAGATACCGAATGGCTGCTAGCGAGTTTCTGGTGGTGTGGATCATTCTCAGTTGGGTGACACGCTCATGATCCGCGACAGTTGGTACTCCCTGCTAGTGAACGGGCCCAGCCCATACCTAACTCTGAAATGTCGAATGACAGTTCGGGCCCTGTCGTTGGCTCTTTGCCTTCTGCTTTCCAGTGAATTTGCGGCGCTTTCAAAAGGCAGCGCCGTGATTAAGAATGATCCGTGGAACCCTCATCATATAGGCGATCTGCCCGTTGAGGTCCGGCAATACACCGCTGGGATCTGTAAGGGGCCGCCAAGCGCCCAGCATGACTTCGCAACCTACGCTCCGCACGAAAAGCGCTGGCGAATAAACCTTGAATATCTTCGATGCAATGGCCTGGGCGAATATCGTCGAGGAAACCAATGTCTGGACGTTGACTTCGTTGCGGTAGACTCTCGGTTTCAGCTCGCCAGCAAGCAGTATAGAGACTGCGGCTTCTGAAATCGGCGATGGTTTTTTCAGGTAATGTGGACAGCTCCTCCATGGGCACGAGAGTGCCAAAGTGGGCGAAGCGGATTCACCTCTGACAGACAATCCTTGCAGATTGCTACGATCCTTCCCTTCCTGAGCGCGGAGGGCGGAAATGAGGCGATGCCTTTCATCACACTCGCGGGCGGTTGAAAGGAGTGCTGGACATGCCGGAGATCGAAAATTGGCGGCTCGGCGAAGCGGCACCCGGCTGATCCGCAACTCCGCGGTCGCGTCTAAGGGCCAGTCCTGTTTGCAGCTAAAGCTGACCTCCGCACAGGTGATGCGGATTCATGAGGCTGGCTCCTTTTGTGTCTCGATCGACGGCAGCTGCTCACCGTGGATCTTTGCCTCAAACCCCCGCAGCCGCTGATAGATCGAGATCAGTTCGACGATCGTGCTCCAGGAGTTGATGAGATACTGAAAAGAGGTTCGCACTTGAGTGAACGCGTTCAAGATCTGGTTCATCGCGCCGAGCGTAATCTTGCCCGCGATGATCGTGGGCGCGAGCAGGACGTAAGGAAAGATAACGTCGGTCTGCAAATAGACGATCCGGCCGATGTTGAAGTACATGAAGTTCAGATAGAGCCGGAAGTAATTCCTGCGAATGTCGCCAAATAGCACGCTTAATGTCGGCGGACTGGCGCGCGCCGGAACATCCTCACCTAGCACGAGCTCCTTGCGATAGGCCGCTTCGACCCGCTGGTTGAGAAACTCGATTCTGGGCAGGCGAATGCCGATAAGGGCGAGAACTCCGGTGCCCAGTATCGACCAGATGACCGCCGCGAATACCAGCGGATAGGGAATCGAGCCGAACAGAGGCAGCTCCGTGACGTTGCTGGACAGCCTCATCAGAACCGGCAGGAAGGCCAAGAGCGTCAGCACCGCGCTAATGAGATTGACGCCCAGGCTCTCCATGGTGCTGGCAAAGCGCATGGTGTCTTCCTGGACCCGCTGGGAGGCACCTTCGATTGCGCGCAGCCGCGCCCAGTTGGCGACATAGAAATCATTCATCGCCGTCCGCCAGCGGAAGATGTAGTGGCTCACGAAGAATCGCGTCAACACGCCGACCACGACGGCCACGAGCGCGATGCCGGCAAAGGTCGACAATTCGCTGTAGAACTGCTCGACCGTGACCGGCGCCGACTTCGAAAGCGCGGCCTGGACGAGATCGTAAAACGGTCCATACCAGCTGTTGATCGCGACTGAGACCTGGACCTGAAAATAGGAGGTGAACAAGATCAGCGCCGAGCCAAGGATGGACCACATCGCCCACGGATGCGGGGCAAATAGCATCCAAGCAGCCGCGAAGACCGCAACGGCCAGGGCAAAATAGAGATCGAACCACAGCGCCGGCGCCGACCAGAACGTCGCCAGCCCAACCGGCTTTTCGAGGGCTGGAAAGAGGTTGCTGGCAAACCCATACCAAACCGCCATCGCCAACGCCGTCCAAAGAATCGATGACAGAAAGAACAACCTTGGTCGCGGGAAGAATGAAACGAACATGCTCAGATTCCTGATCCGAAGAGCATCAGCTCCGAAGATGAACTCACTTGTTGACCGGCTCCTGCGTTGGAATACGGCTGACTTTCTATTGTGCCAACCACGCACGCTCCTGGGCAAGTTACGGAGCGACCAGGATCTTGCGGCAAGCGGCGGGAAGATCGGCAAGCGTTGTTGGCGGTCCGGGCTTTGACGGCATGTCGGGAGACGTCCCATGGAGCACGGGGCTCGTTGAACCAGTAAGCAAAATCCTTTGGGCTGCATCCCTCATCTGTCGATGGTGGAGGCTGTGACTTGCATTCGCTATCGGCGGCAGGACATTTGATGCGAATGTGATAGTGATAATCGTGCCCGTACATCGGGCGGACCTTCGAGAGCCAGGTTCGGTCGCCTTCGGCTTCGCGACAGAGGGCCTTCTTGATGGCCGCGTTGACGAATATTCGTTCGACCTGTGGCTCCTCGGCGGCCGCGCGAATGACGAGCAGATGACTTGGGGTCCAGACCTTTGGGTCGACATCGAGGCGGTCGGCCCGTACCATCATCGTCGCCGACATCTCTTCGCGCTCGACGCGCGACAATTCTCGATCTGGCATCGGCGTGAGCCAGACATCTGCATCGACCCCCGCCTGATGGCTGGTGTGTCCAGTCAGCATGGGGCCACCCCGAGGCTGTGAGAGATCGCCCACCAGCAATCCTGGCCAACCCGCAACCTCGTGCACCTTGTCAGAAAGGCGCTCGAGCAGCTTGATCATATCAGGATGTGCCCAATTGCGGTTGCGGGACAACCTCATTACCTGCCAGGTCTTTCCATTGATGGGTAATGCTTCAGCGCCTGCGAGGCAGCCTTTCGCGTAAAAGCCGATAGAGCGAACGGCCAGCGAAGCGGGCACGGTCTTGCGTGCAACGAGTTCTTTTGCGTCAAGGTGTGGATCATTGGGGTTGCTCAATGGCGAGAGCGGCTTCGATTCGACGCTGCCTTTGTCCTACGCCGAAACTGGCTCAGCTGCGATCGCCAAGACGATCAAGGAAATCAGGATCTTCACCAACTGATAGCCCATCGCTTCTACCCCGTGAACATCCAGAGCTGTTCGCTCGCCATGTAACCCGCCAGCAACAGCGCGCCAAACGCCACGATGAGCGTCGCAGCGACGACTTCGATCGCTCTCATCATGAGCACAACGAATCCAGCTCGGGCCTTTGCGACGCGACTTGCGATCTGTCGCGCGCCGATTGCGAGCGTTGCGATCGCTGCAACCGTCACAGCTGTGCCAAGCCCCATGATCAAGGTGGCGCCGACACCGGTCCAGAACAGGTCCTGGGCCAGCGCGAAGATGAGGACGATGATCGCGCCGGAACATGGCCGCAGTCCAACGGCGACCACCGCGGAGAGGCCTCGCCGCCAGCCGCCCGTCCCGGCAAGCTCAGCAGGCTCCGGCCCGTGGGCGTGGCCCCAGGCCGACTCGTGATGGTCATTGTGGCAATAAAAGCCATGCACGTGACCGGCGCAGCCATCGACCATGCATTGGCCGCCACGCATGGTCATCTCGCTAAAACGCGGAGCGGGAAGCTGAAAGGTCTTAGCGCGGTGAGCGGAAGCGAGAGCGAGAACGGGCGCCTGGGCGGACCACGTCAGTTCGCGGCCGGCGATGAGAAATCCGCGGCCTTTGAAGTATAAGAGCCGCAGGCCGATCAGGACGATAAGACCATAGCTCACGATCTCGACAAGATGGATGGTCAGTCCGATCGCCTTTGCCGTCGCGCCGAGAAGAATGGCTGCAATCGCCACGACGATGATGGCAACGATAGACTGAATGCCTGCCGACGCGAATGACAGAACGACGCCGCGGCGCCAGGTCTCTTCGTTGGCGACGAGGTAGGAGGAGATCACGGCCTTGCCATGCCCCGGGCCCACCGCATGAAAGACGCCGTAGAGAAACGAGATGCCGAACAGGCCCCACATCGCGGCCCCATCTTCCTTGCTCGCCCGGATGAAGCCTGACAGCGAACGATAGAAGGCGGCCTGCTGTGCAAAAATCCAGCCCGTGACTCCCGATGCTGACATGGCATCGGCGGGATGAGGCGCCCCGAATGGCGCGGCCTGCGCTGACATTCCATCAATAGCGTCGACGGCGACGATCGCCGCCAGCACCATCAAGATGACACCACGCGATCTGGTCATGGGCACTTCACCAGGATCTTGTTAGCGAAGGTCTCTCCATAGGTACCAAAGGCGTCGAGTGGCTCGCTATCGAGCTGACTGAGCCGCAACTGTTCGGCCGGTGTTGGCTGGTGCGGCAATTCGTAGGTCAGAAGGCATTGCGGCGCGCCACTCAACGACACCGGCATGTCCTTGGCAAATTCGAAATCCACGAAGATCGTGGGATCATAGACCTCGATCTTCATGGCCTTTGCGGTGGCGGCCGCCTCTAAAGGCAGGGTGAAATGCAGGGTGAGGGTGGCGTTCTTGTATTCGAGCCAGTAGTCGACGGGATCCGAAAACTTCAGCTTCTTACCGTCCGCGCGCGCAAAGGTAAAATAGCCATACTCCTTCAGCGACTCGATGTTGACCTGGGCGAGCGAGGCCAGCTCTTCCCGCGTGTACTGCCCGTTTTTCGCATGGGGTGTGCCCTGGAGCGCGTAGGCGGAAAACATGTCATCGAAAGTCCAAGCGTGGCGGACGCCCGTCATGCTGCCGTCGACTGCGTAGAGCACGTCGCTGTGGAAGGTGACCCAGACATGGGGATGCGCCTCCGCGCGATCGAGGGATAGAAAGAGCAAGAGCACCGCGCAGGCGCCGGGACATGCGTGTTTCATCATGGCGTTGTTCACCACTCAGGATTCGGGTGTGGACGCCCGCAACGAAAGCGGGCGGTACGCTAGCCGGACTGCGGGATCGAGCGGGCCGTCGGCACCGAATGCGCCTCGACCGGCTTTCAGCCTGCATCAGCGATGAAAAAGGGCCTCAGCTCAGGCAGCGTCGCCGGCGGGGAACACCGAGGTCGGCCGCCAATACCGTCAGGCGACAGGAGGTGCGCGTGAGAGAAATGGCGCGCGGCGCGGCTCAAAAACGATGTCGAATGCGGAATTGAAGGAACGGCCGATGTCGCCAAATTCGGGCGGCGCCGGTTGTTGCGGATCATGCTGGATCGACGAGTTCGAGAGCAAAAAGCTCGAGAAGCAGATCGTGCAGTGCTCGTCGTCATCGGCCAGCCCTGACGGAAGCTGCCGACGGACTTCCAGTCGTGACCACGCGTGCGTGAGGTTCGTGGCATCTATGTTAGCGTAGCCGACCCTCGCGAAGGCCACATCGTGAACGTGGAAATGCGCAAATGACAGTACGAGCTGCAGCGTTAACACCGCCAGCGCAAGGTAAGTACCGCATCGTCGAGCAAAGTCTCTTTCCAACATGACTTTCGCCCCTGCCAAGGAGCCGTTCCCTTCTGACGTCTGGAGCCTCGAAACTACCGCCCATCGGCCGAACGCCCGCAATGGCTGCATCAGCGATCACCCTACAATGGACGAGCAAAATATGGCGATCGAGGGGCTATGAGCGCCCCGTCATCGGGACGTTTCCTTTGAGGGAGCCGGCCCTTCGAGCCCGCTTGCTTCACCCTTGCCGGTTCGCTCATTAGGCCGCTTGCCGACCGCATCGGTCGGCGGAAAGTCCGGCGCTTGGCATTACAGCACCGGGACCATTTTTTACGTACAACGTGCAAGGAGATAACCTATGCGTATGCGCCTACTCTGCACAACACTGCTCATTATCATCGGGATCGCCAGTTTTGCTTTCGGACAAACCACTCAATCTGTTGACGGGCCTCTCAGCTCAGATTTAGGCCAGTTTGTGAAGGTGGGTGTCACAAGGGTAATCGTTCGGTACGAGTGGCAATGGGATAGAGGGGTTGCGGGTGGCGGCATTTGGCTCGCCGAACCGGGGTGGGACCAAATTGGATCGTTCTGAGTACAGACAATACCAACAAGACGCTTTTAATTCCGTTTTCTGCTTTCAAGCACCTTGAGTTTCTCAACTAAATGTGGAGCAACCGAGCGAACAGGGTATCAAATTTTGTTGGCCTCGTAGGGCGACTCTGCCGTCATAGCCGCAGCTGAGCTGCCGGATATCTGTTCACACGAGCGATAACTTGCGCGTTGCTGCGAGCGGCAGTCTGGCCGGTCTCGTGATTGGTTTGGCGCAGGTGGTTCACGGCGACTGGCAACCTGAGGCGTTGCGGAAATCCCACAGGTGTCCGAATTTCGGCGACGCTTGGATGGACCGCCCTTGACACCGCTCAGCCAGGTTCGCGAAACTTGCGGCAACGTCGAAAAGGCCTTGATCTTGAGGCCTTTTAACGCTGGGTGCGTTGGCGAATGACGTGGGTTCGGTCGAACATCAAATGCCTTTCCCGGATCGCGCTTTTTGCGCTTCTGGTGCAATTTGCGGCGTCGTTCGGCCATTTCCACGCGCTTGCCTCTGCCGCGACGTCGGCCCCTAAAGTCGGCACGGCTCTGACCGGCAGCCTTACTGCCCAGGTCGGGGGGGCTCAATCCACGCGGCAACCTGCGTCCAATCATGACTCGGACGAGCACTCGGGCGGCATTTGCGCCGTCTGCGCCGTCGTGGCGATGGCCAACGCGGCTTTGTTTGCGACGCCGCCGGCGTTGCCGCTACAGCAGGTCATCGAATTCTCGCATTCGGCCATCGAAGTCGAATTCGCTGACGTCGCATCCGCATCTCTCGCATTTCAGCCGCGCGCTCCTCCGATCTCCTGACATCCCTTGAGTGCCCCTAGGGATCTGACCGCCTCATTAGCGGGTGATCCGCAGCAATAGTTGAAATCAGTCCGTCGCATGTCGACGGCAGGCGCTCGCGAATCGTCTACGACGATGGATCCGTTCGCGACTCTTTGGGATCGGGACAATGTCAGTACCTGCAAAGCACATGCTAGCAGCCGCCGGAGCGGCCTCGCTCATGATCTGCGGCCTCGGCGGCACCGCGCGAGGGCAGACGCCGGCTGCGTCAGAGACGTCGGCTCCGGCGCCGTCACCGGCGCTTGCGCAAAACGCGCCGACGCCGCCGGCCGGCAATGCACCTACGGCGCCGGGTGGAAACCCCACCACGGTGCTTCCGGAGACCAAGGTCGAAGCGCCGAAGCAGGAGGCTAGACCTAAGCAGCAGCCGCGCGTCGTCACACGTCATGCCGAGCCGGCGGCGCCGTCCCCCGCAGCCCCGACCGCGGAGCAGCTCCAAGCCGCGGCCAATCGTCAGGTCGTCCAGCAGACTCAGACCTTCGATCAGCGGCGCGACAACGTCCTCCTGCCGAAGATTGGAACCAGCAACTATGAACTCACTCAGAGGGATATTCAGGAACTCCCGCAGGGAAATGCCATCCAGTTCAGCGACCTCGCGCTGCAATTTCCGGGCGTCTCCCAGGATTCCACGAGCTCGGGCGATTTTCACGTCCGCAATGAGCACGCCAACGTTCAATATCGCATCAACGGAATTCTCCTGCCCGACGGCGTTTCCGGCTTCTCGCAGCTTCTCGAGTCCTCCTTCATCAGCAGTATGCAGCTGCTCACCGGCGGGCTGCCAGCGCAATATGGCCTGCACACGGCCGGCGTTTTCGACATCACTTCCAAGAGCGGAACGGCACTGGCGGGGGGCAGCGTCAGCGTCTACGGCGGCAGCCGCCAGACCATCTCGCCCAGCTTCGAATATGGCGGCGTGGAGGGCAAGACCGACTATTTCGTCACTGGCCGCTATTTGAGCACGGGTCTCGGCCTTGAGAATCCCATATC
>Ga0335080_10002732_pt1 | contig 17701 bp, 9 predicted proteins | sample Lox_Sample_34_FD_206720 | JGI IMG/M metagenome (GOLD analysis project Ga0335080, IMG submission 206720) | Soil microbial communities from Loxahatchee National Wildlife Refuge, Florida, United States - Lox_Sample_3.4 | ecosystem: Environmental > Terrestrial > Soil > Wetlands | place: USA: Florida...
AGGATCGACACGAGGATGCCGAGCGGCGACAGCAGGACGATCCCCAGGGCGGCCGCGACGGCGTCGATCGCGCGCTTGATGGCCGGGTAATAGCGCCGCCGGGTCGTCTCGGGGGAGAGCGGGTGGGGAGAAGTCTCCCAGGTATTCGGTTCCTGCCACGCCGACTGGATGTCGGTCTCCCCTGCCCCGACCGCGGAACGTTCTGGATCCCCGAGGTAGACGTGGTGACGCAGCTCGGCGCCCGCCCTCACCTCCTGGTTCGCCCCCACCACGGACTGGGCGACCGTGGCGCGCGCCCCGACCCGTGATCCGGGGCCGATGACGGCGGGGCCGATGATCGTCGCCGCCTCTTCGATCTCCGCTCCGTCTTGAAGCACCACGGGGCCGATCAGGCTCGCCGACGGGTGGATCCGGACGTTCCGGCCGGCGTGGACGGACGAGCGCAGGCCGTCCCGGGCGGGCAGGTTCCGTGCTATCGCCAGGACGCTGCGCTCGTTCATCGCGAGCAGGCCCTGCTCAGTGCTCAGGCTGACTGCGCCGCCCTCCAAGGGGAAGTCTCGACTGGGCACCCCTTGCGAGGAGAGGACGCGCCGCAGGCGGGCCAGGGAGCCGAGCGGCGGCTCGTGGGACACTCTCAGGCAGGCCACCGGGACGAGCGACGCCGCGACACCCGTCGTGAAAGGCCAGGTCGCGGAGTCGTAGTACCGCTGAATGGCCCGGACCCGGCCGGAGGCGTCCGCGTCCACGAACTCGCGGGTCCCCTCCCGGTGCTGCTCGAGCGCCACCAGGTGCCGGACCGCCCTCGAGTCGGCCTCTTCGCGAAGGCGGGCCAGGGCGCCGTCGCGCGCCTCCAGGGGAAGACACGTGGGGTCGGCGAGCAACAGCCGGTCCGAGGGCTCGTACGTGTGGAGCCGTTCGGCGAAGGCGGGAAGGGGCTCCACGATCTCCGCGTCCGGGCAGGCGTCGTGGATGGCCGCCCGGTACGCCGCGTCGACGTCGAACCGGGCCACGATGACCGGGGGTGCGGTGGTCACCGCGTCGAGCCGGGCTCGGAGGTGGCTCAGGACGGTGCCGTCACCGAGGGGCGCGAGCAGCAGCGACCCTGGCTGGGCTCGGAGGAGGAAGGCCGGGCGGCAATCGAGAAGGACGGGAAAGGTCCACACGTGTGGGACAGCTCAGCCCTGGGGGTGCGAAGCGTGGCCGAGAGACGCCACGAGGGGTGTCCACGGTGCCCGAAGCGGCCGCCGGCTCGGCGCCTCCGCGCGGATCTGATCGGCCTTGAGGACGGAGATGAGGGTGTCGCGCGCGGGAACGCGGACGCGGTCGGCCAGCATCGATCGGTCAACGAAGGCTCCGTCGCCCACGGAGCACTCGCTCCACAGGACGGAGCGGGAGACGACGGCTTCAGCGCCGATCGTGCTCCCGGGACCGACGCTGACCGGCCCCACGAGCGTGGCGTCCGGCCCCACCGTCACCTCGGCGCCGAGGAAGACCGGGCCGAGCAGGCGCGCCGTCGGGTCCACGGCCGCGCTCTCGTGGAGGATCGTGCCTCCCAGCACGCGAAAGCCCTCGGGAGAGTCGCGGTGGCGCGAGGCGCGCCCGACCAGCCACTGGTTCAGGGCCAGGTACGTGTCGGCGTTCACGACCCTCGGGGCGGCCTCCCGAGCCACGTGGATCGCGACCGTCTCGCCCGCCGCGTAGAGCGACGGGATCAGCTTCTCCTTGATGTCCTGGAAGCCCTCCTCCGAGACGAGGGAGAGAGCCCGGCGGTCGAAGACGTAGAAGCCGCTCGGCTGCAGGCGGCCCGCGGTGTCGGCCGCCACGACCGCGGTGATCGCCGCCCGTTCGGCACGATGCCGCTCGAGGAGATCCGCGAGCTCCGCCACCGGCACCGCCGTCCCGTCGGCGACCACGAACGTCCCGGCCGTCGTCCGCAGGCCGGCGTCGCGGGCACACCCGGCCGCGCCCCGCGGGTGCCAGTCCTCGAGGTAGTCGAGGCTCGCGCCGTACGCGTACCGGCCGAGCCGGGCCCGGACCGCACGGGCCGCGGTGTTCGCGCATATCGTGGCCGTTTCCACGCCTCCGTCCGCCATCCAGCGGATCGCGTAGCTCACGAGGGGCCTCTGGGCGGCGGGCAGGAGCGGCCGCGGAGCCAGCAGGTCGATCGTGTCGTGACCCGGGTAGGCGCCGGCGAGGACGATGCCGTGGAGCGAAGGGTTGCGATCGTCTTCCATGACCCTGGAACTCTCCCAGCTCTCCGGAGCGAAGCCCCCGACCTTCGCTTCGGCGCTCCGTCGTTCCGTGGGAGGGGCAGGAAAACGAGAGCGGAATTGAGAACCCGTATTCTGGCGCTCGGGCCGAGCGGAGTCAAGGCCCGCTCTCAATCGAGTCGCGCACCGAGCGGCTCCACGTTGGCGGGAAACGGGCACTGGGTATCCATTCCCGGGGCGGTTCGGAGCGGGAGGGTCTGATCGGCGGAAGGCTCGACCCGGGCTCGTTTGGCGAATCGGGCCGCGTCGGATAGCCTCCTCGGGTCACGCCGGCGGAGGTCCGAGATTGTCGAGAATCGAGCCGATTCCTTCCGTGCTGGGGACGAGCCGGCGCCTGTGGCTCGTCACGGGCGTCGCCGGCTTCATCGGCTCGAACCTGCTGCAGTCGCTCCTCGAAGGCGACCAGCGCGTGGTGGGCCTCGACAACTTCGCGACCGGCAAGCCGACGAACCTCGACGAGGTCCGGCGGCTCGTCGGCCCCGAGCGCTGGAGCCGCTTCCGCTTCGTCGAGGGGGACGTCTCATCGCCCGACGTGTGTGGCGCAGCGGTCTCGGGCGTCCACGTCGTGCTGCACCAGGCCGCGCTCGGCTCGGTGCCTCGCTCGGTCGAGGAGCCGCTCGCCTCGAACGCCGCCAACGTGACCGGCCACCTGGCCCTCCTCGAGGCGGCCCGGCGTGCCGGCGTCCGCCGGTTCGTCTATGCCTCGAGCAGCTCGGTCTACGGCGACAGCCCGACCCTGCCCAAGGTCGAGTCGGACCTCGGCCGGCCGCTCTCCCCTTACGCGGTGACCAAGCTCGCGGACGAGCTCTACGCCACCGTCTACGGCGAGCTGCACGGCATGGAGACGGTGGGCCTCCGCTACTTCAACGTCTTCGGCCCCCGGCAGGACCCCGAGGGCGCCTACGCCGCGGTGATCCCCAAGTGGATCGCGGCCATGCTCCGCGGCGAGGAGGTGCGGATCAACGGCTCCGGGGAGATCAGCCGCGACTTCTGCCACGTGCAGAACGTGGTCCAGGCGAACCTGCTCGCGGCGACGGTCACGACGCCCGCCGCGCTGAACCAGGCCTACAACGTGGCCGCTGGCCGTCGTACGACGCTCGACGAGCTCTTCGCGCTCCTGCGCGACCGTCTCGCCGGCCGGCATCCCCGCCTCGCCGGCCTCAGACCGACCTACGGGCCGCCCCGCCTCGGGGACGTCCTCCACTCGCTGGCCGACATCGGCAAGGCCCGCCGGCTCCTCGGATACGAGCCGACGCACTCGATCGAGCGGGGCCTCGACGAGTCGCTCGCCTGGTACGAGCGGAACCTCGCCTAGAGAGGCCCGCCATGCTGGAGCGGCTCTTCCGCCTCTCCGCCCACGACACGACCCCGCGGCGGGAGGTGCTCGGCGGCGTGACGACGTTCGCCACGATGGCCTACATCATCGTGGTGAACCCCGCCATCCTGTCCTTCGCCGGCATCCCGGTCGGCCCGGGCACCGTGGCCACGATCCTGGTCGCGATCGTCGGGACGCTCCTCATGGGCCTCTACGCGAACCGGCCCATCGCCGTCGCCCCCTACATGGGCGAGAACGCGTTCGTGGCGTTCGGCCTCGCGGCGATGGGCGCGACCTGGCCGCAGATGCTGGGGGCGGTGTTCGTGAGCGGCCTCCTGTTCCTCGCCATCACCGTGGTCGGGGTGAGGGCCTGGCTGGCGGAGGCCATATCCCCCAGCCTGAAGCACGCGTTCGCCGTCGGCATCGGCCTCTTCCTCGCCCTCATCGGCCTCTACGAGACCGGCATCGTCTCGAGCGCCGTGGCGGGGATGCCCGCTCGGGCGCTCGCCGGACCCGCCGGCCTCCTCCGCGCCCCCGACGTGCCGCTGAAGGTGGGCGACCTGCGCGACCCGCGAGTCCTCCTCGCCGTCTTCGGTTTCCTGCTCATCGCGATCCTGCTCCAGCGCCGGGTCCGCGGCGCCCTCCTCATCGGCATCGCCTCGACGGCCGTCGCCGGCGCCCTCCTCGGCCACGGCGAGGCGCCGAAGGCGTTCGCCGCCCTGCCCTTCACCGGCGCGCTGAGCCTCGCGCCGCTGTTCCTGAAGCTCGACGTGGCCGGCGTCCTCCGTCTCGCCTTCCTGCCCGCGCTGCTGACCCTCGTCATCATGGGCCTCCTCGACACGCTCGGGACACTGGTCGGGCTCGGAGCCGCGGGCGGCCTATTGGACGGGAAGGGCCACTTCCCCGAGATCGGGAAGCCAATGACGGTGGACGCGCTGAGCTGCGTCTTCGCGGGCCTCGTGGGCACGACGACGAGCGGGGCCTACGTCGAGTCGGCCACCGGCATCCGGGAGGGTGCGCGGACCGGCCTCGCCGCGGTGACGACGGCCGGCCTCTTCGCGGCGAGCCTCTTCTTCGTCCCCCTCGTGGAGCCCCTCCAGCGGCTGCGCTACGCGTACGCGCCCGCCCTCGTCGCGGTCGGCCTCCTGATGACGGCGTCGGCCCGGCGCATCGACTTCGACGACCTCACCGAGCTCGTGCCCGCTTTCGCGACGGTCGTCATGATGGTGTTCACCTACAACATCGGCAACGGGATGACGGCCGGCCTCGTGCTCTACCCGGTCGTGAAGGTCGCCGCAGGCCGGTCCCGCGAGGTGAAGGGCGGCGCGTGGGCGCTCGCGGCGATCTCGGCCGTGTACTTCGCGTTCGGCCTGCCCCACTGATCCGGGCAGGAAGAGTATGCTCGGGCCGACGGACCGGTTCGATCCCTCGGGGCCCGGCCCACCAGAGCCCCTCGGGACAGCAGGGAGGTCGCGATGCCACAGCCACCGTGGGAGAAGGGCCCCATCATCGACATCGGAGGCCGGGGCTTCCGCCTGCCCGCCGCGCCCCGCCCCCCCCTCGGAGCGTGGAAGGGCCTCGCCGGTGCGCTCGTGGGCGGGCTCCTCCTCTTCACGACCTACTACCAGGTCGAGCCGGAGGAGGTGGGCGTCGTCCAGCTCTTCGGGGCGTACGTGGGGACGAGCGAGCCAGGCCCGCACCTGAAGCTCCCGTTCGGGATCGAGACGGTGGCCAAGGTGCCGGTCCGGCGACAGCTCAAGATGGAGTTCGGCTTCCGCACGACCCGGCCCGCGGTGCGATCGGAGTTCGCGACCCCGCCCGAGGCGCAGGCGGAGTCGGTGATGCTCACCGGGGACCTGAACGTGGCCGTCGTCGAGTGGATCGTCCAGTACCGCATCAAGGACCCGAAGGCCTACCTCTTCCACGTCCGCGACGTCCCCGAGACCTTCCGCTACATGTCGGAGGCCGCGGTGCGCAAGGTCGTCGGCGACCACAGCGTGGACGAGGTGATCACGATCGGCCGGGCCGAGATCGCCCTCGAGGCCAAGGAGGAGCTGCAGCGGCTCTGCACGCTCTACGGCCTCGGCATCGAGCCCCAGCAGCTCGTCCTCCAGGACGTGAACCCGCCCGCCCCCGTGCGCCCCGCCTTCAACGAGGTCAACCAGGCCATCCAGGAGAGGGAGCGCGCGATCAACGAGGCCTGGGCCGAGTACAACCAGGCCGTGCCGCGGGCGAAGGGCGAGGCGGAGCAGGCGGTGCGGGCCGCCGAGGGCTACGCGCTCGAGCGCGAGAACAAGGCCCTCGGGGACGCGCAGCGCTTCGACTCGCTCTACGAGGAGTACCGGAAGGCACCCGACGTGACGCGGAAGCGGATGTACCTGGAGACGATGGGCGCGCTCGTGCCGAAGCTCGGCAAGAAGGTGATCGTGGACGAGAAGGCGAGGGGCGTCCTGCCTCTCCTCCAGCTCGACGGCTCCGCCCGGCCCGAGGCGACGAAGGAGGTGAAGCCGTGAAGACCGCGCTCCTCGTCGGCGGCGCCGTGCTCGCCGCAGCCCTCCTCTTCTCCTCCGTCTACACGGTCAGCGAGACGGAGCAGGTGATCCTCACCCAGTTCGGCAAGCCCGTGGGGGGCGTCGTCGCAGTGCCCGGCCTCCACGTGAAGGTGCCCCTCGTGCAGAGCGTCCACCGCTTCGAGAAGCGCTGGCTCGAGTACGACGGCTCCCCGAACGAGATCCCCACCCGGGACAAGAAGTACATCTGGGTCGACATCTACGCCCGCTGGCGGATCGCCGACGCGCTCCGCTTCTACCAGGCCCTGCACGACGAGCGCGGCGCCCAGAGCCGTCTCGACGACATCGTGGACGGCGAGACACGGAACGCCGTCGCCTCCTTCGACCTCATCGAGATCGTGCGCTCGACGAACCGCCCCTTCGCCACCACCGGCGAGCTGGAGGGCATCGGCGAGGCGGAGGCGGTGGCGAAGATCGCCACCGGCCGGGAGAAGATCGGCCAGCAGATCCTGGAGCGGGCGGCGAGGATCACCCCGGACTTCGGGATCGAGCTCGTGGACGTCCGCTTCAAGCGGATCAACTACACGGAGTCGGTCCAGCAGGCCGTCTTCCAGCGCATGATCGCGGAGAGGAAGAGGATCGCCGAGCGCAGCCGTTCCGAAGGCCAGGGCCGGGCGGCCGAGATCCGCGGGCAGAAGGAGCGCGACGTCCTGGCCGTGAGCTCGGTCGGCTACAAGACGGCCCAGGAGCTGAAGGGCAAGGCCGACGCCAAGGCGACGTCGATCTACTCCCGGGCCTACGGCCGCGATCCCTCGTTCTACGAGTTCTGGAAGTCGATGGAGACGCTGCAGACGGCGCTCGACAAGGACGCGACGGTCGTGCTCTCCACGGACTCCGAGCTCTTGAAGTACCTGAAGGACTCGAAGGGCCGGTAGCCTAGGCCCCCAGGCTCCCCCGGAGCTTCTCCAGGCCGATCAGGCGCTGGATCGCGTCGAGGGTCAGCTCGTCCTTCCCCAGCTCCCGCAGGCGCGACCACTCGCGCCGCAGCTCGAGGGCGAGGGTGTCCGGCAGCGTGCGGAGCCAGCCTTCGATCCGCAGGTCCACAAACTCCCTCTTCTCCTCGAGGGTCAGCTCGCGGGCGAGGAGGAGGCGCGAGGCGTCCTCGGCGTCGACCAGCGTCTGGAGGACCGGCCAGCGGTCACCCGGCCGCTCGGCGCAGAGGACGACGAAGGCCACGCTCGACGTCTCGCGGACGAGCTCCTCCTCGCGGGTCGTCCGGCTCTCGTGCTCCTTCGTCTCGTCCCAGCTCTCCGAGTCCTCGGCCAGGTACCGGAGGTACTCCATGGCGAAGAGGCAGGTCGGGGCCACGAGCTCCTCCCTCGGGCGGGCGTCGACCCACAGGGCGGCGGCGGCGCGCAGGCAGCGGCGGGCCGTCGTCTCGGCCAGCTTGCGGCCGAAGACGAGCCCGGCCGACTCCTTGACGAACCGGGGCAGCTCGCTGGCCACGATCTCGCGGTAGCCGGGGGCGTGTCGGTCGAGGAGGACGGCGGCCCGCCGGTCGAGCACGGCGAGGTCGCTCGTCACCGCGGGCAGGCCGAGCGTCGTGGAGGCGAGGTTGTAGACGATGGCCCGGGGGAGGGTGACCCCCTCCGGCCAGGCGTCGCGGAGGTCGCGGTCGTCGGGGAGCGCCTTGCCGCCGCCCCACTCCTCGGGGTAGGCCGGGATCGAGCGGCCGTAGCTCACCGAGCCGGTGGCCCGGATGCGGACGCGGGTCTGGGGCACGAGGCTCCCGAACGGGGCGAGGAGGGGCGCGATCCGGAGCAGCGTCTCCGTGTGCGCCCGCACGCCCGCCTCGAGGAGCTTCGAGAGCGAGTCCGCGTCGGCGGCAGGAAGGACGGGCCGGGGGTCCCTTCCCCGCGCGGCGACCTCGGCCCGGAAGACCGAGGCGAGCCGCTCGGCTTCGCCGGGAGCGTCGGCCCGGATGCCCTGGAGGGTGACGCCGTCGGCGCCGCAGAACTGCCGGAGGACCCCCGGGTGCGCAGGGTCGAAGCCGCCGCGGAAGCCGGCCCGGCCGGCGCCGACCAGGAACGTGACCGTCGGGGCGGGCTCTTCGACCCGGGCCGCGTGGGCGGCGAGCCGGCGCTCCGCCTCCGCCCGTGCGCCCAGGGCGAGGGCGAGGGCGGCGTCGGTCGCGATCTTCCCGCTCTGCTCCGCGGTATCGGACATGGCGACGAACACGCGGACCGTGGCCTCGGCGCCTTCGAACGCGGTGCGGAACGTGGCCGGCGTCGGGAGGTCTTCCGCACCGACGCCCCGCTCGAGGGCGAGGTAGAAGGCCTCGAGAAGATCGGGCAGGTGGGCGAGAGCCCCCACGTTCTCGCAGAGGGGGACGAGGCGGACGCGGAGGACCTTCTCGAGGAGGCCCTTCCGCCGCGAATCGGGGACGCGACGGGCGAGGAAGGCGTCCTGCCCCTCCGAGCCGTCGAAGAGCGAGGCCGCCGCCTTCAGGTAGAGCGAGCCGATCTTCACCACCGCCCCGATCTCGGCGGTGGAGTTCACCTGCGGGACGGTGAGCTCGTGGATCGCGTTCTGCCGGGGCTCGTGCCCGACCCGCGCGCACGCGAGGTGGAAGAGCACGTTCGCGCGGGCCACCGAGGCCAGGATCTTCGAGATCTTCTCCTCGTCCTGCTCGATGAACGGGTTGGGGACGCGAAAGAGGAGGTGGCGGTCCTCTCCGGGCACGACGCCGCGGCGGAGGAGGGCGAGCACGACCTTCTCCGGGACGTCGAGCCAGTCGGGGCTGATCTGCCGTCCCTCGAGATCGAGCATCACCTCGCTGCAGGGTCCGAGGAGGTCGGCGATCGACTCCTCGAACTCCTCCCGCGCCTCCATGAGGGGGTTCCACTCGATGTGGGTGAGGGCGGAGCGGGCGGGGTCGGGCGAGCCCTCCGCCGCGCGGAGGGCGCGGTCGAGCTGCTCGGCGCGGTGAGCGGTCGAGTCGGGGTGCTTCGTCCCGGTGAGCCGCAACGTCTCGCGGCGGGGATCCTCCAGGAAGCGCTTCCGTGCCGCGCCGAAAGCCTGCGCCTCGAGCCCGTCGAGCGCGGCGTACCCCTCCGCCGTGCACACGCTCGCCCAGACCGCTCCGTCCGGCGTCGCCGGGTCAGCAGTGGCGGCGGGAGCGCTCGAGCCGAGGCGGGCCTGCTTCTCGAGGCGTGCCCGGACGCGGTCGACGAAGACGGCCAGCTCCTTCACGTCCTTCGAGCCGTAGGAGAGGCGCTGCCACGTCCCGTACCGCTGCGGGCCCGAGGGGCCTCCGGCGAAGGCGGCGAACGGGATCCCGCCCACGCCGCCCGCGAGCAGGAACTCGAAGGCGTCGACCGAGTCCTTCACGACCGCCTTCTCGTGGACGCCGTGGCGGAGGCGGTCGAAGGGCTCCCCGACGAGGCCGGGGAAGGCGAGCGGCGAGTAGAACGTCCCCCCGAAGTCGGTCCGCTCCACGCCGAGGGACGCGAGATCGTCGGCCGCGCGGGCCATGAAGTCGCGGCGCTCGCGCATGTAGGGCGAGGGGCGCCGGAGGGCGGCGAGGGGGCTCTGGAGCGCGGCGAGCGCCCAGTCCTGGGCGAGGGTCGAGGGAGTGGCGACGAGCCAGGCCGAGAGGTTGGCGAGGATCTCACGGGCCCTCACCCCGTTCGCGCGGATCTCGTCCGAGATCACGAGCCAGCACGCTCGGGCGCCGGTCGAGGCCCCGAACATGTCCATCTTCGAGAGGCCCGAGAGCGAGACCACCCAGTCCCGCCACTCGGGAGAGGCGAAGGCCGGGTTGACGAACCAGCCCACGTAGTCGAGCCGCTGGTACACGGAGTCGTAGAGCACGTACACGCGGTGCTCCACCGCGACCTTCACCAGCTCCTCGACGAGGGCCCGCGGGTAGACGCGGCCGGTCGGGTTGTGGGGGTTGTTCAGGATGACGGACGAGATACCGCCCTTCCCGAGGAGCCGGTCGAGCTCCCGGGGGTCGGGGAGGAAGTCGGGAGGCGACGTGGGCAGCTCCACCACCCGCTTGCCGGCCCGCTCCACGAACCAGTCGTACTCCCAGCTCGGGCGCGGCACCACGACTCCGGAGCCGTCCTCGCCGAGCACCTCGAGGACGAAGGCGAGCCCCGCCCGCGTGCCCGGCGTGAAGAGCACCTCGTCGGGCAGGAAGCGAACCCCGGAGTCGGGATAGTCGAGGAGGCCGTCGCGGTTGAAGAAGCCCGCCACCTCGCTCCGCACGTCCATCCGGCCCACCGCCGGCCCGTAGCTGTGGACGGTGTTCCGAGTGATCCGCTGCGCGGCCCGCACGACCTCGGGGTGCGGCTTGAAGTCGGCGTTCTTGTAATCGCCCTGGGTCAGGTCCAGGGCGCCTTCCTGTTGCACCCGGCGCGAGAAGAAGCGGACGTAGGGCTCGGGGGTGGCGAGGGCGCGCGCGGAGAGCGAGCGGCCCTTTCGCGCCCGAGGGGCATGGGCGAGGGACGTTCCTTCTGTCTTCAAGCCTCCGATTCTCGCACGACGGACGCGGGCCCCGCGAGGACGCGGCTCCGTCGAACCCGTCCGATCGCTCGACGCGGGACGCCCGTTCGGGACCTCAGAAGGCGAGCCCGAAGCGGAAGTACACCTTCGTGTCGCCCTTCTCGTCGAACCCCCGGGCGAGGCTCAACTCCGCGGTGAGGGGCAGGGCGAAGCCGATCGCGCTGTCGAGGCCGACCGACGCTCCCGCCGAGGTCTTGAGGTCGGCGACCCGGAAGGTGCCCGACCAGGCGTTCGCCGCGTCGAAGAACACCGTCCCCCGGAAGTGGCGCAGGAAGACGGGCAGGGAGCGCCAGCCCCGCTGCGGCGAGAAGAGAGGGAAACGGTACTCGGCGTTGACGGCCGCGTAGCTGCGACCGGTGAAGGCGTTGTCCGGGTAGCCGCGCAGGACGGCGTCGTTCGAGCGGACGATGTCGAAGAGCCCGACGTCTCCGTAGCCGCCCACCGCGAACGAGCGGGTGAACTGCGGCTCGCCCCACGTCGTGCCTCCCCCGGCGCGCAGGGCCAGGACGTCACGCTCGCCGATCGCCCGCTGGTAGAGCCGCGCGTCGACGGTCAGCTTGTCGAGGGAGAGGTCGCTGCCGAGGGCCTTCGCCTCGTGCAGCCAGGCGACCTGGAGCTGTCCTCCCTCGGTCGGCGAGATCGAGTACGGGTACCTGAGGGCGTTGCTGATCGTCCACGCCGTTTCGATGCCGCCGAAGTCGGTGCGGTCTCCGGGCCGGGAGCTCCCCGGCACCTGCTCCCGCTCCCGCCGCCACGTCGCGGAGAGCGACTGGATGGACCGGACGGTGCGGCGCAGCGGCATCGTGGCCTCGAGGTCGATCTGCGTCGTGCGCAGGAGACCGCTCGTCGAGTAGCTGGTGTCGTCCTCGGCGGCCACGAGGAAGGTGGGCCGGAACCGGTCGTAGAGGTAGAAGCCGCTCGCGTTGATCCGCTCGGACCCGGTGCCGTAGGTCGCGCGCGCCGCCCAGATGTGCCGAAAGAGCGCGTCGGAGCCGCCGGTGGCGAGGCCGACGCGGTCCTCGGTGTCGCCCAGCTCCACCCACGGCGTCCAGAACCGCGGGAGGAGCATGGAGCCGGGACGGTAGGGCCTCACCTCCCCCTGGGCGGGCAGGGGATCGGGCCGAGGAGCGGGGTGGTCGTCGACGTAGGGCTCGGCGGGCGCCGCCGACGCGAGGTCGAGCGGAGCCACGTGCACGTCGTAACCGGCCGCAGAGTAGGCCGCGTAGGCCACCGAGCCGCCGTCGGGGCTGACCGAGGGCTGAAAGGCGCCGCCGAGCACGTTGGTGACTCGGACGACCGACCGGTCGGCGAGCCGCAGCGCGTAGAGGTTCGAGACGCCGTCGCGGTCGGATCGGAAGACGACCTCCGCGCCGTCCGGCGTGAGGGTCGGCTCGACGTCCTTGGCCCGGTCGTGGGTGAGCTGCTCCACGGCGCCCGTGGCCGGGTCCACCCGTACGAGGTCGAGCCAGCCGCCGGGCAGGAGGCGCGCCGCCACCACCGCGTCGCCGCGCGGGCTCCAGTGCGGCCCGCTCCACTCGACGCCGGCCGCCGACGCGGTCATCGCCGCGAGCCCCTGGCCGTCGAGGCCGACCGTGAAGAGCTCCGACCGGTCCCCCATCTTGCGGGCGAACACCACGGCCCGGCCGTCGGGGGAGACGTCGGCGTCGTACGCGCGCACCCCCCGGGTGATGCGGCGCACGTGGCCGGTGGCCACGTCGACGAGGCTCAGGTCTCCGAAGAGCGAGAAGGTCCCGTGCACCTGGAACTCGTCGAAGACGAGGGCCTTGCCGTCGGGGGTCCAGGCGAGGCCCGTGCCGCCGTTGCGCAGGACGACGCGCCGGTCGTCGCGGCCGTCGGGGCGCACGAGCCGGATCTCGGGGAAGCGCGTCAGGGTCACGCTCGTGTAGGCCACCCACTGGCCGTCGGGGCTGAAGTGCGGCGCGACCTGCCGGATGCCCCGGGCGGTCAGGGGACGCCCCTCGGTGAGGCCCCGCGCCTCCCTCGCCGCGGCGTCCCGCTCGAATGCCCTCGTGGCCTCCTCGGCCCACGCCTGCCAGCCGGCGTGCAGCCCGGTGCCGGTCACCTTGCGCGCGGTCCGGCCGTCGAGGAAGGGCGGGAACTGCGTCGCGTGCTGACGCCCCATCCTCGGGATCGTTTCTTCGCCCGTCTGCTCGGTCAGGCGGCGGAGGAAGGCCTCGCCGAAGACGTACGGCGTCTCGCCGCCCGGCCACGCGTCGAGAGCGTAGATGGCCTGGTCTTCCTTCGGGAAACGTCCCTCGAGCGCGGCCATCCGGAGGATCATCGCCGAGTCCGGGTTGCGGCCACGCCCGAACGCGGTCCCTTCGGTCTCCTCGTACACCGCCAGGCCCTCGATCATCCACGACATGGCGAACGTGTTGGGGAAGAGGAAGGGCGCCCGGCCGAGGACCTTGCGACCGAAGCCCCAGAGGCCCCGCGCCTCCTCGAGGTGCACGCTGTGGGCGAGCTCGTGGGTCAGCACGAGGCGCAGCCAGCCCTCGTGGTTGCCGAAGTCGTCGGTCCCGTCGGGGGCCACGGCGTGGAGGGTGACCAGCGGGAAGGGCAGAGGCGTCGTGAAGCCGTTCGAGTCGTCCTCGGCGTCGACGAGCACGATGTGGACCCGGCCCACGCGCTGCCCGTAGCGCGCCTCGTGGCGGGCGAGGATCTCGGTGGCCATCGCGGCCGCCTGCCGGGCCATCGGCTCGAGGCCCTCGTGGAAGTGGACCGACACGCGGTCGGTGGACACGGTCTGGAAGTGGTACTGGGGAGGGTAGGAGGCGGCGCGCGCCGGTGTCGCCGCCGACAGAGACAGCCCGATGAGGAGGAGCGCCGTCGGGAAGGTGTCTCTTCGGGCGGCGCCGGGCATCCAACCGGAGGGTAGCACGGGCCGCGCGGGCGGGCGCGCGCCAACCAGAGGTTGACGAGCGTCCTCATCGACGCATAGCCTGCCGAACGATGCGACACAACCTCCGCCGACTCTCCCGCCGACAGCTCCTGTCGCTGTGCGGCGGCGTCGGAGCCTTCGCCGCGATCGGCCGTCCGGCCGAGCCTCGACCCCCTTCCGACGCGGCCCCGACCTCGGGCGAGAAGGCGGCCGACGCGCTGCCCGCCGCCATCCGAGCCCTCCGGCCGATGACGGAAGGCGTCGCGCCGATCACCGTCGACGAGCACCGCGCGCGGCTCGCTCGCGCCCAGCGACTGCTCGCCGAGAGCGGGCTCGACGCGGTGGTCGTCGGGCCGGGATCGAGCCTCAGGTACTTCACCGGCGCGGAGTGGGGCCTGTCCGAGCGATTCCTGGGCATGGTGCTGGGCCGCGAGGGCGAGCCGGTCTGGGTCGTCCCGGCCTTCGAGAAGGACCGCGCCCTCGAGCAGGTCCGGATCGGGACGGACGTCCGTCCCTGGGACGAGCACGAGTCGCCCTTCCCGCTCGTGGCGCGGGCCCTCGCCGATCACGGCGTGGGAACGGGCCGGATCGGCATCGAGGAGACGCTGCCGTTCGCCTTCTCGGACGGGATCGGTCAGGCGCTGCCAGCCGCGCGTCTCTCGAGCGCCACCCCGGTCACCGCAGGCTGCCGCATGGTGAAGGATCCCCACGAGGTCGCGCTCGTACGACGGGCCAGCACAGTCACGCTCGTCGCGTTCCGCGCGGTCCTCGCTTCTCTCAGCGAGGGTCAGACCGCCTCCCAGGCCTCCGGCTGGGTCGCCGCCGCCTTCAGCCGCCTCGGCTTCCGGGGCGGTGCTCTCGTCCTCTTCGGTCCCGACGCCGCCTTCCCCCACGGCACGACGAAGCCGAAGTCCTTGGGCAGGGGCGACGTCGTCCTCGTCGACGGCGGCTGCCGCGTGCACGGCTACGAGAGCGACGTCACGCGCACGGCGGTCTTCGGCGCCCGGCCCACCGACCGCCAGCGGCACGTCTGGGACCTCGTGCGCAAGGCACAGGAGGCGGCCTTCGGCACGGCCCGCCCCGGCGTGGAGTGCCAGGCGGTCGACGCGGCGGCTCGCAAGGTGATCGAGGACGGCGGCTTCGGTCCCGGGTATCGGTACTTCACCCACCGCCTGGGCCACGGCATCGGCCTCGACGGCCACGAGTGGCCGTACATGGTGCGCGGCAACACGACGAAGCTCCTCGCCGGGATGACCTTCACCGACGAGCCGGGGATCTACATCCCGGGCGAGCTGGGCATCCGCCACGAGGACACCGTCGCCGTCACCGAGACCGGCTGCGAGAACCTCTGCCCGAAGTGGTCGGGCACCCCCGAAGAGCCGGCAGTGGTGTAGGGAACCGGGAACCGCGCGCCGCGGGGCCCGCCGCGGTGAGGTCCCGAGCGGACGCTATTCGCAGCGCAGGGCGTCGACCGGGTTCACCGACGCCGCTCGGCGCGCGGGCACGGCGCTTCCCGCCAGGGCGACGACGGCAACGAGGACGGCGGCGCCGGCGACCGCCGGCACGTCGACGGGGCGGACGCCGAAGAGCTGGCTCTCGATGACCCGCCCGAGCGCCCACACCGCAGGGACGGCGATCGCGAGGCCCGCGGCCACCATGATCGCGGTGTCGCTCAGCACCAGCCAGAGCGCGGTGCGCCGGGAGGCCCCTAGCGCGAGACGGATGCCGATCTCCCGCGTGCGACGTGATACCGCGAAGGACGTGACACCGTAGAGCCCCACGACCGCGAGCGAGATCGCGAGAGCCGCGAAGGCGCTGGCCAGGATCGCCAGCAGCCTCTCGTTCGCGAGCGCCCGGTCGAGCTGGTCGTCCAGCGACCGCAGGTCGCTGGCGACGAGGGCCGGATCCGCCTGGTGTACGGCGGCACGGATCGCAGCGAAGGCGGATGACGACGGGACCCGCGTCCTCGCGTAGAAGCCGCCGCTACCGACGGGGCCCTCGAAGAACGGGAAGAAGGCCTGGTCGTCCATGCGGCGCAGCCCGCGGTAGCTGAAGTCCTTGACGACACCGACGATCGTGATCCCGGCGCGAGTGTCGGCCTGGCCCCCCAGTCCGAGCCGGGCGCCGATCGGGCTGCGGCCGCCGAAATAGCGCTTCGCCAGGCTCTGGTTGACGATCGCCGACTTGAATGTCTCCGCGAGGTCGTCGACCTCACCCGACCCGGCGAGGTCCTGCGTGTCACGCTCGTCGAAGTTGCGGCCGGCCAGGAAAGTCGCCCCGAGGCTGCCGAAGAAGCCCGGGGTCACCGCGTTGCAGTGGACGACATCGCGGGTGACCTCGCGGCGGCCATCCTCGATCGTGAGGCGAACGTTCCAGCTGCCGCCGCCCAGCAGCTCAGCGGCCGAGAGCCCGGCGCTCTGCACCTCCGGCAGGGTCTCGACCCGGGCCAGCAGGTCGCGCATCAGGCGCTTCGTCTGCCGCGGCGTGTACCCGCTTCGGGAGGGATCCACCCGGAAGGTGACGAGGTGGGTGGTGGCGAACCCCGGCCCCTGCGCACGGAGGTTGCGGAGCGTCCGGACGAAGAGTTCCGCCCCGATCAGCAGGACGAGGGCGAGTGCGATCTGGCCGACGACCAAGGCCCGGCGGAGGCCGAGGTGGCCGGCCACGGTCGTGGACTCCTCCTTCAGCGCCTGTGCCGGCCGGGCGTTTCGGGCCTGGGCGGCAGGCACCAGGCCGAACAGCAGGCCCGTGGCCGCCGCAGCCCCCAGCGTGAAGAGGAGCACGCGGCCGTCGACGACGGGCCGGAGCGCGACGTTCTCGGGCAGCAGCGCGAGGAGAGCCTGGGCGGCGGTCGGAGCCAGGGCCAGACCGACGGCCGCGCCGACGAGCGCGAGGATCAGGCTCTGCACGAGGAGATCCCGCACGATGCGGCCGCCCGAGGCGCCGAGCGCGAGTCGGAGTGCGGTCTCCCGCCGTTGGGTGAACGCCCGCGCGAGGAAGAGGTTCGCCACGTTCAAGCAGGCGAGGAGGAGGACGAACCCCGTCGCCGCGAGCAGCACGAGGAGCGGACGTTCCAGGCTCCCCCGAAGGTCCGACCGTCCCCGGGAGGCAGGCAGCAGCTCGAGCGTCGAGGCGAGGAAGCTCCTGCGCTCTTCCTCCGTGACTCTCGGCCAGCTTTCCCGTCTCGTGTCCTCCTCCAGCGTGGTCTTGAACCACGGCTGAAGGCGGGCCTGTGCCTGCTCCAGCGTGACGCCAGGCTTGAGGCGGCCGAACACGTGGAGCCAGCGGCCGCGGCGGTCATCCAGCCAGTCGAACTCTGGCGTCGCCTGCCGCTTCATCATGGTGGGGATCCACAGCGACGGAACCTCGCCCCAGTCGATGCCACGGAAGTCGGCGGCGGCCACGCCGATGACCGTCATCGCATGGTTGTTGACGAGCACCTTGCGGCCAACCACGTCCAGCGGCGAGCCGAGCCTGTTCCTCCAGTAGTCGAACGACAACACCACGACCGGGTGGGCGCCGGGCTGGACGTCGTCCGACTCTTCGATGAGGCGGCCGACCGCCGGCGTCACGCCGAGCACGGAGAAGTACGATCCCGACACGATCTCGGCGACGACGGGTTCCGGCGCGCTGCCCGCGGTGAGGTGAACTCGAGTGGGATGGCGGGCGCAAAGACCGTCGAACACAGGGTCGTGCCTCGTCTGGTTGTCCTTCACCAGATCGCGGTAGAGGGGATGGGGCAGCAGGTTTCCGCTTCCCCAGCCCGGCCCCACGAATGTTCCGTTCCAGTCGAGGAGGACCAGCCGCTCGGGCTCCCTCACCGGAAGCGGTCGGACGAGCGCCTGGTCGACGAGCGAGAAGATGGCCGAATTCGCTCCGGCCCCGAGGCCGATCGACAGTACGGTCACGAGGCTGAAGGCGCGATTCTGGAGCAGCGCTCGAACGGCGTGCTTCACGCAGTACCAGGATCGGTCGATCATGGTGGGAGCTCTCGTATGCCCGGGATCTGGACGCATGCAGCGTGCCAGGTCGACACTCATACCAACTACTTTCCGGTCAGTGGCATGGGAGGCACCTCGCGCCAGGAGCGTCGCCTCGCGTGTCCGCTCACGGGACGCCCGACTCCCAGCAGCGG
>Ga0335080_10002734_pt1 | contig 17697 bp, 16 predicted proteins | sample Lox_Sample_34_FD_206720 | JGI IMG/M metagenome (GOLD analysis project Ga0335080, IMG submission 206720) | Soil microbial communities from Loxahatchee National Wildlife Refuge, Florida, United States - Lox_Sample_3.4 | ecosystem: Environmental > Terrestrial > Soil > Wetlands | place: USA...
TCGCGGCGCGGAAGTCGGTGCGCGGCCTCGCGCGCTACATCGTGGCCGCGGTCGCGGCGTTCGGAGCCTCGCTCGTCGCTTTCTCGCTCTCCCAGCGCCTGTGGCTGTCGCTCGTCCTCGTCTTCGGGTCCGGCTTCGCCCTCATGGTGCACATGGCGTCGAGCAACACCATCGTCCAGACGCTCGTCGACGACGACAAGCGGGGGCGGGTGATGAGCTTCTACGCGGCGGCGTTCATGGGGACCATGCCGCTCGGCAGCCTCCTGGCCGGGAGCCTCGCCGGGCTGATCGGCGCCCCGCACACGCTGCAGCTCGGAGGAGCGGCCTGCCTGCTCGGCGCCCTCGCGTTCGCCCGGGCCCTGCCCGGCATCCGGGCCGAGATGCGGCCGATCTACGTCCGGCTGGGGATCGTGCCCGAGATGGCGACGGGCCTCCAGACGGCCACCGAGCCGGAGGCCGCCGGCGGAACGGCGTCCGGCGGCGCCGGGGCCGCGGGCTGAAGAGCCGCCGCGATCTCCTGCCGGCTCACGGGGCCGGCAGAGCGAAGACGTCGTCGGCCGTGCCGCCTCCGAACCAGGGGCGCAGGCAGAGGCGCCCGCCGAGCGTCTCGTGCAGCCAGCTCACGAGGGCCTCCCTGCGGTCCGCGGGGTACTGGCTCTCGTGACAGGCGAAGGCCTTCCGGGTGGCGGCCAGGTCCTTCTCGTCGTAGGGGACGCGCACGGTGAGGAAGCGGGCGTCCGTGACCGCCCAGCGCGGGTCGCCGGGGCGGCGGCGAACACGGTCCTCGGGAAGGCCGGGATAGAAGAGGCGGCTCGGCACCCCCTTCAACCCGGCCTGCACGAGCTCGGTGACCACGTCTCCGACGAGCCTGTGGTCTGGGTGCCCGTAGCCCCCCTCCGGGCCCCACGTGACGACGGCGTCCGGGCTCGATCGGGCGAGCACCCCTCGGACCGCCTGCACCACCTCGGCGAGGTAACCGGCGGGAGGGTCGTTCGGCCGGCCCAGCTCGTCGTCCCGGAAGCCGAGCAGGATCGGCGGCTCGATCCCGAGCTCGTGGCAGGAGCAGCGCGCCTCGTCCGCGCGAATGCTGGCGATGTCGCGCCCGGCCGGCGCGCCATCGGGCGCACGACCGCCCTTCCCGCCGTCGGTGACGATCGCCAGCTGGACCCTCACCCCCCGGCGCGCGTAGTGGGAAAGCAGAGGGCCCACGAACGCCTCGTCGTCGGGGTGGGCGAACACGGCCAGGAGGGTCTTCGGCCGCTGGTCGGCTTTCGAGCACGCCGACCCGAGGGCCAGGAGGAACAGCGAGCCGGCGATCGCCGCCGAGCTCTTCAGGCGCGCGCGCGAGCCGGAGGAAGCGTTCATCGAGGAACCCCTGCGTCCACCTCCCCGGAGGCGGACGGCGGATTCTATGTCCGGGTGGGGCTCGCGCAGCAGCCGGGGGCGGGATGGGAGAGGCCGCCCCTCCGGCGGCGGCCTCTCGAGACTGAGCCGAACGGTAGCCTTAGCGGGGCTGGCGGCGTCCGTTGTGCTTGGCCCGGTAGATCTGGTTCGAGAGCCGGTTCTGCTGGCGGTTGACCTGCTGTCTCTCCTGCGGGGTCAGCGTGCCCCCGTTCGCCCGGCGGTCGGTCCGGATCTCCCGGTTGAGCGCCGCCTCCCGGCCCTCGAGCCGGGCGGTCTCGCCCGCGGTGAGCTGGCCGCTCCGGACCCCCTGGGCGATGCGATCCTGCTGGTTCTCCTGGCGCTCCCGGATCTCCTGCCCCCAGGCCGCCCCTGTCAGCCCGACCACCAGCGCCGCGGCGCCGGCCAGCTTCACAGCGTTCATCGGTCGCTCCCTTCCTGTCCTCCGCGGCTCGCATGACCCGCGGTTCTCTGACTTGGAGAGGGCCGGGAGGCGCGGGGTTGGACGCCGCCGGGCGAGGACGTGACGCCGGTCACGTCCTCGTTGGCGCGAGCGGCGGGCTTCAGGCTTCCGGGCGAGGCAAGGGCCGGGGCGCCCTGCGCACCTCGGTCAGGAGCCGGGGGCGGAGGCCGACAACCTGGACTGCAGCGTGGCGATCGCCTCCATGGCCCGCGCCTGCAGCCGGGCGCTCGGCCGGCCCAGGTAGCCGTAGAGCTCGTCCAGGTCGTCCTTCCCCCCCAGCTTGGCGATCAGGAGCAGCGCCTGCCCCCGCACGCCATCGGACCACGCGGCGTCGGCGGCCGTGCGGCGGGCGAAGGCCAGCACGTCCGCATCCTGCTTGAGGCTCATCTGGAGGAAGGTCTGCAGGATGAAGGAGGGCAAGCGGCTGCCGTCCCGATCGGCCGGGCTCTCACCCTCGAAGCGGCTCAGAGCATCCCTGAGCGAGGCCGCGGCCGCGCGGACGCGCTCCCGCTCCCGCACCTGGACCGCCGGGTCGAGGCTTCGGCTCTCGACCTCTCGCTCGAGCCCTTCGAAGCTCGCCGAGAAGTAGCGGTCGAAGACGTCCTTCGGCGGCTCCGCCTCCGCCTCTGGCCCGCCGGGGCTCAGCTGTCGGAAGCGCTCCATCAGCCTCCCCTTGGCCAGCACCCCATAGGAGGCGAGCGCCCGGGAGAGGGCGGCGGACTCGCCGCCGTCCTTCAGGGCCTGCGGGTCCTCGCTCAGGATGCGGACGAGCTGGTCGAGAGCCTGGCTCGAGGCCGCCGACTGCAGGGCCAGGATCCCCTGCACGCGCGCCGCCGGGTCCGCGGCGCGCCGCACCGCGTCCCCGAGCTGCTCCGCCCTCGGGCTCTCGGGTCCGGCGAGGGTCGACCGGATGGCCTGGGAGGCTTGGGCCATCGGCGTCTGGTGGCCGGGAAGCTCGAGCACCGTGGCGCCGACGAAGGCCGCGATCGGGATCGCCAGGCCGCCGAGGAACAGCTTGACGAGGCGCGGGACCGCGGTCGCGCGGTTGAGCAGCTGACGCCGGCCGATCCTCCGGCGTCGGGCCAGCGTGATCAGGTCCAGCCGGTGGCTGAGGAGGACGCTCAGGACCACGAGCAGGAAGGCGAACGCCCCCGAGCCCAACGGGGTCCTCAGGTCCCAGCGTGAGGTGTAGCCGGCCAGGAGCAGCAGCAACGTCGCCGAGACCAGGACGGGCAGGAGGAGCTCGAGCAGCAAGCCGACGAGCCCGAGCTTGAAGCCACCCGAGGGAGCTTCTTTCGGAGATCGATCGTCCGGCGGAGACGGCACGGGGTTCGGAGCCTCCTTCGAGCCCGATGATACCAGCCGCGATCGGGCTCGGCCCCTCGACGACCGGAGGGCTGGAGTCGAAGCCAGGCAGTCGGGGGCCTGACCGGCTTCCGACCGTCACTGCCCGAGCTTGAGGAGCTCCGCGACCCGGTAGCCGAGCCAGGGGATCCAGAAGATCCCGTAGACGATCGCCTTCCAGAAGCCGACCTTGCCCCAGGCGTACCAGAACACGCCGAGGCCGAAGCCGGCGAAGCCGCCGACCGTCACCGGACCTCCCCCCACGCCCTGCCGGTCGCTCATGCGCCCTCCTAATGCAGCCGGTACCGGATCGGCTGGGACTGGACGTGCGTGTTCCCGGTATTCACGAAGAGCGTCTGCCAGACCTCCTGCGGCGCGTTCGGCCCGAGCTCCCACGTCGTCGTCACGGGGACGGAGGTCACGCCGCGCTTCACGTACTGCGTCTTGACGGCGGATCTCGCCCCGTCGCTCCGCTCCCAGTGGTAGTTGAACTCGAGGGGAGAGTTGAAGACGTCGATCCGGACGGTGAAGTGGACCCTCGTGTGCCCGTTGGCGAGCTGCTGGCTGCTCGACCCGACGCCGTGGATGGCGATCGGATCGGCGGCGAGGACGGCCGGAGCGAGGAGGAGACCCGCAACGGCCAGGATCGGCTGCCGGAGCACGCGAAGCGAAGTTCTCATCGCGTCTATCGTCGGCGGGGGAGCGAAGTCGACGGAATAGTGCAGACGATCCAGGGCGGCCGAGGGGGCGTCGAACCGGAACCGCTGCGCCCGCGTCGGGCGGCCATGGGGTAATGTGGCACGAAGCAAGGAGGACGGCATGAAGGTTCTCGTCGTCGGCGCCACCGGTACGATAGGCCGGGCGGTCGTGGACGCGCTCTCGGCGCGGCACGAGGTCGTCCCGGTCGGCCACGGCGGGGGCGCCCTCCGCGTCGACATCGCGGACCGGGCGTCGATCGCGCGGCTCTTCCAGGCGACGGGCCGGGTGGACGCCGTCGTGTGCGCGGCCGGCGCCGCGCGCTTCCGGCCCTACGCGAGCCTCACCGACGAGGACTTCGCGTTCAGCGTCGCCAACAAGCTCATGGGCCAGGTCAACCTGGTCCGCGAGGGTACGGCCGCCGTCGCCGATCGAGGCTCGTTCACGCTCTCGAGCGGGATCCTGAGCCGGTCCCCGATGCCGGGATCGGCGGCGGTGAGCCTCGTCAACGCCGCGCTCGAAGGGTTCGTCCGCGCCGCGGCGCTCGAGCTCCCGCGAGGCCTTCGCCTCAACGTCGTGAGCCCGGGGTGGGTGACGGAGACCCTCCGGGCGCTCAAGATGGACCCCTCGACAGGGACTCCGGCCGCGGTGGTCGCTCGGGCGTACGTGAGGAGCGTGGAGGGCGGCGAGACCGGCGCCGTCATCGACGCGCTCGGGCCCGCGTGAGGATCCGCTCGCGGCTCGCGCCGCGTGCGATGATGGGGCGGCGCGGCGGCCGGATGTCCGGCGGCGCGCGCCCTCGCGAGGAGGAGTGCCCATGGACCCCGGCTCCCCGAACGCCGAAGCGCTGTCCCAGCGCCTGCAGAGGCTCGAGAGCAGCCACCGCCGCCTCAAGGCGGGGGTGTGGCTCGCAGCCGTCGCCCTCGCCGGTCTCGCCCTGATGGGAGCGGGCCAGGGCCGGGGCGGAGGTGGTCGCCTCGATGGCGCCCGGGTGGTGGAAGCCCAGCGCTTCGTCGTCAAGGACGGCGCGGGCACCGTGCGCGCCGCCCTCGGCATCAACCCGAACGGCGGGATGGGACTCGTATTCACGGGCCAGAGCCGGCTCGCCGTCGGCATCAGCCCGGAGGGCGCCCCGGGCGTGACTCTGATGGACGGCGAGGGCAAGGTGCGGGCCACCTTCGGCCTCACCCCCGAGGGCCTGCCGTCCCTCCGCCTGGTCGACAAGGGAAACAAGGAGCGGGTCAGCCTGGTCGTGCTGGCCGACGAGTCGGCGGGCGTCCTCGTGGGCGGCACCAGCGGCAAGCCCCGGGTGGCGATCGCCGTTCAAGCAGACGAGTCCACGGCGCTCGACCTCCTCGACGGGAACGAGAAGGCCCGTCTCGGGCTCTCCCTCCGGCCGGACGGGACGCCGTCGCTGGCCTTCCTCGGCGACAAGGGCCAGACCCTCCAGCATCTGCCCGCGGCGCGGTGAGGGTCGGGTGAGAGCGCGTCCGCCGAGAGTCGCCGGGCCGGTCGAAGGCGGCCGAGGCGCCGCCGAACGCAACTGAGCTTGACAGAGGAGGCACGTCGATGGCCGAGATGGAGCTGCCGAACCCGAAGGAGCTGGAGGAGATGCGCGAGAAGGCCTTCACGAGGCGGACCGCCCTCGTGACCGCCCTCTACGCCGTGGTCCTCGCCGTCATCTCCCTGGGCGGGAACAAGGCGGCGAAGGAGATGTCGCTCGCCCAGCAGCAGGCCTCGGACCAGTGGGCCTTCTACCAGGCCAAGGCGATGCGGGAGCAGCTCTACCACCTCGAGAAGGTGCGGCGGGAGGACGATCTCGCCGAGCGCGGGGCGGGCCTCGCCCCGTCGATCCGCGAGCAGAAGCAGAAGCTCCTGGAGACGGTCGCCGGCGAGGAGACGCGCTACGAGCGGGAGAAGAAGGAGATCGAGGAGAAGGCCCGCGACCTCGAGCACGAGCGGGATGCGAACCGGAGCCGCGACCCCTACTTCGACTTCGGCGAGGTGCTCCTCCAGATCTCGATCGTGCTCGCCTCCATGTCGATCCTCACCCACTCCCGGACCATCTTCCACGCTTCGGCCCTGGCCGCGCTCGCCGGCCTCGTCCTCGGCCTGAACGGCCACCTCATGCTCTTCCGGCTGCCCTTCCTCTGAGCGCCAGGGGCGGCCTCGCTCCTCAGCGGCCGAACGCCGTCCCCCTCTTTTCGCGGCCCACGCCCACGACCGCCGCTCCGAGCGTGAAGACGGCGAAGGCGAAGAACGCCATGGCGGTGGGGTAACTCGTTCGCCTGGCGATGATGACCTGGATGTAGGCCGCAGTGCCGGCGATGAGGACGCCGCACTGGTAGGCGAAGCCGGGCAGGAAGCCGCGCACGGCGTCCGGCGAGAGCTCCGTGATGTGGGCGGGGACGACCCCCCAGGCCCCCTGCACCATGAACTGCATCAGGAAGGCCCCGACCACGAGGAGCGGCGTCGTCGGCGCGTAGGCCCAGAGCGGGATCATCAGGTTGGCCAGGAGGAGCGCAACCACCATGGCGCGGCGGCGCCCCACGTGGTCGGAGACGAGGCCGAAGAGGATCCCGCCCGCGAGCGCCCCGACGTTGTAGACGACCACGATGGCGTCCTTCTCCCGGGAGCCGAAGCCCCGGTGCTCGCGCAGGAAGGTCGGGTACATGTCCTGCGTGCCGTGGGAGACGAAGTTCATCATCGTCATGAGGCCGGTGAGGTAGAGGAAGAGCTTCCACTGGGAGGCGATCCCCCGCCCGAGGTCGCGCCAGCTGCCGTGCCTCGTGCTCTGCCACACCGCCGACTCCTCGACCCGGAAGCGGACGAAGAGGGCGAGGAGGGCGGGCAGGCCTCCGATGAAGAACATGGGCCGCCAGCCCCAGCGCGGGAAGACGAAGAAGGAGCAGAGGGCGGCGAGGAGGTAGCCGACCGCGTAGCCCTCCTGCAGGAAGCCGGAGAGGACGCCCCGCCAGCGCGGGGGGACCTTCTCCATGGCGAGCGACGCGCCTACGCCCCACTCGGCCCCCATGCCGATGCCGAAGAGGGCCCGGAGCACGAGGAAGACGGTGAAGGAGGGGGCGAGGCCGGAGAGCACCTCGACGGCCGAGTAGAAGACGAGGTCGATCATGAGGGGGATCCTCCGGCCGTAGCGGTCGGCCAGGAGGCCGAAGAGGAACGCCCCCACCGGACGGAAGCCGAGGGTGACGGCGAGGGAGAGGGCGACGGCCGCGTTGTCGACGCCGAAGTCGCGGGCGATGGTCGGCAGGGCCACGACCACGAGGAAGAAGTCGAAGGCGTCGAGGGTCCAGCCGAGGAAGCTGGCGACGAGCGCGCTGACGTAGTCGCGCGCCCCCGAGGGTGGCGTCGAGTCGTTCGGCGATTCAGGGCTCAGCGTCCGCTCGGGGAGCGACACTCGTAGAAATCAGGCGCGGTGCCGTCGCCGGCCCGGGCGCCTGAATCCCCCTTTCGCGCCGTGCATGCCGATTTCCTGCACACGGCTTACCGACGGTCTTCCCATGCCGCGTGCATTCAGCACGTCGACCCGAGCGGGAGCCGTCCTCGACGGGTCCGTCAGCCCCGTTGGCTCCTGCGAGTCGGGACTCTCACCCGCGGGTCTGGTCAAGCGTCGTGAGCCGGTACCGGGCTCGCGGTCAGGACGCACCACGCGGGGATTCTACGCCGCGCGATCGAGCGCGACGCGGCGCCCTTCCCCGGCCGGCCCGAGCGCCGAGGTCGGCCGGCGGCGAGGCTGCAGCGGCTCCCCATCGCTTAGTAGGCGAAGTAGGGCCCGACTCCGCCGGGTGTGCCCTGCCCTTCGAGGCCCGTGTACACGGTACGGCCGAAGAAGAACGGCAGCCCCCAGTCGAAGGCTCCCGGGTTCGGCCCGCCGAGGTTGACCATGGCGGCGTTCGGGGTGTTGAAGAGCACGTCCGCGTTGGCGATCGTGAAGTCGACGGCGGCGCTCGTCCCGTTCGCGCCGCGGTTCGTCGCCGTGAAGCCCACGGGTGAGGGCGGGCAGTAGAAGTCGGCGGTGTCGCGGCAGAGCGTCAGGCCAGTCGTGGCGGAGTCGAGGAAGTACATCCCGTTCGATCCGCTGTCGACGAAGCTCCTGGGATAGGAGTTGCCCTGGTAGGCCGTGGTGAAGTAGCCCACGTCGTCGACCGTGTAGACCTTGGCCGACCCGAGGCCGTTGTTCGACTGCGTTCCGATGCCGAAGATCATCGAGCCGTTGAGGGTGAGGGAGCCGGCCGCGGGGACGGAGGGCAGCTGGAGGATGACCCCGTTGTTGTCCTTCGCGAAGAGCCACACCGGGTTCAGCACCTGCTGGTTGACGCCCACCGCGGTCGGTCCGCAGCCCGCCGAGGGACAGCTGTAGTAGAGGCCCGGGTTCTGGGACCCGGTGAGAGCGCAGGCGGGACCGCAGTCCTGCCGGAAGAGGCCGACGCCGAGCACGCCGTTCGCGCCGAGCGAGGCGACGGTCTCCTGGGGAGGAAGTCCCGCCTGGGTGCAGGCCTCAGGCGCGCCGAAAGCGGAGGTCCCGATGGCCTGGATGGGCACGGAAGCCGCCTGCTCGCCGGCGATCTTCACGTCGGCCAGGACGACCGGCCCCCACTGGTAGCTGTCCTCGAACTGGTTGCACTCCAGGATCGGCGCCCCGCCGGAGTCGCTCTGCGGCGGCAGCGGGAGGGTGAGCACCGAGGACAGGAGGCGCAGCCCCGACGACCCCGTGTCGACGAGCACGCCACTGATCGTCTGGCAGGTGCTGGTGCCCGGAACACAGACGGTGACGCTGGTGAAGGCGCCGTTCGCGTAGTTCTGGGCCGGGCCGGGGTCGACGACGATCGGCTGGACGTTGGGCCCCGGCGCGCCGACGACGTCGCCTCCCGACGAGCCGCCGCCTCCCGAGCTGCCGCCTCCCCCGCCACAGGCGGCCAGGGCCAGCAGGAGCAGAACGGCTGCGACGGAGACCCGGGGTCGCACGGGCTCGATCCGTCCCATGGCCTAGCGGACGGCCTCGGCCGGAACGCCCTCCGGCAGGAGCTGAGGGATGTAGGCCCGCCCGTGGAAGCCTCGGGGGTGCCCGGCGGACTCGAAGACGAGATTCTGAAGGTGGAGGATCAGGGGCCCGCGGCCGCGCCGCCCGGCGCGCGCCGCCTCGACGTACGAATCGTAGGACGGGCCCAGGATCCGGTGGAGATCGGGCAGGAACGGCCCCTCCCAGGAGACGCCGAACACGGCACCCGCCGGAGAGGAGAACTCCCGGACCACGGTGCCGGTCGGGGCCTGGATCTCGTGCAGGAGATAGCCCTCCATCGGGGCGGTGCGAAGCGACCCCTGGAGGTGGGCCTGGTCGCTCTGGATCGAGGCCAGGCTGTCGCCGAGCGCCGCCCGTGCCGGCCGCGGGGCCGACAACACTCCGCCCGCCGCGAAGGCCAGAACGAGCGCCGTCCGCCTCGCTCCCGGCTGGCTGGTCGTCAAGTACGGTCCTCCCCTCGAGCTGCGGCTCGAGCTCCGCCCCTCGTCTACTCTAGCACCGGGACCGCGCGGCGCCGCCTTCGACTCCTCACTCTTCGCTCACGACTTCACGGCCCGCGAACCCTACCTTCTGACCGCACGGAGCGGCGCCGGCGAGGCGCCCGGCCCGCTCCACGGTTGAGCGACGCAGGCGACGGCCTCGAGGAGGTGGTTCGCATGGAGAGGCGCTGGTTCGCGGCCTGGGGCTGGATCTACCGGCCCGTCTCGTGGCAGGGGGTCGGCTTCGTGCTGCTCGCCCTGCTCTTCTGCGGGCAGGTGTTCCTGGCGGTCGATCGCCACTCCCACTCGGTGAGCGACACGCTCTACGGGATCTTCCCATACGTCGTACCCTGCCTGATGCTCCTCGGCTGGGTGGCGGCGAAGACGTCGGGCCGCGGGGCGTGAACCGGGCGGCCGTGCGCACGAAGGGAGGATCGGCCGCGCTCGGGGCCATCCGCGACGCGCGGCGGCTCGAGATCCGCGCCGGATCGGAGGACGCGAGATCCCCTTCCGGGCCGTCCACACCAGGAGTTCCGCGCCGGCGAGTCGCCGTCCTGTCGGTTGGTGGTGGCCGCGGGCCGATGTCTAATACGCGTCATGCGTCACGCCCTGCCGGCCCTCATCCTCGCCCTCGTCGCGTCGCCCATCGCCGCCCAGACCGCCCTCCAGCTCCGCTGGGAGCTGAAGGAGGACGTCTTCCGCGGACCGAGCGACCGCGGCTCCGCCCGCGCCGCGTTCACGATCACGAACCGTGACGCGAAGGCCCTGCCCGGCCGCGGCTGGGCGATCTACTTCAGCGCCCTGCACGAGCCGCGCCCCGGAAGCGCGGATGGTGGGGTCGTCGTCGAGCACGTCGACGGCGACCTCTGGCGGATCGTGCCCGGCCCCGGCTTCGCCGGCGTCGCACCCGGCCAGAGCGTCGAGGCGGCGTACCTCACCGACCTCCTGACCAACAACAGCTTCGCTCCCGTGGGGCCGTACCTCGTGCTCGACGCGGCCCCCGACAAGGGCTACCCGCTGAGCTATTCGGCCGTGCCCTTCGAGCGGCCGTCGCAGGCCGGCCACGATCCCCGGCTCGTCACCCCGGAGAGGCAGTTCGAGCTCGACGCGGCGACGCGAGACGTCCCGCTCGACTCGCTGCCCCCTGTCTTCCCGAGCCCGGTCTCGGTGGAGAAGCACGAAGGCCGCCTGAGCCTGGCCGCGCCGCCCGTGATCCGGGCCGCGCCGGAGCTCCAGGCCGAGGCCGCGTTCGCCGCCGAGTACCTCCGGCCCCACGTCCCGCAGAAGACGAAGGGCGCGGTGACGGCGAGCGTCCTGCATCTCGAGACCGGGAAGGTCGAGGGGCAGGCCTCGCCCGAAGCCTACGAGCTCCTCGTCGACCCGGCGGCCGGCATCCGGATCGTCGGGAGATCGCCGGCGGGCGTCTTCTACGGCCTCCAGTCGCTCCGCGACCTCCTCCCGGTGACCGCGACCGGGAAGGGCGTCTCGCTGCCCGCCCTCCGAGTGGTGGACGCTCCGCGCTTCGGCTACCGCGGCTTCTTCCTCGACGTCGCGCGCAACTTCCAGCCCAAGGCGTCCGTCCTGCGGGTCCTCGACCTGATGGCCCGCTACAAGCTCAACGTCTTCCACCTCCACCTCACCGACGACGAGGGCTGGCGCATCGAGATCCCGGGCCTCCCCGAGCTCACCTCCGTGGGGGCGAGGCGCGGGCACACCCTCGACTCGAGCCTCTTCCTGCCCCCGGCCTGGGGCTCCGGCCCGGACGTGGACCGGCCCTACGGCAGCGGCTTCTTCTCGCGCGCCGACTACGCGGAGATCCTGAAGTACGCGGAGGCGCGGCACATCGAGGTCGTCCCCGAGATCGAGATGCCCGGACACGCGCGGGCCGCCATCAAGTCGATGGAGGCGCGCTTCCGGAGCCTGAGCGCGAAGGGCGACCTGGAGGGAGCGGGCCGCTGCCGTCTCGCCGACCCCGACGACCGCTCCTCGTACACCTCGGCCCAGCTCTACCACGACAACGTGATGAACCCCGCCCTCGAGTCGACCTACGCGTTCGTGGAGCGCGTCGTGCAGGGCCTCGTGGACGTCCACCGCGAGGCGGGCGTGCCCCTGCGCAACCTCCACATGGGCGGGGACGAGGTGCCGGGCGGCGTCTGGCAGCGCTCCCCCGCCGCGGCGGCCTTCCTGAAGGAGAAGGGTCTCGCCTCCGTCGACGACCTCTGGTACGTCTTCTACGGCCGTGTCGCGGACATCCTGAAGGCGCACGGGATCCCCCTCTCCGGCTGGGAGGAGATCGGCCTGCGAAAGACCCGCCTCGACGGCCGGCCGAAGATGATCCCCAACCCGACGTTCGCCGAGCGCGGCTTCCGACCCTACGTCTGGAACAACGTCCCGGGCGAGGGCGCCGAGGACCTCGCCTACCGGCTCGCGAACGGCGGCTACACGGTCGTCCTGAGCCCGGTGACGAACGTGTACTTCGACCTCGCCTGGAACCAGAACCCGGAGGAGACGGGCCTCGACTGGGGAGGCTACGTGGACCTCAGGAAGCCCTTCGAGTTCGTCCCGTTCGACTACTACCGCAACGCGCGTCTCGACCGGAGCGGCAACCCGATCGACCGTGCCGTCTTCGTCGGCAAGGACCGCCTCACCGACTACGGCCGGTCCAACGTCCTCGGCATCCAGGGCAACCTGTGGTCCGAAACGCTGAACGGCGAGGGCAAGCTCGACTACAAGCTCTTGCCCAAGCTCTTCGGCCTCGCCGAGCGGGCGTGGGCGCCTGACCCGGCCTGGGCGCGCGAGGCGGACGCGGCGAAGGCGGACGCCCTCTTCCGGGACGCGTGGTCCGAGTTCGTGAACGTCGTCGGGAAGCGCGAGCTGGCTCGGCTCGACCGTGAGTCTCCGCCATGGGCCTACAGGATCCCGAAGCCGGGGCTGAAGGTGGTCGAGGGCCAGGTCCGGTGCAGCCTGGAGGTCCCGGGCTTCGTCCTGCGCTACACGACGGACGGCAGCGAGCCGACCCCGAAGAGCCCCGAGGTGCGGGGAGGGATCCCCGCCGCCCGCGACGTGCGCGTGGCCGCGTTCGACACGAACGGCCGGAGGGGCCACACGGCGCGGCTCGCGGCGCCCTGAAACTCCGGCCCGGCGGGCACGAGGCCAGCGTGGGAGGCGACGGGTCCGGAGCCCCGGCTCACGGGCCGACGATGCGACCGCGGACGCAGTGGGCCTGGGTGAGCCTGCTCTGCGCCACGGCGACCGCGGGCTACCTCTGCCGCGTCAACGCCTCGGTCGCCGGCGCCCTGCTGATGCAGGAGCTGCACCTCTCCCAGCCGCAGATGGGCTGGGTGTTCAGCGCCTTCGTCCTCGGCTACATGCTCTTCATGGTGCCGGGCGGGCTTCTCGCCGATCGCTGGGGCACGCGGCGCGTCCTCGAGGCCGCCTCGTGGTGGTGGGCGGCGGCCACCGGCCTGCAGCTCCTGGTCGGCCAGGGGCGGCTCGCCTCGAACGCCTTCGTGACCTTCGCCGCCCTCCTCGTCCTGCGCTTCGTCCTCGGCGTCGGGCAAGCGCCCCTCTTCCCGGCCGCGGCGCGCGGGGTCGCGCGCTGGGTCGAGCCGGGCTCCCGCGGACGCGCCAACGGCTTCGTGGTCGCGGCGATCGCGCTCGGCTCGGCCCTCGCCCCGCCGCTCGTCTCGGCGGTGATGGTCCGCTGGGGCTGGCGGGTGGCGCTCGGCGTCACGGCGCTGCCGGCGCTGGCGACGGCCGTGGCCTGGAGGCTCGTGGGCGAGCCCGCCGCCCCGCCCTCACCCACGCCCGAGGCGCCGGACGTGGGCCCGCGCCCGACCCTGCGGTCGCCGAGCTTCGTCCTGCTGACGCTCAGCTACACGCTGCAGGGTTACGTCGGCTACATCTTCGTCTCCTGGTTCTACCTCTACCTCGTCCAGGAGCGGCACTTCGACCTGCTGAAGGGCGCCTTCGCCAGCACCCTGCCCTGGCTGCTGTCGATGGCGTCGATCCCCCTGGGCGGCTGGCTCTCCGACCGGCTCGTGAGCCGGTACGGCAGGATCGTCGGCCGGCGCACCGTCCCCCTTCTCGGCCTGTCGTTGGCCGGCGTGTTCCTCACCCTGGGGGCGCGGGCCGCCAACGCCTGGCTCGCCGCGGGCGCGCTCGCCCTCTCCACGGCCTTCGTTCTCTGCGTGGAGGGCCCCTTCTGGGCCACCGTGACGGAGATCTCGGGCGGACGCAGCGGCGTAGGCGGCGGGATCATGAACGCCGGCTGCAACGTCGGCGGGTTCGTCTCGCCCATCCTCACCCCGGTCCTCGCGGCGGCCATCGGCTGGACTCGCGCCCTCGACGTCGCCGCGGTCCTGGCCCTCGTGGCCGCCCTGCTGTGGCTCGGCATCGACCCGCGTCCGCTCTCGAGGGCGGGCGCCCGAGGCTGAGGCAGGCTCCGGAGCGGCTGGACGTCCCAGGTGCCGGGAGGCGTCCGAGAGACGTCAGGGCTTCTGCGGCCGGCCGTGAGGACCCTCGTCCTCCCGCGTCGAGGCCTCGTCCTCGAGGTGGCCGAGCTCACGGCGAGCAAGGCGGTTGCCGGGCTCGAGCTCGAGGACCTTCCGGTACATGGCCGCCGCGCGGGCGCGAAGGCCTCCGTCGCGGTAGACGTGGCCCAGGAACAGGTAGGCCTCCGCTCGCGACGGGTCCTCGGCGAGCGCGTCCTTGAGGTGAGCCTCGGCCCGCCTCACCCACATCGGGTTCCTGAGGCACGCGATGGCGAGGGCGAGGCGAGCACGGACCCGGAGATCGCCCCGGGCGTGCTGCAGCGTCGGCTCGAGCTGCTGGATGGCTTCCCAGTACTGCCCGTCCCGGAGAAGAGCCTCGCCCCCGGCGATCGTCTCCGCGAGACGCTCCTCCAGAGTGGCCACCCGCACCGTGGGCTCTGCCGCGGCCTTCGCCCTCGGCGGCGGAGAGGACGGCGGGACGGGCGGGGAGGAGGGCGTCATCCGGGGGGAAGAAGGCGGAGCCGAAGGGGACGGCGGTGAAGGAAGCGTCGGCGGTGCCGAGGGGGGCGGAGGGGCCTCGGAGGGGACCGGGGAGGCGCGGCGCGGCCTCCGGCGGCGAACGTCCTCCCGGTAGGCGGCGCGCGCGGCGGGATCTCTCAGGATCTCGTAGGCCCGGCAGACACGGAGGAAGACGGCCTCCCGCTGGACCTCGACGTCGGCGAGGAGCGGATCCCGGCAGGCGTCCGGGTGAAGACAGCGCACGAGCCGGGCGTACCCCGACCTGACCTCGGCGGCATCCGCGTCGGGCCGCACCCCGAGAAGCTCGAAGTGGTCCGTTCGGCCGAGGCTCTCGTAGGCCTCCAGGATGACGCGCCTCATCTCCTCGGACCCGCGGGCGGAGGGCGCCGCCGGGCCCGCCTCGGCGGCCGAGGCGGGAGGAGTAGGAGGAGGGGAGGCAGGCGGCGGGGACGAGGGCTCCGGCGCCGATCGGGAGCGCGGGTTCGGCGGGGCGGGCAGGTTCGCCTCCGGCGGAAGCACCCTGGCCCGGCGGCGCACCGGCCGGACGTCGACCGGGACGACGGCGCCCGCGCACAGGAGCGCCAGCAGGCTCCGCTCCGTTTCCTCCGCGGCGATCGGCCCGAGCCGGGCCAGATCGCGCGCGCTCAGGGTTCCGTCGATCCGGGAGAAGACGAAGGCGTCCGTCGGTGTGAGGGCGAGCGGTTGGGAAAGGAGCCGAGCCTCGGCGGGCAGGGTCAGCTTCCGGTCGAGGTCCCCGAGCGTCTCGCGCACGAGGGCGGGGTCGCTCAGCGTCCGCGCCGCCTCGAGCAGCAGCTGCCCGGTCGCGAGAGAGGAGACGAGGCCGCCCTCGCCGACGCTCCCCGGAAGGCCTCCGATCTCCTCGAACGACGCCGAACCGGACGGTCGTGCGAGCGCGGCGAAGAGGATCTCGCGGACGTGCCACCCGATCGCCTCCTCGAGGCGGTCCCGGTCGACGAGAGAGAGCCCGACAAGGACGGCTCCGAGGGGACGCCGCTCGGCGAGGACCGTGGCGACGGCCCGGTCGAGCTCGGCCCGTCCGAGCAGGTTGTGTCGCACGAGCACGTCGCCGAGGTGCTCTCCGTTGGCGTCGCTCCGGCCCAGGACCACGTGGCCCTCGCGGACGGTCAGGCCGCGATACTCCCGGCCGTGCGTGAGGTGGAGATGACCCGACCGCCTCGACACGTGGGCTTCGCGCAGAAGCTGGAGGATCCCGGCAGCAGCCGAGGGACCCGTCGCTGGCTCCCGGCGCGAGGGGACTCTCTCCGTCTCCGGCTCGACCGTTTCGACCATGGCGATCCAGGGCGAGATCCCGCGACGGGATCGGTCCCCAACTCTGGAGTGCAGAGTATCCCGAGGTGGCGGCGGCCAGCACGCGTCATTTGTCGCCACAAAGCGATTGGCGTCAGATGACGCGGCGGACGGACGGCGAAACCGGGCGGCGTCCGTTCCGCCGAGGGGCCGGTGGGCGGAAAACGTTCGCCCGCCCTACGAGCGACCGGGCACGGCGCGGGAAGCCCGGGCCGGCGCCCGGCTCAGGCCCGGTCGAAGAACCGGAAGAAGAGGGCCTGCCGCGCGCAGGGCAGGGCCTTCTCGGCGAGGCCGGCCATCTGCGCGTCGCCGAGCGGCGTGAACTCGCGGGAGAGGCGCACGTTCTCCTCGAGCTGCGCCACCGAGTCGCAGCCGATGATGACGGTGCTCACCGGGAGGGACAGGGTGTAGTAGAGGGCGTCCCGGAGGCCGAGCGTGCCCGGCGCCTCGGCGATCACCACGCCTTCCCAGGATCGCTTCTGCTGCTCGAGCGGCGGGGGCGTCCAGGTCGAGAGCAGACGACCGCGACCGGTGATCTTCATGCCGACGATGCCCATCCGCCTCTCCACCGCGAGGGGCAGGAGCTCGGTCATGAAGCTGTGGTGGTGGCGATCGGCCGCGTTCAGCGCGAGCAGGATGGTGTCGAACGGGAACCGCCGGATCCCCTCCATGAGCGAGTCCGGCCGGTGGTGGCCGGTCAGGCCCAGGAAGCGCACCACCTTCTGCTCCCGCGCCTGGAGGAGGGCCTCCATCGCGCCGCCCTTCGCGAACACCTCGTTCACGTCCCCGAGAGTGCCGATGTCGTGGAGCTGCCAGAGGTCGAGGTGGTCCGTGTTCAGGAGCTTCAGCGACTGCTCGAGCATGCGCATCGAGCCGTCGCGGGTGCGCTCCTTCGTCTTGCTGGCGAGGAAGGCCTCGCCCCGGCGACGCTTCATGACCTGGCCAATGTAGCGCTCGCTCCAGCGATCGGGGCCGCCGTAGATCGAGGACGTGTCGAGGTAGTTCACGCCGAGGTCGAGGGCCCGCTCCACGAGCGGCACCGCCACGGCCTCGTTGCCCCCGCGCTCGAGGGCGGCCTGGCCGCCGAGACTGAACACCCCGACCCGGAAGCCGGTCCGGCCGAGGTTGCGGGTGGGCATTCCGACCGTGGCCGGGTTCGACGGCAGGTCGGGCTCCGCCGAGGCCGGGCCCGGCCGCGCCCCCTGCGCGATCAGGGCCGCCGCGGTGGCCGCGCCTCCCGCCTTCATGAACTCGCGCCGATTCCCCGCGAACGGCCGACCGTCCCCCGCCTTCCGCATGTGAGCCTCCTCGGGCACGCCCGCCCGCTGGGGAGAGTCTAGCCAAAAGGACGGCCGGCGTGTCGCGGGCGACGTTGTGCCCGGCGTCCGGAACGGAGATGATCGACCGGGATGGGGCGAGCGCAGGAGACCGAGGCGCAGCGGATCCTCGGCCGGTACAAGAAGCTCGTCCTGCTCGGGAAGGCGAGGCTCCCTCTCGCCGAGGCGCGCCGGCTCGTCGGACCCGACACCGCCTTCCACCTGTACTTCCGCCACGGGGAGGACGCCGTTCGGAGACCGAGCCGCCGTCGCGCCGGCTCGCGGCCGCGACGAGCCGGCCGCGGGAGGAGATGAGACCCTCGTGCCCCACCTCGTCCTGGAGTACACCGCGAACGTGCCCGATGAGCCGGACCCTGACCGCGTCCTGAGGCGTCTCCACGAGACCCTGGCGAAGTCCGGCCCGTTCGACCTCGCCAACGTGAAGAGCCGCCTCGTCCGACACGAGGGCTTCCGGATCGCCGACGGCGCTCCGGACCGGGCTTTCGTCCATCTGACGGTCTCCGTGCTCGCCGGCCGCGAGGCCGACGTGCTCCGCGGCACGGGCGAGGCCCTCGTCGCCGCGCTCCGCGCCAGCTTCCCTCGCGCAGCCGCCGAG
>Ga0335080_10002735_pt1 | contig 17696 bp, 15 predicted proteins | sample Lox_Sample_34_FD_206720 | JGI IMG/M metagenome (GOLD analysis project Ga0335080, IMG submission 206720) | Soil microbial communities from Loxahatchee National Wildlife Refuge, Florida, United States - Lox_Sample_3.4 | ecosystem: Environmental > Terrestrial > Soil > Wetlands | place: USA...
GCCGGGGATCAGCGTTTTCGTGCGATCGCCCGATGGCTCAGTGAAGCATTTCTATTCGCACTCCGCGACCATGAAAGAACAGATCAATCGCGGAATCGACCTGCTGTCACCCGTCTGGAATATTTTCGACCTGACGCCGGAGGGCCGGGGCGACTGGAACGCAAAACTCAGTTACGAATGATTCACCGCAGAGAGCGCTCTGACTGAGCCGCGACCACAGGGAGCGCTACCTGTTACAACGCGGCGACGATCAGCGGTGTTGTAGTCGGCGCTTGCGAGCCCGCTTCGGGTTCGAGCGTTACGGCGATTGCGCCCGTCGTTGCCACGTCCACCGCGCCTTCGCGCAGGTACATCGCCGTGCCGTTCGGTTGCGATTGGAACAGGCCGGCGGGAAGCGGCTTGCCGCCCTTGGGAATGATCCACATCTCGTAAATCTTTCCCGACGGCGCGGGCGTGAGGTTCGAGGCCAGCAGCAGGACGCCCTGCTTCGGATTGACGAAGACACGGCCGCGCGGCTTGGGCGCGCCCTCGCCGAACACCAGCTGCTTGGCGGCGGGATCGTTCATCAGGGCGAAGGCTTCATCGAGGCGGGCCAGCTCGACCTTCCTGCTTTGCACATCGAGGAGAGCGCGGGCGAGTGCCCGTTGTTCCTCGCGGCGCGACGTATTGAGCCACACAGCCATCACCGCCAGGCACGCGGTGGCCGCGATCCAGACGAGAGTCCAGCTCCACATCCGCTTCGGCTCGGCGACCAATCCCGTGACTTTGTTGCGCAACCGCGCCGGCGGCGGCGATTGCGGCGCCAACGATGCCAGGCTGCTTACAAGTTCCCGCGCATGCCGGACTCCCTCGATGCACGGGTCGCCTTCGCGGTGCAGATGCTCGTCCAGTTCCGCGCGTTCCGCGGCATCGAGCACACCGAGCGCGTAGAGTTCGTATTGATCGCGCAGCTCGTCGCAGGTCATGCCGTTATTGCCTTTTCGCGCAGCTCTTCCCGCAGATTCTTAAGCGCCGTGCGCACCCAAGTCTTTACTGTCCCCAGCGGCTGGCCCATGCGCTCGGCCATCTCGGACTGCGACAGCCCTTCGAAGTACGCCAGTTCGATGACGTGCCGCTGGTTTTCGTTCAAGCGGTCCATTGCGCCGCGCACCCGCCGTGCGCGGTCCTGGCTGAGCACGTCGGCCTCGAAGTTCACGAACACCGTGGGATGCTCAGCCGCTTCGAGTTCGAGCGCTCCTCTGGTCATTTTTCCACCCGATGAGCGAACGTAATCGATCGCCCGGTTGCGCGCCACCGCCAGCAGCCACGGGCCGAGCGCGCCGCGTTCCGCGTCGAATCCCTGGGCGCGATTCCACACGCGCAAAAAAGTCTCCTGCACTAGGTCTTCGGCCACGCCGGTGTCCCGCACGATGCGGTAGATCAGCGAGTAGGCCAGCTTGCCGTAACGGTCGTACAACTCACCCATCGCTGCCGGCTCGCGGCGCTTCAGGCGTTCCGCCAGGTCCCGGTCGTCTCCCTCAACGTAGATGGCGAACAGCAGCGGCAGGAGGGTCATGCAAACAGTTCGTGAATGAGGCTCCCGTAGACCTCGGTTGGCCGCTCAGCCCGGCCATTGTGCATGTACGTTAAAGAAACGTGGTCGATTCCCAGCAACCAGAGAATGGATGCGTGGATATCATGCACGTGAACGGGCCTCTCGACGGCGCGCAGGCCAATCTCGTCGGTCGCCCCGATATATTGCCCGCCTCTTGTTCCTCCGCCGGCCATCCACATGGTGAACCCCCACGGGTTATGGTCGCGGCCGTCGCCTTTCTCATTGAAGGGCGTGCGGCCGAACTCGCCGCCCCACACCACCAGCGTCTCATCCAGCATGCCTCGCGATTTCAGGTCGGCCAGGAGGCCTGCAATGGGCTTATCCGAGGCCCGGCAGCGATGGGAATGATTCCCTTCGATATCAGTGTGCGCGTCCCAACCGCTGCCCGATCCCGCGAACAACTCAACAAACCGCACGCCGCGTTCGACCAGACGGCGCGCCAGCAGGCAGTTGGCGCCGAACGCCGCTGTTTCCGGCGCATCCAGGCCGTAGAGCTTCTTGGTGGCTTCCGTCTCTTTGCTCAGATCGACGGCTTCAGGCGCAGCCGACTGCATCTGATACGCCAGTTCGTACGCCGCGATGCGCGCTTCCAATTCCGAGTCGCCCGGATTCTGCAGCGAGTACCGCTCATTCAACTGTTTTAAGAAATCGAGCTTGCTGCGCTGCTCGCCGGGCGTGGCGCCGCCGGGCGGTTTCAGGTGCAGGATGGGCGTATCGCCCTGGCGGAACTGCGTGCCCTGAAAAGTCGCCGGCAGGAAACCGGCGCTCCAGTTTTTGGGCCCGCCTATGGGTTCTCTGTCGTCGAGCAAAACCACAAACGACGGCAAATTCCGGTTGGCCGACCCGAGTCCATAGGTTGTCCAGGCTCCCATCGCGGGCCGCCCCGCAAGAATGGAGCCGGTATTCATCTGGCAAACCGAGCCGACGTGATTCAACCCGTCGGCCCACACCGAACGGATCACGGACAAGTCGTCGACGTGCTCCGCGATGTTCGGATACCAGTCCGACACCCAGATGCCGCTCTGCCCATACTTCTTGAACACGCGCTTGCTCGGCATCAGCGTGTTGTTCGAGGTGCCCATGGCGGTAACGGGACGCCCGAACGATGGCGGCATGGGTTGGCCGGCCAGTTCGAGAAGCTTGGGTTTGGGATCGAACAGATCGACGTGGCTGGGGCCGCCTTCCATGAACAGCCAGATGATGGATTTGGCCTTGGGAGGATGATGCGGCTGCTTGGGCGCCAGAGGATCCGCGCCCTCTGCGCGCAGCAAAGAAGCCAGCGCGATGCCGGCCAGTCCGCTGCCCGCGCGGGTGAAGAATTCGCGGCGCGAGGTGACGGGCCAGTGATGGGAGAGCGTGCGCAGCATATCAATTTACATACATGAACTCATTCGAGTTCACCAGCATATGGCAGAGGTCCGCAAGCGCGGCATTCTGCGCATCCCCGGCGGACATGCGTTGGCCGAGCATGGCGCGCTGACGGTCCAGAAATCCCATAGCTTCCCGGCGCTCTTCCGCCGTTGCCGGGCGTGAATACACGAAGCGCCAGGCGCGATCCACCTGTGCCTCTGGTGCCAACCCGGCGTCGTTTGAAACCCTTGCGGCGAGGGAACGCGACCAGTCGAGCACCAGTTCATTATTCAGCAATTCGAGCGCCTGCGGACCCGTAACCGTCGCATTCCGGCGGGGGCAGCTTTCGTGCGTATCCGGCATATCGAAGACCTCAAACATCGGATACCGCGTGTTGCGCCTTACAAAAACATATACGCTGCGGCGATCGGCTTCGGATGGGTCCTCATCCTTCTTCCACCCGCCGCGAGTGACCACACCCTCTGGCAGCGGCGGGAACACGCCGGGGCCACCCATTTTAAGGTTCAGCCGCCCGCTGACCTCGAGGATCGAATCGCGAATCGCTTCCCCTTCCAGACGGTGCCGGTTGTACCGCCACAGCAGGCGATCCTCGGGATCGACCTTCGCGGCCTCCGGGTTGAACCGCGCCGACTGCTGGTACGTGTTCGACAGCAGGATCAAGCGGTGCATTTTCTTGATGCTCCAGCCGTTCTCGACAAAAGTGGTGGCCAGGTAATCGAGAAGCGCGGGATTTGCCGGCCGCTCTCCCATCACGCCGAAGTCGCTCGGGGTTCCCACCAGGCCGCGCCCGAAGTGATAGTGCCAGACCCGGTTGACCATCACGCGCGCGGTCAGCGGATTTTCAGCGGAAGCCAGCCAGTTGGCCAGCGCCGTGCGGCGCCCGGTTGAGTTTACATTCGCCGGCGGATCAATCCGGGCCGGGCCAGGATCTAGGATTGAGAGGAAACCCGGCTGGACCTCCTCCTTGTAGGCGTCGTAGACACCCACCGCGAGCACATGTGTCTTGGGAGATTCACGGCCGTTATCGATCATGGCCTGGGCCACCGGCTCAGGAGCGGGCTTGATCCCGTCGAAGGTCGCCAGCTCCGCCTTCAGCACCTTCCAGCGCTCGGCGGGATCGCCTTTGAGCTCGCGCGCGGCCTCGTCCTCGCTGTGATCGAGCTGAGGTCTGGCCTTGTAGTACATCTGCCACTGGATGGGCGTGCGCTCAGCCGGCGCGGTGGTGATGGCGTCTTGAATTTCAGGCGGGAACTTGTCGAAATTCTCTTTGTAAAGCGCCTGTAACTGCGGCTCGGCCAACTTGTGCATCTCCGCGCGAATGTCTCTGGTCTTCGCATCCCATTCCGCGTACTGCTGTTCGTATGCAATGCGATGTTCACCAAAGTCAAGGGCAGCGTGATCCTCGATGCGCGTGTTGGCGAAGAAGGCCTGCAGGCGGTAGTAATCCTTCTGCAAAATAGGATCGAACTTGTGATCGTGGCACCGGGCACAAGCGAACGTGAGCCCCAGAAATGTTGCCCCCACGGTATCGGTGATGTCGTTCAGAATCTCCTGGCGCCGCTCCATTAGCTTGCGAGCGTTGCTCTCGTCGGGAAAGTGGCGATTGAAACCGGTGGCGATCAGCGCCGCGGCATCCTGCGGATAAAGCTCGTCGCCCGCGATTTGTTCCTTGATGAACCGGTCGTAAGGCTTGTCCTGGTTGAAGGCGTCGATAACGTAATCCCGATAGCGCCAGATGTTGGGGCGCGTTTCATCGCTCTTAAAGCCTTCGCTATCGGCGTAGCGAGCCAGGTCCAGCCAATGCCGCGCCCATCGCTCACCGTAACGTGGAGAGGCGAGCAGCCGGTCCACAACCTTTGTAAACGCATCCGGCGCCGGATCGCTCACGAACGCCCGGACCTCTTCCGGCGTGGGCACCAGACCCGTGAGATCTAAGGTGGCCCTCCGAATAAGCGTGATGCGGTCGGCTGGAGGCGCCGGCGTGAGATGCTTCTCTTCCAGCCTGGCCAGAACGATTGCGTCGATGTCGTTCTTGACCCAGGTGCTATTCTTGGGTTGAGGGATAGCAGGCCTGGCTACCTTCTGAAACGCCCACCACCGCCGCTGTTGTGGAGTGAATGGCTTGGAAGCGTCAGCCGCCGCGAAGAGCGATGCAATGCCGGCTGCTGCCAGGGCAACCCACAGATTCTTGCAACGCATGCGTCCCCTCCGCCGGACCGGATGGCCGCAATTATAACGTAGGTCAGGGTTGGCGTGTCTCCTACTGGCTCGCGACCATGCGCGAATCGGTCTGAAACTTCCGGTAGTTCTTGTATGTCGTGTCTTCCTCGACTCGCAGTTTCTTGAACAGGCCGAGGCGCGCCGACGCCGAGATCCAGATCCGCTGGGGCAGCCAGACTTCGTCATTCACGCGCGTCATGTCGAAATGGAGACGCGCACCGGAATCGAGCCGCACCAGGAACAGGCCCCAGGAGACCGGCGAGATGACCTCCGCCTCCAGCTTGGCCCAATGGAAACTTCTCTGGTCAATCCAGAGTTTCCCGCGGACGTGCGGAAGAATCTTTGCGTCCCGGCTGCGCGGTTCGTAACCGCGGCGGGGTGTTGCCTCGAGCACCCAGACGTCATGGCCGTCCACGCGGTCGGTGCCGAGGATCCGGAAGTCAAACGCTTCGCCGACCTCGCGCATTTCGTCCTGCTGCCGCTTCCGGCGCTTGTCGTACTCGTTGATACGGCGCTCGCGTTGAGCGGGCGACTCCTTCATCCGGTCGGCGATGCTCTTCTGCAGCTTGTCCTGTTCCTTTTTTTCTTCCGCGGGCGGGAGCGGATGGTCGTCGCGCGCCACCAGCCGGATGTACGGCGAACCCTGGAGCAGCGTGATGTCGTAGGTCTTCACCTCTTTCGACTTCACACCGCCTCCGGCATCCATCCGGTGCTCCTCTGTCCGCTGGAGGAAAGTGTAGTTGCGCGCGATTTTCCAGTTCTGCTCGCTCGCTTCGAGCGACCGGCGAACAATCTCGCGCGCATCCGGTCCCTGGGCCGCTGCGATCGCAATTGGAACCACCGCGAGCACGATGCGCATGCCTGCTGGTACGCGGTGAAGCGGCCTCAAGTTTCCGTCTCGGGGTCGCAGTATGCATTTTTTTCTTGACATTCTGCCCGAAGAACCTTATATATGAATCACATTGCGATTTTCGTGATCGCAAAATTTGATGTTAGGGAGAATCAATCGATGAAGAACGCAACTAAGAAAGCTGCGAAGAAGAAAGCCGCCCCGAAGAAGAAAAAGTAGTTGGCGGCGTCCCGCAGAGGGACCCAAACGAGTTTGACTCAAGGCCCCGATTTTTCGGGGCCTTTTTGTTTCTGTCCCCATTTTTCCCAGCCCTCTTATTGTTGTCCCGCCTTCCTCTGCAGCAGCGTCCGGAACGTCTCTCCCATGCCGAACAGCAGCTGCTTCAACTGCAGGCTGCGCCTCCTCGCCTCGACCGGTGATCCCGCGTCGAGCACCCGGGCGAACTGATCGCCCTCTCCAGCCTCAATCAGCGTGCGCGCCAGCGGTTCGAAGGCCACAGTCTCGAGACCGATCCGCTTTCCATGCTGTTCCAGAGCCGTGAAGCATACGTGCGCGGTGATGTCCTGCTCGCCCGGATGCTTCAGTACGTCCTCGAAGGCCTGATGGCGCCGGTAGCTCATGAGCGTCCCTCGGGGGAACCGGGGAAGCTCCGCCGCCGAGTAGCCGTAATCGATGCTCAAGACGTAGCCTGCCTCGAGACGGGCGGCAATCCGTTCGAGCCACCGAAGCGCTTCCAGGCTGACTTCAAACACCTGGCCATCGGAGAGGAGGCCGAGATATTTCTTTCGATAGCATTCCACCTCTTCAGCTACCGGCCCCGCTTCCACCCAGGTGAAACGTTCGTTCGCAAAACCGACACGCATCTCTCGCGCGGCGCCCTCGCGCATGATCGCCACGTGGACCGGCAGGGCGTCGAAGAACTCATTGGAGAAGACGACGCCGCGGATGCGTTCCGGCAGGTTTCCGTTGCCCAGGTCGATCGGAATGTACTGAAACTCGCTGAACGCCTCGGCCATTTCACCTCGCCCGGCCCCCAGCTCGACGACGGCGAAGTCCTCCGCATTCCCCATGCCATTCCGCAGCATGCGGATGCGTTGCGCGATGAGAATCCCGTAGGCAGGCTGAATCTGCTCGGCCGTGTAGAAGTCGCCGCCGGCGCCGAACGGGTCTCGTTTCCGGCGATAGTAACCGAAGTCAGCGTGGTAGAGCGCCACTTCCATGAACCGGGCAAACGGCAGGGGGCCGCTGCGGCGAATCTCATCACGGAGAATTTCACCAGCCGGCGTCATGGCTCGCGGCTTTGCGGAGTCCGAATGAACATCTCCACCAGGTAATCGTGCAGGCAATCGTAGAGGTAACGCTGCAACGTCCACGGGAACTGCGGGTGGTCGATGTCGCGGGGATGGAGCGGGGCGTAATAAGTGTGAAGCCCGAGCCGGTTGTCCTTGAGCGCAATCACCAGCTCGATGGAGCCGTTTTTTTCCCTGGCCGAGAAGTTCACGAGCGCGTGTTCGTAACGGGCAAGCTCGGCGCGAACTTTGGCCAGGGCCGGGTTGTCCTGTGTCTCCACGCACCTATGCTAGCTTGAAAACGGAGGATGCCTCTACCAGACACGATCCGTGTGAAGCTCAGCTCGGAAGCCGCGGAGTACATTTCGCTCACGCCGGTTGTGGTGCAGCAAATGCCGACGCGCGAACTGGTGGAGCACATCCTCGCCATCACCGGAAAGGATGAATCCCGAATCCGGGATCTGCTGCTGCGTGGTGCGCTGGTTAGCGGCGCATCGCGATTTCGGTGGACCGGGATGGAAGCCGATGAAGCCGGTCTTCACGCACTCCTGGCGAGCTTTCCCGATCCTGACCCCTCCCGCCCGTTCCTGGCGAGCCGTTGCGCCCGCGCCACCTTGCGGGGGCCTCGCCAGCCCGTCGAGATCCCGCGCGAGATCGGTTCCCAGCGGCGATTGCTCGACGGAATTCTCCGGCGCGCCAGCTTCTGGGATCTGCTGATGGGCATCGCCACATCCCGAGTTCCGCGCTACTGCGACTATTCATATCGCGATCGCGCCGATATTTATCAGCTTGCAATCGATCCCCAGGATGCAAAGCGCATCCGCGACGCGTCGCGCCAGGTGCGCTATACCGCTCTTGAGGCCCAGATCCGTATCGCGCCGATCGAGTCCCTGGAGCTATATGTAATACGAGAGGAGATTTTGCCCCGCCGATGAATCGCGCCCTTCTTGTTCTGCCGCTGCTGATTCCCCATGTTCTGCTGTGCCAGAAACCGCATTTCGAAGAGCTGGTCCGGCATTTTGATTACGACCGGAGTGCGCCGCTCGATCTCAAGGACGCTGGAGAAGAGGATCGCGGCGGCGTTACCGTGCACGATATTTCTTACGCCAGCGCCCGAGGCCGCGTGCCCGCCTATCTGGTGATTCCCGCGGGACGGGGGCCGTTCGCCGCCGTGCTTTTCGGCCACTGGATGATGCCAGGCTCGCCCATGAGGAACCGCAAAGAGTTTCTCGACGAGGCCGTGCTGATGGCGCGTTCCGGGGCCGCCGGCCTGCTGATCGACTCGCCGCAAGTGCGCCCCGGCTTCGTGGAAGATCAGGACCCGGTCAGCCCGCAGAGCGCCTACGCGGCGCAGCAGCAGGTGATCGACTTCCGCCGGGGTCTGGACCTCTTGCTGGCAAGGCCGGACATCGATCCCAAGCGCATCGCTTACGTCGGGCACAGCTTTGACGCCCATGTCGGAGGAATTCTGGCCGGCGTCGAGAAGCGCATTCAATCCTTCGTGTTGATGGCCGGCTCCTTTGCCTCCGAGGAATACGTCATGGACCCGCTGAATCAGGAGATGGTCAAGATGCGCAGGCAGATTGGGGAGGAGAAGATCAGAGACTACCTGACCAGGTATGCCTGGGATGACCCCGTGCACTACATCGGCCACTCCTCGCCGGCATCGGTGTTCTTGCAATTTGGATGGAGAGACGAGCCCATCTCGGAGAAACTCGCCAGGCACTACTACCACATGTTCGGCTCGCCGAAAAAGATCGCCTTCTATGAAGCCGGGCACAGCTTGAACAACGCCGCCCGTATCGAGCGCGTGCAATGGCTGGTCGAGCGTCTCGCCCTGAAGCCCGTGGATGAAGCCGCGCTCAGCCAAATCCCCGAATTGAAGTAAGGACACGCGGCCAACGCGCCTTATGCGCTCGCCGTTCTCCGCTTGCGCAGCTCGTCCAGCGTAACCGCCAGGATAATCACCGCCCCGATGATGGCCTGCTGCAGGTAGGGCGACACCCCCAACAGATCGCTGCCGTTCGACAACAGTCCCATAATGAAAGCCCCGATGAGGGTTCCGACCACGCTGCCCTCGCCGCCCTGCAGGCTTCCTCCGCCGATGACGACCGCGGCGATGGCTTGCAGCTCATAGCCCTGCCCCGCCGTAGGCTGTCCGGTCATCAGGCGCGACGCTTCGATCATTCCGGCGAGGCCAGTGAGCATTCCACCGATCGCATACACAGCGGTGGTATGAAACTTCACCGGGATGCCGGCATAAACGGCGGCCTCGCGATTACTGCCGATCGCGAACGTGTACCGTCCCAGGCGCGTATGCTCCATGAGCACGTGCGTGGCCAGCGCGCAGGCCACCAGAATCCACAACACGAAGGGCACGCCCAGCACATTTCCTTCGCCCAGGAACGAAAACTGTTGCGGAATGCGGTGCACCGGCAGCCCGTTGGAGATCATCAGCGCGGTCCCGCGGAAAATGCCCAGCGTGCCCAGCGTCACGATGAACGGCGCGATGCGCAACTGCGTAATCATGAGCCCGTTCGCCAGGCCGCAGAGCAAACCCGTGCCAATCCCTGCCAGAATGCCGGCGGGAATGGAAAAACCTTTCTCCATCGTCATGGTGCCGAGCAGTCCACCCATGGCGAGAATTGCGCCCACCGAAAGATCGATGCCTCCGTTGATGATGATCATGGTCATGCCCAGCGCCATGATGTTGATCACCGCTGTCTGCCGCACCACGCTCGATAGATTGGTGTTGGTCAGGAAATGGGGAGAGGCGATGGCCAGCGCCACGAAAAGAATGATCAGGCTGAGGAACGGGAGCAGCCGTTGCAGCATAATACGTTCTCGCCCGCGCCGGGCGGGCACGGGAGGCGCTTCGGTGCGCTCTACGGCGGGCTGGCTCATTGGCGTTCCTCGGAGACCGGCTGGGTCTCAAGCGCGGCATAGCGCATAATTTCTTCCTGCGTGGTGCGTCCTGGCAGCTCGCCGGTGATGCGCCCTTCGCGCATCACCAGAATCCGGTCGGCCACTTGCAGCAACTCCGCCATTTCCGAACTTACCATCAGAATGGCCGCGCCTTCGCGCGCCAGCTCATCCATCAGGTTGAAAACCTCCACTTTTGCGCCGACATCAATCCCCCGCGTCGGCTCATCGAAAAGGAAAACCTGCGCTTGCCGGAACAGCCACTTGGCGATCACCACTTTCTGCTGGTTGCCGCCGCTCAGCCGTCCGGCCAATTGGCGAGGTGAAGCGGCCCGGATCCGAAGGCGTCCGATGAAATCTTCGGCCGCGGAGTTCTGCGCGCTGCCGTTCACGAAGCCGAAACGGCTGATAGATTTCACGCCGGCGAGCGTAATATTTTGCGCGATCGGCAGGCGCAGGACCAGCCCGGTGATCTGCCGGTCTTCGGTAACCAGGGCGAGGCCCGCCTTGACAGCTTCCTTCGGGGAGCCGATGGACACCGGCCGGCCGCCAATCGAAACCCTGCCGGAATCGATCGGATCCACGCCAAACAGCGCCCGGCACAGTTCCGTGCGGCCCGCGCCGATCAGCCCCGCCATTCCCACAATCTCCCCGGCGCGCAGCGAGAAACAGATATCGCTCAGCTCTCCCCGCCGCGTCAGATGCTCCACCCGCAACCGCTCGTCTCCGGGCGGAAGCGGATTCCGCTGGTATAGGGCCGAAACTTCGCGGCCCACCATGTGACGGATGATGCCCTCGGTCGTGAGGCCCGCAAGCGGCCCGGTGTGTACGGTCCTGCCGTCGCGCAAGATGGTGACGCGATCGCCCACCGATTCCAGTTCGTCGAGGCGATGCGTGATATAGATGACACCCACCTTACGCTCGCGCAGAGTACGGACGATGCGGAATACTTCAGCCGCTTCCGAGCCGGAAAGCGACGAAGTCGGCTCGTCAAAAATCACTAGGCTGGAGCCGTGCAGGATGGCGCGGCAGATTTCCACCAGTTGCTTGCCCGCGGGCGTCAGTTTTTCCACGCGCCACTCGGCCCGCAGCGGAAAACCGTGCTCGGCGATCAAACGGCCGGCCGCTTCCATCATGCGGCTCCGCCTCACCCAGCCGAATGGCAGGCGTTCCTCGCGGCCCAGGTAGAGGTTTTCCGCCACCGTCAGGTGGGGCGCCAGCAGCGACTCCTGGTGAACCATAGAAATGCCGATGGCGGCGGCCTCGCTCGGCGTTTTGAGATGGACCTCGCGGCCCTGCCACATCATCTGTCCGGCATCGCGCTCCACGATTCCGGCGATGATCTTCATGAGCGTGGATTTGCCCGCGCCGTTTTCGCCCAGCAGTAGATGCACTTCGCCCGGCTCGACGGCCAGGTTGCCGTCGCTCAGCGCAGCTACGCCCCCGTAGCGTTTCTCAATGTGATGGAGTTCGAGGAGCACCGGAAGCGAACCAGTGTACAACGGATTCGACCGGCTGGATGGCGTGCAAGCAGCGGGAGGGCCGAATCCGGCGTGGCAGCCAAACTCGGGGAATCCTCCCGCAAAAAGGATGGTTCCAAGTGATCCGCATCACAGCCACGCTCCCCACCGGCATGCTCGGTTGAAGCCTTGGCAACCAGGACCGTGAGACGATGTCCTCTCGGCTCCCCGCTCCTCCGTTTTGCAGAAAAGCGGTTCAACGCTTTGAAGCTCGCCTGCGACTGCGTCCTGCCTGGAGCCGACGCCTCGATGCGGCCTTTCGCTCGCTCATAGCGGCTGCCTGTCGCCAGACTGCCGCCACGAGGTCGACGTTCCCGGCCTGCCTCTTCGGCGCCCCGCTGGAACTTTCATCGAACCCGTTCGACCTATCCCTCCGCTGCTCCTTCCGGTTTGCCCCGGAAAGGGCGACATCTACGCGATAGACCCGTTGCCCGACTTTGCTCCGGCGTTCTCCGCGGCTGCTGAATCTCCACTCCCCGCAGAGGACTGTTTAGAATCCCCCTTGGATCGCAGCGTTCAATCCAGCGCGCCGCTGAAAAGCTCACCTTCTGAACCGCCCGATTTCCCTTCGCTCCCCTCCAGCCTTTCACTTTTGGCGATCGGCCTTCGGATCATCGTTCCAGGTTCGCTACGTTTCACTCGGCTCGACTGTTCCGTGAACCCCTTGGAACCAAAGCCATGATGCCTCGGAACGCGTTTTGCGTCAAACAAAAAATTCGCCGGGGGAATCCTTTTCCTCAACAATTTTCTCGTGTGTCTTCATTCGCTTACGGAAGACGAGCGGTGGAATGCCAGTGGAAAATATGCGGACAAAAGTGGAAAAAACAGGTCAAGATCCCTATGTTTGGTGCCGGCGCAAAAAGGCCGGTCCTCACCTCCCCTAGAGATCGCTAAAGCTCTTGCCACACAAAGCCGATCCTTGCTCTGAGGGTCTGTCCGCTGACCTCAAAGAGGAGAAGGTGAATGCGTAGTAATCGACAACCTTGTATGGCAAAGTGGCTGACTTCGGTTGTGCTGCTCATCTCGAGCCTCTCGGTCGCGCCGCTCCGGGCCCAGTGGTGGGACGCGCCGGCGGAGGCCGCGGCCAAGATCAGCGAACAAACGGACGGCAAAATTTCCTTCACCTTCGAGGAGCGAACCCGATTGGAGGACAAAACCGGAGTGAATTTCGGCGCAAGCCCGGATCTCTCCTACGGACTGCAGCGCACCCGGTTCGGGATGTCCTGCAAACCGTTTGAGTGGCTCAAGGTTTCGGGCATGGTGCAAGACTCGCGCGCGCCGGGATACGAAAAAGCTCCCTCGACCGTGCGTGATCCCGCGGATCTGCACGAAGCATACTTAGAGATCTTCCCGGATGAGAAAACGGGATTCGGGATGTCGGCGGGCCGCCGGATGATCAGCTACGGCGACGGGCGCTTGATCGGTGTGCCGCAATGGGGCAATATGTCGCGCACGTATGACCACGCCCGCGCTTACTATCGCTGGCGCCGGGCCCGCATCGAGATGCTATTCGCGTCACCCGTCAAAATCCGGATCGGCGAATTCAATCAGCCGGTCTTGGGCGACCATCTTTGGGGCACCTACAACGTGTTTTCGAACCTTTGGCAAGAGAATTCGCTGGATGCCTATGCTTTGCGGCGCGAACAGAATCGCCCCGGCGGATTTAACGGTGGCAGTGCGGCAACAGGTACGGACCGGTTGATCACCAACACCTATGGATTCCGCCTGACCGGTCCTTTGCCCTTCGGCATGAAGTACAACTCGGAAGGGGCCTTGCAGTGGGGAGAGGTCGGACCCGCCAGCCAGCGCGGGGCCGGCTGGTTTTCGGGTGTCAATCGCCCCGTCACATTGTGGGAAAAACCTCTGAATCTCTCGGGTGAGTACAAATATGCCTCCGGGAACAAGAACCCGAACGACAAGACGCACATCGGAACGTTCGATCAGTTATACGCTGCCTTCCACGACGTGTTCGGCCATCAGGATCTGTTTGGCTGGCGCAACGTTCACCACGTGCGTTCACTCGAAACTTACGGACTGACGAAAGCCTTTGCCCTCAATTTCATGTACACCAACCTATGGCTGGCAAGTGCTCGCGACGGCCTCTACAACGGACAAGGCAAGATGATCGCGCAGTCCGTAACGGGCAGCGCCGGAAGCCACGTGGGCCAGGAGACAGATCTCTTCGTCACCTACAGGTTCCATCATTTTCTTTTTGGCGGGGGCGGCGGTTACTTTTTCAAAGGGGAGTTTATCCAGAACACCACGCCTGGAGCCGGGCCAGCCTACGCATACGTGTTCCAATCCTACTCGTTCTAGTCGCCTTCCGGCGCGTCTCCCAGATCTTCGGCGCGGTTTTCGAATTTGGTGAGATGGTGCAGAAAAACAAGGTCCACTTTGCCGATCGGCCCGTTGCGCTGCTTGGCTACGATCAACTCCGCGAGCCCGCGCAAATCTTCACGGTCGCGCTTGTAAACCTCTTCGCGGAAGATGAACGCCACCAGGTCGGCGTCCTGCTCGATGGATCCCGATTCGCGCAGATCGCTCAACTGCGGCCGGTGATCGCCCTGGCGGGTTTCGGGCGCGCGGCTGAGTTGGGAAAGCACCAGCATCGGCACGTTGAGTTCCTTGGCCAGCAGCTTCATGCCGCGTGAAATGGTGCTGATTTCCTGGTTGCGATTTTCGAAACGGCCGCGGCCGCTCATCAACTGCAGATAGTCCACCACCACCAGTCCCAGTTTGCGCTGCTGCTGCAGACGCCTGAGCCCGGCGTGCATCTCGATCAGGTTGATGCCCGCCGTGTCATCGATAAACAATGGCGCTTCCACCAGTTGCGCCGCGGCCGCCTGTAGTTTGCGGCGCTCGTCCTGGTTGAGATAGCCGGCGCGGAACCGCTGGCTGTCCACGCGCGCCGTTGCGCACAACATGCGCGTGAGCAACGATTCTTTCGACATCTCGAGCGAGAAAACCGCCACCGTCTGATTGAGCCGCGTAGCCGCGTGTTGCGCGATGTTCAAAGCCAGCGCAGTCTTTCCCATGGAGGGCCGGGCCGCCAGAATAATCAGCTCGCCGCCGTGCAACCCGCCGGTCATCTCATCCAGCTTGGCGTAGCCTGTGCTGATGCCCTTGATGCGCTTGCTTGGATCGAGAAAAGCGTTGAGCCCGCCCTGGTATTCCTCAATCACCTGCCTGGGGCTGGCCAGGCTGGATTTGACGCGCGACTCGCCCAGTTTCAGCAGGCTCTCTTCCGCTCCCGCCAGAATCTGCTCGGGATCCTCTTCGCCCACCAGGCACCGGTTCATCAGGTGCTGCGAAGTGAAGATGATCCTCCGCAGAATCGCTTTGTCTTTGACAATGCGAATGTAGCTGTCGAGGTTGAAAATCTTCGGCAGGCCGTCGTCGAGCGAAACCAGGTAGCTCAGGCCGTCGCAAGATTCCAGTTCGTTGTACCGCAACAACTCGTTGGCGACGGTGACACGATCGATGCGCTCTGCGCGCGCGCTCAACTCTCCCATGCGTTGGAAGATGCGCCGGTGCTTTTCCAGGCTGAAGTCGTCCGCTTCGATGGTGCCCGCTACCTGAATGAACTGCGAATCGTCCATCAGGATGGACCCGAGGACGAATCGCTCTGCATCCAGATTGCAGGGGAGCCCCTTTTCTAATGCCAGACCGGCGGACGACATGGCGCGCGTTGTCTTACCTTACTCCCAGGCGATATTCGGAATTCTGAAAATGTTGTGGCACTGTTTTGTGCGCATTACCTTCTGCAAAACAAACCGCGCTCGACCAGCTCGTGGTTGATGCCTTAAACCATTTCCGCTCAGCGTGGCCCGCGCATCTCGAGGCGGCCTTTGCACAGAAGTTCACATTCCATACACAGCGTTAAACAACAAAAACCACTCATTATGTTTTATCCGAATCCGCCGGCTTTTGCCATATCTTCTCCTCTCTTTGCTTGTAAGCTATTGAAAAACAGGCGTGTTTTAGTTACCCCTAAAAGGGCGTAACCGGTTCGAAACGGAGCTAGTGATCTTTGATACAATCTGTAGCGAATAGGATTGGCCAGCCCGGGCCGCCCGGTGTGAAACCGTCCCGGCGCTGAAGCGTCATTATTAGTACGGGTTGAGTTTTTTTAGAGGTGCCGCAGCTAACGCGGAGTTTTGCTCTGCGCCAATGGCATTTAGCGGCACCAGCCGGTGGGCGCACTCCTCCGAGCGTTCACCGGCTTTTTTATTGCCTGCCGCTTGGGGTTAGTGGAAATACAGCACGTCGGGACGCACGCCATAATTGGCCTCGGCACACGGCCCGCATTCCACCGTGTAACCCGGCCACGCGGCCCTCGCCAGTTCCGGAACTTTCTGCGGATGGTCGGGAGCGTGATACGTGCACAGCGCCATGCGCGGGTGATACTTCGCGATCGTCTCCCGGCCGCCGATGAGCGCTTTGGGCTCTGCGCCTTCAATATCCATCTTGATGAAATCCACGCGATCGAGCTGCAGCTCTGCCACGAGTTTGTCGATGGTAGTCAGCGGGATGCCGCGAGCCTCCGTTCCGCCCTCGCGATGGATGAGGAAACTGTCCGCAGCCGAGTTGTTGGGATCGATCTGCATGGGCATGATCTCGTCCTTGTCCCACACGCCCTTGGGGTAGAGAATCACTTGGCCTGAGGCAATCTCGTCCTTGAAGTTGCGGCGCAGGCACTCAATGTTCTCCGGCGCAGGCTCGATCGCCACCACCTTTTTCGCGCCGGCCTGGAGCCACACGCGAACGGTCACGCCCACGTTGGCGCCGCAATCCAGTACCACGTCCCCGGCACGAGCCGATTGCTGGTCGTTGCCGTAAATCCGCCGCTTCTGCTCCGCCAGATTGTACGGCAGCACCCAGCGGCTGCCAGAGGGAATCCAGAAGCGGCCCGAGGGCGTGTCCCAAAGCTGATAGCCGGTCTGGTCGGTTTCAACAAGCTTGCTGGCCTTGATGATTTCGTCGTTGTATCGGATCTGCAGCCTCAGGTTTTCGTCGGCCTTGACGGCGCTGGCCAGGGGGCAGGCAGGGCTTCGCCCTACGACGGACAGAGCGAACAACCGGGCAGGAGCGTACCACCAGAGAGCCGCTAGGATCAGCAAGACAACTATCGGGGTCAACCACCGGAGAATTCGCGACAAGATGCGTGCTCCTTTTAGCTGCGGCGCAGGATGATGGCCGAGTTTTTGCTGCCGAAAGCGATGCAATTGGCAACCGCGTACTCGATATCCATGTGACGCGGGCCCTCCGCGATATAATCCAGATCGCATTCCGGATCCGGCTCTTCCACATTCTTGGTGGGCGGAGCGACGCCGTCGCGCATGGCCAGCAGCGTGGTGGCGATGCCCGCCGCGCCGCATGCACCCTGCGGATGTCCAATCAGACTCTTCACCGACGAGCCGGCCACTTTGTACGCATGGCCGTCCATGGCCAGCTTGATGGCTCGGGTTTCGATACGGTCGTTCAGCTCGGTGGCGGTGCCGTGATAGTTGATGTATTGCACCGCATTGGGCGGCACACCCGCCTCTTTGAGCGCCATCAAAATGGTTCGTGCCGGCTCCTCGCCGCACTCCTCCAGGCGCACACGGTGGTACGCTTCGCAGGTTGAGGCGTACCCGGCGATTTCTCCGTAGATGTGCGCCCCGCGCGCCAGCGCACGCTCTCGCTCCTCCAGAATAAAAAACCAGGCGCCTTCGCCCAGCACGAAGCCGTCACGGTCGCGTGAGAAGGGCCGGGAAGCCCGCTCAGGCTCGGCATTCCAGCTCGCGGTGAGGATGCGCATCAGGATGAACCCGCGCAGGATGAGAGGAGCGATGGGTGCGTCCACGCCGCCCGCGACCATGGTGTCGATCACGCCTGCCTGAATGTTTCGGTATGCGTATCCGATGGCGTCCGTCGAAGAGGTGCAGCCC
>Ga0335080_10002736_pt1 | contig 17692 bp, 16 predicted proteins | sample Lox_Sample_34_FD_206720 | JGI IMG/M metagenome (GOLD analysis project Ga0335080, IMG submission 206720) | Soil microbial communities from Loxahatchee National Wildlife Refuge, Florida, United States - Lox_Sample_3.4 | ecosystem: Environmental > Terrestrial > Soil > Wetlands | place: USA...
ACCTTCGCCTTCAAGAGACCGTTCGCGGCCGGCGCGATGTCGGTGAGCTCGCGGCCGTTATGCACGGGCAGATCGAGCACCTGGCGATACCAGAGAAGATAGTCCGCCCAATCTTCGCGCGCGATAAGGTCGAGATCGCGCCAGCTCGCTTCGCCGAATTTTGCTTCGTGCCATGCCTGGTAGGTGAGGCAGGGAACGTCGAGATCGGGGCCGGTGTAGGTCTTGGGGCTGCGCAACGCCGGCATGCGCGCATAGGTCAGCCACGGGCCCTCGTGGCCCTTCTCGGCCCTGTCGAGCACGAGAATGTTGGTCACTTGCGAGCGCCGCAAGGCAAAAGCCGTGGCGAGGCCCGACTGGCCTGCACCGATGATCAGCACGTCAAATGCGGGCCGCCCGTCGGGGCCGATGACCGGCGTGAGCCACGGCATGTCGGGATGAGCGATTGTCTCGAGATCGGCATGGACCCGTGCGACGAGGCTTGCGAGACGATCGCTCATGCCGCGAGCCAGCCGCCATCGACCGGCAGCACCACGCCGGTCGTGAAGGAAGACTCATCGCCCGCGAGATGGAGCGCGGCGGCTGCCACCTCCTCGGCCTGGCCAAAACGCTTCATGGCATGGCGCTGTCGCGAGATTTCGCGTACGGCCTCCGGGTCGGCATGCCTCGCGAAGCTGCGGTTGAGCAGCGGCGTCTCGATCGCGCCCGGCGCAATCGCGTTGACGCGGATGCCGTCGGCCGCAAAATCCACCGCCATCGTCCGGGTCAGGCTGACGATTGCTCCCTTGGCCGCAATGTAGGCGCTGTTGTTCCTGCCGCCGGCGATCGCAAGCTGGGACGCCAGCGTGATGATGGCGCCCTTGCCATGACGCTGCATGATCGGCACCGCCGCGCGCGCCCAGAGCCAGGTCCCGCCGACATTGGCGCGGAAGACCGCGTCCCAGTCGGCGGGATCGGTCGTGACCACCGTGCCCCCGCAGGAAAAGCCCGCGGCCGTCATCAGCACGTCGAGCCTGCCGCGCCTCGTCGCAATGCTCTCGACGGTAGCGCGGGCAAAATCCGCGTCGCCGACGTCGCCCACATGCACGCTGCCCTCGCCGCCGGCCTCATGCAGCATCGCAAGAGTCTGTTCGGCGCCCGCGGCATCGCGATCCACCAGCGCGACGCAGGCGCCTTCGCGCGCGAACAGCGCAGCGCTCGCGCGTCCGATACCGGAGCCGCCGCCAGTGACGATGGCCACACGTTCCGCAAGCCTCATCTCAATCTCCCTCGCGATCCCCAAGCCAGCGGTTCAGATGCGCCGCGGAAGCATCGCAGTCGAATTTTGCCCGCCAGCCGAATTCCGAGGCCAGACGCGCTGTCGACAGCGGCGCACGTTGCGGCCCGTGCACCGTCACGGTCGGCGCTTCGCCGGGGCGAGCGAGGCGGCAGACGAAACCGGGCCGGAGCGCGGCAATCTTCTCGCCCCAGGTCAAAGCCGCAAAGCTTGCACCGCTGGAGATGTTGTAGAGCGCATGCTGCGGCTTCTGCGCGTCGAGCAGGACGGCAACGGCTACAGCCACATCGGGCGCATAGACCCAATCGCGCATCCCGGGATCGTTCAGCAGCGCCGATTTGCCGGGCGCCAGGCAATCGACGATCTGTGCCTGCGGCGAGGGCGTGTCGCGCACGCCGCCCGGCCGCTCGAACGGACCGAATACGGCCGACAGCCGCACGCTCACGACATCCGTCTGCCAGAGATCAGCAAGCCGCGCCGCCACACGCTCGGAGCCGAATTTGCTGATTGCATAAAGCGATTGCGGATCGCACGGTGTCGCTTCGTCGAGGATTTCATGGCGCTGACCGCTTGCGCCATAGGCCGAGCCCGACGATAGGTTGATCACGCGCCGCAGCTTTGCGCGCCGCGCGGCCTCGAGCATCGGGATCTGCGAAAGCAAATTGACGGCCAGGATGCGCTCCGGTTCGGCGGCATCGCGCGCGGCTCCCGCGGTGATCGCGGCTCCCAGCACCAGCGCATCGCAGCCGGCGAGAATGGCGCTCTCGACGGCTGCGCGGTCGGTGACGTCGCCTTGCAGCACCCTTAGCCGCTTCTCATGGATGGCAAAAGCCTCGAGTGCCGCGGCCGGCAAGTCCGCGCGATCGAACAGCGTCACCGTATCGCCGCGATCGAGCAAATGTTGCGCGATGTTGAGCCCGACGAATCCGGCGCCGCCGATGATCGTGACCCTCATCGCAAAACCCGATCACAACAGTTTTGCGCCAAAATTCCGCTCCGGATCCATGTCGGCAACCAGACGCCCGGTCGGCTTCGCCGCTTCGCCGCCGCTGCGGGCGAGGAAACGGCCCGAGCCCGGCAGCGCCGACAGCTTGCCGTTCTCGACGATGACGCGGCCGCGAGACAGGACCGTCACCGGCCAGCCCTGCAGGGAGCGACCCGCAAACGGCGTATAGCCCGTGCGGTCATGCATCATCCCATCACTCAGGGTGACGCGACGATCGGGGTCCCAGATCGCGACGTCGGCGTCGGCACCGACAGCGATCGAGCCCTTGCGCGGATGCAGATTGTAGATCTTTGCCGGCGCAGTCGCGGTGACCTCGACGAATTTTTCGAGCCCCAGCCTTCCCTTCGAGACCATGGCGTCGAACAAAAGCGGCAGCCGCACCTCGAGGCCCGGCAGCCCATTGGCGATCTGCTTGAACGTCGGCGTCGGCCCGGCGCGGAGCTTGCCGGTCTCGTCGAAACGATACGGCGCGTGATCGCTCGACACGGTCTGCAGGTCGCCCAGCGAAAGCGCCGTCCACAGTGCCTCCTGGTCGGCGGCGCGGCGCGGCGGCGGACTGCACATCCACTTCGCGCCCTCCATGCCCGGCCTGTCGAGATCGTCGGCCGTGAGGAAGAGATATTGCGGACAGGTTTCCGCAAAAACCTTCAACCCCTGGCCGCGGGCATCGCGGATCGCCTTCGTGCCCTCGGCGGTCGAGACATGGAAGATCATGATCGGCTGGTCCACCAGCGCCGCCATGCCGATCAGCCGATTGAACGCTTCCGCCTCGGAAAAACGTGCGTGGCTGATAGCGTGAAATTTCGGTTGCGTATAGCCGCGGGCAAGCAGGCGCTTCACCATCCAGGAAATGATGCCATGGTTTTCGGCGTGCACGCAGAGCATGGCACCGCCTTCGCGGGCTGCCACCATGATGTCGAGCAATGGCTCGTCATCGATCTTCAGGAGGTCATAGGTCATGAAGATCTTGATCGAGCCGTGACCCTTGCGGATGAGCGCCGGCAAGTCCCGCTCCAGCGTTTCCCTGGTCGGATGGGCGATGATCATGTGAAAGGCGTAGTCGATCACCGCGCCCTTGCGCGCAAGCGCGTGATAATCCTCCAGCACCTGCGGCAGCTGCATTCCGACATGCTGGGCGGCAAAGGAGATAACGGAGGTGGTGCCGCCGAACGCAGCCGAAGTCGTGGCGCTTTCGAAGGTATCCGCATTGACGATACCGGCGGCGGAGAGTTGCTCGATGTGGCAGTGGCTGTCGACGCCGCCGGGCAGCACGAGCTTTCCGCGCGCATCGATCTCGCGCCTTGCGGACCCGAGGCCGCGACCGATCGCAGCTATGGTCTCGCCGGCGATGGCGACATCCGCCTCAAAGGTGTCGGTCGTGGTCGCGACGCGCCCTCCCCGGATAATCAGATCATAGGCCGGCTCGGTCATGACAATCTCCAGGACGGTCGTTCTCCGCGCGCGCCATCATCGCTGCGCGCCCTTGCGCCGGGCGCATGACCGTTACATGCTGCCCATGGCATAGTGATTGCTTCTTTTTCGCGCCGTCAACTGAGCTCACGCAGGAACCTCCCATGTCCCGGCCGCGCATCCTGGTCATCAACCCCAACTCCAACCGTATGGTCACGGCAGGGATCGCCGAAGCGCTGAAGCCGCTGATGTTCGCGGACGGGCCGGAGATCATCTGCGAGACCCTTGCCGAGGGACCGTTCGGTATCGAGAGCCAGGCGGACTCCGACAGCGTCGCAATGCCGCTGCGGCGGCTGGTCGAGGGCGACAAAGGCTCTGCAGCATTCGTGATCGCCTGCTACAGCGATCCCGGCCTGCATGTCTGTCGCGAGGCGACCAGGCGGCCGGTGCTCGGAATTGCCGAATGCGGCGTGCTCACTGCGCTGACCCGCGCCGACACGTTCGGCGTGATTGCGATCTCGCGGCACTCGATCCAGCGCCACCAGCGCTACCTGCGCCAGACGGGCCTGATGGATCGGCTCGCCGGCGAGCGTCCGCTCGACATGAGCGTTGCGGACACGGCATCCGGCGAAGGCACGCTTGCGAAGATGATCGCGGTCGGGCGCGCGCTGAAGGATGAGGACGGCGCCGGCGCCATTGTCATGGGCTGCGCCGGCATGGCGCGGCACAGAAAGCCGCTGGAAGAGGCGCTCGGCATTCCCGTGATCGATCCGACCCAGGCGGCTGTCACCATGGCGGTCGGCGCCGTTCAGCTGGCGGCCGCCAACGCATGATGAAATCAGCTCGAGCCGAAGCCTGCGGGCAAGTCTTTCAATCCGGGAATAGCAGCCGGTAGACAGATTTGAACCGAAAGGACTGCTTGCCAGCCAAGGCCGTGGCTTCAAACTCGGCGCCCTCATCCGAATAGGTTCCGGTAAAACCGATGCTAAGTTCCTTTCGTGCCCATGGATACGCGATGGAAATCGGTGAGTGCTCTCGGCTCGTCATTTCACCTTTCCATTTGCCGTTGGAACAAGTGTAGCTTCCCACAGTATAATAAAATCCGCCGCCGCCACGCATCGTGCCGTCATGCAGCACCATGACGTGTCGGTTGTAGGCGTCGACGCCGTCCAGAAATCTTGTCTCAGCCAAGTAAAGTCCGTTCCGGATCATGAATTGATGCCGCAGTCCAGAGCATCATCTGGCCCGTCCGCCCCGGGCCGCTCAGTCAAGACTGCGCGTCCTTCAGAGGCTTTACAAGCCGGAATGCGCTGGAGAGGCGTCTCTCATGGCCCTCGGCCGAGGACGCTCAGGAGGCGGAGCAGGCCCGCGGCCGGCCGTCAAGCTGTGGGATCAGCACAAGCGACACGCTCCCCATGACAGGCAGCAGCCTCCGCAACCCACGCAGCCTATGCAAATCACGCAGCCAATGAACCCGCAGCCACCGCCTCCGCAACCCCCGCAGCCGGCGCAACCTCGGCAGCCTGCGCAGCCTCGGCAGCCGCCGCCACAACCTCGGCAGCCGCCGCAACCGTGACAGCCGCCGCAACCGCATCCGCGGGCCATCAGCACGTTGCCGCCAGCGTATTCCCTATCGAAGAGATGGAACGTGGCGAGACTGACGTCGGCCATTTCCTCTTCGCCAAGAACGAAGCGCTGATTGGGCGAGGTGTTGTTGTCATGCGGAATATCAGCAATGGGCACCGTCGATGCCGATGCGCTACTCGCCAGCGAAAGACCCAGTCCGGCAGCACCCAGCGCCTTTACGGCAGCGGCTTTGGTTGTGCGTTTCTGCGTCGAAGTTCGCTTGACCCGCGGCATGATCGCTCCTCCAAAGGTTGTTCTTGTGAAACGCCTGCCAAACGTGCCCTCGGCGAATCCGGCGCGCAAGGGTTAGCTGGGCGCCAAAATGCAAAAAATCTCGTCGAGTTCCCATTCATCTTCGTGAACGAGAGCGCCGGAAAGCGGGACCGCCGGCCGCCAGTGTGGCGTGGCCAGCGACGATCTTACGGCGGCGGGATCGCGCCGGTGCGGCTTGTGATCAGGCCGTAATGCTCGATGCGGCGGTGGCGCGCGAAGTCGAAGATCGTCTTCTTGCCGAACACCGTGTCGTCGAGATCGCAGGTATGGACCAAGAGCTCGTCGCCCTCGGTGCCGGCTTCCGCAACGATCTCGCCGTCCGGGTTGACGATGATGCTGCCGCCGATCAGCGGAAAGCCATCCTCGACGCCAGCCTTGGCCACGGCGACCACCCAGCAGGAATTCTGGTAGGCGCCGGCCTGCGCCGACAGGCGATTATGAAACAACCGCTTCTCCGGTCCTTCCGCGCTCCTCTGCGAGTTGACCGAGGGCGTGTTGTAGCCGATCAGCACCATCTCGACGCCCTGCAGGCCCATGACGCGGTAGGTCTCAGGCCAGCGGCGGTCGTTGCAAACAGCCATGCCGATGATGCCGCCGAGGTTGCGCCAGACCGGAAAGCCGAGATCGCCCGGCTCGAAATAACGCTTCTCCAGATGCTGGAATGCCCGTTCCGGATCAAACTCGGCGTGCCCCGGCAAATGGACCTTTCGGTATTTGCCCACGGTCCTGCTGCCACGATCGGTGAGAATGGCCGTGTTGTAATGATGACCGTCAGGCGTGAGCTCCGCATAACCAAGGTACATCGCCATGGCGTATTTTGCGGCCCGGTCGAACAATGGCTGCACCGCCTTGCTCGGCATCTCACGCTCGAACCAGGCGTCCACCTCGGCCTGGTCTTTCATGAACCAGCGCGGGAAGAACGTCGTGAGTGCCAGCTCCGGATAGACGATCAGATCGGCGCCCTTTTCCCCGGCTTCATCCATCAGGGCCAACATTCGCTTGACGACGATATCGCGTCCCTCAGTTCGCTGAATGGGACCCATTTGAGCTGCTGCGACGGTAATCGGACGCATGAAGCGATGTCTCCTTAAGGTGCACCGCGCGGAGATTCTTGACGCGTACCCGCATCAGACGAGCCGCGCGGCTGACGCCATCAGATAAGGTTCAGACGTCGCAGGAGTCAAATCGGCTTTGCTCCGGATCACGCGGATGCCTGAGCTAGAACAGCTTCGGCCCGCGCCGGTCGAGCTTGCCCTCCCACGTCAGGAGCGTTCCCGCCGCAATCAAGAGCGCAATCCCGGCTACGCTGACGAAGGCTTGCATCGCCAGGCCGCCGTAAACCTCGTTGAGAACGACGAAAGCGAGAAATGACAACAGCACGCTGATACAATAGATCGGTAGCGAGTTTTCTCCGCAACGGATCATCGCTGCGGTCCACGGCCTGACCAGCCCGGGCCAATCCGACGGGATGAAGCGCGCGACGACGACCGCCAGCGCCAGAAAATGCACGAGCCGAAGCGGCGCGAGGTGGCTCTTGTGGATCGGATAGATCAGGCCCGAGACCACGTCGGGAATCAGCCATTTGAGCTCCTCGATGCGCCAGCTCAGCGTGACGATGAGGCTGAACGCGATGTAGAGCATCGCAAGCATCAGCGAAGCGCGCGGCCACTCAATGACCATCCGTCCCACGCTGCCCCGATAGGCACACCATGCGCCGAACACGAACAGGAACTGCCAGGCGAGCGGATTGAAGTACAATTCACCGCTCGGCCAAGCCGGCACATGCCAGCTGTACTTCTGCACCATCACATAAAGCAGAAGCGACGCGGTGAGCGCGATGGCGCCGTTACAGATCAAGAGCCACAACACCAGGGGAAAGACGAGATGCAGAATGACAAAAGTCGGCAATATATCGGTATTCACCGGAGCATATTGCAGGCCAATGATGTGAAACAGGGCCGTGCCCGGATTTTCAAAAAAGAACTTCGTATTGGTCTCGTCGAAATAGACGTTACCGCTGCCCATCGCCCAGATCAGAACGAGATAAGCGATGACGAGCAGCAGGAAAGCGGTATAGATCTCGAAGCTGCGACGCAAGCTTCGCGTTATGATGGTCTGCCAGCCCTGCTCGCGCAGCGCCCCGCCATAGGCGAGCATGCAGGTATAGCCGGACACGAACACGAAGACTTCCGTTGCATCGCTGAAGCCGTAATTGCGCAGCGTCAGCCATTCGAACGTATTGCCGGAAATGTGATCGATATAGATGAACCAGAGGGCGAGTCCACGACAGGCATCGAGCCGCAAGTCGCGGTGATCTTCAACGAGATGGGCGGGAGTCCGTCCCGCTCCCCGCACGGAATCGTGTTCCAAGTTGTCCGCCTCCACGATTTGCGGTGGTGAGGTCACGCCATCGCCGCGCCAATTCCGGTAACGGGAGTCCGTGGCTCGATGCCGGCCCAGGCCATTTTGCGCGGCTGTGCAATATTTCACCCGAGGCCAGATTCCAGCAAAGCAATTCTGCCCGGTCGCGAGCGTCACCGCCATCTTTCACGTATGCGCGCAGCGATGTCGACTCGAGGCCCCGGCCTTGCGGCCGCTCCCGCAGTCTGTTCCGACACGGGCCCGCCGATGCGATCGAAGACAGGCAGGAGCGCCTCCGGAATGAATCGCGTTCGCGAGGCGTAGAGGTGGCGATCTCCGCGGGCGCTCTGGCCGTGAGTGAAAAAACGCTGCGGGGATATCAAATGAAGATCGTCCTTGGCGCGTGTCATCGCGACATAGAGCAGACGTCGCTCCTCTTCCAGTTCCTCGGTGGTCCCGGCGCCGAGGTCCGACGGGATGCAGCCGTCGACGACGTTGAGCACGAAAACCGATTTCCACTCCTGCCCCTTTGCCGAATGGATGGTGGACAGGATCAGGTAGTCCTCGTCAAGCAGGGGCACGCCGGCCTGGTCGCTGGTCGCGTCCGGCGGATCGAGCGTCAGCGCGGTCAGGAAGCGCTCGCGCGACGGATAGCTGCTCGCGATCTGTTCGAGCTGAACCAGGTCGGCGCGGCGAATCTCGGCGTCTTCGTGGATGCGCTCGAGATGTGGCTGGTACCAAAGGCGGGCAAGTTCGAGCGCCGCGGGCCACCCGGCCTTGCGAAGATTCCCGACGGCCTCGACGAAGATGCTCCAATCGACGCCGGCACGAGCCGGAACCGGCAGATCGCGCAGCGCCGCGGCGGGATCGGCGGATTCCGCCATTGCGTCGAGCACCCGCTGCGCCGAAGCAGGTCCGACGCCGGGCAGCAGATGGAGCACCCGGAAGCCCGCGATGCGATCCCGCGGGTTCTCGACGAAGCGAAGAATCGCCAGGATGTCCTTGACGTGGGAGGCTTCCAGAAATTTCAGGCCGCCAAATTTCACAAAGGGAATATTGCGGCGGGTCAGCTCTATTTCGAGCGGCCCGCCATGCGAAGAGGTGCGGAACAGGGCGGCCTGGTGCCTTAACAGCGAGCCCTGCTCCCGGTTCGCCAGAACGCTCTCGACCACGTAGCGTGCTTGATCGGCTTCGTCGCGGACAGCGACCAGTTGCGGCTTTTGCGAGGACGACCGCTCGGTCCAGAGGTTCTTGGTGTAACGCTCCCTGGCAAGACCGATCACCGCATTGGCAGCCGCCAGGATCGGCTGGGTCGAGCGGTAGTTGCGCTCCAGCGTGACAATCTCGGCTTGCGGCGAGAATTGCTTGGGGAAATCGAGAATATTGCGAACCGTTGCCGCACGGAACGAATAGATCGACTGCGCGTCGTCGCCCACGACGGTCACGCCCTCGCCGCATGGTTTCAGCGCCAGCAGAATCGCCGACTGCAGGCGGTTTGTATCCTGGTACTCGTCGACAAGAACATGGTCGAAGCGTCCGCCCACGTCCTCCGCCAGCGCGCGATCCGACATCATCTGGGCCCAGTACAGGAGAAGATCGTCATAATCGAGTACGCTTTGCGCCTGCTTGGCTTCGACATAGGCAGCGAACAGTCGCTTCAGTTCATTTGTCCAGCCGGTGCACCAGGGAAAGGTTCGGTCCAGCACCTCTTCGAGCGGCGTTTCTGCATTCACACAGCGGGAATAGATCGCAAGGCAGGTGCCCTTGGCCGGGAAGCGACGCTCGGTCCTGGAAAATCCCTGCTCATGTCTGACCAGGTTCATCAGGTCGGCCGAGTCTTCGCGATCGTGGATGGTGAAGGCGGGATCGAGCCCTATCCGTTCGGCATATTGCCGCAAGAGGCGCGCACCGATGCTGTGGAAGGTGCCGGCCCATGTCAGGGCATCGGTCAAGAGAGACGCATGGTTGCCGCCGACCTTTCGCGCGATACGCTCGACCCGACCGACCATTTCGGTAGCCGCCCTCCGCGAGAAGGTCATCAACAGAATGCGGCGGGGATCGACATGATTGACGATGAGGTGCGCAACCCGGTGGGCCAGCGTGTTGGTTTTTCCCGATCCGGCGCCGGCGATGACAAGAAGAGGGGGGCCGAGCGTGCCATGCGGCCTCACGCCGTGTTCCACCGCGCGGCGCTGCGCGGGATTGAGACCCTCCAGGTATGTCGCAGTGGCTGTCGGCACGAATCCCCTCCCGAGGCAGAATCGGTGATTCCATGCTGATGCGCAATGCATGAGTGTCGGCCCGCAAGCCTGCGCCGGCCCGTGCATTTCCGGTCCTTGAGTGTCTGGCCTTGTGCACTCATCTTTTCCCGCCGCCATATCGGCGGGCAAAGTCGCGCGCCTTTTCGGCCCGGCAGACGGCGGCGAAGGATTGATACATCGTTCCCGGGTTTTTCTTTGGTATCTCGTCGCAGCGCTCTTGCGCCTTTTCATACGCCGTTTTCGTTTTGGCGTCGGCTTTCTTCATGAACAACGGCTCACATTTCGACTCCACGATCTCCAGGAGCCTGTTGGTCTTGCTGTCGCCGAATTGGCAAGCTTCGGTGATCTTGAAAGCGCGTTCGCAATTCGGCGCGTTGCGCACCGCGGTCTTTACCGCCTCGAAGTAGCTTCCGGCCTTGTCGGTGTCGGCATCGCTGACCGGACATTGTTCGACGGCGAACGCCGACGCTCCGAAACACAGCGCCGCGATCAGCGCCAACACAAGCCTTGCCTTCGTGGACATCCGCTGCGCGCCCTATCCCCACGGCCCACGGGTGGGCTGCGAACGATTCCAGGGACCGCGAGCAGAGTCCTCGGACCGGGGCGTCGGGCTCGCCGCGCCAAGCTCGGCAGCGAGCTCTCGCAACGCGGCGATCCGGTTCTCGGTCGACGGATGCGTCGCAAAGAGGTTGTCGACCCCGCGGCCCGACAATGGATTGACGATAAAAAGGTGCGCGGTTGCCGGATTGTGCTCGGCATCCATGTTCGGGATCTGGTGCGCAGCGTCTTCGATCTTGACCAGGGCGGACGCGAGCCACATCGGCTGTCCGGCGATGCGCGCGCCGAGATTGTCGGCGGCGTATTCCCGCGTGCGGCTGATCGCCATCTGCACCAGCATCGCGGCGAGCGGCGCCAGTATCATCATGACGACCGACGCGATGACGCCCGGCCCGTTGTTGTTGTTGCGATGGCCCCCGAAAAACATGCCGAACTGTGCCAGCATCGAGATCGCACCGGCAATGGTTGCGGTGACGGTCATCAGCAGTGTGTCGCGATTTTTGACATGCGCGAGCTCGTGGGCGATCACGCCTGCGAGCTCCTCCCGGCTGAGGAACTGCATCAACCCGGTTGTGACCGCCACCGCCGCATTTTGCGGGTTTCGCCCGGTCGCAAAGGCGTTGGGCTGCGAATTGTCCATCACGAACACGCGCGGCATCGGCAGACCTGCTCGCCCCGCAAGCTCGGCGACGAGTTGGACAAGCTCGGGCGCGGACTGCCGATCGACCTCATGGGCGCCGTATGTCGACAGCACCATGCGGTCGGAGTTCCAATAGGCGAAAAGGTTGGTTGCGCCGGCGAACAGAAGCGCGATCATCGCACCGCTGCCGCCGCCGATCAGGTATCCGACGCCCATGAAGAGGGCCGTGAGGCCCGCCAGAAGAATGGCAGTTCGCAAGTAATTCATTGCCACCTCCTCGCCTGTCCGGCGCGGCAACTCCCATAGAAATTGGGATCTGGCCTGTGGCACTGCAAGACAGGGAGTGTCGGCCGGATGACGGCTTTCAAGCGCGGCGCGCCGCCGTCGCCCTAGGCGACGCACTTCATCAATACGCTGCGCGCCGAGATGCAGCCCGACGGCAAAGCGCGCCCCGCACGCGAAGATAACATCAGGTTAGGTTCATGGAATAAATGAGTAATTGTGTTATCTCGGTCTCGCGATATCCTTCTCGCATTCCGGAGCGAAAGCGGCCCTGTGCCGACGCCGGATGCGGCTCCCAACAAAAAACTGCGCCGTCGAACGGCGTTCCATCAAAACCGGGAAGGAAACCCAGATGACGTCAGGCAACAGCCCCAGGAACATGCGACAGTCGAGGATCGCCGCGGCCAGCGGCTGGATCGGATCGGCGCTCGAATACTACGACTTCTTCATCTACGCGACCGCTGCGTCGCTGGTCTTTCCGCAGATCTTCTTTCCTTCGGAGAATCCCACGGTCGCAATCGTCGCTTCGCTTGCGACCTACGGCGTCGGCTATGTGGCACGCCCGATCGGCGCCTTCGTGCTCGGACACTGGGGCGACACGCACGGACGCAAGAACGTGCTCGTGCTGTGCATGTTCCTGATGGGCTTTTCGACCATGCTGGTCGGCGTGCTGCCGACCTATGCGCATGTCGGAATATGGGCGCCGATCCTGCTGGTGGCGCTGCGGCTGATCCAGGGCTTTGCGGTCGCCGGCGAGATTTCCGGCGCCAGCTCGATGGTGCTCGAACATGCGCCGTTCGGCCGGCGCGGCTTCTTTGCGAGCTTCACGCTGCAAGGCGTGCAGGCCGGACAAATCCTCGCCGCCGCCGTCTTCCTGCCGATCGCGACCTACATGAGCAAGGACGAGTTCATGATTTGGGGCTGGCGCATCCCGTTCCTGCTGAGCTTCTTCGTCATCGTCATCGGCTACCTGATCCGGCGCGAAGTCGACGAGACGCCGGCTTTCGCCAAGGAAAGCGAGGACGGCGCGTTGCCCAAGGCGCCGATCGTCCAAGCCTTCAAGACCAGCTGGGCCGACATGCTGCGAGTCGTCTGCATGGCGCTGATGAACGTGATCCCCGTGGTCGCGACCATCTTTGGCGCGGCCTACGCCGTGCAGCCAGCCTACGGCATCGGCTTCAGGCCTGACGTCTATCTCTGGATCCCCGTGGTCGGCAACATCACGGCCGTGGTGATCATCCCGTTGGTCGGCAATCTCTCCGACAAGATCGGCCGGCGGCAGCCGATCATCTTCGGCGCGCTGTGCTCGGGCCTGTTGTCCTTTGCCTATCTCTACGCCATCAGCGTCAAGAACGTGCCGATGGCGATCGCGTTCTCCATCCTGATGTGGGGCATCGTCTACCAGGGCTACAACGCGGTATTCCCGAGCTTCTATCCGGAACTGTTCCAGACCCGCTACCGCGTCTCGGCGATGGCGATCTCGCAGAACACCGGCACCACAATCACCGCACTCCTGCCGGCGCTGTTCGCGACCGTGGCGCCTCCCGGATCGGCCAATGTCCCGCTCACGGTCGGCGCCATCGCCTTCGCCATCACGGCAATCGCCGCGATCGCCGCCTATTCGGCGCGGGAAACCTTCCGGCTTCCGGTGAGCGACCTCGGCAATGCCAGCGCAACGCCGATGGCCAAGCAGGAGTACGACCGCCTGCGCGCCGTCTCGCTCGGCGGCACCGCGACAGCCTAGCGAACACAGGGGCGCGGCGGCGTCGCGCTCCAATACCCAGCACAAGAGATGTGAGCACGTCCATGACACCAGAATATGAATTTCATCAGCGCGACCGGGACATCCATCCCCCCGCCTTAACACCCGTCTACAAGACCAGCGTGCTGCGCTCGCCACGGATCCCGTTGTGGTCGTTGCAAAACTCGCTGTCGGAGGTCACAGGGCCCGCCTTCGCCCGCGACGAGTTAGGCCCGCTCGATAACGACCTGATCCTGAACTACGCCAAGGACGGCAAGCCGATCGGCGAGCAGACCATCGTTCACGGCCGCGTGCTTGACGGCAACGGACGTCCCGTCCGCAACACACTGGTCGAGGTCTGGCAGGCCAATGCCGGCGGTCGTTATCGCCATCGCAACGACAGCTACATCGCGCCGATCGATCCGAATTTCGGCGGTTGCGGGAGGATGCTGACCGACGACGACGGCTACTACTTCTTCCGCACCGTCAAGCCCGGCGCCTACCCCTTCCGCAATCGCGTCAACAGCTGGCGCCCTGCCCACATCCACTTCTCGGTGTTCGGCTCAGGGTTCGCGCAGCGGCTCATCACCCAGATGTATTTCGAGGGCGACCCGCTGATCCCGCACGACTCGATCATCGCGACGATTCCCGACAAGTCGGCGGCGGAACGACTGGTTGCGAAGCTGGATCTCAACGCCTCGCTGCCGCTGGAATGCCTGGCCTATCGCTTCGACATCGTGTTGCGTGGTGGCCGCCAGACCTTGTTCGAAAACCGGCTGCACGGAGGCTGATGATGTCTGACCTTTATCTTCCCGAGACGCCGTCGCAGACGGCAGGCCCCTATGTGCATATCGGACTGATCCCGAACCAGGCCGGCTTCGATATCTTCGCAAACAATTTCGGCGGCGACATCGCCGGACCCGGCGTGGCCGGCGAGCGAATCCTGATCGAAGGACGGATCTTCGACGCATCCGGTCACGTTGCGAAAGACGCGCTGGTCGAAACCTGGCAGGCCAATGCGGCCGGCCGCTACAACCATCCGGCCGACCGGCAGGACAAGCCGCTCGATCGGAAGTTTCGCGGCTGGGCGCGTACCGGTACGGATTTCGAGACCGGCGTCTACCGCATCAACACCATCAAGCCGGGCGCGGTCGCCGGGCGGCGCGGCCGCAAGACGATGGCGCCGCATGTCAGCTTCTGGATCGCGGCGCGCGGCATCAATGTCGGGCTCGCCACAAGGATGTATTTCGGCGACGAGGCTGCAGCCAACGCCAGCGACCCCGTGCTCAACATCATCGAGCAGCCGGAGCGGCGACAGACCCTGATCGCGGCCCGCTCGGGGCGCGATGGACACGCCGTCTACACTTTCGACATTTTTCTGGGCGGCGAGCATGAGACGGTTTTCTTCGATGTCTGAGAATAAATTGAAGCAACGAGGTGCATTGTGACCGAGAGCGATATCCTGAAATCCGTCCGGCATGGCAAGCCGCCGGCCAACTGTCCGGTGATCGGCACATGGTCGCTGCAAAGCTATGTGCGCGAGCGCCTCTCCGACGGGCGTCGGCACAACCAGTTCGGAGACGCGCCTATTGGCTATATCGGCTACTCGGCCGACGGCCGCATGTACGCGATCTTCACCCGCAACGACCGTGTCACGCCGCGCGACGTTGTCCCGACTGATGAAGAGGGCGTCGAACTGATCGGCAGCATGGTCGCCTATGCCGGCACCTTCTCGCTCGGCGACAATGTCGTGGTGCACCACATCGACACCTCCTGGAACCAGGCCTGGACCGGAACCGACCAGATCAGGCATTTCGTGCTGGAGGGCGATACGCTGACCATCACCACCGCACCTTACAAGAGCTACCTCGACGGCACGCTCGGCCGCTCGATCCTCGTCTGGACCAGGGTGCGCTGAGATGTCGAACATGCATCCCTTTGAGAGAGACCTCGATCGCAACAAGGCGAACTACGTCCCGTTATCGCCGGTGAGCTTCCTGACGCGCGCCGCCAGTGCCTTCGCGGAAAAGATCGCTGTCATCGACGGCACGCGTCGTTACACCTATCGACAGCTGTTGGAACGCTGCACAAGGCTTGCGTCTGCGCTGGCGAAGCTGGGCGTGGGTCGCCTCGACACGGTCGCCATCATTGCATCCAACATTCCCGAGATGATCGAAGCTCATTTCGCCGTTCCGATGCTGGGCGCCGTGCTCAATCCGCTGAATACGCGGCTCGACGCAGCAAATATCGCCTTCTCGCTGAAACATGGGTCGGCGAAGGTGCTGATCGTCGACGGCGATCACGGTCAGGTCGTTCGCGAGGCGCTCTCGCATCTCGATCATGAGATCATCGTGGTGGACATCCCCGTTCCGGGCCAGCCAGCGTCAGCCATCGGCGAATATGGCTACGAGGAGATCCTGGCGGCGGCCGACCCCGCATTCGATTGGCCGGGGATCACCGACGAGTGGCAGTCGCTCGCCCTGTTGTATACGTCGGGCACGACCGGCGATCCCAAAGGGGTCGTCTACAGCCATCGCGGCGCCTATCTTTCGGCTCTCGGCAACGGACTCTGTTTTGGCCTCAACTTCGACAGCATCTATCTGTGGACGCTGCCGATGTTTCACTGCTGCGGCTGGTCCTATCCGTGGGCCGTCGTGGCGGTCGGCGGCACGCAGATCTGTCTTCGGAAGGTCGAGCCGCCCATCATATTCCGCCTGATTGCCGAACATCGGGTCACCCATTTGTGCGGCGCCCCGATCGTCCTCAACATGCTGGCGCATGCGCCTGCCGAGCAGCGCGTTCCCTTCAATCACGTCGTTTCGGTCGCAACCGGCGGAGCGGCTCCGCCGTCTGCGGTTTTCCGTTCGATGGAGGCGCTTGGCTTCCGCGTGGTTCATCTGTATGGCGCGACCGAGACTTACGGTCCCGCAACATCGTGCGTGTTTCAGCCTGAGTGGCACGACATGCCCGACAGCGAACGCTTTGCCAGGATGGCTCGGCAGGGCGTCGCCTATCCGATGGTCGACGACGTCAGGGTGGCAGATCCGAAAACCATGATGAGCGTCCCGCGGGATGGCGAGACCGTGGGCGAGATCATGGTCCGCAGCAACACGGTCATGAAGGGCTATCTCAAGAACAGCGGCGCCACTGCGAAGACACTGGTCGATGGCTGGTGCCTGTCCGGCGACCTTGCGGTCTGGCATCCCGACGGCGCGATCGAGATCAAGGACCGCTCAAAGGACATCATCATTTCCGGTGGTGAAAACATCTCCAGTCTCGAGGTCGAAGAAGTCCTGACCCAGCATCCCTCCGTGATGCTGGCAGCTGTCGTGGCGCGGCCCGACGCGAAATGGGGCGAGACGCCCTGCGCCTTCGTCGAATTGAAACCGGGCGCTCCCAGACCCGACGATGCCGAGGTCTTTGCCTTCTGCAAAAGCCGGCTCGCCCGTTTCAAGGTCCCCAAGACGCTGGTCTTCGGTCCATTGCCCAAGACCTCAACAGGCAAAATCCAGAAGTTCCTGCTGCGAGAGCAGGTGAAGTCGCTGGAGACCAAGTCGTAACAAACGAACGAACACAGGTCCGAAAACAATGATAGACGGCAAAACCAGGCTGATCGCCCACATCGGCTATCCCACGGACTCCTTCAAGTCCTCGATGATCTATAACCCCTGGTTCGCGGCGCGAAAGATCAACGCGGCCGTGATCCCGATGGGCTGCAAGGTCGAAGACTACGCGTCCTTCCTGAAGCTGGTGTTCCGGCTGACCAATGTCGATGGCGCGCTGATCACTATGCCACACAAGGTCACGACGCTCGGCCTCGTCGACGAAACCTCGGTGTCGGCGAAGATCGCGGGCGCCTGCAACGCGGTACGGCTCGACGAGCGCGGTACAATGATCGGCGACATGTTCGACGGCGAAGGTTTCGTCCGCGGCGTCATGAAAAAGGGTCGTCGCCTGGTAGGCGCAAGCGCGCTTGTCGCAGGCTGCGGCGGCGTCGGCTCTGCGATCGCGGCTTCTCTGGCGAAGGCCGGGATTGCCAGGCTCGGTCTGTACGACGCATTCCCGCAGTCCATGAATGCGCTGGCGCAGCGCCTCAGGGCGCACTATCCGAAGCTCGAAGTGACGACAGCCTCCGCCGATCCGGCAGGCTACGATATCGTCATCAATGCCACGCCGCTCGGCATGAAAAAGGACGATCCGCTTCCGCTCGACGTGGAACGCATCGCGCCGTCGACCTTTGTCGGCGAGGTCGTCATGAAAG
>Ga0335080_10002737_pt1 | contig 17689 bp, 15 predicted proteins | sample Lox_Sample_34_FD_206720 | JGI IMG/M metagenome (GOLD analysis project Ga0335080, IMG submission 206720) | Soil microbial communities from Loxahatchee National Wildlife Refuge, Florida, United States - Lox_Sample_3.4 | ecosystem: Environmental > Terrestrial > Soil > Wetlands | place: USA...
CAGCAACGCCTGCGCGATCGAAGGGGAGAAAAACGGTCTCCCGAGTGCGACCGAGCGGATCGCGCGCTCGATATCGTCATCGGCGTTGTCCTTGAGGAGATAACCACGGGCGCTGGCGTCCAGAGCGCGCACGATGTAGCTCTCGTCTGCCCCCGGAAGTCTGCGGATTCGACCGCTGGTGCAGCGGAGGAGCAGCGGAGGAACCGTCCCTGTATTGGCAACTTCTTCGGGGTGTCGAAATCTTTAGTTTTTGACAGGCGAAGACCTTAAATGTCACCCCGGGTCTCCTCCGCTGGTTCTCCGCTGCACCAGCGGTCGCGGCGCACCCCCAGCGGAATCCGCGAGGCGTGGAACCTGAACATCATCGCGTGGGACAGCGTGTTCGACCTGCGGCGCCCGATGTGCGACCAGTGGCTGGATACCGTTTGCCTCGTATCCAGTGAACTTCATCATTCCAATCCACCAGATTACGAGCGCCAAAGCACAACGAATCACCCATTCCCCGGCGCCAGCAACTTTCAATGCGATCTCTCCCCTGGGATCAACCATGGTCCGTGTTGCATACGTCATTGATCTGTCCCTCCTCTTCAGTTCGTCTCCTTGTCGTGCCGACCGCCTGAGCGAAGCGTATTCTCGCGGCAGCGGCTCCGTTCGCCATGCATCCCGTTCGCCCAACCTACTTTTGGAGAAATTCGAGCAGTTCCTGATTGATGGTGTCCGCGTGCGTCGTGCACAGCCCATGGGGGGCGCCCGCGATCACTTTCAGAGTCGCATTCTTAACGAGCTTTGCGCTGAGTCTCCCGGAGTTGTCGATGGGCACGATCTGATCGGCGTCCCCTTGAATCACAAGAGTCGGGACGTCGATCATTTTCAGATCCTCAGTTTGATCCGTCTCGGAGAATGCCTTGATGCAGTCGTATGCGCCGGCGATGGAGACCATCATCCCCTGCAACCAGAAGGACTCGCGAACCCCATCGGAGACTTTCGCTCCCGATTGGTTATAGCCATAAAAAGGAAGAGTCAGATCTTTGAAGAACTGCGAGCGGTCGTTGACGACGTGAGCGCGAATATCGTCAAAAACCGAGAGCGGCAGGCCGCCCGGATTCTTCTCCGTCTTGAGCATCAGCGGCGGCACCGCGGCGATGAGAACGCACTTGACCACTCGCTTCTGCCCATGCCGCGCGATGTAGCGGACTACCTCGCCACCACCAGTGGAATGGCCGACCATCGTTGCATCTTCCACATCCAGATGGTTCATTAGCTCGGCGAGGTCGTCGGCGTATTGATCCATGTTGTTGCCTTGCCAACTCTGGCCCGAACGTCCATGGCCACGCCGGTCGTGGGCAATCACGCGATATCCTCGCTGCGCCAGAAACAACATTTGCGGGTCCCAGGCATCGGCGCTCAAAGGCCACCCATGCGAGAAGGTGACGACCGGTCCAGAGCCCCAGTCCTTGTAGTAGATGGTGGTTCCATCTTTGGTGGTGAACGTGTTCATTTCTCTTTTCTCCTTTAACTGTGGCTTCTAAGTGTGTCTTCCGCGCGAGCGCCCGCAGGTGGTCTCACGCGAACACGGCCCCTATCGCTGCTGAAGAACCAGGGCTCCGCCTTTCTCTTCGAGTCGAACCTCCAATTTCATCGCTTGCTCCACCTGCGGCGGCGCCAGAGCGCGCTTCAACGGTCCGAGGGCTTGCGCGATGGCGGCCCCCCCGATCCCAGCCGTGAACGTGACAAGCTCCTGCGGTGCCGCGCCGCCTGCCAGCATCACCCGGTATTTCTTGCCGGGCTCCAGGCCGGTCGCAGCGATCTGGAGGTTATCGATTGGCCCCAATGAGTTGATCGCAACGCTGGCATGCGCGGCCGAAGTTAATCCCGGCGGCGGGGTCAACTCCAGATGCAGCGCCGGCGCCGGCAGGCCGAGAGGCCTTAGGTTCGCCGTGCCCTTGTCTGAGGCGACTGCATTCGGCACATACACCAGCGCCTGTGGCGCTTGCCCTACGGGAATTGTGGCAACAACTTGATTCGTGGCCGTATCGACCGCCTGTACGCTGTCGCCGTTTTCCAGACCCGCATAAACGCGGCTGCCATCGCCGGAGCCCCAGATGCCATGCGGCAGATCGCCGGTCTTGATTCTCGCGACCAGCTTCGGCGATGAGCCGGGCTCGCGCCGGTAGGCCAGCACTTCGTTCCTGCCGCCGACCGTCACGTACGCAAACCGTCCCGCCGCATTCGCTACCAGGGTGACGTGATTCGTTATCGGTCCGGTTTCGAGCACGGCGAGCGTGCGAAATGGCGGCTTGGCGCTGACCACCTGTGTCTTGCCCGAGTCCTTCAAAGTGAACCAGACCTCATCCTGATCGACAGCAAGATTCGGCGAAAATGGACTCGCTTGCGGCACTCGCGCGATGACTTTGTAAGTGGCTGTCTCGATCACATCCAACTCTGGAGTAAAACTGGATGGCACAAACGCGAACTTACCGTCCGGACGAAATAGAACCATGCCCGGGCCATTTGCGGTTTCGATCCGCCGCAGCTCCTTTTTCCGTACCGGGTCGATCACGCTGACATAGTTCTCGCCGCGGACGGCCACCCACAGTTCGCGGCCATCCGGACGGAAGAACGCCTCGTGAGGAGAACGGCCCACGTAGATCTTACCCTTCACCGTGTTCGTCTCGGTGTCGATCAACGTCACGCAGTTCGAGCCTATCGAAACAACCGCAAGCGTCCGGTGATCCGGCGAAAAGCCGAGACCGTGGACCAGCAGTTCGCCACGATACAGCGGACTCAGCGCCGCAGGAATCTCTTCGCCCAGATGAATCGAACCGAGGAGCTTGTTCGTAGCAGGATCGATCACCGAAACTGTATTCGAGATCTGGTCGGCGGTGTACACTCGGTCTCCCGCTGCCGTGGCGATCATCGCACCCGCGAGTGAAAATGCAATTACGCAGAGCTTCATACGAGTCACTTCTCCTCTTGGGGATTGCCCGCGGCAGGTTTTCCGAGCCATCGCCGCATGGCATCGATCTCGGATTGTTGATCGATGAGGATCTCCTGAGCCAACCGGCGCATCACTGGGTCCTTTCCGAAGGTCAGTTCGGCTTTCGCCATATCGATTGCACCTTGATGATGCGGGATCATCATGGATGCGAAATCATGATCGACATTTCCGTTCATCGACGCCTTGGCCATCCGACGATCCATGCGCTCCATGCTTCCATTCATCTCTTGCATGAATTGTGAGCTCACAGGCCGTATTTGGGCCACAGCTATTAGTGCCGCCACAAAACATAGGACCAATCTGATACCCCTCACTGGCATATTTCCCTCCTCACGATGAATTGACCTTGATTCATTCGGGAACGTATTCCCACGGTTTGTACGGTTACGACAAGACCCTCCGCGCTACGGTTAGCCAGCCGCCATTTCCATCACATGTAGACTATCGCCGGCGTCTTCTCCGGGACCGGGTGAGACGCCTTCAGAAACTCCCACGACTCCTCGCGTTGATTGCGCCGAGCGATCTTTGACAGCTCCGATCGATATTCCCAGTCTTTGCATTTTCCCCATGAGCGTCGTCCTCGGGACGCCAAGTTGAGCGGCGGCGCCACGCGGTCCCCCGATAATCCCATTTGTTTCGTGCAGGATCGTAGTGATATGCGCGCGCTCGGCATCGGCCAGCGTCCGGATACGTGCAGTCTTCAAGACGATTGGACCGGAGATGCTCGATGCACGATGCGGCTGCGCGCCCTCGAACTCCAGACACTTTGTGGTGTGCCGGCTTAGAACGCGACCCGCTGTCATGACGACCCCGCGCTCAATGACGTTTTGGAGTTCCCGGACGTTCCCCGGCCAGTCATGACGCGTCAGAGCCGTCAGGACCTCCTCCGGGATCGTATCAATGGTTTTGCCTTGCTGTCTTGCAAACGTTTCGACAAAATGTTCCACAAGCAGTGGAATATCGTCACGCCGCTCCCGCAGCGGCGGAAGGGTGATGGGAAAGACGTTCAGTCTGTAGTAGAGATCAGGCCGGAACTTTCGTTCATAGACCATACACCGCAAATCCTGATTGGTCGCGGCAATGAACCGTACATTGACCTGAAGAGTACGATTGCCGCCCAGCCGCTCGAATTGCTTCTCCTGAAGAGCGCGCAGAAGCTTCGGCTGAAGTTCGAGCGGCAGTTCTCCGATTTCGTCGAGGAACAATGTTCCACCATCTGCGGCCTGCAGGCGCCCGATCGTCTGAGTCACAGCGCCCGAGAAGGCGCCTCTTTCGGAACCGAAAAGTTCGTTCTCGAGCAGGGTTGCGGGAATCGCGGCGCAATTAAGCGCGACAAGACGATTCCCGCGGCGAGCGCTGGCTTCGTGAATCGCGCGCGCGACCAATTCCTTGCCCGTGCCGGTCTCGCCCTGAAGAAGCACGGTAGAGTCAACCGGTGCAACCAGATTGACGTCATCAAGCAGCGCGCGGAATTTCGCACTGGCTCCGATCAATTCTTTGATGTCCATCGTCATCCTCCTGCCTGACCGATTCGAAAGCGATCCACCAGCAGCGGGTTGTCCTCCGTACCCACTTGGCATATCGATAACTAATCGTAGGTTGAAACGGAATACCGCGAAACACCATAAGGAGGAGCGCTGGCCCTATATTTTTCTAGAGGTGGAAAACTATCGTGGCAGGACTCGCCGCATTCTACGGAATCGCGGGCGATTCCCGGAATCTGGCTGGTGAAAGGCAATCCGGCCTGGAACCACAAGCTGCACCTGCGTGCCCCCGCCCGGCGAACCTGAAACCGTGAGGCGGGCGTCCAACCGGGCGGCGCGCTCGTACATCCCTGCCAGGCCAAAATGGCCGCCCTTTCCTTTTTCGGCCAAATCCGGGTCGATCCCTTTGCCGTTGTCTGAAACGTGCAGGACTAGGTCGACGAGATAGCTGAGTTCTACAGTGACCCGGCTGCCCGCGGAATGGGCGCAGGCGTTTCGTATGGCCTCATACCCAATCCGGTACACCTCATCGCGCACAATTGGATGCATCTCGCGGCTTCCGCCTTCGACCGAAAGCAAAAACTCAATAGGGTGTTGGAACTGGCATTCTTCGCCTGCGCGCCGGAGCGCTTCAGCCAGGTCGTTTCGTTCCACGGTTGAGCTGCGGAGGGAACTCAGCGCCGCCCGTCCTTCTCCAATCGCCTGTCCGAGCCATTCCGACATCCGTTCCATCGCGTGATGCATCCGGGCGGCATCGGAATTGTGCCTCAATGCATCGTCGGCGACCAGCTTGCTTCCTTGAAGCGTCTGAAGCAAGGTGTCGTGTAGATCGCGGGCGAGCCGGGTTCGCTCTTCCAGGCGCTCGTCGAAACGCGCGTTCAGGGAAGCGGCAACCTGACGAATGCGCAGCCGATACACCGCGAACAGCAGAACCGACACCGCTCCCGCCACGGCCAGATGGAACCAGACGGTCTGATACCAGGCGGCGGCGACGCTGAATTCGAGGGTGGCGCCTTCTGTATTCCAGAGGCCGTCGTTGTTGCACGCGATCACCCGAAACCGGTATTCTCTGGGACGAAGATCGGTGTAAAACGCCTGACGGCGCGTTCCGCCATCCTGCCAGTCCGCGTCGCGGCCTTCCAGTTTGTAGCGGAAGCGTACGCGCTGCGGGACGACGAAGCTGAGTGCCGTATAGTCGATCTCCAGGTCCCGCGTGTGGGCCGGCAGATAAAGGTTCTCGCGCGGCGCATAGTGCCTTTGATCCGCAGTCACCTGTTCCACATGTACCGGGGGCGGGAGGGGATTGGAGGACGGGTGATCCGGATCGACCATCTGCAAGGCAACCGAGTTCACAAACCATAGTTTTCCGTCGGCCCCTGCCGCGGCGTTTTGAAAATACCCGGTCCGCGGCCAGGCGCCGTCTAACCCGGTGAATGCCGCTGGATGCACGGCAGCACCCGGATCCTCCCACCATGCCTGTAAGTCCGCGCTCGAAACCTGGAGCAGGCCACAACTCGAATACAGCCAGAGATCGCCCCTACGGTCAAAGACCAAACCAAAGGTTTCGCTGCACGGAAGACGATTTCGCGTGTCGAGGACCTGCTGCTTTCCATTACGCCAACCGATCACCCCATAGTCCGTCGCTCCATAAACCGTGCCGTCGCCGGTGACTCTCAATGTGCGAACACCGAATATGCTCACTTGCGAGCTCGTGTGCGGATAATGAAAAACGTCGATGTGCCCCTGACGATATCTGGCCAGATCTCCCGTCACCAGGCCCAGCCAGATGCCGCCATGGGGATCGGCTGCGATTCTGCGCGCCGCAGGCATCGACGGCGCCGGGAATGATTCCCGCACCCTGCCTTCTCGAATCCGAAATAGGGTTCGCACCGGGCCGGAGGTTTCCGCCCAAAGGTTGTGATCTGTATCCTCAATGAGATCCTGGACGAAGCCAAGGGGAGAGCCGTCCGGCCTTGCAATCGGGCTGAACCTCCCATTCTCGTAGAGGTACAGGGCGTTATCGATGCCAAACCATAAGTGACGCGCCGAATCCTCGAAGAGTGACGTGACCTGGTGTCCCGGCAATCCGTTTCCGGGCACGATCGAAGAGAAGCGGCCGTCGCGAAGAGCGCACAATGCCTCCGCGCCTCCCACCCAGATTGTGCCGTCCCGCGCTGCCAGAACTGAATCCGGTTCCTCCGTGCACAGGCCGTTACGGCTCGAAACGCTGGTTACCGGAATTCCCCGGAAACTGTCCAATCCGCCCGTAGTCCCGACCCACTCGTTGCCCTCGTCGTCCTCATACAGCGCGAGCACGTAGTTCCCTGTCAGACCGTCCGCCACCGTGAAATGATCCACTCTGTCGTCGTGAATCCGGTAGATTCCCTGATCGAGCGTCCCGACCCAGAGAGAGTTCTCGCGATCCAGCCGCAAAACCGTGACTTTCAGAGCGCTGCCGTCGAAATCATGCACCCTGACCGGCTCCCATCTCCCGTTCACGATCCGTTCCAGTCCCAAACCCGCTCCGGCCAAGCCGAATCCGACGTAAACCGAGCCATCTGGCGCCGCGACCAGGGAGGTCACTCCATAGCCGGGATTTGCCTTGAGTCCTTCTGGCCGGTAGATTTGCGACGACCCTGGCTTCCAACGAATTAATAGGTTCGATCCGCCCAGCCAAAAGAAGCCTTCTGTGTCTTCGACGATCGCGCTGGCGGAACTGATCGGAATTCCGTCTTGCATTCCGTAGCACCGGGTCTTGTCGTCGAACACGCGGCAGAACGAACCGGGCTCATCCCGGCTGCGGCCTAGCATGTACCAGATTGCTCCCTGGGCATCTTCGGCCATGGGCCATATAAACGTCGCCCCCTCGTAGTAGGTGGCCAACCGGCCCTTGGACCAGCGGTGGAGATAGTCTTGAGCGACAGCGGCGGCGTCGGAATCCGCGATCCACAAGCTTCCATCCCCGGCCGTCAGCAGTTGGTGAATTGATGAGGAAGATAGCTGTTTACCACTCGAATCGGTCCACGGAGAAAACCGCACGCCGTCGAAACGGAACAGCCCCCCGACCGTTCCAATCAACAAGTAGCCGTCCGGGGTCTGGGTGATCGACGTCGTCACTTCAGGCAGGAATCCTTCCTGGAGCGTCCAGGCGCCATGGGCGTACTGAAAGATTTGCCGGCTTGGATCGAGAGCCCAGGTGGCCGTTGAGGTAAGGAAGAATAACGAAATGAGACCGAACCGCCGCCGGCGGGGTAATCCAGTGAGCCTGGCCCTTGCCAGCCCGCCGTTCCTCAACCTCAGGGGACCCGTTCTCATTGCCGGTGCCACCTCGTCACACTTCCAGCATTCCGCGCCGGATTGCGATCATCACCGCGTGCGTTCGATCGTTTGCCTGCAGTTTGCTAACGAGGTTCTTGATGTGGAAATTCACCGTTGCTTCGGAGATCTCCAGCCGGGCGGCAATTTCCTTATTCTTCGACCCATCGCGAATCAGTCGCAGAACATCCAACTCGCGGGCGGTCAGTTCGTCGTCCCCCACATGTTCGGCAAGACGCGTTGCCACCTCCGCCGGGACACAGCGTTTGCCAGCATGCACGGATCGAATCACCGTCAGCAGTTCCTCTTGGGGGCTGCTCTTCAGAATGTAACCGGCGGCGCCGGCACGCAGCGCTCGTTGTACCTCTGCGTCGCCGTCGGAAGTAGTCAGAACCACCACGCGCGCTTGCGGAAACTCGCCGCGGATCGCGATCAGAGCATCGGTGCCGTTGGCGCCCGGCAGGCGAAGATCCATGAGAGTGACGTCGGGCCGATGGAGCCGGAATTCCTTCATTGCCTCCGTCGCCGTGCCGGCCTCCGCCACCAGCACCATATCCGCCTGGGAGCCGATAATGGTCGCGAGTCCCTGGCGGAACACGGGGTGATCCTCTACGCTGAGAACGCGAATTAGCGCGTCCGGTTTCATTGCCTGTCCCCTCGCCGGCTGGCCTCGTATCCCTTGATTTAATCAAATCCGACTCATTTCGGGTAGTCGGTTGTCATGCCGGTGGCATCGTGTTCCGCGCGGCCTTCAGTCACCTCCTCGCTCGCGCCGCGTTCTTCTCGAGGAATTGTCGCATTGCCGCGGCGATTTCATCGACGTGCGTTTCCAAGGCAAAGTGGCCCGCATCCAGCAGCAGGTCCGCTGCGTTCGAATTGTCCCGTGCAAAGGCCCGCGCGCCGGCGGGAAGGAAGAACGGGTCGTTCCTACCCCAGATTGCGAGCAGAGGGGGCTTACTCTTCCGGAAATATTCCTGGAAGGCCGGGTACAGCTTCACGTTGTTGGCATAATCGAGCAACAGGTCCAACTGAATGTCCATATTGCCGGGCCTCGCCATCATCGCGGCGTCAAGAGTATAGCCCTCGGGCGCGATGGCATCGGGATCGGGCGCTCCCACCACATATCGCCAGCGAAGTCCATTGGGGTTGAGGGCATGACGCAGAGTCTCACGATTCTCGGCGGAAGGATTCACCCAGTAGTGACGGGTGGGCGCCCACCCATCCCCCAGGCCTTCTTCGTAGGCGTTGCCGTTCTGCGAAACGATGGCCGTTACCCGATCCGGCCGCGCCATCGCCAGGCGGAAGCCGACCGGCGCCCCGTAGTCAAAGACGTAGAGTGCGTAGCGCTTGAGGTCTAAGGCATCGGTAAAGGCCAGGATCGTGCCCGCCAGGGCATCGAAGGTATACCGATAATGCCGGCCTTCGGCAACTTCGGTGAATCCGAAACCAGGCAGATCGGGCGCGATGACACGATATCGGTCGGCAAGACGCGGGATTAGTTCGCGGTATTGAAAAGATGATGTGGGGAATCCGTGAAGCAAAAGCACGATCGGTGCATCCTGCGGGCCGGACTCCCGATAAAACACTTTCACGCCCTCCGCCTCGATGCGGTGAATCGTGGTTCGCGTCATGGTTGCTTTCGCTCTCCTATTGCCACTCGTTCCGGCCGCGATGCATCCGCTAGACCCTCTGCGGGAATTTGCCCTTGGCCGCTGGGTGAGATCGGCCTCGATGCTTGCTGGCACTGCATCCGACATGCCACACGGAAGCGAATCCGAGGCGCGCAAGTGCATCCCGGAAGTTGATGGACTGGGGTCTTCCATTTGGGGGACCTGGCGTTCCCGTTTGAAAATGCCCAGCCGGTTCGCCACGTCAGGCGTCTTCTCGTCACGCCTGCCGGTCCTGCGTTCTCGTTGTCCGCCGTAACTCGGGGGGAACGCAATGCCCGAAGCTGCCTGCGTCAGCGTGCCGAAGCAACGCTCGCAGTCGCGAAACGGTCAAATCTGACTTCCCGACGACAGCCAGGAGACGTTACCGCATCTGCGGAAGGCCCACGCTGCTGAATCTGCGAGCACGGCGGTTGGCAAGCGGGTTGCGTTCAACAAATGCAAGGTCCGCACACGAGGCGCGGCTTTCGTAGAGGAGAGTTTATGGCAAATGCGGCGGTCCAAGTAACAACCATGAAAGCAGCACTGGTCTCCGCACCGGGTGAGGACTTCCAGATTGTCGAGCGCGAGATTCCGAAAACCGGGCCGGGCGAAGTCAGAATCAAGGTTCACGCTTGCGGCGTTTGCCATAGTGACGCGCTCACAAAAGAAGGTTCGTGGCCCGGAATTCAGTACCCTCGGATTCCGGGACACGAAGTGGTGGGGTTTGTAGACGAAATCGGCTCCGGCGTATCTATGTGGAGAGTGGGACAGCGTGTCGGTGTGGGCTGGCATGGCGGACACGACAACACTTGCTGCGAATGCCGGCGCGGCGACTACCGCAATTGCCATAACCTGAGAATTCCCGGCATCAGCTATGACGGTGGATATCAGGAGTATATGATTGCGCCGGTCGAGGCGCTGGTGGCTGTCCCTGACACGCTCAGCGACGTCGAAGCGGCGCCTCTGCTTTGCGCAGGAGTTACAACCTATAACGCGCTGCGCCACAGCGGCGCCTCGCCGGGGGAGCTGGTTGCAGTGCAAGGCATCGGCGGTCTCGGACACCTGGAATCCAGTTTGCGAACAGGTTCGGTTATAAGGTCGCCGCAATCGGGCGCGGTCCTGAAAAGGCCGCGCTGGCACGAAAACTAGGGGCCAACGTGTACATCGACAGCGAGTTGGAGAACGAGGCGGAAGCCCTGCGGAAGATGGGAGGCGCCAAAACGATTATTGCCACCGCTCCGAACTCGAAGTCCATGTCTGACTTGGTCGGCGGCCTGGGGCCGAACGGCAAGCTCATCGTGGTCGGAGTGGAGTTTGCTGCGATTGAAGTTACGCCGGTCCAGCTCATCATGGGAGGCAAAAGCATCCAAGGCTGGAACACGGGTGCGCCCGCCGATGCAGAGGACACGCTGCGCTTCGCCGAATTGAGCGGTGTGCGCCCGATGATCGAAACCTATCCCCTGGAAGGGGCCGCCGAGGCCTACGCGCGGATGATGAGCGGCACGGCGCGATTTCGCGCCGTGATCGCTATGAAGTGAGTGCAAATTCAATCGAATAACACCAGGGCCCGAAGTTGCTTGTTGTGCCTGCACTCCCACAAACAAACAGAAGGCTCGAATACTCGTCAAGAACAGGATAAGGAGACAGTTATGAACGTCAAACACCGGATATTGTGTTCCACGGCAATCGCGATTCTTGCGGCAACTGCGTCGTTGGCGGAAGTAAAGACCGACTACGATCGAACCGCCGACTTCAGTCGCTACAAGACTTACTCATGGGGAAAGGTTCACACACAGAATCCACTGTGGGCCGATCGAGTTAAAGCAGCCGTCGCCTCAGCACTCGCAACCAAAGGCTGGACGGAAATCGAATCGGGCGGAGATGTTTCCATCATGGCGATGGAGATGACAGATGATCACCGCACTCTCAACACTTATTACGACAACTTCGGTGGCGGGTGGGGCTGGCGGCGTTGGGGAGGAGGGTTTGGCGGCACATCAACGACAACTGAGGAGACGTACAAGGTAGGCACGCTGGTCATCGACCTGTTCGATACCGGCAACAAGAAACTGATCTGGCGCGGCCGTGCAAGCGATACGCTCTCCGACAAATCTGACAAGAACATCAAGAAACTCAACTCGGATGTGCAAAGAATGTTCGATCAGTTCCCTCCGGAAGGGAAGAAGTAACGAAGTAACGTAGCTTGGACAGTTTGTGAAAGAGGATCAATATGAACGAAACGCCTAATCTGGTTAGAAGTGGAAATCGCCGCAGCTTTCTGAAGACTGGACTAACAGCGGCTGGGGCAACCGTGGGGGCCGGCTTGCTGGTGCACGGAACAAGAGCATTGGCGCAATCAAACAGCAGCCTCACAGCGGGAGATGCTGCCATTTTGCGGTTCCTGGCCGCGGGAGAGGCCCTCGAGGTCGACTTTTGGACGCAATATAACGAGCTTGGCGGAATTCCGGACGACGAAGTTTCGGGCGGCGGCGGGAACCGGGCCTATACCCATTGCCTGAAAAAGATCGATCGGAACTTTCCGCAGTACATTCACGACAACACCGACGACGAGATCAGCCATCAAAACTTTCTCAATGCGTATCTGGCCTCCAAGGGCGCCCCAACCGCGGACCTGGAACCGTTCCGGACGCTCCCCGGCAGCACGGCAACGGGATCCAGCGGAAAGTTGCGGCTTACGAACCTGATGCAGCTAACGCTGGATACCAGTTGGTGGACCCGGTACCGCAGCAGCACCAACAATCCAGACGTCAATCCCATGCCATTCGAGCAAGCAGTTCCGGATCTGCACAAGGGGCAGTTCACCGCCGTTCCAAGGACCGACGCCGACCTGTACCCCGAGGAACACATTCAAGCAATTGCTAACACTGCGGTGTTTCATATGCCGACTGTCGAACAAGGCGGCGGCAGCCTGCGGCTGGCGCTGGCTCAAAGAGTCACGAGCGCCGAGGTGCTTCAAATCGTTATCAGCATGGCGCCGATCGAGAGCATTCACTTTCAAACCTGGCACGAAAAGGCCGGCAACGCACCGCCGCTCATCGACCCAACCAATAATCTGACATTCCCCAACCTCAACAACGGTCTCGACCCCAATACCGGAGCCAGCGGCGCCGGGGTGAGGGAGATGTTCCAAACCAACCTGATTATGCCGGAACCCTGTCCATTCATCAGCGCCAGCCTGCCGGCATGTTCCGTGGTCCGGCCGACGAAGACGGCTGGGGCTGCCATGGGCGCTCTCAATTTTCTTACCGCCATGGGGCTATTCATCGGCCAGTCGAATGCGTTCGTCTCGTATATGACCGGGCTGGCCCAGGCCGCGGACGCGGCCCAGCGCGGAATGTAACTTTCCTTCAATAGTGCTCTTGCCAAAGTTGTCGAAACTAGCACCGATAGAAGAGGAATCCACTATGACTCTCGAAAAAGCACAGCAGAACTGGCGCATGTTCCGTGCCGCCACGGTACTCGCCATTGCATGCAGCCCGCTCTTCGTGGCTGTATCCAGTTACGCCCAAGCCGCGGACAAGAAGGAGGCGACCATGGCTAAAACCGACACTCCGCACCTTGACGCTGTGCTGCCAGCAGCGACAGCAGAAATCCGTCCTTTCCACGTCAACGTTCCAGAGGAACGACTCGCAGACCTCCGTCAGCGGATTGCCGCGACACAGTGGCCTGATCGGGAAACCGTCAACGATGCGACCCAAGGCGTCCAGCTCACGACCATGCAGAAGCTCGCACGCTATTGGGCCACCGATTACAACTGGCGAAAAATTGAGGCGAGGCTGAATGCCCTGCCGCAATTCGTCACAACGATCGATGGGCTCGATATTCACTTCATTCACGTTCGCTCAAAAAATCCTAACGCGCTTCCGATCATCATCACGCATGGGTGGCCCGGATCAATCATTGAGGAACTGAAGATCATCGGCCCGCTCACCGATCCGGTTGCCTATGGTGGAAAGGCAGAAGACTCGTTTGATGTAGTCATCCCTTCGCTGCCCGGTTATGGCTTCTCGGGCAAGCCCACGGGGCCGGGATGGAACCCCGTCAGCATCGCCCGCGCGTGGGCGACGCTGATGCAACGCCTCCACTACACACGGTACGTGGCCCAAGGCGGCGATTGGGGGAACGCTGTCTCGGAGGTGATGGCGCTGCAGCAGCCGGCGGGATTGATCGGCATTCACACCAACATGGCGGCTACGGTCCCAGCCGATGTATCAAGAGCACTTTCAGTTGGCGGCCCGCCGCCTGCCGGCCTCTCGGCCGATGAAAAACATGCGTGGGACCAACTCGATGATTTCTACAGGCACGGCCTGGCGTACGCCCAAGAAATGTCGAACCGCCCCCAAACGCTCTACGGCATAGCGGATTCACCGGTCGGACTGGCCGCGTGGATGATCGATCATGACATCCGCAGCTACCTGATGATAGCCCGCGTCTTCGAGGGGAAGGCCGAAGGCCTTACGCGAGAGGATATTCTCGACAACATCACGCTCTACTGGCTCACAAATACCGCGATCTCCTCCGCGCGTCTCTACTGGGATACAACGCAACTTTCGACCGGAGGAGGCTTCTTCGACGTCAGGGGCGTCAAGCTGCCCGCCGCCGTGAGCGCCTTCCCGGACGAGATCTATCAAGCCCCTAAGAGCTGGGCCGAGAAGGCCTATCCCAAACTGATTTACTACAGTCGGCTACCGAAAGGCGGACACTTCGCAGCCTGGGAACAACCTCAGCTTTTCGCCGAAGAACTGCGAGCGGCGTTCAGGTCACTGCGCTGATCAAATTACTCTCGGCTGGACCCGCCGCATGGAACAAGCTCCATGGGGCGGGTTTGGAGGGATTCGGTGCGAAACGAAGCAAAGGAGGTCCAACAATGAGTATGACCAAAATATCTCAAGAAAAGACCCGGGAGATCAATACAAATCGCAGGGGTTTTCTAGGCATCGCCGCCATAGCCACGGCTTCCGCTCAACTTGGCGGATTTGATCCCCTGGATGCGCAGGTGAGCAGAGCAAACACGAGTGCGGGGAGGCCGGGTATGCCGAGCGAGAACACTTCCTTCGGCCCGCTGAAGCAAATTCATGCGGGCGTATTGAACGTTGGATACGTCGAAGCCGGCCCCGCCAGTGGTCAAGCGGTACTTCTTTTACACGGCTGGCCCTACGACATACATAGCTTTGTCGAGGTCACTCCGCTATTGGCGTCGTCCGGCTACCGGGTAATCGTTCCGTATCTGCGCGGATATGGCACGACGCGGTTTCTTTCTAGTGAAACAGTTCGCAATGGACAGCCGTCGGCGATCGCCGTTGACACTGTCGCTCTAATGGACGCGCTGAAGATCCAGAAGGCGATCGTCGCTGGTTTCGATTGGGGCGGGCGGACCGGTGACGTCATGGCGGTGCTGTGGCCGGAGCGATGCAAGGCGCTCGTTTCTGTCAGCGGCTATCTGATCGGCAGTCAAGCGTCCGGCAAGCTACCGTTGCCACCACAGGCGGAGCTGCAGTGGTGGTACCAATACTATTTTGCGACGGAACGCGGCCGTGCTGGTTATGAAGAGTACCGCCATGATTTTGCCAAGCTCATCTGGCGATTGGCTTCGCCGAAATGGGACTTCGCCGATGCCACGTTCGATCGCAGCGCAGCTTCTTTCAACAACCCGGATCATGCCGCGATCGTCATCCACAATTACCGCTGGCGGCTGGGCCTGGCGAAGGGCGAGCCGAAATATGACAATCTGGAGAGGCGCCTTGCCGAAGCGCCAGTCATCACCGTGCCTACGATCACCATGGAAGGCGATGCCAACGGGGCACCGCATCCGGATCCTAGCGCTTACATCAAGAAATTCAGGGGCAGGTATGAGCACCGAAATATCGCGGGCGGCGTCGGGCACAATCTACCTCAGGAAGCCCCTCAGGCCTTTGCCCAGGCCGTGATCGATGTCGACGGTTTCGCGCGCTAAGGCGATCACTCGCCCGGCGGATCGACATACTCAATCCGCTGCGAGGGTGCCTATGTGAAGTCTTACTCAACTCGCAGGAGATTCTATCTGAGCGATCTTAGAATAGCTGCCCTGGAACCATCTGAAAAAACGATGCCGGCGTCGGGCGATTGTACGCTGCCAAAGCAGACAGGCGAAACAGCCACAGCTCCCAACGAAGAAGGCGCCCGGTGGTTTCGTGATGCAGAAAGGGCCGGCGATACCCTCGGCACCGCCAGGCGTGGCGCCATCGTCGCGCTTGCCACATGGTCCCTTAGTTGGCCGCGAGCCCGTCGGGCTTTCCGGCGAGCATGGGGGCTCGTACGCTGGAAGATAGTGGCGGTCATCACTTTCACGTTGAGTTCCACACTCTTGGTCGCGTGCCTGGCGGTTGCCACTCTGAATGTCGTACTCCGGCGCGAAAGTACGTATGTCATCGAAAAGGAAATCCGTACCCTGGTTGAAGCCAGCCGCAGTATTGCGCCCGCTATTTTGGACCGCGCCGGCACCTGCGTCGTCCAAAATGTGAATTCGGACGGCCTCAAACCGTTGTTACAGCACGCTCAGCGCGCCTTTCCCCGAGCGAAGATTTCTCTAGCCGTGGATTTCCACAAGGGTTCGCCCTCTCTCTTGCCAGACGAGGGCTGGACTAATGCGGGGCTTCCGAATTGGCTGCCGGACACCGGGTTCACCGGCGTCGTCGTTGACCACGGACAACTCGAGATTCGCAACATCGCGGCGCTTGAAAAGGGTGCATGCAGGGTCGCGTCGATCTTCAGGATGCCGCTGGGATCCGAGCTGGCTAAACGCTTGTCTTTGGGGGGAAACTCCGACGTGATAGCGGTCTCCCCTAGGCAGTTTTATGTAGGCGGGCTGAGCCACAAGATCCTCGCAATGATTGAGATGAATTTTCTGCCTGGGTCACCCCGGCCGGCTCCGGTTGTCCTCAACGTCCGCAACTGGGAAACCGGCGCGATGGAGCACTGGACGGCTTACGAAGTTCGAACCAGTTATAGGCGTACATTTGGTGACCTCGCGACCATCGGCAGCCAATTGGCAAACTGGGTCTGGCTTTTGGCAGCGATCTGCTTTGTGGCCTTGCTAATTGATGTGTCGGCTCTTTGGATATGCATACGGCTTGGCCGCAACATTGCCATGGCAATCGATGACCTGAGCGGTGCGGCACAGCAAATAGCTGGAGGCAACTTCGCTTGGCGGACCCCGTTGCGCAGCAATGATCAAATCGGCGAATTGGCTGGCAATTTCAATGAAATGGCTGCTTCCCTGGAACGGTTTCAGAAGCAGCAGGTCACCCGGCTTGAGTTCGAGAGCGATCTTCGAATGGCGCAACGGGTTCAAGAATACCTGTTCCCTCGTCAGGCGCCAGTCGTATCCGGGGCCACTGTCGCCGGCCGCACATTGCCGGCGCGCACGGTGGGTGGCGATCTATATGACTTCTTCGATCTGGGCCAGAAACAACTTGGGGTCCTCTGTGCGGATGTGAGTGGGAAAGGAGTTTCAGCCGCCCTGATGATGGCCAACCTTCAGGCTGTCGCACACGCACAGGTTGGAGCATTCCCTGATGGTTCGGCGCAGCCACCAGCGCTATTCGTTCAGAGACTGAATGAAGCCTTTGTCGGTCGCTTTGGGGACAATCGCTACGCCACGCTGTTCTGGGCGGAGTATGACGCGCGGACACGCATCTTGAAGTATGTCAATGCGGGCCATGAACCTCCGATTCTGATCCGCCCTACCGGCGACCTCGAAAGACTGCAGACGAGTGGCTTCCCGATCGGGATGTTCGGGAGGGTCGGCTACGCTAGCACCGAGCTACAGGTAGAGGCTGGAAGCCACATCGTGATATTCACTGATGGTCTTGCAGATGCGCTATCGCCATCAGGAGAAGAGTTCGGTGACGAGCGTCTGATTGACTGTTGCCGAGGCCTCGCAGGAGCGCTGAGTGCAGAGCAACTGGTCGAAAGACTAATGCAAGCTGCTGGCTCGTGGTCGGCGGGCGCTGAGCAGTTCGATGATACGACCGTTGTGGTTGTTGCTGTCACGCCGTGACAGTCGGTGTCTTGGGGCCGGTTCTTTCTGGTCGTGCGGTCCAGCGCTTCGTGGCGCCGCGACCGCTGGTGCAGCGGAGAACCAGCGGAGGAGACCCGGGGTGACATTAAGGTCTTCGCCTGTGTCAAAAACTAAAGTTTTCGACACACCGATTGGTTCAAAAACTTGAGTTTTCGGCACACCT
>Ga0335080_10002738_pt1 | contig 17688 bp, 16 predicted proteins | sample Lox_Sample_34_FD_206720 | JGI IMG/M metagenome (GOLD analysis project Ga0335080, IMG submission 206720) | Soil microbial communities from Loxahatchee National Wildlife Refuge, Florida, United States - Lox_Sample_3.4 | ecosystem: Environmental > Terrestrial > Soil > Wetlands | place: USA...
GGTGAGGCTGAGTTGGGCATCTGCAGGCCCCGGCGGCCTGAAGGCCCGGTACACGATCATGCGCGTCGCGGGAGGCGCACGCCACGATTGCACACCGATCCGGGGCGCGCCGAGCGCCTGCACCTACCAGGGAGACGTCGTCGGCTTCGTACCGGGAAACCGCCTCTCTGCAGTCGACCGGCCCCCACCCGGCCTCTGGACCTACCGGATCGCCGAGAGCGTTACGCCGTTCGGGCCCATCCAGGACACCGACTTCATCGTGTTGAGCACCCCGGCCGAGGTTCACATCGCGGCCCGCCGGTAGGCAGCTCGCAGCCGGCTCCGGGCCTCTAGGCTACGGGCCGTGCAAGGCATGAATCTCCAACGTCTCCTGCCCGTTCTGCTGCTAGTCGTCCTGCTGCTGTTCGTGCTGCCCGCGCTCCTGCACAAGAAGTCGTCCTCGTCGGGCCTGAGCTCGAAGCAGCTCTCGCAGGAGACGATCTCGGCGATGAACATCGTCGACCGCGGCGAGCAGGCGTTCAAGGCCGCCCATCACGTGTACACGGCCCGCGTCGCCGATCTGATCGAGGGCAGCCGGCCGCTCGCGTCCTATCTGGCCAACGGTGTGGTCGTCCAGCTCGATGCCTCCACCAGCGGGCGCACGTTCTACGCTCAGGTGGCGAGCACGGTGATCGGCCTCGTCCGCATCCGCACCGGCAGCAAGCTGGTCTCCCACAGTTGCGTCGTGATCAAGTCCGGCGGGGGTGTCGCCTGCCCGACCGCTCCGGCGAAGACGACCACCTCCACGACAACGACCGCCACCTGAACCGGCCGCCGGCCCACGTGCGGCCGTACGATTGGGAGATGGTGCTCGGGCTGACCGCGCTCTCGTGGGTCCTCCTGATTCCCGCCACCATGTGCTGGCCGGTCGCAGGGCTCATCGTCTACCTCGTCTGGCGCTCGGCCAAGCGCCACGAAGAGGTCGACGCAGCGCAGCGAAAGGCGCTGCTCGAAGCGGCAACGGCCGCGAAGCCTGCGTCCGGCCCGCCGGGACCCGCGAGCTGACGACCGGTGATCGGGATCGCCCTGCTCACGCTCGTGCCGGGCGAGCTCGGCGGTAGCGAGTCCGCGACCCGCGCGCTCCTGCAGGCGCTCGCCCGCAGCGGCACGTTGCCCTACCACGTCTACCTGCCGCCGGTCGCGCCTGACGCATCCGAGGGACTGCCGTCGGAGGTCGTCGCCGAGTACCGCCGCGCGAGCACGATCCCCGGCCGGCTCGCTGCCATGTCGCTCGCCGCAGCGAGACCGGCCCCGCTGCAGGCGAAGCTTCGGAGTGCGGATGCCGTTCACTACCCGCTCACGATCCGGATCCCGCCGGTCGAAGCTCCGAGCGCGATCACCCTCCACGACGTCCAGCATCTCGATCTGCCGCAGCTCTTCTCGCGTGGCGAGCGGTCGTTTCGCGCGCTTGCCTACCATCGATCGGCCCGCACGGCGCGGATCGTGATCGTACCGAGCGCGTTCGTGGGCGACCGCGCAGTGGAGCTGCTCCAGCTCGACCGCTCGCGGGTTCGGGTGATCCATCACGGGGTCGACCACGAGCGCTTCTCACCGGGCGGCGAGCCGCGCGAGCCGTTCCTGCTCTACCCGGCCCGTCCCTGGCCGCACAAGAACCACGCACGTCTCTACGAGGCCTTCGCGCTGCTCCGGCGCGAGCGGCCCGACCTGCGCCTCGTGCTCACCGGCGGCGGCCGCCGAGAGGCGACTCCCGACGGGGTCGACGAGCTCGGCAACCTTCCGGTCGACGAGCTCGTCTCGCTCTACCGGCGCGCGGCCGCGCTCGTCTTCCCCTCGCTCTACGAAGGATTCGGCATGCCTCCGCTAGAGGCGATGGCCTGCGGCTGCCCGGTCGCCTGCTCGGCCGCCGCCTCGCTGCCCGAGGTGTGCGGGGATGCCGCACGCTACTTCGCGCCTGACGACCCGGCGGAGATCGCAGCCGCGGTCTCGGACGTGCTCGCCGATCCGGACCGGTGGATCGCGCGCGGCTTCGAGAGGGCGGCCGGGTTCACCTGGGAGCGCTCCGCAGCCGCACACGAGGACGTCTATCGAGAGCTTGCGGGTCTAGCCTGACGGTGATGTGCGGGATCTGCGGACTCCTCGCCACCGAACCGCCCGACCCGAGGGCGGTCGAGTCGATGAACGCGGCGCTTTTCCACCGCGGGCCCGACCACGGCGCCGTCGTCTCCTACGGGCGATGCGTGCTCGGCTACCGCCGCCTCTCGATCATCGACCTGGCAACGGGCGATCAGCCGCTCGAGAGCGAGCGCGGCGACGTCGCCGCGGTGTTCAACGGCGAGATCTACAACTTCACCGCCCTCAGACGCGAGCTCGAGGGGCGGGGGCACGAGATCCGTGGCACCGGCGACTCGCCGCTCATCCCGCATGCCTACGAGGAATGGGGCCTCGACTTCGTCTCGCGGCTCGAGGGCATGTTCGCGATTGCGCTCTGGGACCGGGCAGCGGAGCGGCTCGTCCTCGCCCGCGACCGGCTCGGGAAGAAGCCGCTCGTCTACGCCCGACTCCCGGACGGATCGCTCGCGTTCGCCTCGGAGACGAAGGCGCTACTCCGGCTGCCGACGCTCCCGCGCGAGCTCGACCTCGCGCAGCTCGACGCGTTCCTGGCACTCCAGTACGCACCACGATCGGGTCTGAGGGCGGTCGACAAGGTCCCGCCCGGATCGTTCGCCGTCGTCGAGGGCAACTCGGTCAGGGTCGAGCGCTACTGGCAACCCCGCCCGGCCTCGGGGGCGGGCGACTGGATCGAACGCGTCCACAGCGAGGTGACCGCGGCGGTGCGGCGGCGGCTCGTTGCCGACGTACCGCTCGGTGCGCTCCTGTCAGGCGGATTCGACTCCTCGATCGTCGTCGCGGCGATGGCCGCCGCCTCCCCGGAGCCCGTACGCACCTTCACCATCGGCTTCGACGATCGACGCTACGACGAGCGTCGGTACGCGCGCGCGGTTGCCGAGCGCTTCGGCACTCGACACGAGGAGCTCGAAGTCGACCCCGAACCGGCTCTGCTCGACCGGGTCACTGAGGCATTCGACGAGCCGTTCGGCGACGAGGCCGCTCTGCCGACCCTCCTCGTCTGCGAGGCGACGAGGCAGCACGTGACTGTGGCCCTCGTAGGGGACGGCGGCGACGAGGCGTTCGGCGGCTACGAGCGCTACCGCGCCCATGAGCTGGCCGGGAAGGTTCCCCGTCCGGCCGCCTCGCTCGGCGCGGCGGCCCTGGGGGCTCTTCCGGCCGCCCGCCGCCAACCGCGCTCGGCGCTCTTCCGCGCCCGCCGCTTTCTCGACGCCGCGGCTCAACGGCCCGAAGATCGCTATGCCCGTCTCGTCGAGGTGTTCCCGCTCGAGCTGCGGCGGAAGCTGTGGACCGACGCGGCGCGCGCCCAGGCCGCCGCGACGTTCCTGCCGCACGATCCCGATCTCCGGATCGTCGACATCGAGTCGTACCTTCCCGGCGACCTGCTTCCCAAGGCCGACATCGCCTCGATGGCCGTCTCGCTCGAGCTTCGCGCCCCGTTTCTCGACCACCACGTGGTCGAGCTCGGCCTGGCCCTCCCCCCTGAGCTGGCACGCGGCAAGGAGGCGCTCCGCCGGGCGTTCGGCGCGGAGCTCCCGCCCGAGACGACCGGGCGCTCCAAGACCGGCTTCGGCGTTCCGCTCGACAGCTGGTTTCGAGGCGAGCTGCGCCCGTCGGCCGAGGAGCTGCTGCTGGGAGGGCCGGATCGGGGTCTCTTCCGTCGCCCGGTCCTCGAGAGCATGCTCCACGAGCACGCGGTGGGGCGGGCCGACCACGGCCACCGTCTTTGGTGCCTCTGCACCCTCGAGCTCTGGCAGCGCCGCTACGTCGACGCTGCCGCGCCCGCGCTCACCGCGGCTTAGTCGAGTCGAGCGGATGCCCGTTGCGGGCAGGCGCGGGAAGCGCGAGCCGGCCGGGCTCGAGCGCCCCGTTGCTGCGTACGTCGAGCCAGTGGCGGTAGACCTCCTCGGTGCGCTCGGTGCAGCGAAGCTCCGGGAAGCGCTCGATCGCGCGGCGGCGGGCCTCCCGGCCCATGGTCACGGCAAGCGGCGGGTCGGCGGCAAGAGCCAGCATCGCCTGGGCGAGTGACTCCGACTCCCCCGGCTGCACGAGCAGGCCCGTTTCGCCGTCCCTGACGAGATCGTCGAGCCCGCCGATCGACGCCGCGATCACGGGGCGGGCCCGCTCCATCGCCTCGAGCGCGACCATCCCGAAGCCCTCGCCGAGCGACGGCACGACCACGGCCAGCGAGTCCTCGACCGCGCGCTGCACCGGGCTCACATGCCCGAGAAACCGCACCGATCCGTTCAGGCCCAGCTCACGCGCGAGATCCTTCAACCCATGCTCGAGCACCCCCCGCCCGGCGATGTCGAGCGTCGCGTCGGGCCGCGCGTTCACGACCTCGCGGAACGCCCGCAGCAGGACGACGTGGCCCTTGATCGGGATCAGGCGTCCGACGCACAGGAAGCGGGGGGCCGCGCCGGCGTACGGCTCGGGCTCCGGCCCGGCCGCGATGCCGTAGTGGACGATCTCGAAGTCCGGCTCGACGAAGCCCTCGGTCTCGGACAGATAGCGGGCCAACCCCCGTGAGATCGCGATCTGCCGGTGCGCGAGCGCGCCGATCGTACGGTCGCCGAGAGCGAAGATCCGGCCCTCGCGGAACTCGTTGAAGCCGTGCTTGGTCGAGAGCCGCACCGGCACCCCCGCGACCGTGCCCGCGGTCTGACCGTAGGCGTCGGCGTGAACGAGGTGGGTGTGGAGGATCGTCGGGCGCTGGTTGACGAGGTACGAGAGGACGCGCACGAACGTCCCCGGGTTGACGTCGGTGTTCATCTCGATCCCGTCCACGGGCACGCCGCCGGCCTCGAGCGCACGCGCGAACTCCCACGCGCCGGGCTCCTGCTCGTGCAGCATCAGGAAGCGGATGTCCCAGCCCCGGGACTTCAGGGCCGGCAGCAACTGGAGCAGATGCGCCTCCGACCCCGAGATGCCCGCCACCTTCTGAACATGGAGAACGATCACCGCTGCGCCACTTCCAGCACGCGGTCGGCCCAGTGCCCGGCCGAGTGCCGCGCCACCACCCGCTCGCGCAGCTCGCGCCCGATCGAGTTCCGGTCCATCCCGGTAAGCGTACGCAGCCTCTCCGCGAGCGCGTCGGGGTCCTCGCGCGGAAACCACAGCTCGGGCGGGAGGACGTCGTCGAAGCCGGCGTTCGAGGCGAGCACCGGCATGCAGGTCGCGGCGGCCTCGTACACGATCTTGTCGAGGGCGCCCTCGCGCATGTTGTTGACGAGAACGTCCTTCAGCGCGAGGAGCTCTCGCACCTGCGAGTACGGCACCGGATCGAGCAGCCTGACGCCGAGCCCGAGCAGCCGTGCACGCTCGGCCCGCTCCTCGTCGGTCACCGAGGGCCCGTAGACCTCGAGGTCGACCCCCGCAATCCCGGCGGCACGGGCGATCGTCTCGAACCCTTTTGCCGGCGAGGTCCGCCCGAGCGCGACCGCGCGGATCGACCCCCTGTCCTCGCGCTCGACGCAGGCGAACCGGTCGGTGTCGATCCCGTGGCCGATCGCGAACACCTTGCGCGAGTCGAGCGGAAAGGAACGGCGGTTGACGGTCAGGATCGCCGTCGAGAGTCGCTCCGCGAGCACCAGCGTCCGGCTCCGCTTCCAGTGAGTGAACCAGAGCAGCAGCGGCACCCGCGCCGGCCGCGCGAGCGGTGCCGCGAGGATCGCGTACAGCGGAACGCTGTGGGCGACCACCGCCACCGGGCGGGGCGAGAGCTCGTGCCGGAGCGCCGAGACGTACAGCCGGCCGCGGGCGCTCCTCGAGTCGGCACCGAACACCCGGACGCGGCAGTTCTCCGGCAGAGCGCCCTCCACCGCTCTCATTGCCAGCACCACCACCTCGTCGACACGCGCTGCAAGAGCCCGCAGCTTGCCTACGACCGCCCCGAGGATCGGGTCGTCGGGGTCCACCACCTGGGTCGCGAAGACGATCCGTCTCACAGGAAATCGAGGTCTCCGAGCTCGAAGTGAGGACGCGCCGGCAGCGCCACGGCAGGATCGAGCCGCTTCCCGAGCACCGTGAACGTACGGTGCGTGGGAAGGTATCCGGCCCGCAGATAGCGCCCCCGCTGCCCCGGGGGAGGCGCCGCTAGGAGCGCCGGCCCGTCCGCGACGGCGGCAGCGTCGGCCAGAAGATCGCCGTCGAGCGCGGCGACGGTGGCGAACCGCCCGTGTTTTCCGACCACGGCGTATCCCCCGCCCGCGAGCAAGGTGTAGCAGGCGGGCGAGTCGGCGAACCGCCAGTTGAGCCAGGCGCCGTTGCGCAGGACGCGGTCACCGCGCGCGTGGTGGTCGCCGACGGCATCGTCGAACCGATCGACCGTGGCCGCCGTCGGCCGGAGGCGCCGGGGAAATGGTCGAGCCCACACGCGCACCGGCGGCAGCTTCTTCCAGCCGAGGCGGCCAGCCAGGATCGGCTCGGAGGCGGCATTCGGAACGACGAGCAGCAGGCGAATCCCGAGCTCGCGCACACGCTCCTCGTTCGCCTCCTCGAGCTCGCTGAAGACACCGCGCCCGCGGAAATCCGGGTCGGTGGCGAGTCGCACCGGCATCCCGACCTCCATCTGCTCGCCGCCGATCGACATGCGCTGGAAGCTGATGGCCACCGATCCCGCCGTCCGGCCGCCGTCCTCGGCGATCAGCACCGACGCAGGGCGGACCGGGTTACGCTCGTAGAACCAGCCGAGCTCCTCCTCGGTGGGTCGCTCGCCCCACACACGGCCCATCAAATCGGCGACGTCGCGGCGCCGTGAAGGGTCGTACTCGACCACCCTCACGGTGTCTGTGGGCGCCCCTTCTACCGTGTCGAGGTGCCGAGGGCCTGGTTGAACAGGCGCCTGGCGTGCGTCCCCGCCACGGTGTCCTTGAGGGAGATCAGGTCGCAGGCGCCCGAGAGCACGAGATCGAACGTGCGTGACGGATAGGGCTCGACGTTGTAGCGCCCAAGGCGGAACGGGTTCGTGCCCGGGCCGTTCGCACGGGAGATCGAGGTGAAGGCGATCTCGTATCCGGCCTGCTTGAGGATGCTTTCGTGCACCGGATGGAAGTGGGCCTCCGACCCCTTCACGTAGGCGTAGGCCCGCACCGGGCGGCCCAGGCGCTCCTCGAGCTTGAGCTTGGACACCGCGATCTCGCGCACGGCCTCGTCGAGCGTCACCTCGGCGAGCGGCCGGTGGGCGATGCCGTGTGACTCGACCCTGACGCCGCTCGCGTCGAGCTCGCGCATCAGCCCCCAGTCGAGCGTCCGGTTTCGCACCCCGCGCTCGACCAGGCGGGCCTCGTGGGGCAGCGGCGTGTCGTCCTCCATGTAGGCAACCGGGATGAAGACGACCGCGGTGTAGCTGTGCTTCTGGAGCACCGGCAGCGCATTCTCGAGCGTGTCGCGGTAGCCGTCGTCGAAGGTGATCAGCACCGCCTTCTCGGGCAGCGGCGCACCGAAGGTGTAGTGGTCGAGAACAGCGTCGAGATCGACGACCGTGTAGCCGAGCTCGGCCAGGCGGGCGAGCTGCTCGTCGAAGATGCCCACCGGCACCGTCGTCGGGTTGTCCGGGAGGTCGTTGACCTTGTGATACATGAGGATGCTGAGCGTCTTCTGCCCCTCCGGGCGCAGCCGGAGCGCCGTCGACGTCTCGCCGATCGTCCGGTACAGCGCGTTCTTGACGACCTGCTTGGCCTGCTGCGCGGTCACGGGCCTATCTTACGGCGAACGCTGGCCAAGACGGCCGGCGCGGAAGTCCCGCCATGCCGAGCCGACGGCGGCCACCCCCTCGCGGCGACGGGGGGAGCGGAGCGCCTGCACCAGGTGGGCCGACACTTGCACGACGCGGCGGCGCCAGGTGGGAAGCCACGGGAGCGGCACGTGGCGCTCCGCGACGACGAGCGCGTTTCGGAGGTCGTAGTAGAGCGCCGTCGGCGAGCTCTCCCCGCCCGAGGCTGCCGACACCCTGTGCCGCACCCGGCTCGCCGGCACGACGTAGTGGTGCAGCCCGGCCTCACGGGCACGCAGCGACCAGTCGGTGTCCTCGCTGTAGGCGAAGAGCCCCGCGTCGAACACGCCGACAGCTTCCAGGACACCGCGCGACACGAGCATGGCCGCACCGCAGGCCCGGTCGGTCTCGACCACCTCGTCGAACCGGCCGTCATCGGGCTCGCGGTAGCCGCGATGACGGCCGTTGTAGCCGGAGCGAGCGTCGTACGCGGCACCCGCGAACCAGATCAGACCCGGAGGATCGGCGAACAGGATCTTGGGGCACAACGCGCCGGCATCGGGGCGACGTGCCGCCTCGTCGAGGAGCGCGCGGAGAAAGCCCGGCTCGACCTCGGTGTCGTTGTTGAGCACGAGGACGTGGTCGGCGCCGGAGGCCAGCGCACGGCGGATGCCGACGTTGTTCCCCTCGGCGAAGCCGAGGTTCGTGCCGGTCTCGATCAACTCGATGCCCGGGAGCTCGTCGCGGACAGCCTCGACTGTTCCATCGCGCGAGGCGTTGTCGACCAGGATCACCCTCGGCGCCGGATCACGCACCTCGAGCAGCGAGCGCAGGCACGCCAGCGTGTCCTCCCGCCGGTTCCAGGAAAGGACGACGACCGCGACCACGCTTCAACCTAGCCTGTGCAGGTAGTGCCAGGCCGAGACGAGCCCCGTAGGTCGCCAGGCGGCGAGCACCCCGGCGTACAGGAGCAGCCCCAGCGCGGCCGCCCCGGTCGTGGTCGGCAACAGGCTCGAGACCCCGAACGTGGCCACTGCCGGGACCGCACACGACAGCGCGGCCACGGCGACCCCTCGTAACGCGTTTCCGAGTGCGCCGAGAGCCTGAAGGAGCACCACCAGGACTCCGGCGGTGGTGACTGCGAGGCCGGCTGCGATTCCGGAGAGGCCGAACCAGGCCGAGCCGGCCCACTCGACCAGCGTGTGCACGCCGAGTGCGCCGAGCGCCAGCAACGGGAGCCACCGGGCACGACCGCGGACGAACAGGAGCGGAAACGCGACCGACAATGCGACCGCCGCGGCCGTCCAGGGTGCGAGGTAGGCGACGAGGCGGCCGAGCTCCGTCCCGGTCCCGCCCCCGTAGCTCGAGCCGAGCGCCGCCTTCGCGACGGGCTGCCCCGCCAGCGCGAAGACACCCGCCGCGCCGGCCACGATCGCAAGCGAGATCCACGACGCCGCCACGACATGGCGGCCCGCCCGCTCGGGTGTCAGCTCGCTGCGTGAAAGCGGCACCGAGGAGACGAGGGCGATCGAGGTCGCCGTCACGGCGACGAGCAGCGAGGCGATCAGGTAGGCGTAGGAGAAGGTCGTCGGGCGGCCGGTGCCGAGGCCGCTCGCGAACCGGTAGCCGATCAGATAGAGGCCCTGCAGGGCGAATGGCAGCGAGACCCCCTCGACGAGAACCCTGAGCCGTTTGCCGAGCGAGCCTCCAGGACGAGCAAGTCCCCGGCGAGCGGCCAGGACGGCGAGCGGGATGCCCGCGGCAAGCGCCCCGTTCACCGCCAGGCCCCACCCGAACGCGACGACGCCGTGATCGACGAGCGCTGCGATCACGGCCACGCCGGCAACGGCACCCGTGGCGAAGGCGAACGCCGCGGTCCCGTAGTCGTCGAGCGCGGCGAGCGCGCTTGCGCCGATGCCGGCGTAGACCTGCGCTGCCGCCGCCGGCACGAGCCAGGGCAGAAGCTCCGCCGCACTCGAGCGGGCCGCCGGGCTGGTCGTGAGCAGCCCCGCCACGGCGTGAGGAGCGGCGATCGCCACCGCCACAGCCGGCACGAGCGGCACGGCGAGCGCGAGGGCCCACCCGCCGACCTCACAACCGAGGCGTCCGGCGACCCGCGCCCGCGCGTATTCCGGTAGGACGACGACGCGCAGCGCGCTGGCGACGAGCACGACGGCCAGGTAGACGGCGTAGGCGGCGAAGAAGCCGTCGGTCTTGACGCCGTGGCCGAACTTCCGCGAGAGGATCGCTCCGGCCAGCGCCGCCGAGGCGCTGACGACCGCCGTCGAGATCCCCGTGAGGAGGCCGCTTCGTACCGCGCTCCGGCGGCCTGAACGTCTACCCTGCATCGATGCCGCGCGACGATAGCGTCATCTGGTCGGCAGCAGAACTCGACGCGCTGCGGCGGGATTTCACCGATGCCTTCGAGGGTCGTACGTGCCTCGTCACGGGTGCCGACGGCTTCATGGGCGGCCATCTCACCGATGCGCTGATCGAGCTCGGCGCCGAGGTGATCGCCTTCGTCCGGGCAACATCGTCGGGCGCGCTCAACAACATCGGCGTCCGCCGCTCCGAGCTCGCACGCGTCGTGTTCGCCGATCTCACCGACAAGACGTCGATCGACTACCTGATGCGCGATCTGAAGTCGGCACCCGATCGGCCATACGTGTTCCACCTTGGCGCGCAGGCTCACGTGGGCGAGTCCTGGCACCGTCCCTTCGAGACGGTGATGGCGAACACGATCGGCACCTTGAACCTGTTGCAGTCGATCGTCGACCACGAGATCGAGCTGGAGAAGTTCGACACCGCGGGCACCTCCGAGGAGTACGGGAACGTCCGCGAGGCGGTGTCGCACCATCACGACTTCGACGACCTCGGAAGCCTGATACTCCACGAGCGTTCGCCGATCAATCCGAAGTCGATCTACGCCACCTCGAAGGTCGCCGCCGACTTCCTGACCATGAACTACCACGACGCCTACGGCCTGCCCGCCATTGTCACCCGGATGTTCAACAACTACGGGCCGCGCCAGAACCCGCGCTACGTCACCGGAACGATCATCACGCAGGCGCTCGAGCGCCCGGCCGTCGAGCTCGGTCAACTCGAGCCGCTGCGTGACTTCTGCTTCTGCATCGACGGCGTCCGTGGGCACCTCACCGTCGCCGCGAAAGGGATTCCCGGCGACGTCTACGTGTACGGCCAGGGCGAGAACATCTCGATGAACGACTGGGCCACGATGATCCTGCGGATCGGCGAGGAGGAGGGCTTCTGGCCCGCCGGCCGCGAGCTCGTCTCCACCGCGGCGCGCTACCGCCCCGGGGCCAGCGAGGTGATGGCGCTCCGCGTCGGCTACGAGAAGCTCAACGCCGAGACCGGCTGGGCGCCAACCGTCTCGTGGGAGGAGGGCATCCGCCGGACGATCGCCTGGTACGCCGTGAACCGGGAGAGCTGGATCGGCCGCGTCGACTGGCTCAACCCCAGGCCGGCGGTTCAAGAGACCCCTTGACGCGCAAAACCGCGGTCGCGGCGGGGGTGCTGTGCCTGGCCGGGGTCGCCGTCGTCGTCGCCGCGTACTCCGAGGCGGGCCACGCAGCGAGCACGCCCGCCGGCGCGCCCGGCGACTGGGAGCGGGCGCTCCAGGTCGCGCTGCCCGTCTCGTTCGCCGCCTACGTCGTCGGCCTGCTGCTGCTCCGCCGTGCCGCCGCGTCGGCGGGTCCCGTGCTCGCGCTCGTCGTTGCCATCCAGCTGACTCCGCTCGCGGGGCCGCTGCTCTTCTCGCAGGACGCGCGGATCTACAATGTGCTCGGGACGATCTCTGACCCGTACGCACGCCGGAAAGCCCTCGGCGGCGGCGAGACCTACGGGCCGCTCTGGATGCTCGTCTCGCGACCGTTGGCCCGGCTCGACGGCGGGGCGTCGGACGGCAGCGCCTACGTCTTCCGCGTCCTTGCCGTGCTCTGCATCCTCGCGATCGTCGCCCTCGTCTGGAAGCTCGCGAGACGGAAAGTGCTCGCCGCTGCGTTCGTGGGCTGGAACCCACTGATCGCGTTCCATTACGCCGGGGCGGGCCACAACGACGCGCTGATGATGGTTTTCGTGCTGGGAGCGCTCGTGCTCGCCTCGATCGAGCGGCCCCAGGGCGGAGGAGCATCGTGGGCCGCAGCGATCGCCGTCAAGTGGACGGCGGGCTGGCTCTTCCTGCTCTGGGCGATCGAACGGTTCCGACAGCGGCGATCCGTCGGGCTCCCGGGCTTCCTCCTCGCCGGGCTGGTCGTGCTCGTCGTTTCGTTCTCGGCCTACGGAACCGACTGGCTCGCGGCGCTCTCGAACCTCTCGTACGAGGAACAGCTCCCGCATCCGTCGCTCGGGATGCTGGGCTGGCTCCAGGACGCGGGGATCTCGTTCCGTCCCGCGTGGCACCTCGCAGTCGCGATTCAGGTCGCGGTGCTGGGGGTATTCGCGCTCAGTGCCTGGAAGCAGAGGCTGAGGCTCGGCCTGGCCGCGGGTGTCCTGGTCCTGTGTGCACCGAGGATCGACCCGTGGTACGCGCTCTGGCCCGTCTCCCTGGCAGCCGCCGACGACGACGACGGGTGGGGCCGGATCTTCGCGGTCGCTCTCTCCGGCTTCCTGCTGGCCGACACGATCACGACATTGGTCGACGCGTAAGGCTTACCCTGTGCCCCGATGAGAGCCCTGGTGACCGGCGGCGCAGGCTTCCTCGGCTCCTTCCTGGTCGAACGGCTGCGCGCCCGCGGCGACGAGGTCGTCGTCCCTCGCCGGGCCGAGTACGACCTGACCCGCTGGGACGACGCCGAGCGACTGTTCGAGGCGTCCCGACCCGAGCTCGTCTTCCACCTGGCGGCAGAGGTGGGCGGGATCGGCGCCAATCGCGCGAACCCGGGCCGCTACTGGTACGCCAACCTGATCATGGGCGCGCACATACTCGAGCTCTCGCGGCTCCACGGCATCTCCAAGCTCCTCGTCGCAGGCACCGTCTGCGCATACCCGAAACACACTCCCACGCCGTTCTCGGAGGACGACCTCTGGAACGGCTACCCGGAGGAGACCAATGCGCCCTACGGCGTGGCGAAGAAGTCGATCCTCGTCGGCGCCGGGGCCTACCGCGAGCAGTACGGGCTCGACGCCGTCTACCTGCTGCCGGCGAACCTCTACGGCCCGCGGGACAACTTCGACCTCGAGACCTCCCACGTCGTGCCCGCCCTGATCAGGAAGATGCTGGCCGGTACCGAGCAGGTCGTGCTCTGGGGCGACGGCTCGCCGACGCGCGAGTTCCTGTACGTCGAGGACTGCGCCGACGCGTTCGTCCTCGCCGCCGACCGGCTCGCCGGCCCCGGTCCGGTGAACGTCGGCACCGGGATCGAGATCTCGATCAGGGAGCTCGCCGAGACGATCGCCGAGCTGACCGGGTTCGCCGGCGAGATCGTCTGGGACGAGTCGATGCCGAACGGGCAGCCGCGCCGCCGGCTCGACACGAGCCGTGCCGAGACCCTGCTGCGCTGGCACGCGGCGACGCCGCTGCGCGACGGCCTCGAACGAACGATCGCCTGGTACCGCACCCAGAGCTGATCGTGGTGACGGAGGTCGTCCTCCCGACGCTCGCCGTCGCCGGAATCTGGGGGCTCCTCGCCGCCCTGCTCGCGGGCGGCGGCTGGATCGTGAGGCGGGCGCTGCTCCGCGCATCAGCTCCCGGACTCGCATCAGGCGACATCTGGATCGGCCTCGCGGCGCTCGGCGCCTACCTGGTGATCTGGAACCTGCTACTTGCGATCACCTGGTGGACCTGGATCCTGCCCCTCGCAGGCGGCGTGTCGGGAATCGCGATCGGCGGGCGCCGTCGTCGGTGGCCGCGCCTCGACCGCCGAGCCGCAGCCGTCGCCTCGGCGGTCGGCGCCGGCTGGATCTACCTCGCGAATGTCGCCCTCGGGCCGATCCAGGACTACGACTTCGGCCTCTATCACGCCGATCTGATCTCGTACGCGGAGCGGTACAGGACCGTGCTCGGGCTGGCGAACCTCCACGAGCGGCTCGGAGCCGGCGACGTCCATCTGCTGCTGGCGGCGTTTCTCGACCAGAAGCCGCTCGCGGGCGCGGGCCCTCACCTGATCAACGGACTCCTGGTGGCGCTGCTCTTCCTCGAGGTCGGTGTACGGCTCCTCCGGCCCTCCCCGGACGGGATGCCGTCGTTCACGCGCCGCCTCGCCGTGCTCCTCCCCCCGGCGGCAATCGCCCTGATCGGAGCCGCACCGGAGCAGCGCCTGACCAGCCCGAACCTCGACCTGGCGGCCTTCACCCTCGTCGCGGCCGGGCTCCTCTATCTCGCCGACTCCGTCGAGGCCGGCTTCCGGGCACAGTCGGCCGTCACCGCCACGGCGACGCTGGGGCTGGCTGCAGCTACGCGGCCGCTCTACTGGCCCGTGACGGGCTTCGCAATCATCGTCTTCGCAATCGGGGCGGCCCGCAACAAGGGACTGTCGGTGCGCGCCGTCCTCCGAGCCGCCGGCCCCGTCGTGATCATGCCGCTCGTCCTCGCGATCGCCTGGGCCGGTCGCCAGGCGGTGCTGTCCGGATACCCGCTGTTCCCGCTGACGATCGGCGGTCTCTCGGCGGACTGGCGGGTGCCGGCGGCGGTCGTCGACGCCCAGACCCGCGTCGACGACGCCTGGGCGCGCATCCCCGGCGCCGACCCCACGACGGTGCTCTCCTCCTGGCACTGGCTGCACGAGTACTGGCTTGCAAAGCGGGTTCGCGATCTCGACGTGATGGCGCCCCTGACCCTGGTTGCCTGCGTCGTGCCGGTCATCGTCGGGCTCGGCACCTGGGATCCCGGTCGGCGGCGGCGAGTGCTGCCGATGCTCGCCGTGGTCGCCCCCAGCGCGCTCACCCTCGTCGTCTGGTTCTTCACCGCCCCGGACCCCCGCTTCGCGTGGGCCCCGATCTGGCTCGTGCCGGCCGGCCTCGTCGCCTGGGCGCTCCCGCCGTTCCGCCGACTTTCGGCTCGGTGGTTGCTCGCGTTCGTCGGCGCCACCGGGCTCGCCGCCCTCGTCCTGGCGTTGATCGGCATCTACCACATCATCTGGATCGCCCCGGCCGCCGTGATCGGCTGGGCCGTGATCGCCGTCCTCGCCGGGCGCCGCGCGGCGCCGTTCGTGGCATGGGGAGCGGCGCTCTCCGTCATCGTCGCCGGGGCGTCGATCGGCCTGAACAACGGCAGGGTCCACACGAGCCGCGCGAACGGGAAAGGCCCGCTCGGAATGCCGTTGCTCCCGCCGCCGAGCCTGATCGCCGTGACCACGAGCGCGGGACTCCAGCTCTCACAGCCCGTGAACGGCGGCGACCAGTGCTTCGCCGTCACCCTCTGCGTGCCGTACACGCCGAACCCCCGGCTGCACCTGCGAGGGCGAACGGTCGCCCAGGGGTTCAGCGTCGAGCCGTGACGCTCAGTCGCGCTCGGCGACCCGGGACTCGAGCAGAGCGAGTCGCTGCGCCAGGATCGTGTTCTGGTCGGCGAGCCGCGAGATCACCGTCGAGTAGTGCAGGAGCACGAGGATGACGAACAGCAGGCCGACCGCGAACAGCACCGCGGGCGGGTAGCTGCGCACGCCGAGCCAGCGAGCGATCGTATTGAGCCCGCCGCGCCAGGCCGACAGCGCGACGAGCACGAGACCCGTCGCAAGCCACAGGAGCGCGTAGCGCTCCCGCAGGCGCCGGGAGCGGATCAGCTCGAACACGACGAGCAGGAGCACGATCGAGACGATCGTCGCGACGATCGAGATCCGGAGCGGAGTCATCAGTCGTCGAGGGGCACGACGTCGCGGCGGAAGAGATCGACGAACACGGCGAGCAGCACCTTGATCATGTAGTAGAAAGCGGCGAGCGTCCCGATCGACGAGCTCCCGTGCTCGCGCTCGCGCATCGTCACCGGCACCTCGCGCACGCGGAGCTTGTGCCGGATCGCCATCACGAGCCCCTCGACCTCCGGGTAGTCCCGCGGCAGGTCGGCGGCGAAGAGCGCGATCGCCTTGCGGTTGAGTGCCTGGAAGCCCGAGGTCGTATCGGTGAGACGCTCGTGGGCGATCCACGAAACGACGCGGGCGAGGACACGGATCCCGAACCGGCGCGCCGCCGAGGAGCGGTAGCCGCCGTCCGAGAGGAAGCGCGAGCCGATGACGAGGTCGGCCTCGCCCCCCACGACGGGCGCGACGACGGCCCGCAGCTGCGTCGGATCGTGCTGGCCGTCCCCGTCGAGGCGCACCGCGAGCTGGTAGCCACCCTCCCAGGCGAACCGAAACCCGGTCTGCACCGCCCCACCGATGCCGAGATTGAACGGAAGCGAGACGACGTGCGCGCCCGCCTCGGCGGCGACCTCGGCTGTGCGATCGACCGAGCCGTCCGAGACGACCACCACCTCGAGATCGGGGTCGAGCGCCTTCAACTCGCCGAGCAGGCGCCCGATGTTCCGCTCCTCGTTGAACGCCGGGACGACCGCGATCCGACGGACGGCGGCAAGCGGCCCGGCAGCCTCGGAGTGGGCCGTTCCCTCCTCCGTGGCCGAGAGGTCAGCGGACATGGGCGGCGACTCCGAGGTCGAGCAGGTCGAGCAGGCGGCGCGCCCGATGCCGGTAGGTGTGCTCGTCGAGGACGCGCTCCCTTGCCCTCCGCCCCATCTCCTCGGCCTGCGCCGGATCGTCGAGCAGAGCCCGGTAGGCGGCGACTGCATCCTCCGGGTCGGAGACGACGAGCAGCTCGCTGCCGGGCTCGAACCAGCGCTCGATCCCGCTGTAGGGGTTGGACACGATCGCCGCCCCCGTCGCCGCAAGCTCGAACGGCCGGCACGACGAGGAGGCGTAGACCGACGCGTGGGAGCGCCGGGTGATGCACAGGTTGACCCGGGCGGCCGAGATCGCGCGGGGGAAGGACGGGAACGGCACATCCCCGACGAGGCGGGCCGCACCGGTGTCGCCCAGGAAGTCGTGCCCGCCGAGCGAGAAGTCCACGTCCGGAAGGGCACGGGACGGGTCGCCGACGAGCGCCGCAATCCACTCCCGGCGGAACTTGTCGCCGTAGCCGTAGAAGAAGACGTCCGTCTCCTTCTCGACCGGCTGCGGTGCGAAGAACTCCGGGTCGGCCGCCCAGAACACGGCCTCGGCGCGGCGCGCGCCCAGCGCGAGCAGGCTCTCGAGGCCGCCCTCGGAGTTCGAGACGACGAGGTCGTACTCGCCGGGATCGGCGCCGTGGTAGTAGTTGAAGCCGGTGTCCATGCCCCCGTACTCGGGCAGGCTCATGGGCACGTCGCCGTCGTAGAAGACGACCGGGATCCCGAAGCGTTCCCGGAGAGCGCCCGGGATGCCACGGAAGTGCGCCATCGGCACCGTGAACACCACCACGGCATCCGGGCGCTCGCGCTCGACGAGACGCGCCAGGTGCTGCTGCCAGCGGGGCGTGACGAAGCGCCAGATCGCCTCCCGCGTCAGCCGGTCGGCGCGCGAGTCGTCCGGCGAATGCTCCGCACGCCGCAGGTGCCGGTCGCCCCGGAGCCGAGCCGCGAGCTCGCGGACGCGCACATACGACTCGCCCTCCAGGTAAGCCGGATTGGGCGCGGCGCGCCAGTAGGGGGTCTCGATCGGCCGGCCCCGGTACGGCGCGACGACGAGCTCGGCCCCCTCGTCGTTCAGCCCCTTCCAGAGCTGCCACCATGCCGGCGTGCATCCGTAGCGGAAGTCGAGATCGACCGCCGATGCGACGCAGAGAAGCTTGGGCGCGTGCACGGGCGTAGTGTCGCAGGCAGCCTTTACGACGCGGTAAACGAGCAGCCCAAGCGTCAGAATGCG